>Ga0316577_10000598_pt1 | contig 14891 bp, 10 predicted proteins | sample S5NA_FD_203073 | JGI IMG/M metagenome (GOLD analysis project Ga0316577, IMG submission 203073) | Rhizosphere microbial communities from salt marsh grasses in Alabama, United States - S5-7_050615r2r1 | ecosystem: Host-associated > Plants > Roots > Rhizosphere | place: USA: Alabama | collected... | reverse complement strand
ATTACAGAATCTTCTATAGATTCCGGATGTCCATACAATAGTCTGATCCATATTCTTTCGGATAGTTCAGAAAGATTTTCCAGCAACCGGCTAAGAGGGACGGGCGGGCACAGATCCATACCATAAGATGTGGTATCCTGTGCAACCAAAACGAGTTCTTTTACGCCCGATGAAATCAAGTAACGCGCTTCAGCAATAATATCTTCAAGGGAACGGCTTTTTTGCTTTCCGCGAAGCTTTGGGATAATACAATAAGTACAGTGCCGGCTGCATCCTTCGGCAATTTTTAGATAAGCCATATGAGAAGAACTATGTATTCTCGGGATTTCCCGCTGTTGAACGACTGTCAAGTCCGGGTCCGGCAAAAAACAGCTGACGGCATTCAAAGATCCATTCACAGCTTCTACGATTTTATCAAATGCGCCGGTTCCCAAGAAGAAGTCAACCTCAGGAATGGCAGTGACGATTTCTTCCCTGAAACGTTCAGGCAGGCATCCGGTCACGATAAGACGACGGCAGAACCCATTATGTTTATACTTTGCCAAAGCAAGAACGGCGTCGATGGATTCGTTTATGGCAGATTCGATGAAGCTGCATGTATTGACGATGATGATATCGGCTTCTTCGGGGTCCCGGATGCTGGTCCAGCCGGCGTTCACGAGTCGACCCAGCATGATTTCGCTGTCAACAAGATTTTTAGCACAGCCTAAGCTTACCAGATGCAGTTTCATTATTATCGTATACAGAATATGATCATTAATCCGGTTAAACCTCAAAAGGCTCCCGGAGGTGTTCGGCAGCCTTTACGCGCATAAAAATAAATTTTTTGCTCGGGTGATGCATTTGTTTTTTAGACCCGGATCTGGAACCGGAAACATTTTTTGGATTTAGCCTTTTAATTTCCTTATTTCCTCCGTAATTAACGGCACAATTTCAAAAAGATCGCCTTCAATGCCGTAATCCGCCTTGGAAAAAATAGGCGCTTCCGGGTCCTTGTTTATAGCCACAACTATTTTGGATGAAGACATTCCGGCAAGGTGTTGAATGGCACCGGATATCCCGCAGGCAATGTAAAGATTTGGGGAAACAACTTTCCCGGTTTGCCCAACCTGGTCTGAAGTAGGCCGCCAGCCTTCATCTACCGCAGATCGTGATGCCCCCACAGCACCATCGAGCAGTTGAGCCAGTTCTTCTATGACTGTAAAATCGGCCCCTCCCATTCCCCTGCCGCCGGATACAACCGTATCCGCTTCAGTGAGTTCAATCTTGCCGGTATCGATTGTTTTTTCAATAAGTTGCAGAACTGTGTTGCCGGTATCCGTATCAAGCTTTTCAACGGATCCAGATCCGGCAGCCTTTGCAATGGTCATTGAATTGGGTCGAATTGCCAAGATCTGCGGATTTCCGTCAAGCGCTACGTCTGCCAGAATTTTGCCGCCATACATGGGACGTGTTGCGATAAGGTTCTTTCCCTCGAAACGAATCGCCACACAATCCATAGCAAGAGGGGCATTCAACCGAGCGCTAAGACGTGCAGACAAATCCTTGCCCTGCGTAGATGCACCTACAATAACTACAGCCGGATCTTCTTTGGTTACGCAATTCGCAATTACAGTGGTATACGCATCGGTCAGGTACTCGGAAAGGGCAGGACTTTGGGCGACAATAATTTTATCGGCGCCGTATTGATTAAGCTCTTTTGAAATATTTTCTATTTCTGATCCTAAAACCAGAGCGGTAAGATCACAATTCAGACGGTCAGCGATGCGTCTCCCCTCGCTTAATGCTTCGTAAGTAACTTTTCTGAAAACCCCCTCTACCTGTTCTGCTATTGCCAGTACACCTTGTGACATAGTTATCTCCTTAGTTAGTGTCCATCCATAAACGGCATCTTTTGGCCCTCGGCGGCGTTCTCGCTTGTTTTCAATCCTCGAAATAGCGCGCTATGCCTGCGGTTGAAAACTCGCTCAGGCCTTGCCGAAAACCAAAATCTACCCTTTCTGGATGGACACTAGTTAAATGACCTTAGCTTCTTCATGCAAGATTCTGACAAGTTGCACAGCCTTTGCCTGTGCTGAATCGCCGGTTATCATCCTTCCGCCTTTTCGCTCCGGAGGAGTTTGCATTGCCACGATTCTTGTCAGCGGTTTCCCGATCCGGTCGGCGTCAAGTCCGATATCTGCCAAGGTTTTAATATCAATGGGTTTCTTTTTTGCTTTCATGATTCCCGGAAGAGAAGCATAGCGAGGCTCGTTCAGTCCGCGCTGGGTAGTAAAAAGAGTAGGCAGCGGTGCTTCCAGGATGACGGTCCCCCCATCAATTGTTCCATGGCATCTGATCTTAGAGTCAATGATTTTTTGTTTGATAACCATGGAAATATTGGGAATGCCTAAAAATTCTGCTACTGCCGGCCCTACCTGAAAATTGTCATCATCAACAGCCCGCTGACCGGCGATTATCAGGTCAAAAGGAGTTTCCTTCAACACCGCCGATAGAATTCGTGCGGTGCTTAAACCATCGCAATGGGCAGCAGCCGGATCATTGATCAGTATCCCCTTGTCGGCGCCCATTGCAAGAGCGGTTCTTATGGCTTCGGTCGTTTTTTCCGGCCCCACGGAAATGATGGTAACCGAACCGCCGTGAGCCTCCTTTATTTGAAGTGCTTCTTCAACCGCAAATTCGTCATAAGGGTTAATGACCCACTTGATGTCATCAGTCTTTATGGATATGCCGTCGTCAGCGACCCGGATTAACGATTCTGTTGCCGGAACCTGCTTTAACAATACTACGATTTCCACTCGATTCACCTTTCCTTTTGAAATAATATTTTTTAAAAAAAGTACAGTACCCGTCTTTTTATGTCAATGAATTTTCGCCCCATGAATTATTCCTTTCCCTGAGAAATAAACCCTTTTGAATAGTAATCGGTCAAGGTTCCGTCATTTGCTTGAACAACGATTAAGCATTCCGTGTTGTCAAGGGTGTTCACCAGTTCAAGGCCTTTTTTATGTCCCAGAACCATAACCGCAGTGGCCAGCCCATCTGCAAATGTGCAGGTATCCGCCACAATTGAAACACTTACAACCCCATTGTTTATGGGATATCCATTTCTTGGGTCAAGTATGTGGGAAAAGCGTTTTCCTTCACATTCGAAATAATTCCTGTAATCACCGCTTGTTGCAAAGCCTTTGTCTTGTAGGTACACAACCTTATACACCTGATCAAAAGGTGCATTTTCCTTGGGTCTGTTTATACCAATTTTCCACTTTTTGCCGTCTTTTCGGAAACCTGCCGCAAAAACTTCGCCCCCGATTTCCACTATAAAATTTTTTATTCCATTTGTTCTGATGAGTGTTGCCACCTGATCAACGCCGTAACCTTTTGCAATTGAAGCAAGATCGATCGATATGGAGACTGCTTTCTTGATAAGATGGTGACTGGTTAAAATCTCAATATTATTGAATCCGATATCAGGTAAAAGCGTTTCTATTTCTGTTTTCGAAGGAATTCTATTTTTATTTTCGGAATCGCCGAATCCCCAAAGATTTTCAAGGGGCTTGACAGTGCCGTCCCATGCTCCGCCTGTCAGTGTATACACGGTTTTAGCAACCGTCATAACATTAAAAAAATCGTCCGATATGTAAAACTTTTTTCCGGCTTGCTTTAATGAATTAAATCGGCTTATTTCACTGTCTTTCCTGTAGGTGGACATACTGTTGTTGATCTCATCAAGCCTTATGTCAATCTTATCTTTGAGTGTTTTTGTGTTTTTTAAAAACCCGGTCACAACGGTAATATGGTAGGTTGTGCCCATGGTTTTCCCCGAGAAGGAAACTTGTTTTTGGAAACCGCATCCAGTCAGTGAAAATAGGAAAAAGATTAAAAGAAAGGTCTTAAGATAGTTTATCACCGGCAGATCAGCAAGTATGGGATTGTCATATATGGGCAGCATGAGATCCGTAATCAGACGGTGAGGCATCTTTCCGCCGTTGCCGTGATCTCGAAGGGCGGTTGAATTTTTCACCTTTTTTGGCATTGAATTCCGCTAAAAGCAGGAAATATTTCTCACATGGCTTTATATTGAACAAAAACAATTAGTTATAGATGGACACTGACGATCGATCAGAAAACAGTTTTATGAAAATTTTAGTCTAATCATCATCTTCGCCATTCGTTGAATCATCATCGATTTTTAGAGAATATGTAATGTTTTCTATTTCGTCTTTATCATCATAATTCGATAAAGGAGGATCTTCATCAAGCAGTTCATCAATTTCTACAACTTCGTCTTCAATGTCATCGTCAACCAACGGCGCTTCCCGTTCTTTCTTCATAAGGTCATGGTCATCAAAAATCAGTTCAACGGATTGATCATTTCCGGATTCATACATTTTTGTAACTGCTGAAGCTAGTTCTTTTGCGTATATGCCGATCGGAAACAGGTTTTTTGTTCTCAATGTTGCGATAAGGGCATTTTCCCCTATCGCAATTGCTGATGTTACAGACTCATCTTCAAAAGTCTCCTCACAGAGAAATGTAAAGATTTCTTTATCCAACTCGGCAAATTCTCTAATTATAAGCTTTGTTTTTTCATCGTTTTTTAAAATTAAATATTTTTGTTTCATGGTCGAGTTTCCTTATACAATTAAACTTTCAAGGTTTCGTAAAAAATCTGTTGAAAAATTTTGACCGCAAGATGTTGTGGCTAAAATTCCGAGTTTTGTGTTTTTACGAGATCATCAATCTTTGATCCATTTTCAAAAAATTGAATTCATCAACAGTTGGTGTTTAATATTTTGTCGGAAATCATAAAAAATAAGGCATGTCAACTAACAATAATAAAAATATTGACCTGTAATACGCAAAATGATAATTAAAATTTCAACTTGCACGGAGGGATGGCTGAGTGGTCGAAAGCGGCGGTCTTGAAAACCGTTGAGTGTAACAGCTCCGTGGGTTCGAATCCTACTCCCTCCGCCATTTAACTGTAATCGGAGAGATGGCCGAGTCGGCTGAAGGCGCTCGCCTGCTAAGCGAGTGTGTGGTGAAAGCTGCACCGAGGGTTCGAATCCCTCTCTCTCCGCCAAAAAAAATAAAAAAAGCCCAATTTAAAAGTTGGGCTTTTTCATTTTTACATTAAAAATTAAGACTAACGTAAAAATCCGATTAAGCGCTGTCCATTTTACCGGTCATCTGATCCTTGTAAATTCGATAATACTTAAAGACCTTTTTGATATAGTATCGAGTTGATTTAAACGGCGGAATTCCTTGATAATACCTTACATTTTTGCTTCCGGCATTGTATGCCGCAAGCGCCAGTTCCACGTCCCCGTCGAATTGAGCAACTAGTTTTTTGAAGTACCGTACCCCACCGTTTATGTTTTGTTTGGGGTTGAAAATGTCCTCCACACCCAGGGCCTGGGCGGTTGCCGGCATGAGCTGCATAAGGCCTTTTGCACCTCTTTTGGAAATGGCTCGGGTATTATATCCGGACTCCGCCATAATGATAGCCTTTACAAGGGCAGGATCAACCTGGTGGCGACTGGCCGTTTGAATGACAATAGGATGTAAGAGACGTTCGGCTTTCTTACCGCCAATGGATGATAACCTGTATTCCACGTCGGCATAATCGCATTCTTCTATAAAAGATGGGGAATTCGCTATCTTTGAAATCGCCGACATTTTATTGAGCGCTACGGAAGACTTACGGTTATTACATATGGAGAAAACAGATACACTTACAATGAGTGTAAAAATGAATAGAAATTTAACAAGTCCTATTGATAATAGCTGTAGGATTGTTTTTTTATCCATTATAGATTCCATTTTCGTTAGTTGATGATTTGCCGATAGTTGCATAAAGAAAAAATTCAAATTTTAAACTATAATTTTTAGTTCTTGTATGTCAAGCAAAAAAAGACTACAATATATTGTGGTTGATTTCCGCGTCATGCATATAAATTTACCGGACTTACATGTTATTATCACTAGGCGGGTAATAGGATTATTTCATACACCAAAAAATTATTGAAAAGTTACATTCAGTTATGTGCCAGATTGGTCAGATAAGAAGTGTGTGAAGTAATCGCGGTTATACCAGGGGAGGGGGTGTGGAGCGATAGGTATGCATTATGGCATGGTTCGCTCTAATAACTTCTAACGAAAATGCACCGTCCAGGATAGCTCAAAACCTATATTTGTCAAAATATCTTATTGTATTTAAAGCAATATATCGATTATGGTGCTGTTATTAGGGCATGGGCTCAATCTCAACATGAATCGGTTCTATATGTTGATGAATCGGAACACACTCTCCGGAGTATCTGATTTTGGTCAAATGCAATTTAAATAAGAATTCCGCTTTCCATTCACGCCCGTCAGATGCTGCTCCGGTGATTACTGTTTTTCTATACCGATCGCCGCTCCAAACCCGCTTCGGGTCTCCCGTGCGGATACATTCACATCCGCTGGAACATCCCGAGCCCTTTGTGCTATTATTTTCTTTAATTATTTTTTCTGTGGCCATTGATAGAAGCTTGGCATGATCCATACTAACATTTGGAGAGGCAACTTCTTGAACTAAATGAGGATTTGATGCCTTCCATTCCACAATTTCGCATCTATTATCACAAGTCATAATACCCTCCTAATTTTTAAGATGTTAAATCAGGATGATTCTCTCTTTTGGAGATCCGGTATACTGTTCCCTGGCCGCATATCCGGTTTCAAAAACGTTTTGATTGAGTCTTCTTATCTTTGCGTTGGCGGCGGGGTCTTTCTTTTGAGGTACGTTGTTGATTATTCCCTGTATGGCTGCCTTCTTGGGCAGGGTTATGAATCGATCGTCTTTCCTCATGTCAAGATCTGCCGCGATAACTCCCAGCGAGAATGGACCCTTCATAATGTTCAGAAATTTATGTTTTTTAAAGTCAAAAAATATCAGTCTCAGGTCATGGCCTTGGTCAATAACTTCCTTAAACCTTTTAAGATACTCATCTCGAGTGAGATATCTCGGACCTTTTCGGCTGGCGGTAACCAAAATCGGCTCATCCACATAGAAATCGGCCACAACAGTAAGCCCCCTTGGAAAAGATTTTTTAAAGTCTCCGGCCGTATAGACGGCTCGCCAGGCCTCGGAAAGATCAAACCCGTTGACATAGTCCACATAATGAGGCACGGAACCTTTGACTTCATGTTCACGGATCATTACATCCACACAAAGTGGGCCGCCGGCCTGAGCCAGCCCCCGGCACTGGTGAATGGCTGCATGGAAACCCGCTTCAATGGCTGCATCCGCTTGTATATTTGACAGCGTGAGATAGCCGGAACCGCCGATGGATGGATTGGTGATGGTTAGCTGTTTTTGTTTAGCCATGCTTTCCTCCTAAGTCTTTTTAAGTTCGGTTATGCTGATAGACCTCGAAAAGCTTGGACCCTCGAAACTCAGGGCACCAACCGGACAGGGAAACTGGATACACGCCCCACAGCCGAAGCATTTGCCGGGGTCGTTGTCGAGCAGTGCATGGCACCTGAGCCCGATGCCACAAAGCCGGCACTTGAACTTAGGGAGATCCTTGAGTTTCTCAGGCTCCTCCCGGGCCACCCGCTCTCTTTCTTTGGCAAACTTAAGATCCAGGCACTTCTCGGACCTTATAAAATGACCCATCCGGACACCTGAGTCCTTGGCATCCTTTCCCATGTCCAGCACGCAGACCCCGTCTGCCACCACCATTATTTTTTCCTTGTTAAGGTACCGGGGGTAAAGGTTCTTGAAGAGCTCGGCGTTGTCGTCCACACGGTATGGGTTTATATGGATCACCTCAAATCCTAAGGCCGGACCTTCCTTGTCGAAATCCACCTCGAGGGGAATTTGTCCGCCGGTCATCCGGATGTTGTAGTTATTGTAGATGACGTTAATGGCGCCGAACCTTTTATTTTTGGCGGCGAACTTGATACCGCTGATATTAAAATTATAGGCACCGTCTCCTGATGCGGTCACCACAATCTGTTTCTCGGAACAGGACTCCTTGATCCCGTCACCGATGATAGCGCCGGTGCCCATACAAAAGATTGCATCCACGATGCCATAAGCGTGGTAGCCCTGCAGATTGCCGCATCCTCTGTCTGCCGCATAGATGAGTTCATACCTGTCTTTGCCCTTAAGTTTCAGCTGCCGGTTAAACCGTCGCATGCCCTCACGCACGGACCAGGAAACCTTGGTGTCCCCGCAACCGGAGCAATTGGAAACCGGTCGCAGGTAGGTTATCTCATCCGCCGCTTTGTCTTTTGGAGCAAGGTTTTGTTTGGAAGCCATGTTCGTACCTCCTTTAACCATTCAAAATATGATCGATGTAGGAAAAACGTTCGTATATCCTGGGTTCGTAAGGAATGCCGCGGTCCAACACTTTTACGTCGAGGTCCCGCCGGTTTACAATATCTAAAAGTTGAAGGTATATTACTCGACCGTAGCCTTCCTCGAATACATAGATCTTTTCGATGGGATGCTTTGAAACCAGATCCTTGTAAAGGGCTCCTGGTTGGGGAAACACAAGGTTGCTCTCTATTACTAAAACATCGCCGTATTTGTTTAAAAAACGTTTCCTCAGGGCCGGGTCGTCCTCCACCAGGCGAAAGTCCTCCCTGAAGGGACCGTTCACTACCAGAATGGCCCTTGGATTGGCCCCGTATTCCGTCACCCGGTTTCCCAGCAACTCGAAGTTTTCTATAAGTTTTTTCTTAAATAGCGGAATTAGTTTTGAATGAAATTTTTTTTCTCTGGGACGGATATGGGGGCCGATGGTGACCAAATGTTTGGGGTCCCTTGTGAAGCTCTTGAACCGATGATTCACCTCCATGTCCAGCTCCACCACCGGGTCTACGGAAACCTCCCGGTAGGAAAGATCATAGTTCATGATTACCGCAAAGGGAACACCTAATTCCTCGAAGAGGCGATAGCAGTTCTTTACGGTCGTATGGGCGGTGCTGGGGGAGTGAAGTTCCAGGGTGGGAATTCTAAAATGAAATCCGAAAAGAACTTTATTGTCCTGCATGGTCTGTGAGGATGTGCCCTGACGGTCATCCCCTGAGGCAATACCCAGACCGCCGGTATACGGAACAACATTAACCGCAACCCGAAGCGCATCCGCTGCAGTATTTGCGCCCAGATGCTTAAACGAACACAGCACTCGAGAGCCTACGGGAATTCGCTTTTCTTCGTCTTTGGCAAAGACCGTATCGCCATAAACCAGGTCCCATTCTTCTTCTGTTAGGAACTCCCGCTTTTTAAAATCCCCTTTGCATATTACGGCTCCCAGTGCCAGCGCCGCTGCATTGTCTTCGTTGGTGGTTGTTCCCCAGTGTGCGGCAAGCTGATAGCCTGTTTGATCCAACATTTCACCCACCTTGTTGGTAAAGGGGTTTGTCTTGGGAATATTCCCCGCCAGTTGCTCAAAGCTCCCCTGAAGGTCCGAAATAGGTGCTCCAGGATAACCCGTGGTCACTCGGACTCCCGCTTCTAAGACTCCCCGGGCGATGGCCTGATTGCCTGAAAGCCTCATTCTGCCTAAATCAAAACTTGCCTTGGTTTCCATTGACTCACCTCGCTAACCGTTCAATTCATATATAAATTCGATTAGTTATAATAATTTTTTCATCGTCTCATTAGACTTTTTTATCGAATTAAAATATATAATTCAGCAAGAACTGTGCCAGGAAAAAATAGAGTAGGTCTAATTAATTGAAACAAAAAGATATAATAGCATTAACAGGCAATTTTAATATGCATATGGCTTTTTGGTATAGAGGCAAAAATGTCCCAAAAAAATAAAAACAGAGGATTACTTCCTGATAGTGTAGATAATATTGGGTGTGGGACAAAAATAGCCCGATATGGGACCATTAAATCCTATGCGTTTTAATCTTTCTGAACAATGTCCTGCGGTTGATGCCCAGAATCGATGCAACTTTGGATTTATGCCAGTGGTGTTCATGCAGCAGTTTTTCGATATATTTTTTCTCGAAACTTTCCTTGGCGGTACGTAATTTAAGATTATGGTTATTGTGAAGGATTAATTTTTCTGCCATAATTTTTGGTTCGGCCGGTTTGGATTGTGATATGTTCAAAAAATCGACTTCCTTCAAAGTGATATAGCGGTGTATTACGTTCTGGAGTTCTCGGACGTTACCCGGCCAATCGTAGCTTTGCATGGATTTAATTATCTGTTCGGGAATTGAGGGGATATTATCATCATCACAATAAGTATGTAAAAAATGATAGAGCAACAGAGAAATATCTTCTTTACGTTCTCTTAATGGCGGGATGGTGATGGGAATGATATGTATTCTATAGTAAAAATCCTCGCGAACGTCGCCTTTTTGCACACAATCCTTTAAATTTTTGTTGGTTGCTGAAATAATACGAATGTTCGGTTTTTTGATTTCCCTGCTTCCTATGGGTGTATAACCGCCACCTTCAATTGCTCGCAACAGTTTTACCTGCATGTTAAGGTCAAGCTCGGCCACTTCATCCATAAATAATGTGCCACCATCGGCAATATCTAGATACCCGGGTTTATCAATATCCGCTCCGGTAAATGCCCCTTTTTTATATCCAAAAAATTCACTTTCAATCAGGTTGTCTGGAATGGCGCCGCAATTAACGGTGACAAATTTCTTACTGCCACGATTGCTCAAATCATGAATGGTTTGAGCCACCAACTCCTTGCCGGTACCGGATTCTCCGTAAATAATTACATTGGCATTGGATTGGGCGGCTTTTAAAATAGTTTCATAGACGTCATGCATTTTTTTGCTTTTTCCAATAATGCTGCCGAACTGGGTAGACCCTCTAAAAGAAGCTCTCAGTCGCAAGTTCTCCTCACGCAGACGGGCCTCGCTGATTCGCAAAGCCTCCTCATTTAGCTTGCGCTCGGTAATATCCACATGGGTTCCGACAATCCGGGCAGGTGTCCCGTTTTCATTCCGATCAACAATCTTACCTCTTGCCATAATCCATCGCCACCCTCCCTGATTTGTTTTTAAGCGGTATTCGATTTCAAATGATCCGGATTTTTTTTTAGCATACTCATTAATCTTGTCGATGGTTGATTCCTTATCTTCAGGGTGGATCAGGCCTTTCCATGTGTCGAAACTCTGTGGCATCTCATAGGCGTTATAGCCGAGCATGGTATAAAAGCAGGAATTGAAAAAAGCTTTGTTTGTAACAAGATCCAAATCCCACAATGCATCGCTGGTTGCCTCCATGGCCAGATCAAGGCGCTTTTTACTTTGACGAAGAGATTCTTCTGAATTCCGGTAGTCGGTTATGTCTTCCCCTGAACAAACAACGTATTCAACATTTCCATTGTCGTCTAGCTTTGGGGTTTTAACTATCGATAATAATCGTTTTTCTCCTCTTCCATTAATAACCCATTCTTCAGTGTAAATCTTTACTTTTTCATCAAATACCTTTACGTTGTTGGCGATAAAAATCTCAGATTCCTCTTTACTCAGAATATCGTAAAGGGACTTGTATTCTATGTCTTTTTTTTCTAAGTTTAAAAATTCTGCATGGGCTTTGTTAACGGCGCCATATGTGTTTGCATTTGCTAAATACCAGATTTGAGTTTGTATGTTATCTAACAGCAATTCCTGCTCTTCTATTTTTTGTTTCAGAGATTGTTCCGCCTGCTTTCGGTCAGAAATATCCATAATCATCGCCAGCTTGGAAACAGATCCGTCTGAATGGTATATCGGCGTACTGACCACATAATACCAGTTATCCTTTGGGGTTAAGACTTCACACCGAACGGTTTCACCTTTAAATATTCGGTCGTTAAGACACCAGGGGCAGATAGCATCACGATTTTGTAGAGATTTATAACATACTTGCCCGGTAGCGTCATAACCGATATGTTTGATATAATGTTCATTCATGAATTCAACGCGGTAGTCTTGAGAACATAAATATATTAGTCCATCAAAAGCTTCCACTATTGCTTCCAGCTGTAAACCTTTTTCATGTAATACTGCCTGTCTCTCCTTACGCTGTTCATTCGTTTTGTCTGTTTGGTTTACCGTTGGCGTCATTTTTTTGCAGATTGGTGTTTCGGTCATTGGAAAATTCCCAATTTTTAGTTTGCGGAAGGATGTAAAAAAGGATGGTATTCAACAAATCCTTATTATATTATATTATCATTATTATATTATCATTTAACAATCATCTTTTTCAAGAATTTTTATGTGTTCATTGATTAAGTGACGGCTGAATTTGACGAAACATTTAAAGATTAGATGTTGACATTTTTTTTTATTCCTATATAGTTAAACTTTAAATAGCTTGATCAAGGCGAATGTCAATGGGCCTTCCCACAAGGAAGGCCCACACGTTTGACTTGAAAGGAATCCTATCCTTCCTTCTCAGCCTTATCTTCCAAAAATAAGGAAGTGTTTTACCCGTTAGAAATTCGGGTAAAAACCGTTCCACTTATTCTGGCCATTATAGTTTCTTTAAATCGAGGCTAAAAATGTTTCCGGGTATTGAGAGCGTCAGACAAGCTTTTTTTAATATATCATCAATCTTAAAATCGAAGAAATCGATTATATAAGATTTCTGCAATATGCAGAAATTGATAAATACAGTGAAGGAGTGCCGATTCATGAAACCACAGATAGACATATTTACCCTTTTAGATCACCTTCCTTATCGAAGGAAGAAAGAAAAAGAAAAAATAGTTCAACTGGACTGGAAGGCAGAGTGGGAGCGGTTCGATGCCAAAAAACTTTTCGAGTTTGACCTTGACACTATCCCTAAAGAAAAACTAAGTGCCATTCGGAAGCGAAAAGAGGTCATTTTGGACGGCAACTATGCGGCACTTTCGATTCTCACCAGGGTCGTCGACGGTCTCTGCGGTTACCCCATTACGCCGTCTACCCCTATTGCCGAAAATTTTGCCAAGGTTGCTTCAGAGGGCCAGAAGAACCTGTTTGGGTCTGAACTCATGTATTTTCAACCCAGTGATGAACTTTCCGCCATTGCTGCGGTGGAGGCCATGGCATCCCAGGGCGGACGCTATGTGGACAACTCTTCTTCCCAGGGTTTGGTGTTAAAGACCAAGAACCTCTTTTCAGTGGCGGGCAAACGCTTGCCTGTGGTGATGACGATTATGGCAAGGGAGGTCAACAAGGGATCTTTAAGTATTCATTGTGGACACACCGATTTTTACGGTGTTCGCAATACGGGTTGGGCTCAACTGGTTGCCGGGGACAACCAGGAACTCCACGATCTTTTGCCGGTAGCCTTTAAGACCGCCGAACTGCGTCAGGTAATGCTTCCGTGCATGGTCATCGGTGATGGGTTTATCAAATCCCATGCTTTAGAGAACATAAAGGTGCTTTCAGACGATTTTCTGAGATATTTTGTCGGGCCTCCGAACAGATTATATCAGCCTGATTTTGAGCAAAAGACCTTAACAGGCACCTTTACCGACGTGGATCTTACCATGGAAGGTCAGGTAGCCCAGGATCTTGCTTACCGATTTATAAAAAGGGGACTTATTGCCGCCATGAACATGATGAACAAAATCATGGGGACGAATTTAAAGGCGGTGGAATGCTACCGCACCGAAGATGCGGAAATGGTGGTTGTAATTCTGGGATCGGCAGCCGGTGTTATCAAGGATATGGTGGATTACTACCGGAATGTGAAGGGGGTGAAAGTGGGGGTGGTTCGCCCGGTACTTTTCAATCCTCCCTGTTTTCAGGAGCTTGCCTATGGCATGCGCAATGCAAAAGTGGTCACCGTTCTGGAACGATCCGGCATGGCCCATAACCAGCTTCTTTTAGCGGACATACAGTCTGCGCTCCAGGTTTCTTTTCGGGCCGGCAGAGAAGGCCGGCCGGAGCATAAAATCTACGGCCGTACCGACATGCCGACCCTTTTGCACGGGGTGTACGGACTGGGGAGCAAGGATTTTAACAAATACCACGCTGCGGCGGTTATAGAGAATATGTGGGCATGTTTTCAGGGAAAGACCCGTGAGCATTTTCTGCGGGACTTTTTTGTCGGAATCGAAGGACCTTATACGTTAGCGCCCAAACCACTTCCGGAGTACAAGGATCGTGAGCTTGGAATGACATTTATCGGCATCGGTGCGGAAGGCGTCAAGACCGCTTTAGAGACTGCAGCCCTTATTTATGCGGAAGGTAATGACAACGGCAAAAGATATATTCAGTCCGGTGCGCGATACGGTGCTGCCAGGAAAGGGGCACCGGTGTTTATGAACCTTAGGATCAGTTCCGGTCAGATTCGCAATTCCTCGGAGCTCACCGAGCACGATGTTCTTGCATTTTTCAATGATAAGTTTCTCTCTGGAGAGATTTTAAGGGATTATGTAGGAGGGCTGAATGAGAACGGACTTCTCGTTATAAACAGCTCCAGAACAAAAGATCAAATCATCGAGTCCTTTTCCCCTGAAATGCGCGAGCTTATTTCAAAGAGAAAGATCAAAGTAATTGTCCTGGACGCCACCCGGGCTGCCCTGACGCATCTCAAACGGAACCTGCCTGGCGCCATGATGCTGGGTCTTATAAACGGTGAGACAAAGATACTTTCCATCGAAGATTTCGGAAGTAGGTTTCAAAGCATACTTGAGCAAAAACTGGGGCACAAAAAGGGTCGAGAGATTGTTGAATCGAACATCGCACTTTTAGATGAAGGAGCAAAACTGGCAGCTTCAATACCAGAACAAATGTCCGGAGCATTTGCCGGGGTCTCGGATAGGCCGGAGCCGGTAGCGGCAGTTCAACCCGAAGATTTTGGCAAAGGGTATGGAACGGCCGGTTTGCGTACAAAGCTTTCCCAAAAAGATGAGATGGGGACCATCAAACCGGTT
>Ga0316577_10000597_pt1 | contig 14891 bp, 13 predicted proteins | sample S5NA_FD_203073 | JGI IMG/M metagenome (GOLD analysis project Ga0316577, IMG submission 203073) | Rhizosphere microbial communities from salt marsh grasses in Alabama, United States - S5-7_050615r2r1 | ecosystem: Host-associated > Plants > Roots > Rhizosphere | place: USA: Alabama | collected... | reverse complement strand
TACCAGAAGTAGGATTCTTTGTCAAGTCCTCATTTGCCCAGGACGAGACTTCTCTTCTTTAAAGTGCTACAGGTTCCTGCCTTCTGGACGCTCAAGAGCGTGGCACATCCACCTGCTTCCCCTCTAAGGGAGGGCGAGTGTACACCCATTTGAATACGCTGTCAAATCCGGGATGCGGTCTGACAAAATGCTTCTTGAGTGCTGCGCGGCGCAGGCGACCGCGTTCGAGCCATCCACGGAAAGCATCTCGGACGAAGCTTCCCTTTGACGCGTTCTCACAACCGTTGTACAATGGGTCTCAAACCGGTGGCTCTGCATAAGCCGGTCCGAGCTATCGCTTCGCAAGCAAGGTCATGGTGCTATGCGCGCCTGCCAAACGACGAGGTCGAAAAGACCCTGCCATTGCCGGCACAATATCCAACAGAAGAAGCCACAGCAGGCTGCGCATTGCTGTCACTCGAGGAGGAGTGTGACATGGAACCTGCAATCATCGTTCATGGTGGCGCCGGGGATATCCCCCCCGAGCTGCACGAGGCTCACCTGGAGGGCGTGCGTCGTGCGGTCGAGGCTGGCTGGGATCTGCTCGCCAGCGGCAGACCGGCCATGGATGCCGTGGAAGCAGCCATCACCATCATGGAAGACGACGAGGCATTTGACGCGGGCCGGGGCTCGTTCCTGAACGCCGATGGCCAGGTCGAACTGGATGCAGGCTGCATGCAAGGGGCCGAGTTGCAGGTTGGCGCCGTAGCGAGCGTGCAGTTCATTCGAAATCCCATCCGGTTGGCCCGTGCGGTGATGGAAAAGAGCGAACACGTGTTGCTGGTAGGCCAGGGCGCCCAGCGATTCGCACACAAGATGGGCTTTTCTTCTTGCGACCTGACCGACCTGGCCGTGCCGCGTGAATTCGAGCGCTGGCAGACACGCCTGTTCGGCAAGACCTCCTCGACTCGGCAGACACCTGCTCCTCTGTCCGATACGGTGGGCTGCGTCGCTCTCGATCGCGCGGGACATATCGCCGCCGGCACCTCCACAGGCGGCACACCCAACAAGATGCCCGGCCGCGTGGGCGATGTGCCGATGGTAGGCTGTGGGTTCTACGCCGACGACCAACTCGGCGGCGCCTCGTCCACCGGTTGGGGAGAAAGCATCGCCAAGGTACTGCTGGCGAGGCTGGCCTTGCACCACCTCGAACAGCTGTCAGATCCCTGGGCCGCTGCCGAAGCAGCCATTCAGGTGCTCGCCGAGCGGGTGCATGGCCTCGGCGGCGTGATCCTGCTATCGCCCCAGGGTAGGCCGGCCTGGCATCATAACACGCCCCACATGTCCCGTGCCTATCACACCGGCGAGATGAATGCCCCAAAAGTAGGGATCTAGGATAGCGGTGCAGTCGGGCAGTTGCCTCAGCACGCATCTTGTGCTATAATGCGGCCTAGCTAGCACCCCGGACTTGGCAGGCGCCAGCCTCGTTTTCTAGCAAGGCAACATCTCGAGCATGGGTGCGGTGCTACGCGTGTTCCCCAGGCCGACTGACTGAAAAGGAGCAAACACCATGGCAAGATTACCTGACGGGCGAGCCCTGCCCGGCAAGCTATTCATTGTCGAGGGCATTGACGGATCGGGCAAGAGCACCCAATTGGATCTGCTGCGCAAGTGGCTCATCGGCCAGGGATACTGCGTCGCGTTCAGCGAATGGAATTCTTCCCCCCTGGTCAAGGCAACCACCAAAAAGGGCAAGAAGAAACAGATGCTGACCCCTGCTTCCTTCAGCCTGATTCACGCTGCCGACATGGCCGACCGGCTCGAGCGACAGATCCTGCCAGCACTCAAGGCCGGAGCGATCGTCCTGGCCGATCGCTACATCTATACCGCCTTTGGGCGCGATGTGGCGCGCGGCGTTCCGGCGAGCTGGGTGCGCAAGGTCTATGCATTCGCCGTGGAGCCGACCGTGGCATTCTATTTCCGAGTGCCTCTTGAAGAATCCCTCAGGCGGATTCTAGGGGGGCGCCCAACGCTCAAGTACTACGAGGCAGGGCTGGATATCGGACTCAGCGACGACCCATACGAGAGCTTTTCCCTGTTCCAGGGCCGCATCATGGAGGAATACGACAAAATGGTCGACGAGTTCGGGCTGACCGTCATCGACGCGACCCTGCCCCTGGTGGAACAACAGGAGTTGGTGCGCGAGCTCATAGCGCCCCTCCTCCCCGGCGCGCTGCGTGTAGAGCCCAGCGCCTGGCGCGAGGTACTCGCCAAGGAGAGCATCTATGGCCGCTACCTCGACGAGGTCCTGCCGGAAAGGAGCACCCCATGACCCAGATCCGATTCTACGGCGAGGGACTGCCCGGTTTCACACGCACCAAGCCACTGCCCGGACGGCTGATCGTCCTGGAAGGAACCGACGGCGTGGGCCGTTCCACCCAGATCGCCCTGCTGCGCGAATGGGTGGAGAGCAAGGGGTACGCCGTGCAATCGACAGGCCTGAAGCGCTCTGCCATAGCCGGAGCCGGCATCAAGGAGGCGATGCGCGGGCACACGCTCGGCATTCTCACCGCCAACCTCTTCTATGCCACGGACATGGTCGATCGCCTGGAAAAGATCATCTTGCCCGCCCTGCGAGCCGGCTTTGTCGTGCTCACCGACCGGTACATCTATTCCATCGTAGCGCGGGCCTTGGTGCGTGGCGTGGACCCAACTTGGATCCGCAACGTATTTGGCTTCGCGCTGGTGCCCGATGCCGTCTTTTACCTCCATGCCGACCTGCCCCACCTGATCCCGCGCGTACTCAACGCTCGCGGGTTCGACTACTGGGAATCAGGCATGGACTTTTTGCCCAACCGCGACTATTACGAGGCCTTTGTCGAATATCAAGGCCGCCTGCTGGCTCAGTTCGAGGCACTGGTCGAGGAATACGACTTTCAGCGGATCGATGCAACCCGCAGCATTCGCGAGGTATTCCAATCGCTTACTGTCGAGATCGACCAAGTACTCTCGGACATGAAGCCCATCTCGCCTGCCCAGGCCGAGCGAGAGCTCACTGAGGCGTTGGCCGAAGGCAAGAGCGGGCGCAAGTGAGACACTAGCACTGGTCCGTGCCTCTCCATCGTGCCAGCCAAGCGCCGGCAAACCTACTGCGAATCTGGTCACTCGACGCCTGTACTGCGTCGGGTTTGCGCCCGCCCAACACATCGGCGGCCTATCTTTGGCTGCCCGTGTTTTCTGTGGTAGAATATGCACAGAAGGTATGCAGCCGCCAGCGCCTGGGGCTTCGAGTCTCGCTCTCTCACTGGCCTGGATCTTTGCCACCTCACAAGCGATCCTGTCACGGAACCGATCCACGCCTCGAGAGAGCCCGGGCAGTAGTCCAGACCGCGAACCAATTGTGAGCCGACATGAGCGTCGTTGACGAGATCAAAGACCGCCTGGATATTGTGGAAGTCATCCAGTCCTATGTTCCGCTCAAGAAGGCAGGACGGAACTATAAGGGACTGTGTCCCTTCCATGCCGAAAAGACCCCGTCCTTCGTCGTCTTTCCCGACTCGGGCACGTGGCACTGCTTTGGCGCGTGCGGCACCGGCGGCGACGTCTTCTCGTTCGTCATGCAACAGGAGAACCTGGACTTTGGCGAAGCCCTGCAGACCCTTGCCCGGCGCGCCGGAGTCGAGCTGGAGCCGCGCAGTCCCCAGATCGCCGAAGCGGAGAAACGGCTGGACCTGTTGCGACAGATCAACCAGGCAGCCGCGGCCTACTTCCACCACCTGCTTCTCAACAGCGACGAGGCGGCCAGAGCGCGCGCCTACCTGGAAAAGCGCGGCCTCACCCATGAGACCATCGAGCGTTTCCAGGTGGGCTACAGTCTGGATCAGTGGGATGTCTTGCTGCGCTACCTGACCAGCAAGAGCTACGCACCGGCCGATTTGCACGAGGTGGGCCTGATCATCGAGCGCGAAGACAAAAGTGGCTACTACGATCGCTTTCGTGGGCGGGTGGTCTTTCCCATACGCGATCACCGGGGCAGGGTGCTAGGCTTTGGCGCGCGCGCCATGGGCGACGGGCAACCCAAGTATATCAACTCGCCCCAAACGCCCCTGTTCGACAAGAGCAGCGTCCTCTTTGGCTTGGATCAGGCCAAGGCAGGCATCCGCACGGCGGGAGAGGCCGTGATCGTCGAGGGCTACATGGACGTGCTGATGGCCCACCAGCACGGCATCAACAACGTGGTAGCTCAGATGGGTACAGCCCTGACGGAGGCACAGCTTGGCCTCCTGAAGCGGCATACACAGCGCTTCGTACTGGCCCTCGACTCGGACCTGGCTGGCGACCAGGCCACCTTGCGGGGCCTCGATGTGGCCCGTCAGGTGATGGATCGTGACGTCGTTCCGGTGCCCACACCTCAGGGCCTGATCCGCTTCGAGGAGCGGCTGGCAGCCGACATACGCATCGTATCCCTCCCGCCGGGAAAGGATCCTGACGAAGTGATCTTGGAAAGCCCTTCCCGCTGGGCGCGGTTGATCGCCCAGGCCAAGCCAGTGATGGACTACTATTTCGATGCCCTCACTGCCGGCCTGGACCTGACGACGGCGAGAGGCAAAGCTGATGCCGTCCGTGCCCTCGGGCCACTCATCGCCGGCATCGGAGACAGGGTGCAGCGGACCCACTACTTGCAGCAGCTCGCACGCATGGTCCAGGTCGACGAGCGCTCCCTGTGGCAGCAGATCCGGCAGACGGCCGGACAGCAGGAGCAGTCACGATCCCGGCGGTCCGAGCCCCAAGCCGAGGCTCCCGAAGAACTGCATTTGGAACTGGATGGGCACTGCCTCTCCTTCGTGCTTTGCCATCCGGCTCTGTTGAGCCAGATCGATGGGACCATGGCAGCCAAGGAGGAGCCGCCATTCCGGCCGGAGGACCTGAGCAGGCCGGACGATCGGGCAATCCTGTCTGCGTGGCGCGGGTGGCTCGCCAGCGGCGAAGCGGCCAACCCCCGAGGGGTGTTCTACGATACGTTGGACGAACGGTTGCAGGAGCGTGTGGACGTCCTAACAGAGGCCCAGAAGGATCAGCCGGAGGTTGCAGAAAGTCTACTGCGGGACCACGTCCTCGACGCCATTGCCCGTCTCCGGCTGCAGAACCTGAGGCGGCAAATCCGGGACCTGCAGTTTCTTCAAGAGGAGGCGCGGGCAGCGGGCGACCGTGAGACATATCGCCGCCATGTGCAATCGATCGTAGCCTACACAGCGAGGATACGGAGACTGGAACAGGCGATGAGCGAACGATCCATTTCCGGCCGCCGGCGGCACGAGGACACCACCTTGCGCATACCCTCCGCCGCATGACTATAAGTGAGGACGCCCAGCCCTGTGGGCCATTCACACTCAAAAGAGAACGTTGGGAGAGTGAACCCAGTTGGACAGTGTGGTAGCATAAATGACAGAGGATCTGTTGCCAAGCGTGCAGGACGAACAGACTGACACAGACCAATTCGACGACGCAGAAGACGAGTCCGCAGAAGGCGCTTCGCTGCGCAGCCTGTTCCTGGACCTCGATATCGCCACGACCAATGGCGAAGACGAGGAGCCGCAGCTTCATGATCTTCGGGCTCTCGAAAAAGAGATGGAAGAGGAAGATGACGACGAGCCCCTTAACGATCTGAGCAATGTCTTTGACGCGGCCAACGATCCGGTGCGCATGTATCTGCGCGAGATCGGACAGGTCCCCCTGCTCACAGCCGCGGACGAAGTCAGGCTGGCCAAAGCCATAACCAAGGGGATGGAGGCTGAGGAAAAGCTGTCCAACAACGGCTCGCTTCCTCCCGACGAGCTTGATGGCCTGCAGTATGCAGCTCAACAGGGAACGCAGGCCAGGCGCTCTTTGGCCGAGGCCAACCTTCGTCTGGTCGTGAGCGTCGCCAAGCGGTACATGGGTCGCGGCATGTCCTTCCTGGACCTGATCCAGGAGGGCAACATCGGGCTGTTGAAGGCCGTGGAAAAGTTCGACTACACCATGGGCTACAAGTTCTCTACCTACGCCACCTGGTGGATCCGGCAAGCGATTAGCCGGTCTATCGCTGACCAAGCCCGCACCATCCGCATCCCGGTGCACATGGTTGAGACCATCAGCCATCTGATCCGCGCCCAGCGCCGCCTCCAGCAGGAACTCGGTCGCGACCCGACACCTGAGGACATAGCCCTGGATGCAGAGATGAGCAGCATCGTTGGTCTCGACGACGAGGAGCGCGATGCCATCCTAACGGCGCTGGCCAATGAAGAGCGACTGGATCCCATCATGTCGCGAAAGCTGCGCCGGGCGTCAAACCGCGTGGAACAGATCCTGCGTATTTCGCTCGAGCCCATGTCCCTGGAGACGCCCATCGGAAGCGAGGAGGACAGCTATCTGGGCGACTTTATCAAGGACGAGACCATGCCCGAGCCGGACGACGCCGCTTCGGCACAACTCCTCCGCGAGCAACTGCGTGCCATCCTCAAATCGCTGAACCATCGCGAGCGTCAGGTCCTGGAAATGCGCTTTGGCCTGAAAGACGGTCAGAGCCACACCTTGGAGGAGGTGGGGCAAGCCTTTGGCGTCACGCGAGAGCGGATCCGCCAGATCGAGGCCAAGGCCCTGCGCAAGCTACGCCATCCCTTGCGCAGCCGCAAACTTCGTGATTATCTAGGCTGAGAGATTTGACGAAATCTCAGCGTTTGAGTATAATAGCGCAGCCTTCGTTCCTCGGTAGCTCAATTGGCAGAGCGACCGGCTGTTAACCGGTTGGTTGGAGGTTCAAGTCCTCCCCGAGGAGCCTTCTGTTTCTGGACACACAGCGTCCATACGACACAAAACCGCCAGCGTCAAGCCTGGCGGTTTTTGCATTGTGGCACGCGGACCGCCTCAGAGCCACCGCTTCCGGATGGCTTGGGCAACTACTTCTGGATGCCGCCCTCCGTCATCTTGCGCGCGTCGAGGATGCGGTCCGCCTCGTCTTTGGTCAGATAGCCCTTTTCCACAACCACTTCTTTGATGGTCCGGCTGGTAGCCATCGCCTCCTTGGCCACTTCTGCGCCCTTTAGATAGCCAATGACCGGGTTGAGCGCGGTAACCAGGATCGCATTCTTGGCCAGCCAGCCCTCGGCTTTTTCCGGATTGGCCTGCAGGCCGGCAACACACTTGTCGGTAAAGGCCCGGATGGCGCCGATCAGCACCTGCATCATCTCGAACAGATTATGGGCAATGATGGGCATCATCACGTTTAGTTCGAGTTGGCCCGCCTGCCCGGCCATCATCACCGTCAGGTCATTGCCCATGACGTGAAAGCTGGCCATGTTCAGCATCTCGGCCAACACAGGATTGACCTTGCCCGGCATGATGCTGCTCCCCGGCTGCACCGCCGGAAGCCGGATCTCGTCAAGACCGGTAGCAGGTCCGCTCGACAGCAACCGAAAGTCGTTCGCGATCCGATCCAGCGTGACCGCCAACGTGCGCATCGAAGCCGAAAAGTCGACGGCATCCGCCATACTCTGCATCGACTCGAACAAGTTGTCCGACTGGTACAGCACCAGGCCGGTCAGCTCAGACAGCTTTTGCACCATGCGCACATGGTATTCGGGATGAGCGTTGAGACCGGTGCCCGTAGCGGTCCCGCCGATGCCCAGGCGTCGCATTCCTTCAGCGGCGCGCCGGATTCGCCCGGCGTCGCGCTCGACCGCGCGCGCATAACCGCCGAACTCTTGCCCGAGTCGGACCGGCACCGCATCCTGGAGATGGGTCCGCCCCGACTTGACCACCCCGTCGAACTCGCTGGCCCTGGCGCGTAGCTCAGTAGCCAGCCGGTCGATCTCGCCCGTCAGCTCGTCTAGCCGCCACAGGCTGCCCAACCGGATGGCGGTGGGGATGGTATCGTTGGTGCTCTGGGCCATGTTCACATGATCGTTCGGATGCACCGGCTTGGCAGCGTCGTCGATTCTGTAGCCCAGGATCTGGTTGGCGCGATTGGCGATCACCTCATTAACGTTCATATTGTGACTGGTGCCCGCGCCGGCCTGGAAAGGATCCACCACAAATTGATCGTCCCAGCGTCCCTCGATGACCTGTTGCGCCGCCTCCACGATCGCCCTACCGCGTTCCTCGTCGAGCATGCCCAGGTCCATGTGCACCAGCGCCGCTGCCTGCTTGATGACTGCCATCCCCCACACAAAAGCGCGGTACGGCTTCAGGCCACTGACAGGAAAGTTGTGTACAGCGCGCATAGTCTGGGCGCCGTACAGTGCGTCGCCGGGGACGTTTATCTCGCCCAAAGAGTCCTTTTCGATTCGTGGATTGCTCACATTCCCTCCTTCAGACTGCCAGGTCTCCGACGCTTCCTGGCTATGCCTTCAGATATGAATCGGCGTAGATGAGCTTGTTGGTAAGCACCTGCGTGGTCTTGTACAGCGCCACCTGATCCGGGTCCGACTCGTCAATCGATGCAATATCCAGTTCCACGCCGGCGCTCGTCGCATCGTGGAGACGCAGGAGCAGGCGGTCGTAGGCCGTCGTCACGTCGCGCTCGCGCACCACCCGGATCGCCTCCATCAACTCGGGATCCAGGGCGTTGGCAACGAGGGCGTCGAGCCCGGCAGACAGCATCATGGCAACATATGCCTGGCTGACGTAGGGCTTGGCCGCATCGGCCACCCCGTCCGCGATGTCATCCAGGTGGATCAGAGTGTTGGGGGCAGGCACGGCAGCTACCTTGAGCGCACGCAGAGTCTCTTCCGTGGCAGGCACCATGGGCTGATCGCAGGTCAAAGCCGGTATCAGCGGGTCCACGTACAGGTCGTCCAGGGCCAGGCCTGCGTCGAGCGCCATCGGCAGCAACGTCTCGGTCACAAGCTCGATGCGCTCATCGGCTGGCGCGGGCAGGCCGCCCGGGCAAGCCGAAAACGCCAGCTTGGCGCCATAGCGTTGGGCCAGGGCGATGTAGGGCGACAGGTCCGTTACCGCGGGCAAGGTGGCGTCGAGGAGTACAATATCCCTGGCCACCTTGAGCCCGGCCTCTAGCGCCGCCGGATCGTCGCTGCGCAAAGCGAGCGGGACGCTAATCGTAGAATGAATGGCCTCCACCAACCAGGCCAGTTCTCCAGCAGCGGCTTTGCGCTGCGGCCCCATGTCCACCAGCAAAAAGCTCGCGCCGGCTTCCACCTGCTGGAGGGCCAGGGTCTGGAACAAGGAGTCTCTCTGCTGGCGAACCGCAGCCGCCAGCAATGCGCGGGTCAGTCGAATCTGATTTCCGATCAACAACATAGTCGTCCTCCCATACATGAATGTAGATGTTGACTCACCCTCGAGAGGACGACCGCGCTGTCGAATGTCGCACTACGTACTTGCTACTCTACTTAAAAGGGCGCAAAGCCCATGGCCATCTGGAATTGGCCCCTGAGAAAGTCATACTCCCCCTGTAAAAGCGTCAGGTGACCCTCTTCCATTCTGACGAGATCCAGGTACATTTTCTTACCATTCGGATCATCGATCTCTTGTGCGGCACGCCGGTAAAAGTCCACCGCATCCTTCTCGATCAGGTACGCCACGCGCAAGGCCGACAGATCCGACGTGTACGCCACGACATTCTGCTCGACCCGCTCGCGGGAAAAGATGGGCGCACCCTCGGCCTGCGAGGCAGGCAATCCTTTGTGCTCGGCCCATTCCCCGCTTTCTTCAAGCATAGCCTTCACGTTGCGCAAGAGCTCCAAGTGCATGACCTCGTCCTGGGCGAGCTGCTCGAACATGACCCGGGCATCAGGATCCTCGGTCTGCTCGGCAAACCTCTCGTAGAAACTATGCCCATCGATCTCGGTTTGGATGGCCATCTGCAGCGCAGCCAGGGCCGCATCGTGCTCAGCCATTCTTTTCCTCCAGGATCACTTCCTCTTCGTCATCGCCGCGCAGGTCTAGCAGCCAGTTCTCGAAATCTCCGGCGTCGATCTTGGCCTGAACCCGGCTGCGGCCTTCGGACTGCAGGCGCTCCTCCAGCCGGGCGCGGCCAGCTTCCGTATCCAGATCCAGATCCGGCCATCGAGCGGCGACCGCCTCCTTTGACGTCCATACGCAATAGCGAAAGACCCGTTCATCGTCCTTTAGCACCCGGAAAAAGTACTGGAACCGCTGCTGGGGTTCTGGCTTAAAGCCCTCATCCACGGCATAGCCTTTATACTGCCAGCCCTCCCCCAGGCCCTTGCGCTCCTGTCCGAGCATGGCCTGTGCCTGCGCCAGGAGTTCGTTGGGGTCGGCAGTGGGGCGCGCACAGAGCCTGCCCAGGCAAACATACGCCGCCGGAGCCGGTTCGGCAGGATACCCCAGTCGCTCCAGGCGTTCCGGTTCCCATACCGGGTCGACTGCCTGAACCGTTTTGTTGGCGGCGTAGGCGCGCCTTGCGGCCCGCAGCAACCCGGCACGGATTGGGTCCTCATTCTCGCCCACCACCGTAATAAGCAGAGGCCGGCGCAGAAAGCGGTCCACCACCAACGCAAAGCGCGCGGCTTCGATGCCGAGATTGGAGTAGTAGGGCAACAAGGCTTCCAGCGTCTTCTGAGCCAACTGGCGGTGCTTCTCACGTCCCGTCAGGCGGTAGAGACGCAAATGGACCTCGGCGGCACTGATGTTCTCGCAGAACGGTTTCTCACGCCTGCGCATCCGGCCCACAGCCTCAGGTGCCGCCACGGTGTCGAAATAGCGACCGTCTACGTCGCGCAGTGCATTGTCCGCAAAGCGCATCAAGGTCTCGGCGCGCTGCACATAGACCTCGCGGCCAAAGTGCTCGTAGGCGTCGAGCCAAGCCTGAGCCGTGCTCACTTGATCGGCCAACAGGCCCGGCACGCGGGGCTGGCTGTCATAATAGCGATACATGCCCAGGCCTTCCTGATAGCTTTGCTGCCACACGTATTCCATGGCGCGGACGGCAAGGTCGGCGTACCGCGGCTCGTTCAGGACGGCACTGGCGAGCATATACGCCGACGCAATGGCCGCATTGCGCTCAGAATAGACCGTCGTGTCCACATAGGGGGCTTCGCGCTCCGCCCGGCCATTTGCGTCCAGGGCGTAATAGTCAGGATCGGCTTCTTGACTGCTGTAAAAGTAGCCCCGGTCGCGATCCCACAGAACATCGTCAACATAGTTCAAGACACCCTGGGCAGTGTCCAGATAACTCTGGCGCCCAAAGGCCTGGTAGGCCTGCAAGTACAGGCGGATGAGCTGTGCCTGGTCGCCGGCCATCTTTTCGTAGTGCGGGACGCTCCAATCGGCAGTCGTAGCGTAGCGAAAGAACCCGCCGCTCACGCGGTCGTACAGGCCTCCCTGGGCCATGGCCTCCAGCGACTTGTGCACCACCTCCAGCAAGGCATCGTCACCGGTTCGATGGGCCATTGCCAGCGCAAACTCGAGCACGTCAGCGTGGGGAAACTTGGGCGCAGTATCAAAGCCCCCATGCTCCCGGTCAAACGCGCCCGCCACCACCGCCGCGATCTCGTCCGGCAAGTCGGGCCCAAGCTCGCCGATCGCTGCTGGGCGCTCGCCAGGCTCGGCAATCAAGATACCAGGCCGCGCAGCGATGGTTGGTGGCGACGTCGATTCCTTCCCGGCAAAGCGCTCCTTGATGCGCTGCAGGACGGTCATCATCTCCTCGGTTGTGAGAAAGTTGTGGCTCTCAACCACCTCGCCATCAGCGCCGAGAAACGCGGTTGTCGGCCAGCCGCCGCGATGATACCGGCTGTCCACGTCGGGGCGCTTGTCGGCATCGATAAGAATCGGCAGGAAACCGTCGTTAATGGCCTTGATGACGCCCGGATCGGCCAACGTCGTCTGCTCCATCAGATGGCACGGCTCGCACCACGGGGCAGTGATATAGAGCATCACCGGCAGTTCCAATGCTTCAGCCAGCTCGAAGGTATCCTCGCCCCATTCATACCAGGTAATGGGCAAGCGTTCTTTGGGGAGTTCCAAGTCTGGCTCAAAGATGCGGCGGTACTCGGATTCCAGAATAGCATGATGCTGTCTTTCTTGTTCGACCAGCATCTCAAATAGAGACCGTATGCCCTGATCGGTGGCCGACTGGGCCATGCGAGCGTACAACTCCTCAGATTCCTTTTCCCGCTGCATTGCCAGCCGCCAGGCCTCAGGAATCTCATTTAGCGTCTTCACAGGAACCTTCACTCCTTTCTTCGTTTCCGAAAATCGATCCCAGATAGATGGGGCAGGGCGACGAATCACATTTCAGCAAAGGGCCTTCCGGACAGCCGTTCCCACTGATCCTTCAGTTGGTCATAGTGCCGGCGCTCTTCCTCCACAAGGAATCGATATGCCTTTCTCGCGGCAGCGTCCGGATTGCTGGCTGCCTGCCCGCCATACAGGTCAATCGCTTCTTGTTCCATGCGGACTCCAAACGCCAGTGCAGCTAGGTCATCGGCGCGGCGGTCGACAGCATCGCCCATAGACCACTGGGGTGGGAACAGTTGCTCGTCAGACTCGCCGTCTGCAAAGGTGAGCCTCGTGATGTCTGCCCCTATCTCACCTTCGAGCGCCCGCCCCGGATCGACCCACTCGCCTTTTGCTTCCAGAGCCTCGTACTCGACCAGCAAGAGCTGCGTGTGCTTCTCTTCCTCCTTGGCAAGGCCGGCAAAGACATCCTTGGCCCAGGGGTCAATGCAGTAGAAGGCGGCGTCATTGTAAAAACGCTGCCCTGCAATCTCGTTGCCGATGGCAAGCCGCAGCACAACCAATGCGGCTTCTACGTGATGCATGGCCCGCCACCGCAACGACTAGGGATCAGGCACAGACCTGATCCCTTTTCCAGCTTCTCCGATCCCGGTTGTCGCAAATCCACCATCATCCTCCGGGAATCAGTAGTTCACAGAATCGCCCTGCAGAAAAAGCCAAGCTACAAGAGACCGCCAGCCTCTAACTGGAGGGCTTCCTTATCCAACAACCTGAGCTGGCGGCGGCCCGACGAAACCCATCCCCTCCGGCGAAAGTCTTGCAGGGTCTTGCTCACGGTCTCGCGCCAGGTGCCCAACATATCCGCCAGCTCCTGGTGAGTGGTGTGAACGACATCATGCGGGTCGTTTGCGCCAAGCTCCAACAACAACGCCGCCAGGCGTGATGCAATTGTGCTATAAGCCATCTGCTCCAGGCGATTCTCGGCCTCCATTACCCGTTGCCCCATAGCCTGCATCAGCCCAAACCCAAACATGGCATCGGTGGACGATATCTCCAGAGCCTGCTGGCGAGGCATCGTCCACACGGTGCACGGCTCGAGGGCTACAGCGTAGGTGTCAGGACCTTCGACACCAAGGAGCGAGTCCTCCCCGAACATCGATCCCTGCCCCAAGGTAGCCACGACATACCTCCGGCCCTCGCGAGTGGTGCGATAGAGCTGCACGCGCCCGCTGGCAACCAAGAACAAGGAACTCGCCATCTCCTCGGCGCGGCACACGGTTTCGCCAGGCTGGAACGAGCGAACCTTCAGCGAGTCGCCAACCTCTTTATTCTGTTGCGCCAAGCGCCCAAATATCCTAGTAACATTCCGATCCAATGGTTTCACTATCCACTCCCTTTGTATGGCTGCTTTCACAGCCAGCCGGGAGACCTCCTCGTCACCCAAACCACACACCAACACGATATCAGACCTGCCCTCCGACCACGATTGAACAGCTAGCCAGGTAGGATAGGGGAAAGGCGTATAGCGGCCCTTCCGCACTCCGATCTCTTCCTGGCAATAACATGCTGATCGAGCAACGGCTTAGCCCCGCCGGCTGCCTACTGCATCTTCTTGGCCAGTTTCTCGTATTCACCCTCCAGAAACTGGGCGTGAAACTCCTCTTCGTCCCTCAGTCTCTGAAAGAACGCTTTCAGATCCTTGTCCTCAGCCATGTCCATAGCCAACTGATATTTGGCCCGCGCTGCATGTTCCTCCATCGCCATGATCTTGAGAAAGCTCAACCAATCCATCCTGTCCTCCTTGTGATATTGTTGTGGGCAGACCCTGCGCCTGCGATCCGGTGGCTGCCTACTCGCCCACCTTGATGGGAATGCGCCGGGGCTTGACCTCTTCAACCTTTGGCATGATCACCGTCAACACTCCATCGGCCATGCTCGCCTCGATCTTACCACGATCGATCATTGGTGACAAACCAAAATGGCGGTGATAATGTCCCACATCGTATTCACGATACAGCACATAGTCGTCTTGATCTTCGCCATGGGTTACGTGACCGGTGACCACCAACTCGTCGTCGACCACGTTCACGTGGGCGCAGTCAAAACAGACGCCGGGCATGTCCATCACCAGCACGATCTTTTCCGGGGTCTCGTAAATATCTGACGCCGGCACAAACCAATTTCCGCTGCGCAGTTCCTGGTGGGCCATGGTGTCCACCTCGCGCTTGTCCGTTACGCCTAGTTCCTCACGCTCACTCACGTTTCCTCGCCCCTCCATGACTAGCCCTCAACCACCTTGACCGGGATCTCTCGCGGCTTGGCCGCAGCCTTGAGCGGCAGAGAGACCGTTAACACGCCTGCCACGTAGGTAGCTTCGGCGCTGTCCCCCTCAACCTCGGCTGCCAATCGAATCGCGCGGCTGAATCCCCCACTCTCCCGTTCGCGGCGGTGATACCAACCACCCTCCAGCTCCTCGCCAGTGGTACGTGCTCCCTGGACAGTCAGAGTGTCGCCAGTAACACTGATATCAAAATCCTCCAGCTTCATACCGGGCACTTCGGCACGAACCACCAGTTTCTCGTCCGTAGCTGATACGATGATAGCCGGGAATACACGTCTTCCCCGTCTGGCAACCGGCCCCGCAGCCCGGCGCGTCAATCGGTTCATCTCCCGCTGCAATTGGGCCAGCTCCGACTCAACGTCCCAATCCCTTG
>Ga0316577_10000596_pt1 | contig 14893 bp, 8 predicted proteins | sample S5NA_FD_203073 | JGI IMG/M metagenome (GOLD analysis project Ga0316577, IMG submission 203073) | Rhizosphere microbial communities from salt marsh grasses in Alabama, United States - S5-7_050615r2r1 | ecosystem: Host-associated > Plants > Roots > Rhizosphere | place: USA: Alabama | collected... | reverse complement strand
CGGTAGCGGGGAGCGTCCTGGCCGTCTGCTCCTGCACCGTTCTTCCCCTCTTCGCCGGCATCTACGTGACGGGAGCGGGGCTGGGACCGGCGTCTGCCTTTCTCTACTCCGGCCCGGCCGTGAACGTTCTGGCCATCGTCCTCACCGCCAGCGTCCTGGGGCTGGGCCTCGGGGCGGCCCGCGCCGTCGGCGCCGTCCTCTTCGCCATCGTGATCGGGCTCCTGATGCACATGCTCTTCCGGAAGGACGAGGAGGCCCGGATGGCAGTCCAGGAAGTGCCTGCGACTGAGGAAGACGTCGGTCGGAGTCTGACCCAGAACATCGTCTACTTCGCTCTCATGGTGGGGATCCTGGTCTTCGCCAACTGGGGCCGGCCGGAGGGAGGAACCGGTCTGTGGTACGAGATCTACCACGTCCGCTGGATCGTGACCGCCGTGCTGGCAGCCGGGTTGGGCCTCGTTCTGGTAGCCTGGTTCGGCTTGAGCTGGAGTCGACTGGCTCTGGTGGCTCTTCCGACCATCGTGCTTGCGCTCCTCTTCCCTGAGACTCCGGCCCTCCCCTTCGTGTCCGCCACCGTCGCCTTCTCGCTGGTGACGAGCACCAGCCAGGGTGAGCTCGGAGAATGGTTCGCCGCGTCCTGGGGTTTCGCCAAGCAGATTCTGCCCCTGCTCCTCGTCGGGATCCTCATGGCGGGGCTCCTCCTGGGCAGACCCGATCAGGAAGGGCTCATTCCCTCGGAGTGGATCGCCGGGGCGGTGGGTGGCAACTCCCTGGGCGCCAACCTCTTCGCCTCGGTGGCGGGAGCTTTCATGTACTTTGCCACCCTCACGGAGGTGCCCATTCTCCAGGGACTCATGGGAAACGGGATGGGCAGCGGTCCGGCCCTGGCTCTACTCCTGGCGGGACCCGCCCTCTCCCTTCCGAGCATCCTGGTGATCCGTAGCGTCATCGGAACCCGCAAGACCGCGACGTTCATCATTCTGGTGGCGCTGATGGCCACCGTCACGGGGCTGGCCTACGGGGCGATAACAGCCTCATGAGATTCGAACAAAGAAGCCAGGAAGAGTAAGCGATGCTGAAGATCGAAGTCCTTGGCCCCGGGTGTAAACGGTGCCACGCCCTCGAGGAGAACGTCCGGACAGCTGTCCGTGAGATGGAAGTGGAGGCAGAGGTTGGGACCGTCTCCGACATAAGGGAAATCGCGGCCCGGGGGGTGCTCATGACGCCGGGACTGGCGGTGGACGGCGAGACCGTGGCCTCGGGTCATCTCCTCAGTGTGAACCAGGTGAAGAGGATCCTCGAGGCTCGGACCGAATCGATGTCCTGAGGGGCTCCGGCCCGGCGTCCGGATCGGTCGGTCACACTTCCCGCACGACTCCCAGCCTGAGGAAGAGGAGGCGTCCGGACACCGCGGACAGATCCAGGCCGTATCTCCCTGCCACGGCTTCCTTGTAGGCGTCGATCTGGGGTCGGTAGTAGGCCACCCTCGCCGCCACCGCCTCCGGATCCGACGCGTCCATGACATCGGTCTTGAAGTCCACGACTTCGGCGCCCGTCACCACCCCACCCTCCTGGATGAGCACCAACCGATCGATGAACCCGTGAAGCATGCCGTCGGGGACCCGGTGGAGGAAGGGAAGCTCGCGCTCCACCCGGGTCCCGGCGGGGTACGCGACCTTGCTCAGCGCTCTCCGGATGGCCGGGGCCTCCATCCAGGCCCGGAAATCCTCCACCCACTCCTGGACACGATGGTCCGGCACGCCGGGTGCCCGAGCCCGAGCGATCTCACGGAGGGCGGCCTCGTCGGGAAGGCCATCCTCCAACCACTCCATCGCCTCACACCACGCGTGGACGACCGTTCCTCGGAGGCGGGCATGGCCGGCCAGGTCCGCCCGCATGAGGCTGGCCAGATCCACCTGGGCTCCACCCTCCAGGGAGGACGGGGCCCGCCTGGCCAGGTTCCGGGTTCTGGCTCCGGCCACGGATCTCAGGGGGACGGGACCCGGCCGGCCCGGACGCGCGACGGTATCCACCCCCCGGGGACCCTCTCCCCCGACGGCCATGGCCGGCCTCCCGGCCTGCCAGCCTTCCGTTCCACGACGGTATAGAACCTGTCCCTCTGCGGCGGCGGATTCTCCCGGAGCCAGGGCCGCCCGGAGAATGCGGGCCGGGCTCTTCGTCGTTCCGGGGCCCCGCTCTCCGTCGGCGGGCACCACCATGTGCAGAGCGTACCTGGCACGGGTCATGGCCACGTACAGGACACTCAGCTCGTCTCGCAGCCTGAGGGCCCGGGTCTCCTCATGGGCCGCCCGCAGCTCCGGGAAGAGGGCCCGGGTGGCCTGATCCGTCGCAGGGTAGATCCGCATCACCCGGCCCGATACCGAATCACGAACGGGAATTGCCGGGTCCCTGCTCCCCCCACCATCCAGCGAGTCGTAGAGGTGCGGGAGGACAACCACATCGAACTCCAGCCCCTTCGCCTGGTGAACCGTCATGACCCGGACCGCAGCTCCCGAGGGGTCCTCCACCCTCTCCTCCTCCACGAATCGAACGAAGTCCCCCGGTCGAAGCGTGCGCTCCGGGTCCCACCTGAACCCCATCTCCACCAGCTGAAGGAGTCGGGTCCACTCCAGGGCGTCGCAGGAGGCTTCCAGGGCTCTGGCCCATCCGTCCAGGGTCGCGCCGTAGCCGTCCCGCATGAGGCGGCCCCGGATGCCACGAGCCAACCGGTTCGCCTCCGCTCCGGCCTCGTAGTTCGTGTACTCCACCACCTCTCCCACCGGGGTCTGGGCGACGTGGTACCGGGCCAGTCGATCCCCCGGGTGATCAGCCATCCTGAGGAGCGCCAGGAGCGCATTCACCGGTGCGGTGTCGGTGAGGGGCGTTCCCCCCTCCCCGCTGGCGGGGACGTCCAACCGCCGGAGGGCCGCGATGAGATAGCGGACCACTCTGTTCGTCCTCACCAGGACCCCGATGGAGGCCTTGCCCTCCTGGGTGTGCAGCCGGCCGATGAGCGCGGCGGCGAAGTCCAGGACCGCGGGCTGAACGGTCCTTCTCCCTGCCATCTCGGGACCCGCCACCAGCTGGACGAACCCGGGGAGATCCGGGTCGCTGGGTTCCTGAGGATAGAAGTCCTCCAGCCACCGCCGCACCACTTCCGACCCCCCGTCCAGCTCCCCTGCCACCGCGTTTGCCTCCAGCCCCTGGAACACCTCGGCCACCGAGTCCAGGATCACCGGCCCCGAACGCCATGACTTCGGCAGCTGGTCGTGGGTGAGCCCAAAACGGGTTCTGACATAGTTCACCAACTCCGGTTGGGCCCCCCTCCAGCCGTAGATAGACTGCTTGGGATCCGCCACCACCACCGCCGCCCGCTCCGTCTCCCCCCCAGCCAGGAGCTCTTCCACCAGTGGCTCCATGACCTCCCACTGCGGGAGGGAAGTGTCCTGGAACTCGTCCAGGAGGAGATGCCGGATCCGCCCGTCCAGGCGGAAGTAGAGAGCGTCGGAGTTGTCCTGGACGACGGGACTTCGCAGGAGATGCGTGAGGTCGCCGAACCTGAACCCGCCGGCCGCTGCCTGGGCTTCCTCGAAGGCCTGCCGATACCTTCCGGCGAGGCCTCCCAGGGCTCGACCCTGGCGGATGAGGCCTCTCCCCAGCTCGATCCGGGCCAGGGCCACCGCCTGGTCCAGGAGGCCCGCCAGGGCCTCCCCTGGAGAAGCCCGGTAGAACACCACCGCCTCCCCCGGGATCACCGTCCCGGTGTCCACCAGCTTCTTCCCGATCCCCTTTGCGAAGAACGATCTCCAATCCGCCTGCCCCACCGCTTCAGTCAGCCGGAGGAGCTCTTTCGCCCAGTTCGCGTTGGGCTCCCCGGATTGGGTGGTGGGCACCGGACAGGCGGCCAGCGCGTCTTCGAGATTGCGGCGGCGGATCTCCAGCTCCTTCCGGGACGCCCCCCCCTTCAGCTCCACTCCTTCCAGGATCGGGGTCCATGCATCCGAGACTTCCGGTGCGACACTCCGGTGCAGCTGGAGAAGCCCCTCCACCTGGTCCAGGAGGTTCTCGTGGACCCCTCGCCGCACCTCACCCCGAGAGATGAGGCGGACCAGCTCCGCCATGGTGGCGGATCCCTCGCCGGCCAGGACCGCCTCCAGAGCCTCCGCCCGCAACCGTTCCTCCGCGGGTCCGTCCACCAGTCCCCAACCCGGCGGAAGGCCCAGTTCCTGGGAGAAGCCCGAGGCGACCTGGACGAAGAAGGAGTCCAGGGTGCCGATGTTGGCTCGGTGGAGAGAGCGGACGAAGCGCGTCAGGAGGCGACCACTGTGCTCACTGGAGAGGAACCCCGGGGGGCGGGGCACCGGACCATCCATCCAGACTGATTTGGCCAGGTCCTCCGCCGCTTCGTCCTCCAGCGCCCCCCGAGCCAGCCGCAAGAGGACTCTCTCCAGGATTTCGGCGGCGGCCTTCCGGGTGAAGGTGGAGGCCCAGATGGCCTCTGGTGCGATCTCCCGGGCCAGGAGAGCGATCAGGCGACTGGAAAGGCGGTAGGTCTTTCCGGACCCCGCTGAGGCCAGGACCATCTCCCGGGGGAGAGGCGGGAACGTCGCGGCCCCTGGCCCGCCCCAGCCCTCCTCCGGACGGTCTCCTCGCCTCGAGGGCCTCTTCCCATGGGATGAAGCGCTCACTCCTCCAGCCCCTCCTCCACGGTCTCGAGGGGAAGCTCCATCCTCCCCAGCAGGGCGTCCAACGGGTCGTCCCTGTAGCCCCGCGTCTCGGGCTGGTACCAGAATTCTCCCCTCCTCAGCCCGCGGACTACCTCCCGGGCCACCTCCTCGGCCTGCCGCAGCTCGGCTTCGGTCCAGCCGGCCAGTGCTGCTCCAACCTCCTCCAGGGTCTTGGGCAAGAGGAGATAGCCCAGAATCACCTTCCCGTGCTCCGCTTCCGGAACCACCGGGGAGCCGTCCTCCCCCAGGATCCCCGGCAATAGCCGGCGATAGAGGGGAAGCTGGAGGTCCACCCACTCCTTGCTCTGCCCCCTCCCTTTTCGATGGACCTCCTCCGGTTTCCTGGCTCCGTCTCCCGTCTTGTAGTCGAAGATGGCCCACTCCCCCGTGTCGACGTTGTGGTCGATACGGTCGATCTTCCCCCGAAGGAGAATGGGTTCACCGTCCACCTCGAACGGGACTCCGGGGTGCGCCTGTTTCTCCACACAGACGATCCGCCACCCCTCCGAGATCCATTCCGCCTGCCACCGTGCGAATTCACGGAGGCGGGCCTCGAGTTGCTCCGCCTGAATCCGAACGGCGGGAACGGGGCGATGACCGAAAGTCTCACGGACGACCTCCCGGAGAAGTCGCCGCAGCCTCCCGTCCACCACGTCGACATCGGGTGAAGTCGCCTCCACCGAGCGCCCGAAGCGCTCCAACACCGCATGGGCCAGGGTCCCGAAGCTCCTCCCGTCCATCTCCCGGGCGGCATCGTCCAGGGGCTCCAGACTCAGGAGGCGGGTGAGGGCGTAGCGATAGGGATCGGAAAGAAGGAGGCCGAAATCGGTAACCCGAATGCGGCGGGGAGGCTCGGACGCCCGGAGCGGGTCCTCTGGGGGAGACCGGAAACGGCTCCCCATGGATGCCTCCCGGGATGATCCTTCAACGGCAACCGTCGGGGTCTCCCGAGACTCCTCCACCACCCTGCCGCCCCCATCATCCTCCAGGAACCGCCGGACCCTCCTGGCCACGTCATCATCCGCGGCGGCGAAGAGAAGGCGGCTCGGACGGAGGGGGTCTCCACGGGCGGATACCCGTCCCGCCACGAGGCGGACCTCCTCCCGGGAGTGCACGAGGGCCGACAGGAGATAGAGGTCTCGGGCGTAGCGTGCCTCATCGTCGGGGATGGCCAGATGGGTTCGAAGAGCCCCCGGCAGAAATGGGTCCGCCCCTGCCGCCTCGGGGATCCACCGGTCGTTGACGCCGGTGAGGACCACCGCGGGCGCGTCGTCCAGGGGAAGCTCCAGCCATCCCAGGAGCTCCACCGCGTGCTCCTCCGGGTCGGGAGGGATCGCCTTGCCCTCGAGCTCAACCAGGAGGAGGTCCACCGCTTCAGGCGCGGACACCTCGGTGTCCACACCGGGGGGCAGGGTAGCCAGACGGGTCGCGGCATCCTTGATCGTCTGCAAAGACCCCAGAAGCTGCCGCCCCCTGCGGGTCCCCTGATCCAACGGCTGCGCCCCGTACACCCTCACCAGCACCTCCAGGATCTCGGGGATCCATCCGGAGAGCGGGCGCCTCCCTGCCAGGTGGCTCAGGGCTGCAGCCTCCTCCACGTGCCTGACCAGGATACGGGTGCGCCGAGCGTACCTGTCCTTACCCGGGAGGGGGCCCTCCATGGAAACCTGCAGGTGAGCTGCCTGGAACCGATCGGCGTTGGTCAGGGCCCCCGTCACTTCCTCCTGGTCCACGGCTCCCTCCACGAGATCGTGGAGATCCGGGTGGCGAATCAGCGAAGCAAAGGCGGGATAGGATCGGTCGGTCAGATAGTCGCCCAGGGCCTCCAGGAGCCTTACTGGCCCCGTATCCATCAGCCGGGTTCCGCCGGCAAACCGGTGGGGAACCTCCACCGTGGAGAGGCCCCGCTCCACGTAGGGCACCACCTCCGGGTCCGGGACCGCCACAACAATCTCCTCCGCGGCGAACCGTCCCCCGAACCGACGCAGTATGTCCGCCACCGCGTCGGCCTGATCCGGAGGGCGCTCCACCACCCGGATCTTCCCGTCGTCCAGGGGGAGGTGGACCGATTCCCATCGCTCGGGGATCACGCACCCAAAAGAATCGAAGGCCGCCTCCATCTCCTGGGGAGCGTGGACCAGAGCCCGCACCGATCCAGGGAGGGCGTCCACCATTCGCCGGACGAGGCTCGGTATCTCCACCACCCCCACCAACCAGAGCTCCCCTGGGAGGGTGATCCGTCCTTCCGCCAGCGCCTCCTTCCGCTCCTGGTCGGGGTCCCCGAGACCGGACTTCTCCAGTAGGCCCCGATACCGATCCTGGATCCTCCCCAGGACCTCCCACCGAGGAGAGTCGTCGTACGGGAATCCCGTCCGAATCGCACGGGCGATCTCCGCGAAATCAAGCCCTTCGGCCCCGGTCTCCCGATGGAGCCCTTCCACCAGCTTCGCCAGGGCCATCCACCCCGAGATCGTCCCAGGAAGGGTCGGAAAGACCACGGCGAGAGCCTCCGGCTCCGTGCTCCGAAGGGCCTCCGCAAAGAGGTGGCGGGCGGTGGTATCCGTCGCCAGCGGACGCCGGGTTCGATAGAGGAGCTCCGGAAGCTGGCCCAGGGTGACCATCCTGGGTGGCGTCAGGGGGATTCCAAGAGCCTCCGATTCATCGAGGAGGAGCTCCCCCAACCGCCGGCCGGCCCGAGCACCGGGAGTGACGACCACTGCGGACCGGAGGTCCAGATCCCCTCGATCGGCGTAATGCTCGGATATCGTCCTGGCGGCGCTGGGCAGCGCCGGGGCGTCCCATCCGAGGAGATGGCGCCGGGCCCGGGAGGGCGGTGGGGCAGCGGTCAAGGGGAACCGGGTCCTCTCCTTGGGTGGGGATCCTCGCTCGCCGTGGCAGAGTGGTGGTTCTCCACGGCGAGAGTCAAGGGAAGGGCACCCCGAGGCGGATCAGTGAGGGACGCAGGTGGCGCCGCCCCGGATGCCGTGGCTCCCGGTTCGTGTCGCATCGAAACCGTTGGACCGACGCGCCGGATTCCCTATGCTTGCTGAATGGACATCAGAACCAAGCTCGTCTTCACCCTGGTGGTGGTTGCCCTGGTAAGCATGTTCGTCCTCAGCCTGGCCATGTACGCCATTGCTGAGCCGGCCCTCAGGGATAGCCGACTGGACCTCCTGGAAGCCTTGGCGGAATCCAAGCGCGACGATATGGAGCAGGTCTTCGCCGGGTGGGTCGACCGGGTGAGGCTGGTGGCCAGCCGGACGCAACTCAGGGTCAGCCTTCGGGAACATGATCGGACGGGGAACCCCGAAACGGTGGATCACATCCACAGGATTCTCACCGATGCCGTGGATGCCGTGGACGTCATCGAAGCCTTGGCGGTCTTCGACGCCGAGCATCACCTGGTGACCTCGGCGGGGCGGGAGATGGATCTGGCCGGGCGGGAGGAGCTGTTACAGCTGGATTCTGTGGCGGAAGGGATCGGGTATCGGGGCATCTCCCCTACCGGCGAGGGTGATCTCCGGGTGGGCTTCGTGGCCCGCCTCTCTCTGGAGGGAGAGGCCCTGGGTGACCTCCACGTCAGGCTCAACGCCCAACCCCTGCTGGACCTGGCGGAGGACCGCGCCGGGATGGAGCAGGACGGCAGCGGCGAGATCGTCATCGTGACCCTGGACGAGAACGGTGTCCCCAGGGCTCTGCACCGGTTGCACCCCGGAGGGCCGGAATTCTGGGAGCCCGTCCAGCTCCGGGGGGAGGGCGATCCCATCTCCATCGCCCTCAGCGGAGAGGAGGCCAGGTTCTCCGAGGGGCTCACCGACGATCGGGGACACGAGGTATGGGCCGCCACTCGCTATCTCCCCGAAGCCGGCCTGGCGCTGATCGTGAAGGTGGATAAGGACGAAGCCCGGGCTCCCTTCACCCAGTTCCGGCGACAGAGCCTCCGGTTGGCCCTCTCCCTCGGCGCCCTCGCCATCCTGGTGGGCACGGTCCTCGGATTCCGGTTCTCCAAACCCATCAAGGACCTGGCAGACGTGGCCGACCGGATTCGGGGAGGCGCGCTGAGCGCCAGAGCCGTGGAGGCCGGCGAGGACGAAGTGGGACTCCTCTCCCGGACCTTCAACGACATGGCCGACGAGATGGAGGAGCAGGTCTCACTCCTCCGGGAGTTCAAACGATACTTCGACCTGTCCCGCGACATGCTCTGCATCGCCGCCACCGATGGGTACTTCAAGCGGGTGAACCCGGCCTTTCAGAGGACCCTGGGATGGACGACGGATGAGCTGGTGAGCCAATCCTTCCTGACCTTCGTCCACCCCGACGATCTCAAGAAGACCGAAAGAGAGATCGCTCGGCTGGCCAAAGGCCTCCCCGTTATCTCCTTCGAGAATCGCTACCGCACGAAGGGCGGCGAGTACCGGCATTTCATGTGGACGGCCCATCCGGATGAGGCCAGCGGCCTCATCTACGCCATCGCCCGGGACGTCACGGAGCTCGAGCGGGTGTGGGAGGAGAAGGAGGAGGAGACCCGCTACCTCCGGCGGAGGCTGAAAGAAGCGGAGGCGAAGCTGCGGGGGACCTCTTGAGCTACATCACCGTTATCGCCCTCATCGGCGGGTTCATCTACCTCCTCATGGGAGCAGATCTTCTGGTACGGGGTGCCGTCGCCCTGGCCCGTAGAGCCCGAGTCCCTCCCATCGTGGTGGCCCTCACGGTGGTGGCCCTGGGCACGTCCCTACCCGAGCTCGTGGTGAGCCTCCAGGCCGCCCTCAGCGGGTATCCCGGGATCGCCCTGGGGAACGTGGTGGGGAGCAACATCGCCAATATCCTCCTGGTGGGGGGCGCCGCCGCGGTCGTGTACCCCCTGGCCTATCCCGGCGGGTCCATCAAGCGTGACACCGCTGTAATGACCGTCGCCAGCCTGGTACTCTTCTTCTTTTGTCTGACAAACGGGTTGAACCGGACCTTCGGGATCATCCTTCTCGTCGGGCTCCTGGCGATCATGTTTCCCGCGCTTCAGGACGCAGCCAAGGCCCACTACGAGACGGTAGGAAGCGCCCCAATGGAGATGATCCTGGGCCTCCCCACCCGCCGACGGGTGATCTTCCTCTTTCTCATCGCAGGCCTCATCGGGCTCCCCGTGGGGGCTCGACTGGTGGTGGATGCGGCCGTGGAGATCGCCCTCACCATGGGGTTGTCGCAGGCCGTGGTCGGGCTCACCATCGTTGCGTTCAGCACCTCTCTCCCGGAGTTGGCCACCACCGTCGTGGCGGCCCGCAAGAAGGAAACCGATGTGGCCATGGGAACGCTGGTGGGGTCCAATATCTTCAACATCCTGGCCATCATGGGCTTCTCCGCCGTTCTCGCACCTTCGAAGATCGAGGTTCCGCCCCTCCTCCCCTTCTTCGATCTGCCGGTGATGCTGGCTGCAGCGCTTTTCGTTACCGTACTGGCCTGGAGAGGCCGTCCCCTGGAGAGGCGGGCGGGCGTGATCCTCTCCTCAGGGTACCTCCTGTACCTCGGCGCGCTCCTTCTCCTGGCCTGAGGCCGACGAATGCGGCACCGGAAGTCATGAATCTCACTCGGGCACTGCGAAAAGGTCGGTTGCGCCTCAAGCGCTTCACCGCAACAAGACGTGTCGTCTCCTTCGGAGGCGTCGGGAGCAGCAGCCTCATCGCCCACCTTGAAGCGGGCGACAGGGACAGAATCTGGTATCACTCCCGGGACAAACACTGTCTTCACCCGGACCTGCTTCCCGAGGCTCGAAGGGGCATGGAGGTGAAAGCCTGCTTCCTCTTCGGAAACCCGTACCACGCTGTCCTTTCCGTATTCCGCCGGGGGCTCCATCCCCGTCACGAACGGAGCATGACCCGATCCATGCCGGGCTACAGGCGGGTGATCCGAAAGGAGACCACCGTCCTGGAGTACCTCCGGGCCGGCGAGGACCGATTCTTTCTCAGGAAACACCTCGAGAATTGGGTCGAATACGACGGTGACCAGGTGGAGGTCCTGGCGGTGAAGTACGAGGCCCTGGGCGATCACATCGACGAGATCATGGAATTCCTGGAGTGTCCACGACCATTCCGGGTTCGCCCTCGCTCCAGCCGGTTCGACGACGAGTCACCGGAGGTCCAGGCGGGACTCGAAGCCATGTACGGACCCCTGAAGGAGAGGATCGACGGGTTACCGAGCCTGATCAGGGTGACGGGCTGAGCGGTTTTCCTTTCCCCGCAGCACGCCGTATCTTGGGATCGACAGACGCTTCCTTCCCCCCTTACCCCCGGGAGGACACCATGCTGGACCCTCACTCTTCCATCGATCGCCGCGGTTTCCTGAAGGGTGCTGCTGCCGGCCTCGTCCTCCTTCCCCACACGGATCTCGGTACCCTGGGCTACCGATTCCCCCGGAGGGCCACCACCGTCGCGCTGATCCGGACGGCCGACCGGAAGGAAGGCGTTCGTCGGGCCATGGCCCTCCTGGACCCCGGGGGGATCGCGGGAAGGGCCGTGACCCTCAAGCCCAACTTCAACACCTCCGATCCGGCGCCTGCCGGCACGCACAACGACACCCTGGCTCAGGTCGTCACGGAGTTGAAGGAGCGAGACGCCCGTGAGGTGGTACTCGGGGAGTCCTCCTTCCCCCCGACCAGGGAGGTCATGGAGGCCAAGGGGATCTTCGACCTCGCGTCCGACATGGGCTTCGGAGTGGTGAACTACGAAGAGATCCCTGACGAGGATTGGGTCCATTTCCAGCCCGCAGGGACGCATTGGCCCGAGGGCTTCCACCTCCCCAGGCACGTGGTGGAGGCGGAGTACAACGTCAGCACGTGTTGTCTGAAGACTCACGGATCCGGGGGGGTCTTCACCATGTCCATGAAGCTCTCCGTGGGGCTCACGCCCAAGGCCATCCGAAGGACGATGCACCGCTCGCCGGACATGCGGCGGATGATCGCAGAGTTGAACCAGGGGTACAAGCCGCAGCTCATCATCATGGACGGTGTGGACGCCTTCACCGATGGCGGGCCCTCACGGGGCACTCTGGCCCACCCCAACGTGATGATCGCCGGAACGGATCGAGTCGCCGTGGACGCCGTGGGATTGGCGGTTCTGAAGGAACTGGGATCCAACGACGCCATCATGGGCACCCCCATCTTCCACCAGGAGCAGATGGCAAGGGCCGTGGAGATGGGACTGGGAATCCAGGGGCCCGGAGAGATCGAGCTGGTCAGCGACGATGAGGACGGTATGGCATACGCCGAAAGGCTGAAGGCGATCCTGGCCGAGGGGTGAGGTTCGCCTCCCCCTGGTCTCCCGAGTCAGGACACTAGCCGTCCTCCACCACGATCCCGTACTCCCTCATCTTGCGCCAGAGGGTGGTCCGGCCCATACCCAGGATCCGGGCCGCCCGGCTCCTGACCCCCCCCACCTCTTCCAGGGCCGCCAGGATGGTCTCCCGTTCCTTCGAAGGCGATGCAGGAGGAACGTATCGCTCCAGGCCACCCTCCGACTCACCCTCTCCCTCCCTCTCCCCCTCTCGGATCTCTGCGGAGAGATGTTGGGCTTCAATCCGGTTGCCTCCGTGGGCTCGGATCAGCGCGCTCTCCAGGACAGAGAACAGTTCCCTGACATTTCCGGGCCAGGGGTGGAACTGAAGGAGGCGCATGGCCAGAGGCGACACGGAAGCTGGCGTATCTCCCTCCACGCGGCCCCGGAGGAAGTGCTCAACCAGAAGGGGGATGTCGGAGCGCCGGGCCCGGAGAGGGGGCACCTCCAACCGAAACACGTTGAGCCTGTAGTAGAGGTCTTCCCGAAACCTCCCGGCCCGGGTCTCCTCCCTGAGGTCCTTGTGTGTCGCGGCCAGGACCCGGACGTCCACCTTCTGCGGCCTCACGTCCCCGACGGGCGTCAGCTCCTTTTCCTGGAGAACGCGGAGAAGGCGGTGCTGAAGCGGCTGGGAGATGTCCCCCACTTCGTCCAGAAAGAGAGTTCCGCCGTGTGCCGCCCGGAAGAGACCCGGTTTGTCTCGAACGGCCCCGGTGAATGCGCCTCTCACGTGGCCGAAGAGCTCGGACTCAAGGAGGTTCTCCGCCAGAGCTGCGCAGTTGACCGCCACAAAGGCACCCTGGCTCCGCCCCGACGCCTCATGGATGCCCCGGGCCACGAGCTCCTTTCCCGTCCCCGTCTCCCCCTGGATGAGCACGGTCGTATCGGCCGGCGCCACCTTCTGCATGGCGCGGAAAAGCTCCCGCATGGCCGGGGCCCGACCCACCATCCCACCCGGGGTTTGCGTGCCACTGTCCGCAAGGGAGGGCCGTCTCTCCAGGAGATCCGCCACCTTTCCCGTCAGGACGTCCGGTTCCACCGGCTTGGTGAGAAAGTCGTCAGCCCCGGTGTGAAGGGCCTTCACCGCCGTCTCCACGGTGCCGAAACCGCTGATCATGAGGATGGGTGTCCCCTCTCCCCACCGCCGAAGGACCTCCACGAGCTGGATGCCGTCCACTCCGGGCATCCGCAGGTCCAGGAGGATGAGATCGAACCCACCGGCCTTCAGCGCCTCCACCGCCTCGGAGGCATCGGCGGCCTCCACCACCCGATGCCCCTCCTCCCTGAGGAGGGTGGAGGTGGAGACCCGGAACGCCCGGTCGTCATCCACCAGGAGGATGCGGGCGGCCGCCGTGGGCCCCGGATCAGACATGGCCATCCTCCCTTCCCGGAGGGGACCCACCGACTTCCGGACCCCGGGCTTCCGCTGCCCCTTCAGGATCTCCTTTGGCCTCCGCTTCCGGGAACTCGATGGTGAACCGGGCACCGGGACCATCCCTCCGGTTGGCCGCCTCGATCCGGCCCCCGTAGGTCCGGACGATGGCCTCAGCGGTGAAGAGCCCCAATCCCACTCCGTGCACCTGCTTCTTGGTTGTGAAGAAGGGATCGAAGATGCGCGGCAGGATCTCCTCTTCGATTCCAGGACCGCGATCCAGAACCTCCACCCTGACCTTCCCGGCAGCACCGCTCAGGACGATCTCCATGGGACCCTCGTCCTCCATGGCCTCGCGGGCGTTCAACCCCAGGTTCAGAAGAACCTGTTTCATTGCGTCGGCGGCCACTCGTGCGTGGAGGCTCCCCGAGCTCACCACCGACACGGCCAGCTCCTTCCCCGGATCCGTCCCGGCCTTGAGAAGGTTGGCCACCTCCTGGGCCACCGGGGCCACCTCGCAGCGGGACCCCTCCGGGTCCCGGGGCCTGTGAACGTCCAGCATCTGCTCGGTGAGCTCGTGCATCCGGAGGAGCTCATCGATGGCCATGTCGGCGAACTCCCTGGCCTCGGGATCGTCGGAGGTCCTCCGCCGCAGAACCTCCAGGCAGTTTCGGATGCTGGCGATGGGGTTCCGGATCTCGTGGGCCAACTGGGCCAGGAGCCGGCCTGCAGATGCCAACCGGTCTCTCTGGACCAACTCCCCCTGGAGGACCACGAGGCGTTCCTGCCGGTCCTCCAGCTCACGATTCACCTCCTCGAGCTCGGCGAGTCGCGCCCGGAGCGCCGTCCTCATCTGGTCGAAGGCGTCCGAAACCCGCGTCACTTCCCCGATGCCGGAGGGCTGGAGGGGCGCGTCGAAGTCCCCCGCGGCCAACCGATCCGCCGCGGCCGCCAGGCTTCCCACGGGTCGGGCGAGGCGCCCGGCGAAGAGGGTCCCCAGGACGAGGGCCAGGGCCAGGGCGATCCCGCCGATCCAGAGGGCAATGCGCCTCAGGAGGGGGAGGACCGACAGCTCGCGATCCAGGTTCTTCAGAAACACCGCGCGGGTGGAGGAAATGGGCACCACCAGGGCCAGGTACGGCACCTGTCCTACATGGACCTCGCGGATCAGTCGGGAGGACTCCGTACGGGACACGGAATCGCTCCCGGATGGCAGCCCGGACACCGGGGCAGGATTCTCGGCGCTGGGCGTGGGTCCGGATTCCAGGAGGCCGGCCCCTTCCAGGGCTGCCGCCAGGGTCTCCGCCTCCTCCTGTGGGACCGATGCCCCGGCGATCCCACCCACCCCGTCCAGGATGAGGACTTCGCTCCGGGTCAGTCCGGCCAGCGTCGCGGCTTCCGAGCCGTCCAGCACCGAGGTGCCTCCGGCCGCCCCCACCCACACATCCCCCAGCTCCACCGGAGCGAGGGACACC
>Ga0316577_10000595_pt1 | contig 14894 bp, 14 predicted proteins | sample S5NA_FD_203073 | JGI IMG/M metagenome (GOLD analysis project Ga0316577, IMG submission 203073) | Rhizosphere microbial communities from salt marsh grasses in Alabama, United States - S5-7_050615r2r1 | ecosystem: Host-associated > Plants > Roots > Rhizosphere | place: USA: Alabama | collected... | reverse complement strand
CAAATCGATCCGCAACAAGAACGTGATGCTCGTGGCGGGCAAACCGCTGGTGTATTACCCGATCCGCGCCGCCGGGGAAGCCCGGCGGATCGCCAAGACCTACATATCCACCGATTCGCCGGAGGTTATGGCGGTCGGGCGCGAACACGGCTGCGAGATCATCGAGCGGCCCGAGGAATTGTGCGGCGACCATATCAACCACGGCGAGGTGATCAAACATGCCGTGGAATACGCCGATGCGCGCGAGACGGATCTGGAAAACGTGGCCCTGCTGTTGGGAAACACCGTGATGCTCGACGGCGAGCTGCTGGACGAGGCGATGGGGATGCTGGACGAGCGGCCGGACCTGGATTCGGTGATGAGCGTGTGGCAGGCGGCCGACGACCATCCGCTGCGCTCGCTGGAGATCGCCGACGGGCTGCTGCGCCCGTACGGCGATCCGAACCGCCAGGCCTCAACGGAACGGCAGTCGTACCCGGCGGCATACTACTATGACCAGGGGGTATGGGCCTTCCGCAAGCAGTGCGTCCAGAGCCGCGACGGCCCCAGTCCGTGGTGGTGGATGGGGAAGCGCTCGGCGCCGATCGTACGCAACTGGGTCACCGGACGCGATATCCACACCCTGCTCGACGCGGGATTTTCCGAGTGGTGGCTGGCCAATTATCCGGGAGTGAAGAAACTCTAGGTAGAACCGTACTCGATGCCATCTTGAGCGAACGAAGGATCCCGCGAGGATTGGAGGAGATCCTTCTCCGTCCTTGCTCCGGTGCGAACGTTGCGGATGCCGGCTGGTGAACGAGAGGAAAAAATTTTGAAGCGTATCGACACCCTGCGTGCCATCGTTTTCGATTTTGACGGCGTGATCCTCGAATCCGCCGAAGTAAAAACCGAAGCCTTCCTGGAGCTGTACGCGGACCATCCCGACAAGCTCGACGCCATCCGCGAGTACCACGTCTCCCAGGCCGGCATATCGCGCTATACCAAATTCGAGCACATCCAGCGGAACATCCTCGGATTGCCGTATACCGAAGCGGATAAACAACGGGCCAGTGCCGAATTCGAACGCCTGACCCGTGAGCGGGTCTTCCGGGCAGCGGAAGTGCCGGGCGCCGAGGCTCTGTTGCTCGGTTTGCGCGGCCGGGCGCTGCGAATCATCGGATCGGGCACACCGCAGCCGGAATTGGATCTCATCGTGGCGCATCGCCGGATGGAAGATTGGTTCGAGGAATGGTGGGGCTCCCCGCGGATGAAAGCGGACATCCTGCGGGATGTGATGGCGCGCCACAAACTGACACCGGATCAGGTGCTGATGGTCGGCGACGGGATGAGTGACTACGAGGCCGCACAAGCGGTGGGCACGCGCTTCCTGGCCCGCGAGACCGAGACGAGTTTCGGAGAGCTGGCGGTGGACAAGGTCCGCGACATGCATGGGATGGCGGAGTGGCTGGAAGAGACGGACGATGGACGATAGACGGTGGACCATAGCCGATGATTGATGGGGAACGGCTCAAGCGCGGTCGATAAGAACCGTATATCGCCCGTGGTATCATCTGAACGCAGCAATAAAGAAGGGGGAGAGATGACGCTTAAGTTTGAAAAACTCGAGGTATGGAAGTTGTCGATGGAATATCTCGATGAAGTGTACCGCTTGACCGAAAAATTACCAAGGGGGGAATATCACAATCTGCGAAATCAGTGGATCCGATCGGCAACGTCCATTGCGTTGAATATCGCCGAGGGATCCACCGGTCAGACCGACTCGGATCAGGCACGGTTTCTGGGATATGCCATTCGTTCGCTTTCGGAATCAACAGCCTGTTATCGCATTTCACAACGTAGGAATTACCTGTCTGAGGAGGACGGCGTCTTGGAAAGACTAACAATGACGCTGATAAAAAAGCTGCAATCCTTCCGAAATGCCGTCCGGATGAAAGGGAGTGTGCGCCGAATATGAACTGCCGTTTTGGTTATTCCGCACTCCTAACATCCGATTGCGATATTAGGAAAGTAATAGATACCCCTATCAACATCCGGCCATCGTCCATCGTCCACGGTCCATCGTCTGGTCTTTGGCCCCAAGAGGAACATGAATAAAGAAGAAACTCTTCCTTCCGCATTTGCCGGCCCCGTCACCGACATACTGCCCTCCAAGGGCTGGGTCAGCCTGCGGCTGCGCGAGGTGTGGGAGTTCCGCGAGCTGCTGTACTTCCTCACCTGGCGCGACATCAAGGTGCGCTACAAGCAAACTGTGCTCGGCGCTGCCTGGGCGATCCTCCAGCCGCTGCTGACCATGGTCGTGTTCAGCCTCTTCTTCGGCCAACTGGCGGGAATCCAGCCCGGGGGCGACGTTCCCTATCCCATCTTCAGCTACGCCGGATTGGTCCCCTGGACCTTTTTCGTCTATGGACTATCGCAATCCTCCAACAGCCTGGTGGGGAACGCCTCGCTGATCAAGAAGGTGTTCTTCCCGCGGCTGGTGGTGCCGATCGCCAGCGTGCTCTCGGGGGTGGTGGATTTCGCCTTGGCGTTCCTGGTGTTGCTGGGGATGATGCTGGCCTTCGGCGTGACCCCGACGATCAACATCCTTTGGCTGCCGCTCTTCCTCCTGTTGGCTTTTACCACCGCTCTCGGGGTGGGGCTCTGGCTTTCGGCGTTGAACGTTGAGTACCGTGATATCCGTTATATGGTGCCGTTTCTGACCCAATTCTGGATGTTCATCAGCCCGGTGGCCTATCCGAGCTCGCTGATCGAGAATGATCTGTTGCGAACCCTCTATGGGCTGAACCCGATGGTGGGCGTGCTGGACGGGTTCCGCTGGGCGATCCTGGGCGCGACCGAAGCGCCGGGACCGATGGTCGCCGTATCGGCGGTCGTGGCGGCGGTCCTCCTGGTATCCGGAATGTTCTATTTCCGGCGCATGGAACGCAATTTCGCGGACGTGGTGTAGCATGGGCGATCTGGTGGTCCAGTCCGAAAATCTCGGCAAACAATACCGAATCGGCGCTCTGCAGCGCGGGTACCGGACTCTGCGCGAGAGTCTGATGGACGCGGCCAAGGCTCCCGGACGCATGATCCGCCGGACGATCCGCGGCGATCCGCCGCCGGAGGACCAGATGATCTGGGCTCTGCGCGACGTCTGCTTCGACGTGCGCCGGGGCGAGGTCCTGGGGATCATCGGACGCAACGGCGCGGGGAAAAGCACGCTGCTTAAGGTCCTCTCGCGGATCACCGAGCCCACCGCCGGACGGGTGCGGGTATCCGGGCGGGTGGGATCGCTCCTGGAAGTGGGCACCGGATTCCATCCGGAACTCACCGGCCGGGAAAACATCTACCTCAACGGAGCGATCCTCGGCATGCGGCGGGCCGAGATCGACCAGCGGTTCGACGAAATCGTCGCCTTCTCCGAAATCGAAAAATTCATCGATACGCCGGTAAAGCACTATTCCAGCGGGATGTTCCTGCGCCTGGCCTTCGCCGTGGCCGCCCACCTCACCCCGGAAATTCTTCTGGTGGACGAAGTGCTGGCCGTCGGCGACGAGCGTTTCCAGAAGAAGTGCATGGGTAAAATGCAAAGCGTCGGCCGGGAAGGCCGCACGGTGCTGTTTGTCTCGCACAACATGAACGCCATTCACCGCCTGTGCCCGCGGACGATCCTGCTGGACGAGGGACGGGTGCGGGCCGACGGCGAGACGCCCGAGGTGATCTCGGAGTATCTGAATGCCGACCGCTCGGAAACGGACTGCAAGGAATGGCTTGCCCCCGACCAGGCGCCGGGCGACGGCACGGCCCGGCTGAAACGGGTGCGCGTCCTGGACCGCCGCGGACGGGCGCAGTCATCATTCGAAATCCGCGATCCGATCCGGATCGAGGTTGAATTTTGGGCGTTGCATTCCGGCCAGCCCTTCATGCCGATCATCCTGATACACAACGACAACGGAGTCTGCGTGTTGGAATCGGCGGCCAACCACGATCCGGCCTACACCGGAAAGGCGCGCAAGAAGGGGATTTACCGCAGCGTCTGCCATATTCCCGGAAACCTGTTCAACGAGGGAATGTTCCATGTCGATGTGCTGGTGCGGGTGCTGGTTCCGCGGCGGTATTTCGTCCGCGAGTCGAACCTGCTCTCCTTCCGCGTGCAGGACAGCGGCTCGGGCGAATCGGTCAAGGGAGAATTCACCAAGCGGTGGTCGGGAGTTGTGGCGCCGCTGCTGCGGTGGGATACGGACGTCCGGCCGCTGGATGCGGCAGCGGGCAAACCGCGGCGCAGGAAGCGCTAGGACCGGATGGAAAACGGAAAACCGATGGATGACGAACACAGGGTGATGGATTTCTATGCGCAGCGCTGGGGGGAGTTCGGTTATGACACCCGCTCGCTGGGGATCGGCAGCCGCGAATCCCAGGAAGTCCGCTTCCGGGTGCTGGCCGAAATCGGCGATCTGACGGACGCCGCCGTATTGGACGTCGGCTGCGGGTTCGGCGACCTGCGGGACTTCCTGGATCGTCGCGGGGTGTCGGTGCGCTACACCGGCGTGGACCTCCAACCGGCTTTCATCGAGGAGGCGCGCCGCCGGCATCCCGGGGACGCTTTTTTTTGTGAGGATATCGAACGTTTCCAACCCCGGCAGGAACCGGATTATGTTTTGATCAGCGGGACTTTTAACGTAAAATTTCGGGAGGATCAGGAGGATTGGGTCTTCGGCGTGCTGCGCCGGCTGTTCGGATTGGCCAAGCGCGGCGTGGGCATCAATCTGCTCAGTACGTATTACGATCCGGGGCATTTCCGGGAAGATATGTTCTATTGCCCTCCGGAGCAGGCGCTGGCCCGGGCTCACGAGATTACGCGCTGGGTGACGCTGCGGCACGATTATCTCCCCCACGACTTCACCCTCTACCTATACCGGAAAGGATAACCGATGAAGATCCTCGCGATCGGCGCGCATCTGGACGATATCGAAATCGGTTGCGGCGGAACGCTGGCGGAAGCCGCTCGGGCGGGCTGGAAAACTTATATGCTCGTCCTTTCCCATTCGGATTACGCCGACCTGGACGGCCGGATCTTCCGCACCGACAACCAGGCGTTGCAGGAGGGGAAGGAGGCGGCCGGCAAACTGGGTGATGTGGAATTGGAGGTACTGGATTTCACCACCAAGCAAATCCCGTACGATTTCCGGGTCGTGGAGGCCATCGAAATCCCGCTGCGCAAGATCCAACCGGATGTAATCCTCACCCATTGGCCGCACGACACCCACCAGGACCACCGGGCCGTATCGCGGGCTTCGATCTCGGCCTGCCGGTATTTCAATTCGATCCTGTTTTACGAACCGATGACTCCCTCCGGCCGGTCCTATCTGCCATTCCGTCCGCAGGTATATGTCGCCGTCTCGCCCGAGGCGGTCCAGGCGAAACGTGAGTCGCTCTTGGCCCATGAATCGCAATATAAAAAATACGGTGATATCTGGCTCGACGCGGTGATCGCCCGCGGAGTCCACCGCGGATACGAAATCGGCGTGAGCCATGCGGAATGCTTCGAAACCCTGCGCTGGCAGTGGAATCTCAGCCTGAAGTAACACATGACGCGGATAGCCATTCATCAGCCCGAGCATCTTCCCTGGCTCGGATACCTCGACAAGGCCCGTAAAGCCGACGAGTTCGTGATCCTCGACACGGTGGCCTTCAAGAAGAATTATTTCGAAAACCGCAATCGGATCCGTACGCGACAGGGCTGGGCCTGGCTGACCGTGCCGGTGCTGACCAAGGGGAGGTTCGGCCAGACCTTCGGCGAAGTGGAGATCAACAATAACACCCGCTGGGCGGAAGTGTATCGGCGGACCCTGGTGCAGAATTATTCCAAGGCCCCGTTTTGGAAAACCTACGGGCCGGTGCTCGAGGAATTGCTGGCCCGGCCGTGGAACAAGCTGCTCGAGCTGAACCTGGCGCTGATCGCATTCCTGTGGTCTGCATTCGATATCGCCGTCCCTACCCGCCGGTCGTCGGAATTGGGAGTTGCCGGGAAGAAAAGCGAACTGCTGCTGGACATCTGCCGGAAAACGAACGCGACGACCTACCTCTCCGGACCCAGCGGCAAAGGATACCTAGTGGAGTCGTTGTTTGAAAACGCCGGAATCGGCGTGGAATATCATACGTTTCATCACCCGGAATATTCCCAGCTCTATCCGCCGTTCATCCCGGGCATGGCCAGCATCGACCTGCTGCTGAACGAAGGGCCGGAGGGCATTCGGCGCCTGGACGGGGCGGAAAGTTAGGGCGGACCACATGGCGAAAGCTACCTTCCGGATTCTGCAGATTCATCCGTTTCTGAAGGGCGAGGGATTAAATCCGCGCGCCGGGGGAAAGTCACGCCTTTCGCTGCAGCTTTCGCGCGAGCTGGCTGCCCGCGGGAACGACGTGGCGGTGTTCCCGTTTCCGGAACCGATCTTGGAAAAACCGTATTGGATCGACAACCCCGGCAAGCCCATCCGTCTGATTCCGACCGCGCGCATCCCGGCCGTGAAGGATCTGGCGCGCTACTTCCTGATCGCATCCCGCCTGCCGATGCCGGAGCGGTCGGCGCACGCGGTCCGGCTGGCGACGATGTTCCTGGCCGGCCTCCAACAGGCGGTCCGCGACGTTCAGCCGGATGTCATCCACAACCATCTGTCGTTCTCCGATTTCCCGCCGCTGTACCGCGCATTGAAGATCCGCGTCCCGCTCTTCCTGACCCATCACACGCACACCGCGGGCCAGCATCTGCATGCCTACCGCAGGATCATCTTCACATCGGACGCCCTCCGCGCCCTGGTCTGCGGCCGCGATACCTCTTTGCTGGAACGCTCGCGGTTGATCCGGCCGTCGGTCGAACGGCTGTTTTCCGATCCGTCCGTCCCCGTTCCGGGAAAGCGGAAGGGAATCCTGTTCGTCGGCGGATTGCGTTTCGACAAGGGATTGCAGAATCTCCTGGCGGCGTATGCCGCATCCGCCGCGCTGCGGAAGGTACCGCTCCGCGTGTGCGGGATCGGGCCGGAACAGGCGCGGTTCGAAAAAACCGCCAAACGGCACAAGATCAAGGCTTCCTTCCTGGGACGGGTTTCTCCTGAGGCGGTTCGTGGGGAAATGCAGGCCGCCGAGCTTCTGGTGAATCCCAGCCCGGCGGAGGGATTCAGCCTCGCCTTGGCGGAAGCGATGTGCTGCGGAACGGCGGTTATCGGTTGGAAGCCGCAGGTGGAGGAAACCCAGAAGTTGTTGCGGATGGAGTGCGGCCTGGGGTGGAATCCCGCGGAATCCGAACCCGGGGAACTGGCCGAAGCCATCCTGGAATGGATTCACCGGAAAAAGACCCGCACGCCGGCGTATCGGAAGGCTCTGGCCGCCCGCGCCCGGAAGTTTTTTTCCATCGAACGGTACGCCACGGAGCATTTGCTGGCTTACGAAGAAGTCCTGGAAGAAGGATGACCGCCGACCCTTTTTCCCCGCGGAATTCGCGGGCGGGTCGAAAACCGCGGTTTTCCGTCGCGATACCTGCTATAGCGCGATCCGGCGCCATCTGCAAAATCCGCCGGCGGGGTTGCGTGACAGCGGGTGATTGCCGGATGAACCGGATCCCGGATACGAAAGGCGTTTTCTCCCGGTAAACGATGAAACCGCTGCGCATTCTGCAGGTGCAAACCTATCTGCGCTCGGAACGGATCAATCCGCGGGCGGGGGGAAAATCGCGCATAGCCCTGATGCTGACGAAGTACCTCCTGGAGGCGGGGCACGAAATAGCGCTCTATTCCTGGCCGGAACGGATCTGGGGCAAGGCGGCCGCTTTCGCCGTATCGCCGACCGTTTCGGCAATGGTGTTCCCGACTCTCGCCCTGCCGGACCTTCGCCGGCTGCCCGGCGACGTGGCGCGGTGGCTGACGGCCAAACCGTCCGGCGCAACCCCCGACGTGCTGTTCCAGAACATCTGCTTCATCCAAGGACTGCGGCTGGCCGTCGAACGGTTCCGTCCGGATCTTTTGCATTGCCACCAAACCGATTCCGATATTCCCATCCTATTACCGCGGGCGGCAAAGCACCTCCCCGCGATCCTCACACACCATTCCGGACGTTCCAGCCGGCGGTTGGCGGGCTATGACCGGATTCTCTTCCTCAGCCGTTCGATGCAGGAGGAGGTTTGCGCCCGGTCCGGTTATCCGGCAGGACGATCCCGCGTCCTCTATAGCCCGATATCGGATCCGTTCCTGTCAGGTTCCGTCACACCCGCGCGGGATCGGACCGGCGTGGTCAGTGTCGGGAATTTAAAAGACGCCAAGGGAATAGATCTGCTGTTGACGTGTTACCGCCGCAGCGCGGCGTTGCGGAAACATCCGCTGCACTTGTGCGGCCGCGGTCCGGACGAGCAAAAATACAAGACCTTTGCCGCCGAGCATGATTTGCCGGTGGTCTTTCACGGACGCCTGAGTGTGCCCGAGATCAAAGAACAACTGTTGCGGGCGCGGCTGCTGGTGAATCCCAGCCGGATGGAGGGATTTTCGATTGCGCTGTGCGAAGCCTTGGCGTGCGGGACGCCGGTCGTCGGATGGGCTGCTCAAGTCGAGGAGCTTGAAACGCTGTGGAACAGACCGGTCGGTTTTCCCTTTGACGCCCGGAAGCAGACTGCGGAAGAACTGGAGGCGATGGTCCTGCAAGCGTTGGCCTCTCCCCTGACGGAGGATTCCTCCCGCACACAGCTCTCCCGGCTGGCCAGGGAATCGTTTTCGATGGAACGCTACGGCGGGGACATGATCGGCCATTACGCGGAATTGCTGGGAGTCGGATGAAGCCGATGCGGATTCTGCAAATACACCCGCTGATGAAATCCAAGGCGCTTTCGCCTGCGGCGGGCGGAATGGCCGGAGCATCGGTAGACCTCACCCGATTGTTGGTGGAGCGCGGGCACGACGTGCAAGTGCTTCCGATACCGGAGGGAGTCGGCAGCCGGGAATTGTGGGGGGTGGCGCCGGGACGGGCGGTCGAGGTGGCGGCGACGATGCACATTCCCGGCTGGCGGGAGACGGTCTGGCTGCCGTGGGCGCTGCTGCGGTTGCGTCCGCGGTCGGCCGGGATAAAAAACGTGTTCTATGATTCCTTCGCGCTCACCGCGCTGCATCGCGAACTGCAATTGTTCCGTCCGGATGTCATCCATAACCATCTCGCCCGGATGCCGTTTCCGCGGCTGGCCCGGGCCCTCCGTCTGGGCGGCAACTTGTTGCTTACGCATCATCACGGTGAAACCGGAGAAGGGCTGGCGGCCTACGACCGGATCGTTTTTCCCTCACGATCGGCGCGGGATACCGTCACGGCCCGGGCGGGAATTCCAGAGGACCGTACGCGGTGCATCTATTCCCCCGTGGCCCCGGCGTTCCGCAACGCGGCCGTCCTTCCCGACCGCCCTCGGGCGGGGATCGTATTCGCCGGGGCGGTCCGCCTGCGCAAAGGAATCGACCTGTTGCTCGACGCCTACCGCGCCGACCGCAGCTTGTGGGAGGAACCCCTGATCATCTGCGGCCGAGGTCCGGACGAGGAACTGGTCCGTCAAGCGGAAAGGGACGGCTTGCCGGTCCGTTGGCGGGGACAATTGAACCCGGAGGAATTGGCGGAAATCCTCGCGGGGGCGCGATGGGTCGTCATCCCAAGCCGGCTGGAAGGATTCAGCATCGCGATCCTGGAGGCGCTGTGTTGCGGAACGCCCGTGATCGGCTGGGCGCCGCAAATCCGGGAGTTAGAGCCGGTTCTGGGAATGACGGTAGGCGTGCCGTTCGACGGGCGAAGCCAGGCCGCGTCTGAACTGGCGGTGACGATCCGCAGTGCTCTGCGGGAATTCCCGGAAGCGGTTGATCGGCGGTCTCGTCTGGCGGCGGCTGCGCGAAGCGCGTTTTCCGAAGGACGATATGTCGAAGCCTATGTCGATCTCTACCGGGAAATGGTCGGCTCGTAGGCGATGGGAAGCGCCCGTAAAAGACGGATTAATCCGCACCCGTCCGGGCCGGAGGATATCGAAACCGCCGATCCGATAAAGAACGAATAAAAAATATTCGATCGGAGGCGATGGAAACGTTTTTCGGTTCTTCCGCCAATTGCACGCCCGGGGGGAATCGGGTATTCTATTTGCGGAGAACGAACTTATGGCTATCCGTATTGAATCCAACGGATTGTATCTGGAAGGACGACAGATCCCGTTGTATTCCGGGTCTGTCCATTATTGGCGCCATGAGCCGGATTCTTGGCAGGTTGTTTTGGAACATGTCAAGGAACTCGGCTTTGAAGTAGTGAGCGTCCCCATCCCGTGGGGGCTGCACGAATCCGGGCCCGGGATTTTCGATTTCGGGCAAAAAAACCCGCAAAAGGGATTGCCGAAATTCCTCGAGCTGTGCCGTGATGTCGGCATGCTGGTGATCGTCCGGCCCGGACCGATCGTCGATGAAGATATGCCCTACGGCGGTTTTCCCTTGCGGGTCATCCGTAATCATGCCGTATGGGCGCTGACTTCCGGCGGGTCGCCGGCGATTGCTTCCCGTATTTCGCCTCCGACCGCCATCCCATCGTACGCCAGCGAGAAATTTTTTCAGGAAATCGGGAAATTCTTCGATAAACTCATGCCGATTCTGGCGCCGTTCCAGTTCCCCGACGGCCCGGTCATCCTTTGTCAACTGAACCGGGAAACGGCTTTCATGGATCGGACGCGCGCCTACGATTTGGATTATTCACCGGATTCCATCGACCTCTACCGGCAGTTCCTGACCGAAACATACGGATCCGTCGAGGAGTTGAACACGGTATATGGAACGAAATATGCGGCCGTATCCGAGGTGTCTCCGCCCAAAACCTGCGAAGCCGTTGTCCAAAAGGATCTTCCCTGGCACGTGGATTGGGTCGCATATAAAGAGTACCTGATCCGGCATTTTCTTCGCCGGCTTTCGGAAATGGTCCGCGAGCGGGACATCACGGTTCCTTTGGCGGTGGACGGGCCGGCGATGTTTTCCACGCCGGTCGATTCGTTGGAGATTCAAAAGGAGTTGGAAACACCCCTGGTGGGCATGGAAATCAACGCCCGCCCGTCGGATTATCCGATGCTGGCACAGCAAGTCCGCTACCTTGCGGGAACCCGTCGGTTGCCGTATGTTTCGCGGTTCGGCTGCGGGAGTTCATGGCTTTCCCCGCATATCCATTCCCCGGCCGAACTGGAATTCATCATATTGTGCGCGGTGATGCACGGGATGGCGGCGGTGGATTTCCACATGCTCGCCGAAGGAGATCGTTGGGTCGGATCGCCGATACTCCGTTCGGGGCGGTTCCGGGAGGAATATGCGGATCTGTTCCGCAGATTGGGAGCCTTTTTCGTCCAGAACAGGATATGGGAAAGCAAAAAGAACTGCCGTACGCTGGTGCTGATCGCCCGCAGCCTGGAGCGGTATCATGCCGCAGTTTCCACCCTGCACCAGGCTTACCTGGGCCTCCTGAGCATTCCGTCCGTCTTTTCCGATGTCCTGTCCGACCTGGGGTTCCAAACCGATCCCGCGCGGCAATCCTTCCAGGAGGAAGACAGCTGGGTCCGCGGGGCCTGCCGATACTTGGAACACGCCCAGGTGGAATACAACTTGGCGGATACGCATTTGGTCCTCGACGAGCTGACGAAGTACGACATGGTGTTCGTGCCGACGGCGGATTTTATGGATCCCCGGGAACAGGAGACCCTTCTGGAATTTGCCGGCCGCGGCGGGCATTTGGTCTTCGGACCCGTCCTGCCGACACTCGACAACCGGCTCCATGAGGCGTCGGTGTTCGGCGGGGCGATACAGGTTCCGGGAACTCAGGTCCGCGAATCGGGCAAGATCACCTTCCTGCCCTCCTTCGAGGAGGCGGGGGATCTGATCACGCCCGATATGCCGAACGTCGTTCTGCTCGACAATCCGAACCTGCGGCTGACGATCCGGGGCGGGTCCACCATCCTCGTCTTCCTGGCCAATCCGACCGGCGAATCCCAAAGCTCGATCATGATCTCTTCCTGGCCGCTGCGGGGTATATGGAACACCCCGGCGGCGGACGCTCAGGCCGGATCCGTGACCACGGACGTGGCGCCGTATTCCGTGCAGGTATGGGAGGTGATGAAATGATCGCCCGCGATGTGGAGGTCACCGACCTGCAGCCGGATGTTTGGCGGAACCTGCTCTCGCTGGTCGACGTTTCGAAGATCCTGGATGCGAGACCCGAACAGCCGAACCTGCTCTCGATCCTGCACCACAGCGGCAAGGTTCTCCGGGTGTACGCGCCGCCCGGCTTCCGCGTACCCGCCCTTGAGCATGTCGACGATCCGCAGGAGCTGGCCAAGAAGATGTACTATCAGCTGCCTGGATTGGACGGCGTCCAGATTCTGGAACGGGACAGCTTGGTGCTCTTTTCGGACCGCGTCCAACGATCGGAATGGATCACGAACGACTTGGAGGAATTCTTCGTCAACGTCTACCGGTTGGCGGAGCAGGATCCCGCCGGACTGTCGTTTTATCCGACCTTTTCGTGGAAATGGAACGGATTCGATTTGGAAGCGATCCGGAGCTGGATGGCCTCGGGTGCGGATCCGTGCGCGTATTTTCTGGGCATCGTCCGGAATGCCAAGCCGTGGCTGACGCTGATCCTGCGGGTGGTTGAAAAGAAGGTCCGCCTGATCACCACGATCAGCTATCTGGGGCGGTTTGGGATACCCGTGAACGGGATGCCGTCCAGCCCAAAGGATTTGGCCTCGATCTGCGAGGCGATTCACACCAATGTGGCGCCGATACGTGCGGCATTGATCTGCGAATATTCGGTGTTCAATCAGTTGCTGGCCTCGGAGGATAGAAGCCGCGATCTGACCCAGGCCATGACCGACGGAACTGCATCCTCCTTCGGCCTTGTGGATTTACCGGCAACGCCCCGGGAATAACGGTCCCGGGGCGTTTTCCTGATTAACCCTATTTTTCCGAACTGCCAATCAGCGGCGGATCAGGATAAGGACTCCTGCGGCGATGGCGATGACCGCCAGGATCGTTTCCATACCGGCGAAGTTAAGCGCCGGAACGATCGCCACCACTCCGGATGCAATCAGCCAGATCGCGAGCAACAACGTCCCCAGACCTTTGGCCTTCATGGCTCCTCCTCAAGGAAAGACGGATGCGGAGATTATAGCAGGCTATCCGGGCTGACGGCTGGCCGTTGTAACCGGAAAATGCGTGAGAAAGGACGGCTTCGCGGATACCGCTGCAGACGTTCGCCCGGAAAACGCGGGGAAACCCGCCCGATGCGGCTGGTATAATTTCCGCTCCCGGCGGCGAAAGCCTCTGGTACAACACCGGGGGAGGCCTCCCCGGCTTCGGAGAGTCAATGAATAAAGAGAAGGTCCTTATCGTCGGAAGCGGCGTAGCGGGCGCCATCCGGCACTTGCCGTTCTTTAAAAGTCACCCCGAAGTGGATATCGCGGGGATGTGCGATCCGGATCTTGAGCGGGCGCGCCGCGTGGCGGAGGAGCACGAGATCCCCGGTGCATATGCCTCGCTGGAAGAAGGCCTTCAGCAAACGGGGGCGCGGCTCGTCTCGATCTGCACCCCGCCGCAGACCCATAAGGAACTGACCATCTACGCCTTCGAGCATGGGGCGGACGTATTGCTGGAAAAACCCTTCGCCGTCAGCCTGGCGGAAGCGCGCCAGATCGTCGCCGCGCAGCAGCGCACCGGGCGCAAGCTGTCCGTCGTTCATCAGAATAAGTTCATGGCGGGCATTAAGCTCATGACGGATATCGTCCGCCGCGGCGAAGCCGGCCGGGTGCTGCATGTCGGGCTGACCTGGATGACCAACGGGGACAGGGACCGGATGGTGATCGATCCGGACTTCTGGTGCCACAAGATCCCCGGCGGGCGTTGGGCGGAAAGTTTGCCGCACCAGTTGTATATCGCCTATGCATTGGTCGGCGAGATGAAATTACTGAGCGTCGCGGCCCGCAAGACGACCGACAAATGGCCTTGGATGAGCGCCGACGAGGTGGACACCGTGCTGGAGAGCGCGGACGGCTATGTCAATATCCGCATGTCGGCCAATCCCGAGGAAATCAAGCGCCGGATCAACGTGTTGCACGGCACCAAGGCTTCGTACATGTTTTCGTATAAGACGGCCTTCATGCTGGCCGAGCGGCCAAATGCCAGAATTTCGATGAATTTATTCCGCCGCTGGCTGATCGCACGGCTGACCCCCAAGCCCAAACAGGCCGCTCCGCCATCCCCGCACGAATACGTAATTCACCATTTCATCGATTACGTCCTGCACGACGGCCCCAATCCCACCTCACCCGAAGAGGCGTTGCATGTAGAGGAGTTGAACGAGCAGTTCGGAGAGGCGTTCGAACGGGTCGTGCGGAAATCCCCGGGCGGCTGAGGTTCCCTTGATTCGCGGCGGCCGAGCATCGCGCGGTTTCTCCTTCCGGCCGGATCCCGATGGAGACGGCTCGTTCGTGCCGGATCAGGGCGCACCGATCCCCGTTCCCGCACCGGATTGGGACATGGCGCTCGAACTTCTCCGCCGGTTCAACGCGCTGCGGGATTCCTCCGGGAAGCGTCTTTGTTCGATCCTCACCGAGGACGGATTCGAGCCGTGGTGGTACGGACAGGACCGTCTGCTACGCTTTTATCTCATTCCACTGACCCAATTGCTGCCTGTATGGAAAGCCGCCGAAGGATCGGATCGGATCCGCATCATGAACGCTCCGCCGGATTTCGACCGGGTGTTGCGGGCGGTCTGCGGGAACGCGGGGTTCCCGGTCCTGGAAGACGGCCGGCCCCGGTCGAAGGAGGGCGCGCTGGGCAAGACGGCGATGCTGGCATTTTCCCTGGCGTCGCTGGCGGCCTTCC
>Ga0316577_10000592_pt1 | contig 14904 bp, 10 predicted proteins | sample S5NA_FD_203073 | JGI IMG/M metagenome (GOLD analysis project Ga0316577, IMG submission 203073) | Rhizosphere microbial communities from salt marsh grasses in Alabama, United States - S5-7_050615r2r1 | ecosystem: Host-associated > Plants > Roots > Rhizosphere | place: USA: Alabama | collected... | reverse complement strand
CGTTCAGCCATGGCTCGTTGGGACAAGCCGGCCTTGCGACGGGCTGTTTGCACGAGCTTGGCTGGATCCAGGGACAGGGTCATAAGATATGATAGCTAATAAGCTATCATTGGACAACCACACTCCAGAGTCGAAGGGTCTTCAGAAGCTCCGGAAACCCCACGGGGATCGGGCCGGCAGGCCTGGCGGGGCCTACGGTCCCCGGGTCAACGAAGGCGACGGCGGGAGCCGCTGGGCCCATCGAGCTACCACCGGGAGTCCCGGCCGGTGCCGCCCTACTGCGTCAGCCGCTGCAGCGCCTCCCTTGCCTCCACTACCTGGGGAAGGTCGGGATCACCGCTCCGGGTGATGACCAGGAACCGCTCCCAGTATGTCCGAGCTTCTTCGGGTCGCCCGGCCCTCTCGCTGAGGCGGGCCAGCTCCAGGACAGCCCGTGGGCGCTGGTATCCCCGTTGGCTGGAGCGGTAGTGACGGATGGCCTCCTCCACTCGACCCTGAGCTGCCTCCATCTCTCCCATGGCCAGCCGCGCCCTGCCGCCCACTGCGTCATTCCGGGTCTTGAGCTCCGCGAGGCCCTGTCGGGCGGCCCTGTAATCCCCCTGGATCAGGGTCCTGTACGCCTCCAGGAACCGAACCGTAGCATCCATGAGATCCACGTCGGCCTCCGGATCTTCGGCCCGCCTGGCCTCGATCCTGCCCCGGAGACGGTTCACGACCTCCTGATGGCGGTCCCACAGCTTCTCCCGGGTGAAAGCGGTTCCCAGGAAGAGGAAGCAGGTGCTGTTGAAGGACGGGTCCTCGCAGGTCTGGGGTCGAAACCAGGAGGCCTGAGCCCCCTGGGGGACCGCACCCCAGAGCTCGTTGACGTGCCCCAGGTAGATCCCGATGGTGATACCGGAAAGAGCCATGGAATCCACGTACCGCGTCCCGGCCTCCAGGGCGCCCCTGCTTCCCGCCAGGTAGAGGCGGAAGGGATCCCGGTTGGATCCGAAGGCCGCTTCCAGGGCGGGGTGCAGAAGGTCGGTTCGGTCCAGCTGGTCCATCTTGACACCGAAGGTCCCGTCCACGAAGGGGGCGACCATGGGTGAGTCCCTGCGGAGCCGGTCGGCGGCGTCCCGGGCCTCCTCGTCGGTGCCGTAATAGATGGGGATGGCGTAGTCCACGTGCTCCATTTCCCGGGTGGATCCGGTGAGGGCTTCGTATCGGGAGAGGTTCTCCCGGGCCCGGTCGAGCTCACCCCGGATCACCGCCTCCTCGATGACGTGGATGTAGTAGGGGGCGAAGTCCGGATCCAGGGTCACGGCCCGGTCCAGGGCGTCCACGATGGCGTCGGAGTCGCTGTACGTGGCGTCCCCCAGGTGTATGTAGCTCTCCGCCAGGAGGAACCAGGCTTCAGGGTCGTCCGGATACTTCTTCACGGCTTCCAGGAGGACGTCCACCCCGGAGGCGTCTCCGTGGTTGAGTGCGTTCCAGGCCTCCATGACGAACTGGTATCGGGGCGAGAGGCGGTCCATCTGAGCCATGGCCAGGTCCCCCACCTCCTGCATCCGCTCCGAGGAAGTGCTCTCCAACCACCCGTAACCCTCGGAAAGCCGGATGAGGGCGATGGCGAATGTGGAGTCGGCGTCCACTGCTCGCTCGTAGGCCTGTACCGCCTCGGCGAACTCTCCCCTGCGGTAGTGGCGCTCCCCTTCCAGGAAGGCCCGGAGGGCGGGGAGTGACGCAGTGGTCATGGTCTCTGCGGTGATGTCGCCTCCTTCCCTCCCCGTGGCCTGAAGAAGGGCCCGCATCGTCTCCACCGCGAGGTTGTCCGCCAGGGTCAGGACGTCGTCCGCCGAACCCTCGGCGCTTCCCTGGGCCACCTCCTCTCCCGTGTCCAGGTCGTAGATGTTGGCTACCAACCGCACGTTGTTCCCCAGGCCCACCACGCTCCCGGAGAGGGCGTACCGAGCCCCGGTGGCCCCGGCGGCACGGAGGGCGGCGTCCAGGTCCGGTGCCGGCTCATCTCCCACCGTCCGCCGCCAGCGAGCCATGACGGTGCGGGTGTCGATGGTCCGGTAGCCACCGACCCCGTCCAGATTGTTGGTCAGGAGGTCCATCATTCCCTCCCGCCAGATCTCCAGATCCGATCCGCGGACGTCGAAAGGAACCACCGCGATGCCGTCGGCCGCCGCCGCCGCTCCGGCCTCCGGCGGACCCAGGGTGGGACGGTTTCCGGTGAGAGTGACGAAGAGCCCGGAGGCTCCGAAGAGAAGGCTCAGCGCCACCACCCCGCCCAACACGGCCCGGCCCCAGGTCAGGTGGGGGAGCTTCCCGGAAACCAGGCTGCGGCCCAGGTCCCTTGGGGCGATCTGCCAATCCGAGGGGACCTCGCCGGCGGCTTCCCTGGCGTCGGTGGAGGGAAGGGACTGGACCCAGGCGGTGGCCAGAATCACCAGGAGCCCCACCAGGAGGAGGATGACCGTTACCGGAGCCACCCATGGCGGCAAGGCCAGGGTGTTCTGGAGGACATCCACGACCTGCAGGATGCCCCAGGAGGCACCCAGGTAGACCAGCAACACCTGGACGACGCGAGCCTGCTTCAGACGGGACCAGAGACTGGGGTTTTCCATGGGATCGCTTCGGGTTCTCGGGTTCGAGGTTGGGAATCCGTCGTTCGGCTCAGGGAGTGGACCCGTCCAGGGCCGCGATGCGCTCTCGGGCTGCCAGGACCCGGGGCTGCAGCTCGGGATCGGCGTCGGACCACTGCTCCGCGAAGCGCCGGTACCCCTCCAGGGCCGTGGCCGAATCGCCGACTTTCTCCGAGAGCAGTCCCACCCGCTCCCAAGCCCGGGCCCGCTCCAGGAGGGAGACCGTGAAGTTGGTTTCGAACCGGGTGGCCAGACTCAAATAGACGTCCCGGGCCTCCTGAATCCGGCCGGCAGCTTCCAGGGCTTCCGCCTCTTCCGTCCGGTAGCACCGCTGGCAACGGAGGCGGGCCCGGTAGCTCTCGACGGCCGCCAGCGTTCGATCCGGGTTCCCCCCCGGCCCGCCCACCATGCTGGCCAGGAGCGCCCTTTCCGCCTCGTCGTACCGGCCTTCCAGCTCCGAGGGCACCTCCTCCTCCCAGCGGCGGAGGTAGGTCCGGGCTTCCTGGGCATTCCCCACCAGGTTGTGGAAGATGACCGCCAGGCTGTAATTCCTGGCGGCGAGGGGGATCTCGTCGAAGAGCCCTCGGTCTTCCACGGCGTCGACGATCTCCCGAGCACGAACCGAATTTCCGGTGACCAATTCCAGGTAGGCGGGATAGAGGGAGTAGAACCACTCCTCGTCGGGTCCGAACTCGGCTTGCGCCAATTGCAGGGCCTGGTCGATCTCCCGTCGGGCCTCCCCGATCTTCCCCCGGGTCGTGGCCAGCTCTGCCCGGTACTCATGGGAGTTCACCCGGTAGACGAAGGAAAGCTCCGATGCCGCGTCCCACTGGGCGATCAGGGCCTCCGCTTCGTTCCACTCTCCGGCCCATGCGTGGACCCAGAACCCCCGCTCCTGGACGTTCGGATCCTCCGGGTGGGCGGTTTCGAAGGCCGCCAGGGCCGCCCGGGCCCCCTCCATGTCCCCCTGTAGGAGGCGGGCACGGACCAGGTTGCTGTGGGCGGTGTTGGAGGTCCCGGGTCCGTTAACCGCTCGCTCGTAGAGGGCCGCGGCACGGTCGAAGTCATCCAACGTCATGTAGGCGTTGGCCAGGTTGTTCAGGGCCGCGGCATCGTCGGGGGCGATGCGGAGAACTCCCTCGTACGCCCGGATGATGGCGTCCCGGTCTCCGGTGATCCCGTTGTGGTAGGTGGCCTCGGTGATGAGACGCTCCCGCTCCGTGAGGCGGTCGCGGTACCGATAGGCGGCCGTGAGGGCCTCGATTTCCCGCTCCCGCTCGATCCCCAGATTCCGGAGGGTGATGGCGATCTTTCGGTGGGCCATGGCGAAGGTGGAGTCCAGGGCGATGGCCTCCTCCAGGAGGGCCAGGGATCCGGCTTCATCGCCTGCGTCGAACCGGTCCTCTGCCTCCGTGAACTTCCGGAGCGCTTCCAGGGAGGTGGTGGTGACCTCCTCCAGCGGGGCGCCTCGCTTGATGGTTCGGAGGGACTCGCCGGTCTTCTCCCGGATGTCCTGGGAGAGCTTGTCGATGGCCTGGATGACGCCCTCGGCGCTCTCGGCAGCGCGGCGGAAGGAGGCCAGCGTCTCTCCGGACTCCGCGGCCCGTAGGGTGGCGGAGAGGATATACCCGGTGCCGGCGGCCCCCACGTCCCCCTCGAGAACGGCCTTCATCCCGTCCCGGACCGCCACTTCCCTGGCCAGTCCCCCCGTGAGGGGCTGATCCGGATCCCGCTGCATCCGGGCCAGGGCGTGGCGGACGGCATCCGGCTCCACCAGGGTGATGGCCTCGGAGGTGGCCAGATCGATGCGGAGCGCTTCCGTCACCACGGAGCTCAGGAGGGAATCGGGAGTGGCGTTGTCGAAGTCCGCCAGGACCACCCGGTCTCCGTCGGAGATGAGACCCTGGGCCGCCAGGGACCCCACGGGCCCGATGCCGGTGGACCACATGACGAAGTACCCTACGACCGCCACACCCAGGAGCGCGAAGGCGCCGATCCCACCGGCCACGGCGTTGCGCCAGTTGAAGAGGCGGTGTCGGGCTCCCTGGAGGGCGCCTGCCCCCGGAGCATCCCCCTCTCCTGTCCGGCCTCCTCCCGCGGACGGGGCGGAAGCCTCACCGCCCGCACCGGTTCGGGGGTCCAGCGTGGCTTTCTCCCCTCCGGGCTGATAGTGTGCCGGTTGAGCCCCGCCCGACGCGGCACTCCTTCTCTCCGGGGATGGGGCCGCGGATGCTCCACCGTCATTCTCGGGCCCCGAGAGCCCCTCCTGGACGATGGCGGTGGCCAGGACCACCGGCAGTCCGATGATGAGGAGGATGAGGGAGAAGGGAGGTACCCAGTCCGGGAGACCGGCGTTTTCCGTGACCCCCTCCACTACCTGGAGGGAGCCCCAGGATCCCACCAGGTAGACCGAGAGGACTTGCCAGAGGGAGCGACGATGGGCTTCCCGGATGACGTGCTTCAGCAGGTCCATGAACTCAGCTTCCTCTCAATGACTCAGCTCTGTCCCGGGCCAGCTGGACCCGGGGCTGGATCTCGGGATCGGCCTCGGCCCAGTGCTCGGCGAAGGTGGAGTAGTGCTCGGCGGCCTGGGCGGAATCCCCCAGGGCCTCGAAGAGCTGGCCCAGGCGCTCATGGGCAAGGACCCTCATCAGGGGAGCCGCCAGGTAATCTTCCGAGCCCAGGGTGAGGGTCTTCAGATAGAGGTCCCTGCCTTCCTCCAACCGGCCAGCCCGCTGGGCGAGCTCGCCTCGCTGCCATACGGCGCATCCAGGGCAGTCCAGCTCCCGGCTCAGGTCGTTGAGCGCCGCCAGTCCCGCCGCCGGGTCCATCTGCCCGAGGAGCATCCCTTCGGCGGTCCGGCGAATCTCCGTGGCGATGGGGGCGGTGGAGGAGGGAATGGAGTCGGCTTGCCAACGCTGGAGCAGGTGCTCCACACCCTGCCGATCCCCGAGCCACGCCAGGGTCGGGATCAGCACTTCGTAGCTCCGGGCCGTCGGGGGGATGGAGTCAAGGGTCCGGTCCAGGTCGAGCTGGTCCCGGATTCGTGACGCCACATCCTTTCGACCCGCCAGAAGCTCCATGGCGACCCTGCCGGCTTCGGTGCCCTGCACCTGATCCCAGAACCCCATGGTTCCCATCTCCCGGATGGACTCGACGGCGTGCTGTTGGGCCTCGTCCATCCGGCCCCGAAGGACGTCCCCCACGGAGAGGGCCATGGCTCCGGCCGCCCGCCACCCTCCCTGGGCCTCCGGGAGGGACAGGAGCTCCTCCCCGGCGGCGTGGGATCCGTCTCCATCTCCGTCGAACGCAGCCAGGGCGTAGTGATTCCATGCCACCCAGAGAGACCGCCCCGGATAGCGGGTCTCCAGGCGAGCCAGGGCCGCCTCCGCTTCTTCCCGGCGGCCGGCCATGGCCAGGTAGCCGGGGTAGTTCGTGAAGGCCGGGGCACTGGCGCCGGGGCCGTTCACTGCACGTTCCAACGCGGCCAGGGCCTCGTCGAGACGAGTCCGACCCACGAGGGCCAGGGCGATGTTGTTCAGGGCCGCCTGATCGTCGGGGTGGCGCTCGAGGACGGTCTCGTAGGCACGGATCTCCGCGTCCAGGTCCAGGGTGACCAGGTTGTGGTAGTATGCTTCGGCGAGGTATCGCTCCCTCTCCGTCAGGCGGTCCCTCAACTCGTAGGCCCGTCGAGTTGCCTTCACCTGGTCGGCCAGCCCGCCCCCGGAATTCTGGATCAGGACGGCCAACCGCCTGTAGGCCATGGCGAAGGAGGGATCCAGCTCCAGGGCCTCACGGAGGGCTGCGATGGCCCGATCGTACTCCGCTCGCTCCGCCAGGCCATCGGACTCGGCATACTTCCGGAGAGCTTCCAGAGAAGGAGTGGTCACGTCCTCCAGGGCCTCCTCCGCCTTGATGACCTTCAGTGACTCCCCGGCCTTTTCCCGGATGTTCTGGGAGAGCTTGTCGATGGCGTCGATGACGTCGTCTGGACCCCGGGCCGCTTCTCGGAAGGTGGCCAGCACGCTTCCCGACTCCGCAGCGGTGAGGGAGGCCACGAAGATGTATCCACTCCCGGCCGACCCCACGGTCCCGTGGATGACGGCCTTGAATCCGTCCCGGATGGCCACTTCCCGGGCCAGGTCCGCATCCAGCTCCTCTTCCACGTCCCGGCCCATCCTCGCCAGTGCGTCCCTGACCCGGTTTGGCTCCACCAGGGTCATGATCGACGAACCCGCCAGGTCCACCCGAAGGGCCTCGGTGACCATCCCCCCCAGACTCTGATCGTTGGAGTTGTTGTCGAACTGGGCCAGGACCACCGCGTCCCCCTCCTCGAACACCCCCTGGGCCGCCAGGGACCCCACCGGCCCGATCCCTGTGGACCACATCACGAAGTAGGCCGCCACCACCAGGCCCAGGAAGGCAAAAGCGGCGACACCCCCGGAGAGGGCGTTCCGCCATGTCAGAAATCGCCGGACCCCCGAGGCCGGAATCCCGGTCCCCGCTGCGCCGGTGGCCGGATCCGGGTCGGCGGCGGCTGAGCGGGGTCCCGAGGCGCCGGAGGCCCCGAGAGGGCCCGAGGGCGACGCGTCGTGCGCATCCGAGACCCTCCCGGACATTCCTTCCTGAACCACGGCCGTGGCCATGACGATGGGGAGACCGATGGTGAGGAGGATGAGAGAGAAGGGTTGGACCCAGTCCGGCAGCCCTGCGCTCTCCGTGATGGTCTCCACCACCTGAAGGGCCACCCAGGATCCCACCAGATAGATGGAGAGCACCTGCCACAGAGACCGGCGGTGGATCTCGCCAATAAGCTGTCGGATGCGACGCATGCACCAGACTCCTTGGACCGAAGAACGCTGGAGAGGGAGACCGACGGGCCCCGGTAAGGTCTGGGCCCATGGCCGCATAAAACCCGGCTACAGACAAATGGTTTCTTGCAGAAAAATATTCGCCGAAAAGAAAAGATAGGGCGGCATCACTCGAAACGCCAAGGAAACCTCTCGCGGTGCATGTCTTCGGCCGCCGGCGTCACCGTGGTGATGCAGCGGGTCGTTATCGAAAGCTGGCGGGGATGTTGCATGAATTGATTAAATTAGAAATCTGGAGGCGGGCGGATTCCAAGCGGACGAGACCAGGGAGGGAACGCATGTGGAAGAAGGACGAGATGACATCGACGACGACTCCGACACCGGGACCGGCGGATCGAGCCGTGCGTCCCGAGCCCAACCGGCCGGCGGCGGCTTCCTCAGAGAGGGCAACCATCGGCCGTTCCATCACCATCCAGGGCGATGTCAGCGGCGATGAGGACCTGCTGATCCAGGGGCGTGTGGAAGGGTCGGTGGAGCTGAAGCTTCAGTCGGTCACCGTAGGGGGGGAGGGCCGGGTGAAGGCGAACATCACCGGCAGGGTGGTTATCGTGGAAGGGGAGGTGGAAGGTGACCTTCAGGCCAAGGAGCAGGTGATCCTTCGAAGTACCGCCCGCGTGCAGGGAGACATCTCGGCCCCCCGGGTCGTGGTAGAGGACGGGGCGAACTTCAGGGGGCTCGTGGATATGGGCGAGGCTACCGACGCGGAGAAGCGGGTCGGCGACCGGCCGGCGGCGCAGGGAAAGGCGGGATCCGAGGCCTCCAAGCCGGAGGAGACGGCCAAGGGGACGACCCCGCAGGATTCCGGGAAGACGGCCTTGTCCACCGGGACGACACCGGGTGCCGGAAAGGACGCCACCGGCACGGTGAAGGAAGCCAATCCATAGGATAGGAGCACAGGTGGACTGGCTGCGCCGGGGTCGGCGCACGCCTCCCCAGGAGGACACCGCCGGTGAGCCGGAAGAGGCCATCCCGGCTCCCACGGAGCGGGGGGCACCCGGAATCGCGGCGACTTTTGCCGGACTGGAGAGGGATGGGTGTCACGCGATCCTGGACCTGGGGCCCGCGGCGAGGAGCAACCTGTCCCTCTACAGCGGGTTTGCCCGGTGGATCCGCATCGCCGACTTCCTGACGGCCCCCCCCCGCGGAGACGCCTGGGCCGAAGCCATCAAGGCGCTCCCCTCCCTTCCTGAACGACCGTACGACCTGGTGCTGGCGTGGAACCTCCTGGACCGGCTGGCCCCGGAGGAACGCCTTCTCCTGGTCCGACGCCTGGCGGAGGTCACCGGGCCGGGGGCCCGTCTGTCCGTCATGGTGGACGCGTCCGGGGACCCCGTGGCTTACCCTCTCCGGTTCACCCTCCTGGACTTGGACCGGGTGTCCCAGCAGGCCATGGGGCCCCCGGAGCCTGCACAACCTCAGCTGATGCCCGGAGACGTGGGGCGGGTCCTGGAGCCCTTCGAGGTCGTGCGGGCCTTCACCGTGCGCCTGGGCCTCAGGGAGTATGTCGCGGTGAAGGAGTGATGGGAGCGGCGGGCCGGATCGGGTGGGAGACGCGCAGGGGCGCAGACCCTACGGCGACAGACGGGTCGCGATCCAGACGGTGCGGTAGATGGCCGTTCCCACCGTGCCCAGCGCGATGAGCCCCAAGACGAAAGCCAGGAGGGTGCCGGGCGGTTGGCCGATCCAATCGGACAGCCCGGGGTCCAGGAGAGCGGCGAAGCCCAGGAGGAGGAGCCTCTCGGCCCGCTGCATGACCCCCACCTTGCAGACTACCCCCTGGCTCTCTCCCCGGGCCCGGGTATAGCTCACCAGGAGAGATCCTCCCAACGCGAGCGCCACCGCCATGGCCATGAGGGGATGGGCGTGGAAGTACACGGCCAGGCCCGCGAACACCCCCACTTCCGCGAAGCGGTCAAGGGTCGAGTCCAGGAAGGCTCCTTTGGGGGAGGCGACCCCCAGCCCCCGGGCGACGCGACCGTCCAGGATATCGGCCGTTCCACCCAGGAGGATGAACCAGCCGCCCAGCACCGAATTCCCGCAGGCGAAGGCGATGCCGGAAGCTGCGCCGAACCCCGCACCGGTGAGGTTCAAGGCGGTGGGGGAGACCCCAAAACGAAGAGCCGTCCGCACCACGGGTCCGATGAGCCAGTAGAACCAGGAGCGGATGAAGGAACCGAGAACGAAGGTGCCCCGCCCTGTGGATTCCAGGGGATCGACGGACGACCGGTCCCGGAGGTGTGCGTAGAGGGGCATGGAGGCGAAACTGAGGCCCAGCGCGGCGGCCAGGAACGCCAGGTCACCTCTCATGAGGAGCCCCCCCATCCTCGGAGGGATCAGGCTCCGATTCCTTTACCGTCCTCAGGACCCAGAACATCTTCGGCCAGAGAAAGATGAGGGGCCAACGTCGCTCTCTCTCGCTCACCTCCACCTTGAAGCCTGCCCGGCGTTCGATCTTCCGGGCGATGTAGTCCAGCCAGCCCTCGAAGGTGAACATGTATTTGAACCAGCGGCTCGTGGCACGGGCCTTGGATCGCACGAAGTAGAGCGTATACACCCATCGAACGGTCCTTCCGGGTGGGCGGGCCCAGCGGTAGCCAGCTGGGCATGGAATGACCTCACCACGAACCACGGCTGCCGAGATGGACTCCTCCGAGATGGCCAGGAGGACTTCCCGCTGAGACCGGAAGACCTGAAGCACCCGCCCGGAGTTCTCCGGGCGGATCTCTCCCCGGTAGGAGACCCGGAGCATGGTCTCCGCGAACCGTTCCAGGTCGAACTCGCCCTGGAGGAAGGGCCTCACCCACCGAACGATGCCATCGCGGGCCATACGGAGGGCAGAGAGGAGGAGTTCTTCCTCCTCCGGCCCACGCGCCCACACCAGAGCCAGCTTCTGGACGACTCTGCCTTTCAGAAAGTGGTCCGGAGACCGGTGTCCAAGGGACCTGCGGAGGTGCCGGGGATTGACGACGGCGCACTTCGCGGGGGTCTGACCCTCGTCCCCCCACCGGAAAGAAATGATGTTGGGGGGCAGGAGATACGCCAGGGCCGCCATGATACGGGGCGGCTTCCCGTGATGGCCTCCCGCCCGAAGGCTCTGAAAGAACGCGGTGTAGGAATCCACCACGGCCATGAAATCGTAGGCGCTCCAGCGATCCGGGTTGCTGTTCTGTACGTGGGACCCGTACAGAAGGAGGGCGGCCACCGTTCCGCCCCCGGCTTCCACCAGAGCCTCGGCAGCCTCCCGGAGCTGAGGGTCGTCCGGAGGCGGAATCAGCCCCTGGAGCGGGGGCGCCTGGAGGGACCCTCCACTACCCGCCCTCACTCCACCCCCTCCCGCTTTCCGTTATTTTCTCTGAGCGCTTCTTTCATCGATCTCCCGGTGGAATGGAGGGATCGCCCTCCTCCGCGTCTTTGGGAACGCTGAGCCACGGGGTAAGATAACCACTGGGACGGCCCGTGTCCGACCCAGTTCTGCTTTTCGGGCCTGAAGCGCGGACGCTGTTGCTCCAAGCCTCCTTGTGCGGTATTGGTATGGCGGGAAACATATTCGGGCGGTGGATGCCTTCCACCCCTTGAGGTGAATCGGGAGGGCAGCCGATTCTCTCCCCTCCTGAGTCATCGAAAGAGGGCGACTGACTATGGAAAAAAAGACCGGGGCTACGGATATCGCCGATACCATGGCCTACGACTATTCCAACTTCTACTCTGCCTCCGGCGAGGACCTCTTCGACCTTCTCGTGCCGTTCCAGGAATGGTACCAGGAGGCCCGGCCGGGCGGCTACTATCAGTTCGAGCTTCCCATTCACTCCGCCCCGTCCACGAGGGTGGACGTGGAGGACACCAAGGCTGGAGTGATTCGGAAAGGACTCATCAACTTCGCCTCCTACAATTACCTGGGCCTCTCTTATCGGCCAGAGGTCAAAGAGGCCATCAAGGCCGCCGTGGATCGGTTCGGCGCCGGATCCTCGGGGTCTCCCATCCTCTCGGGTACGACGGCGCTCCTCCGGGAGCTCGAGGAGAAAATCGCCCGGTTCAAGGGGAAAGAGGCGGCGCTGGTCTTCCCCACCGGGTATTCGGCGAACGTCGGCTTGATCGCCGGACTCATGCGCTCCGGAGATCTGGTAGTGGCGGACCAGTTCGCCCACGCCTCCGTGGTCGATGGCATGATCCTCTCCAAGGCCCAGAGCAGGTTCTTTCGCCACAACAAACCGGAAGAGCTGGATCGTAAGCTTCGGGACTTCCGGGGGAAGAAGCTGGTGGTTGTGGAGGGCGTGTACTCCATGGACGGCGACCTGGTAGCCCTCCCGGACATCCTGAAAGTCACCCATGCCAACGGAGCCCGAATCCTCATCGACGAGGCCCACTCCACTTTCCTGTTTGGAGAGAACGGCCGGGGCGTGGCGGAGCATTTCGGCCTGGACGAGGAAGTCGACATTCACCTGGGAACCTTCTCGAAGAGCCTGGGGGGCCAGGGTGGATTCGTCGCCGGCTCCAAGGCCCTCATCGACTACCTCCGTGGTTTTTCCCGTTCCCGCTTCTTCTCCTGCGCGCTGGCGCCGCCGGTGGTGGCCGGCCTCATCGCCGCCCTTGGCATCGCCGAAAAGGAGCCGGAGTTGAGGAAGAAGCTCTGGAGCAACGTCGACTTCATGCAGAAGCGCCTGAAGGAAGGGGGCGTGGACACGGGGGACTCCCAGTCTCAGGTCATCCCCATCATGATCCGGAACGATGCCACCATCTTCGGCATTGGCGAGCAGCTCTTCCACGAGGGTGTCTTCATCAATCCGGTGAAGTACCCGGCTGTGGGGAAACACAAGTCACGGTTCCGCATGTCCATCTCGGCTGCCCATACCCGGGAGGACCTGGAAGAAGGGGCCGACGTCATCATCCGGGTCCTGAAGCGGAGCGGTGTCATTGCCTGACCACTCATCATCCCAGACCCACTCATGGAACTGACCAGATACGAGTTCAAGCATTGCGTCGGTGCGATGTTCGAGATGAGCACCACCGCCGCCCGAAAAATCCTCCCGGTCCATCTCCAACCCCTGGAGGTACAGCACACCAGGAGCGTTCTGGCCGTCCTGGCCTTCCAGTTCACGGACAGCGAAGTGGGAGCCTACGACGAGGTGGTCCTCTCGGTGGTCACGCCACCACGCATGGAGCCGGGGAAGGCCCTCCCCACGGCCGCCTTCTACCCGTTCATGCTGGCCACCAGCACGGAGGCGGCTCGCCGCCACGCCATCGAGCGCTGGCACCTCCCGCACTTCATGAAGGACCTGGACTTCTCGTTCGACTCATCGGAAGGACGGATGCGGACGCGTGTGATGGACGAGGGGACCCCCGTTCTGGAGCTGACCGTGACCGAGCACGCATTCGAGCCGGTGACCTGGCTCTACCACTGCTTCATGCTCGATGACGCGGACCGCCTCAAGGTCAACATCTTCATGCAGGCCCCCCACTCTCAGCATGAAGAGGAGACGGGGGAGCTCATCCTCCATCCCCACCCCATGACCGATGCCCTCGCCGATGCCGACGTGGCCACCTACCCCTTCCGGGAGGAGTGGTATCGGGCCGGAATCCAGACCTTCGAAGAGGTAGAGCACCTCTGATCGCGATATCGAGCTGCGGGAGCCCAGCCCGCACTTGTTCAGGGAGGTCTTCCCATGGCCCCTGACCGGGGCAGGGCGTTCGTGATCTTCAACCCGGCAGCCGCCGGGGGACGGGGCGCGAAGCGAATCCCCCGGTACCTGGAGCTGCTGGACCGACATCTTCCGCAGTTGGACCACGGGATCTCTTCCCGGCCGGGGGAGGAGGCCTCCCTGGCCGAGACCGCCATCCGGGACGGGTGTGATACCGTGATCGCCGTGGGTGGAGACGGGACCTGGAGCGCCGTTGCCGACCGGATCCTGACCCTCGGGAGGCCGGGAGTGACCCTCGGAATCCTCCCCGCCGGAACGGGTAACGACTTCGGTAGGAACCTGGGAGTGCCCGGAGACGATCCGGAAGCGGCGGTCCGGATCCTCTCCGCGGGCCATCGAACCAGGGTGGACGTCGGCCGGATCCTGGGGGGGACTCGTCACGAGGAGCGGGAGGTGGAGCCCCGGGAGATTCGGTTCTTCCTGAACGTGGTGGGGCTCGGATTCGATGTGGCGGTGGTGGACGACGCGAAGGGAGCCAGGCTCCTCAGCGGGGAGGTTCTCTACAAGGCGGCGGCCCTGAAACAGCTCTTCCGCTTCCCGGGTTTCGCCGTGACGCTGGAGGCCGAAGGGGGGCAACCACGCTCGGGACCGACGCTCATGCTTACCATTACCAACGGGAAGTTCTTCGGTGGCGGGTTCCCCATCGCACCGGGGGCTTCCCTCGAGGACGGCGCCCTGCACGCCTGCCATATCCGAGACACGGGGCCTCTGCGCCGGGCCCGCCTGTTTCTCCAGGCGGGGAAGGGCCGGCACGAAAGCTCGGCCGAGGTCGCCTCGCAGACGGCTTCCCGCTTCAGGCTTGCCTTCCCCGGGCCGGTTCGTTTCGAGGTGGACGGGGACGTCCACACGACCACTGGAGATGGCATCTCGGTGGAGGTCTGTAAGGGGGGACTTTCGGTTCTGGCGCCGGAGATGTGACGAGGCTCCACGTCAACGAATGAGGACGGCCTCCACCACCAGGCCGGGTCCGAAGGCGAGAGCCACCAGGGGGCGAGGCGCGCCTTCGGCCCGGAGCCTCTGGAGGATGAAGAGGATGGTGGCCGACGACATGTTCCCGAACTCGGCGAGGACCCCCCGGGGCACTCCGTTGGCTGCCTTCTCCAGGCCCAGAGCCCCCTCCACCGCAGTCAGGATGCGGGGCCCCCCCGGATGCACTGCCCATGTGGCCACTTCCTCCATCCCGATGCCCTCGTTCGCGAGCCAGTACCCCAGCCACGCCGGCAGGCGGGCCCGGATGAGATCGGGGACCTGGGGGGAGAGGGTCATTCGGAACCCGTGGTCACCGATGCGCCAGGACATGGCATCCCGGGAATCCGGGAGAATGGAGGTGCCGTTGGCGGCCACCGTCCAGTCAGCGCCCCTCCCCGGCCGGCTGGGACCGGTCCCCGCCAGGGCTGCGGCCCCGTCTCCGAAGATGGCGTTGGCGACCAGGTCGTGGGGATTCGAGCCGTAGGCCAGGTGGAGGCTGCAAAGCTCGACGGCGGAGATCAGGACCCGTGCACGTGGGTCGGCGGACGTGAAGGAGGAGGCCACCCGCAAACCGTTCATGGCGCCGTGACACCCCATGAACCCTACGTGGGTGCGGTGGACGCTACTGGGAAGCCCCAGGATCTCCACCAGGGCAGCGTCCAGCCCCGGGGCGAAGAAGCCGGTGCAGGAGACCGTCACCAGGTGGGTGACATCATTGGCCTCCCACCCGGCCTCCGC
>Ga0316577_10000591_pt1 | contig 14911 bp, 11 predicted proteins | sample S5NA_FD_203073 | JGI IMG/M metagenome (GOLD analysis project Ga0316577, IMG submission 203073) | Rhizosphere microbial communities from salt marsh grasses in Alabama, United States - S5-7_050615r2r1 | ecosystem: Host-associated > Plants > Roots > Rhizosphere | place: USA: Alabama | collected... | reverse complement strand
GGATCCGAGCGCGAGGTGGCGACCGAGCGGAACCCGTCCCCGGACGGCTCCCTGCTGGATCAGATGGGTCGCACCGGCCCCGTTCTGTGCCGTGGCGTTGAGCGCGCCCATCCAGGAGACGCGCCAGGAGACCGAGGCGGCCCATCCCCCCGCGCGGACCTCGGCGGCCACGAGGCCGTCCAGTCCCGTCCCGTAGTCGTGGTACCGGAGAGTCTCGGGATCCGGCGCCGGTCCGTCGAACGCGAAGGCCGCGTCGAGCGTCCCCATCACGAGCCACCCACCCTGGATCCGCGTCCGCAGGTCGCCGCCGCTTCCCAGCGGCCACCGGGACTCGAGCCGCGCGCCCAGGTTCTGGTTCGCGAACTGGTACGGCTCCGTGTTGTCGAACTCGAACCCCTGGACGAGCGCGAGCACGTGATCGGACCCGCTTCCGCGCCGCAGGTCCCGGGTGAGGAGATGGCCCCGGATCGCCAGCTCTTCCAGCACGTGGCGGTCGGCCGTCACCAGGCTCATGTCGAGCTCGAACACGTCGTACGCCCGGCCCCGGCGTCCCTCGAACGGGCTCCCGTAGTCGATCCGCAGCTCGAGCGCGGCTCCGCCCGACGGATCGGAGAGCGAGCCGGTCCGGCCGACGGCGCGATAGCCCGCGGCCAGTTCGAGGCCGAACGGCCAAGGGGTGCGAGCGTCCGGGTCGGCGGGGTTCGGGTGGACCGACCCCGACCTGCCGGACACGACCCGGTTGACGCCCCGGACCGGGTTCACGAGGAAGGCGCCCGCCTCGCGACCGAGGCGTCCCATCCCGGTCGCCTCGTTGTCGAGGATCGCCGAACTCAGCCGGTAGGTCGACTCTCCGAGCGCGATGCCGCCGAGTGTCGTGTAGACGACGTCGTTGAGGGCCATCCGGTGCCGTTCCGCGCAGCATTCCCACATCAGGCTGCCGGCCGCCGTGAGGGGAACGGCCGACCAGAACCCGATGCCGTTCGCGCGCGCGGCGTTGAAGTAGAGGCTTCCGTGGAAGGGGTGCTCGATGACGTTGACCTGGAACAGGTTGATGTCGTACTCGAAGCCGGCGCTGATGTTGTTCCACCAGGTCCGGGGATACACGTGCGTGAAATCGGCCCCGCGGCCCCAGTGGTTCAGCCCCCACGCCACGAAGTTGATCGCGAAGATCTCCGCGACGGCGACGCCCGGCCGGCGGGGAATGCCCCACTCGTCGCGGACCTCGCGGACCTCCTCGTCCCGGGACCCCGGGGAGATCGAAGTCTCGACCGGTCCGGGCGACGTCCCGTTTCCCGTGGAGACGGTGGCGGGCGGGGACGGGTGTGCCGCGACGTGGAGGACCTTCGACGAGTCTCCCGAGGCGTCCCCCGGGACCTGAGCGTGGAGCGGGGATGCCGGAAGCGCGAGCGCCGCCGCAACGGCGACGCTCGACACCACACGGCCGGCCGCGGATCCCGGTCGGCCCGGCGCTCCTCGCCAGCCTTCTGCACGCATACCGGATGCTCCCCCCGAAGCGCATTCCGGCGCAGGCCCCCGCCCGGCCTCCGCATCCCGCGAGAAATATACCCCGCCGGGGCGGGAAATCCCACGACCGTCACGAATCACGGCGCTTCGAGGCGTCAGCCGAGCAAGAACCCGGCCACGAGCGGTGGGACGGCGACGCGGACCTCGTGCTTCGCGTAGATTGAATCCGGTTGCGGGGCGCGAGCCCGGTCGCGGGCGGTCTCGAGCGTGAGGAGGAGGTGGCGATGCCCGGAAGCGCGGGAGCCGGGATTCGCGAGGCGTCGGGAGTGAGCGGTCGTCGCGCCGCGCGCGGTCTCGCGGCGCTTCTCGCGTGGGTCTTCCTTTTCGTGCCGTCCCCGGCGGGCGCGCAGACCCTGCGCGGCACCGTCGTCGAGGAGGGGACGGGAACCGCGGTCGCCGGGGCGCTCGTCGTGCTCGTCGATGCCGCCGGCGAGGAAGTTGCCTCGGTCGTGAGCACGTCGGCCGGGGCCTGGGTGCTCAGGGCCCCGTCCCCGGGGGAGTGGTCGGTCCGGGTGGAGCGCATCGGGTTTGCGACCGCGACCACGGGTCCGTTCCGCCTCGCCGGCGGAGCGGACCATTCGGTTCCCCTCACCGTCTCGTCGGCCCCGGTCGCACTTCCGACGATCACGGTCGAGAGCGAGGCCGGTTCCTGCCGGCTCCGGCCCGCGGAGGGAGACGTCGCGTTCCGGCTCTGGGACGAGGTCCGGAAGGCGCTTCGCGTCAGCGCGCTCACCGAGCGGGCCATCGTGTTCGAGACGGAGGTCACGGAACGCGTGGTGACCCCGTGGAACGCCACGATCGGGCGTGAGCACACGGAATTCGTGACGACCGCGGGGCAGAGCCCGTTCCTGGTCCCGCCGGCCGAGGACCTCCTGGAGCGCGGATTCGTGCGCGACTCCGTCCAGGGACGTCTGGCCTTCTACGGGCCGGATGCGTCGCTTCTCCTCTCCGAGGCCTTTCTCGACACGCACTGTTTCCGTCCCCGGGGAGAGAAGGACGGCCTCGTGGGACTCGACTTCGAGCCGGCCCGCGCCCCGCGGCGCGTGGACGTCCGGGGCACCCTCTGGCTCGACGCGACGTCGGCGGAATTGCGCTGGATCGACTTCTCCTACGTCGGCCTCCGCGAGCGCGCCGACCTCGGGATCGGCGACGAGGCGAGCGGCCGGGTCGAGTTCGACCGGATCGACGACGGTGGCTGGATCGTGCGGGCGTGGCAGATCCGCGTGCCGATCGACAGCGAGGAGTTCGGCGGGCGCACCTACAAGCTCTACCAGGAACGCGCAGGCCGGGTCGTGGAGACGCGCCCGGCCGGCGCCGGGGGCCGGCCGAGGCGCCCGGCACCCAGCATCTACGACCACGGGGCCCGCCGCGACACGACGGGCCGCTGAGCGCCTCCCGCAGTTCGAGCCGGGGAGTCGCGCTCGTCAGCCCGGGATGGCGACCTGGCCGATCGGAAGCCGGCGGACGCGCCGGCCCGTCGCCGCGAACACCGCGTTGCAGACCGCCGGCGCGAGGGCGGGCACGCCCAGCTCCCCGATCCCTCCGATGGGGTCGCCCTCCGCGATGATCACCGTCTCCACCCGCGGCATGTCGCGGAATCGCAGGATCGGGTGGTCGTCGAAGTTCCCCTCGACGGCGCCGCCGTCCGCGATGGAGATTTTGCCGAACAGCGTCGCGGAGAGCGCGTAGACGACCCCGCTCTCCATCTGGGCCTCGATCGTGTCCGGGTTCACCACGCTCCCGCAGTCCACCGCGCAGACCACGCGCGGGACGCGGACCGAGCCGTCATCGGCCACCGCCACCTCCGCGACCTGGGCGATGACGCTCCCGAAGCACTCGGACACGGCGCACCCGAGGCCGTGGCCCGCCGGCAGCGCCCGGCCCCAGCCCGCGGTCTCCGCCGCGCGACGGAGCGCCCGGACCCGCCGCGGGTGCTCGGCGAGGAGTCCCACCCGGAACTCGACCGGGTCCGCCGCCGCGGCCTCCGCGAGCTCGTCGAGGAAGCACTCGGTGACGTAGACGTTCTGCGAGTTCCCGACCGACCTCCAGAAGTGCACCGGGACCGGAAGCTCGGGGTCGGCGTAGGTGACCCGGAGGTTCGGGATCGCGTACGGGAGGTTCCCCGCGCTCTCCACCGCCGTCGCGTCGATCCCGTTCTCGAGGCGCGCCCCCAGGTCCCGGAGGATCGACGGGCTCGCGATCCGGTGCTCCCACGCGATGGGACGCCCCGCTTCGTCGAGACCCGCCGACAGTTGGTTCCAGGCCACGGGACGGTAGCTTCCCGCGCGCATGTCGTCCTCGCGCGTGAACACCACCTTCACGGGCGCTCCGAGCGCCTTCGAGGCGTGGACGGCTTCCCGGACGAAGTCGTTCCGGGACCGACGGCCGAACCCGCCTCCCAGCATCATCGTCCGGACCCGGATCCTCTCGACGGGAAGACCCGTGATCTCGGACGCGATGTCCTGCGCCGAGGTCTGCGCCTGCGTGCCGGTCCAGATGTCGCAGCCGTCGGGCCGCACGTCGGCCGTGCAGTTCATCGGCTCCATCGTGGCGTGCGCGAGATACGGAACCTCGTAGACGGCCTCGAGGCGAGTGGCCGCCGACGCGAGCGCGGCCTCGACGTCTCCGTCGTCGCGCGCCGTCCTCCCCTCGCCCGCCTTCTCGCGGCAGATCTCCCGGATCCGCTCGTCGGAGAGCGGACCGAGCGGGCCCGGCTCCCACTCCACGTCGAGAGCGTCCCGGCCCTTCTTCGCAGACCAGAAGGAGTCCGCCGCGACGACCACGCCGGCGGGGATCTCGACCACGCGGCGCACGCCGGGCACCGCGAGCGCCGGGCCGGGGTCGAACCGCTTCACCGATCCCCCGAACGCCGGCGGGCGGGCCACGAGCGCGGTCAGCATTCCGGGCATCGAGACGTCCAGGCCGAACGCCGCGGCGCCGTCGACCTTCGGCGGCGTGTCGATCCGGGGCACCCGCGTGCCGATCAGGGTGAACTCGGACGGCGGCCGGAGAGCCGGGTCGGACGGAGGCTCGAGGGCGGCCGCCGCGTCGGCGACGGCCCCGTACGTCACGCTTCGACCCGACGCCCCGTGCACGACGCGGCCCTGCTGGGCCCGACACTCCGCCGCGGGGAGGCCCCAGGCGGCCGCCGCGGCCGAGACGAGCATCTCCCGGGCCGCGGCCCCGGCGACCCGGAGCCGTTCGTAGTTCGTGCGGACGCTCGTGCTGCCGCCGGTGCTCTGCCGGCCGTAGGCCTTCCGGTCGGCGGGAGCGTGAACCGCGCGGACCCCGGACCAGTCGACGGACAGCTCCTCCGCCAGCAGCATGGACATCGAGGTGAGCACGCCCTGACCCATCTCCGATTCGCTCACCAGGAAGGTCACCGACTCGTCGGTTCCGATCCGGATCCACGCGTTGAGCAGGACGGGCTGCTCGGACGTCGCCGCCGCCAGCCGTCGCGCGCCCGGAAGGTGGAAGGCGAGCACGAGACCCGCGCCCGCGCCGCCCGTCACCTCGAGGAAGTGTCGTCGGGTCAGCGATCGCCCGCTCACGGTGTGCCTCCTTCGGCCGCGGCGTGCACGGCGGCGCGGATCCTCGCGTAGGTTCCGCAGCGACAGAGCACGGGAGACATGGCCTCGTCGATCTGCTCGTCGCTCGGCGCGGGCGTCTTCGCCAGCAGGGCGGCCGCCGTCATGATCTGTCCCGACTGGCACCAACCGCACTGAGGCACGTCCACGAGCATCCACGCGCGCTGCACGGGGTGGGACCTTTCTTCGGGAGTCTCCGAGAGACCCTCGATGGTGACGACCCGCCGGTCGCCGACCCCGTCGATCCGGATCAGGCAGGATGGCACGGCCTCGCCGTCGAGGTGAACGGCGCAGGACAGGCACTGTCCGATTCCACAGCCGTATTTCGTCCCGGTGAGGCCGAGCTCCTCGCGAAGCACCCAGAGGAGCGGCGTGTCGGGCTCGACGTCGACGGTGCGGGCGACGCCGTTGACGGAGATCGTGTAGGCGGGCATGGCCGATCCTCCCTTCGGGGGTTCCCGAAGTCTGGGCGCGGGTACGACGTGGCGTCAACCGGAGCCCGCCGGCCGTGACGTGGCGCGGGAGGGGCGGCCGTGGCTACACTGGCGCCCGCGTGAGCCGGGCCCGGATCGCCCGTGCGTGGGCTCGCGCGCCCGGACCGCAACGCGGAGTTCGATCGTGCTGGAGTCCATCGTCGCCGGCCTCGCCGCGGGGGCGGTGCACGTGCTCGCCGGACCGGACCACCTGGCGGCCGTGGCGCCGCTCGCCGCCGACGAACGGGACCGGCCGTGGCGGGCCGGGCTGATGTGGGGCACCGGCCACGCCTCGGGCGTTCTCCTCGTCGGCCTCGGCGCGCTCCTTCTGCGCGAGGTCCTGCCCGTGGAGGCCCTCGCCGGCTGGAGCGAGCGCCTCGTGGGGGTGGTCCTGATCGGCATCGGCGCCTGGGGCATCTCGCGCGCCGCCCGGCAGCGCGTCCACCGTCACGCGCACTCCCACGACGGGACGCGGCACGCGCACATCCACGTCCACGTCGGGTCCGGCGTGGCCCTCGCCCCGGCGTCCGCCGCGGCGGACGCCGGGCCCGGCGGGCCGGACTCGATCGGCGCCGCGCCCGCGCACGGCCATCTGCACCCCGCCACCACCCGTGCGGCTCTCGCCGTCGGCGTGCTTCACGGCCTCGCGGGCAGCGCCCACTTCCTGGGCGTGCTGCCCGCCCTGGCGCTCCCGACGCGGACGGAGGCCGTCTCCTACGTGGCCGCCTTCGGCGTCGGGACGATCCTCGCGATGACGGTGTTCGCCGCGGCGATCGGAAGACTGGCGGCGTCCAGCGCGAGCCGGGGAACGAGCGTGTACCGTGGACTTCTCGCGATCCTCGGCGGGGTCGCGATCATCGTGGGGGTCGCATGGCTTGTCGGCTGAGACATCTCGTCGTCGCTCTCGGGCTCGCCGCTCTGGGGCCGGTCGCCGTCGCCTGCCGGGGCGATGCCCCGACCGAGCCGGCGGACCTGGTGCTTCGGAACGGACGCGTCGTGACGCTCGACCCGGACCGACCGGAGGCCACGGCGGTGGCCGTGCGGGGCGACCGCATCGCCTGGGTCGGGGAGGAGGCCGGTGTCGCGGCTCTGGTCGGTCCCGCCACCGAGGTGGTCGATCTCGACGGCCGGCTCCTGCTTCCGGGGTTCATCGAAGCGCACGCCCACTTCCTCGGCGCGGGCTCGGCGAAGCTCGGCGTCGACCTCTCGGGGACGCGGTCGTGGGAGGAGGTCGTCGACCGGGTCCGGGCGGCGACGGCGGAGGCTCCGCGGGGTGCGTGGATCGTCGGCCGCGGCTGGCACCAGAGCAAGTGGGATGCCCCTCCGGAGCCGTCCGTGGGGGGCTTTCCCGTTCACGATGCCCTCTCCGCGGCCTCTCCGGACAACCCCGTCTGGCTCTCGCACGCGAGCGGACACGCCGGGCTCGCGAACGCGCGAGCGATGGAGGCGGCGGGCGTGGGGCCCGACACGCCGGATCCCGAAGGCGGGGAGATTCTCCGCGACGCCGGGGGGCGTCCCATCGGCGTGTTCGTCGAGAACGCGGAGTCGGTCATCGACGTGGCCTACGGCGCATGGCTCGCCGGGCTCGGAGAGGAAGCGCGCCGCGAGCGTCGCCGTGAGGAGCTGATCCTCGCGAACGAGGAGGCGGTCCGTCACGGCATCACGACCGTCCACGACGCCGGCGCCTCGCCGCAGGAGATCGACGCCTATCGGCGGGCGATCGCCGACGGCGACGTGACCGTCCGGCTCTGGGTGATGCTGTCCGAGGGGTACGCCGACGCCGCGACGCTGGAGCGGGTCCGGACCGTGGGGGACCTCGACGGACGTCTCACCGTCCGGGCGATCAAGGCCTACGCGGACGGGGCGCTCGGCTCCCGCGGCGCCTGGCTCCTGGAGCCGTACGAGGACGCGCCCGGAACGACGGGGCACAACGTCCTGCCGATGAGCCGGATCCGGGAGCTGGCCGACCTGGCGCTCGAACACGGATTCCAGCTGTGTACCCACGCGATCGGCGACCGCGCGAACCGCGAGGTCCTCGACATCTACGAGGCGGCGCTCTCGGCCCACCCGGAGGCGGCGCGGGACGCCCGATTCCGGATCGAGCACGCCCAGCTGCTCCACCCCGACGACGTGGGTCGCTTCGCCGGGCTCGGCGTGATCGCGGCGATGCAGGGAGTCCACTCCGTCTCCGACGCTCCGTGGACGCCGGACCGGATCGGGGACCGCCGGACCCGGGAGCGCGCCTTCGCTTTCCGCGACCTCGTGGACTCCGGCGCCACGGTGCTGAACGGCACCGATGCCCCGGTCGAGCCGATCGACCCCATCGCCTCCTTCGCCGCGATGGCGACGGGCCGTCTCGCGGATGGAACGGTCTTCAACCCGCACCATCTCCTCACCCGCGACGAGGCTCTCCGGACCTACACGCTCGACGCGGCGTTCGGGGGCCACGAGGAGGCCGAGAAGGGATCGGTCGAGGTCGGCAAGCTCGCCGACCTGGTGGTCCTCGACCGCGACATCCTGACCGTTCCGGCCGAGGAGATCGCGGGAGCGCGCGCCGTCCTGACGGTCGTCGGCGGTCGGATCGTGTGGCGCCGGTCCGGGGTCGACTGACCGGAGCCGCCGCCGCCGTCGGACCGTCCCGCTTCGTCCGGGATCGGGATCGCCCGTCCCGCATCCGGACGGTCTCCCGCCTCGACCGTACGGCCACCGACTCCGTAACCTCCTTCAAGACAGGTGGTTCCTGTCGTGTCGATGTTCGGCACGCCCATTGCACTCTTTCCTCCCCGAAAGGACGGAGCGAAGCGGGGGACGAGGAGGGGAGGGTGCCATGCACACGTCGAAATCGATCCTGATCGGAGCGCTGGTTCTCGGAGCGGCCTTCGTGCCGGCCGGAGTCGTGGTCACGGACCTCGGAGTGCCCGACCTGCCTGCCGCCCCGGGCTCACTGACCGTCGAGGCGCCGGTCGTTCCGGAGTCGGGTCTGCGGCTCGCGGAGCCGTTCGGACCGATCGTGCTCGTTCCCCCGGCGCCCCCGGCGCCGAGGGGCATCCTCGGGCCGGTCGTCGACGCAGAGGATTTCTCGGAGGTCGGGCTGACCCCGGTCGTCCTTCTTCCGCCGCCGCCCGGCGTGCTCCGGACGGTCCGTCCGCCCGCATTGAGCGCGGGCGCGGACCTTGACGAGGTCCGGCTGGTCCGACCCGAGTTGGCGCGCCCGGAGCCCTCCGGCCGCGGCTGATCCCTTCCCCGCACCCACCCCCCGCGAGGCGGGCGGCGCTCACGGGCCGCCCGCCTTCCCGCCATCCCCCGTACCGAGCTTCCGGCTGCTTGGATCTCCGCTCCGTCCGGCCTAAATTACGAAATCCGAACGAACCGAGATCCGACGCGCGGATCCCGTCGACGACAGGCTCCGGCCCGTCGCGGCGGTCGCGCAGAAAGGAGCCCGCTAGATGGACCGCGAATCCCTGATCGAGAAGCTCAACGAGGATCTGGCCGGGGAGCTCGGCGCGATCATTCAGTACATCACCTACGCCGCGAAGGCGACGGGCCCGTTCCGCCCGCAGCTGACGGACTTCTTCCTCGCCGAGGTGCCGGACGAGCAGGGACACGCCCAGTACCTGGCCAACAAGATCGTCGCCCTCGGCGGCGAGCCGACCACGGAGCCGCGGCCGGTGCCGGCGGCGGGCACGAACCGCGAGATGCTCCAGGCAGTGCTCGAGGCCGAGCAGCGCGCCGTGCGCGACTACACGGAGCGCGCGAAGCAGGCCGACGCCTTCGGTGACAAGGGCCTCTCCGTGCAGCTCGAGGACATCGTGGCCGACGAGACCGGACACTCGGAGGAGACGGAGCGGATCCTCCGGGACTGGCCGCTGTGAGTCGAACGCGGCGCGACGGGCGGCCCGGCCGCCACCGCGCCGCCCTCTGGATCGCCGCCGCGGGCCCGGCGATGACGGGCTGCGGCGGCGCCGCCCCGGAGACGCAGCCGGGCGACGCGGCGTCGGGTTTCGGCCCGACGCCGCCTGCGTTCGTGTTCCTTTCCGAGCGGACCGGCCAGGGGGACCTCTACGTGGGCGACATCACCGGCACCCGGTTCCGACGGCTCACCTTCTCGGACGCTCCGGACTACGGACCCCGGTGGGTCGCGGGTCCCGGCATGCTCTACTTTCTCTCCGACCGGCTCCCGGACGCCGGCGTGTATCGCATGCCCCTGAGCGGGGCCGACGAATCGGCGGAGTACGTCGCGCCGAATCCGGCCGGCGACGAGACGCCCCACCTCTCGCCCGACGGGGGGTGGATCGCGTACGCGTCGACGCGGGACGGGAATCGCGACATCTACGTGGCCCGTCCCGACGGGACCGACGAGCGTCGCGTCACGCGTCATGCGGCAGACGACTCCAGTCCACGCTGGTCGCCGGACGGGCTCACCCTGGCCTTCGTCAGCTCCCGGGACGGGAACCGCGAGATCTACACGATCGAGGTCTGGGGCGGGGAACCCTACAACGTCAGCAGGAGCCGGACCTCGAACGAGGGCCATCCGTCCTGGTCGCCCGACGGCACGCTTCTCCTGTTCGACTCCGACCGGCCGCCCGGCGGGAACCCGGACATCTTCGTGACGGACCTCGGCGGCACGCGCATCCGGAACCTCACACGGCACCCGAGCGTCGATCTCGTCGCCTCGTGGTCGCCCGAGGGCGAGTGGATCGCGTTCGGGTCCAGCCGCGACGGCGACTGGGAGGTCTACGTCATGCGCGCGGATGGGTCGGAGCAGCGGCGGATCACGTACAGCCGCGGGTTCGACGGCGACGCGAACTGGGTGCCGGCCACGGAGGTCCGGTGGTGAGCGTCAGGCCTTCGCGACGAGTTCCCGGAACAGGGAGGACAGCCGCAGGCTGACGGGACCCGGCCGTCCCGACCCGACCGGGTGGCCGTCCAGGCGCACGATCGGGAGGACTTCCGTCGTCGTGCCGGCGAAGAACAGCTCGTCCGCCCGCCCGCACTCCTCGAGCAGGACCGGTCGCTCGTCGACCGGGATCCCGTGCTCCCGACAGAGTCTCAGCACCACCGACCGGGTCACGCCGGGAAGAATGTAGGTGCTGCGGGGCGCCGTCCGAACCACCCCGCCGATCACGGCGAAGAAGCTCGTACGCGTGCCCTCCAGCGCGACTCCGTCCCGCACCAGCACCGCCTCGTACGCCCCCTCGTCCCGGGCCCGCTGCGCGGCGAGGCAGTTCGGCAGGAGCGACACGGACTTGATGTCGCACCGGGTCCAGCGATGGTCCGGCGCCGTGATCGCGGACACCCCCGTGGCGGGATCGACCGACGGCGTGAACGCGCGGGCGGCGACGTACACGGTCGGGGGCGTGCCCTCGGGCGGGAAGTGGTGGACCCGAGGCGCCACGCCGCGGGTGACCTGCACGTACAGGACCGCGTCGGCGGCCTCCAGTCCGTTCCGGGACAGAAGCTCGGCGCAGACGCTCCCGATCGTCCTCGGCTCGACGCCCTCGATGCGAAGTGCGGCGAGCCCGTCCGCCAGCCGGGACAGGTGGGCCTCCATCTGGAACGGCCGCCCCGCGTAGCTCCGGACGACCTCGTAGAGTCCGTCGGCGAACAGGAAGCCCCGGTCATCCGGGGAGATCCGTACCTCGTCCTTGTCGACGAAGGAGCCGTTGAACCAGACCGTTTCCGCCATCGCGCTCTCCCCGTGCTTGGATGCCCCGCCCCTTCCGCCTTAGACGCGCCGGGACCGCCCGGAACGCGCGGGCAATATAGCGGCGCCCGCATCCCGCGGTCACCGCGCCGCGTTGGACGATCGCCGGCGCACTTGACGCCACCTCCGGCGTGGATACTGTCACGCGGGCCCGCGGCCGACGCGGGTCGACCCGACGGGCGTTCCGCTATCCCGACCGGAGGCTCAGATGTCGTATCAGTCCGGCTGCCACGGGCGCGTTCTCGTGGGCGCGCTGCCCGACTCGGTCCAGGCCGCCCTCCTCCAGCTTCCCGGCGACTGGCTCGAATACGATCCGTCGGCGGGTGCGATCGTCGTCCGTCACGTCCAGCCGACCGACGAGCCCGTACTGCCCGCGGTCACGATGGAGCTGGTCCGAATGCTGTCGGCGATTCCGTTCGAGCGACAGGTCGACGTCGAGGGCGGAGACCTGTTCGTGCACCTTGAGGAGACGGGGCGCCTGGTTCGACTCCGCGTGGAACGAGGCGGGTCGCTGCACGTCCAGTGGGCGCGGCCCGACTACGCCGGGGCCGTCCGACGTCCCTGGACGGGTGGTCGCGAGATCGTCATCGAGTCCTGGGACCAGCGGCTCAACGGCACGATCGCGTTCGCGTCCGACGATGCCGCCGCCGCGGCGTCCGCGCTGCAGGACCTCGCCGACACCTTCGAGGGCCTGCACCCGGAGGGAGACTTCCGTGCGACGGCCGAGGGCGATCGGGTGGCCCTGAACCTCCGCGACGTGAACCTCGACGCGGCGCTGCTCGTGGATGTGACCCACCGGTTGTCCCACCCGCGCAGCCTCGAGGGCCGGCTCGACGTCGGGTCGTTCGGGGAGCTCGTGCCCGAGAAGATGGTTCGAATTCTGTTCGAGAAGGGCGAGACGTGGGTGCAGCACCCGCTGCTCTGGTCCTGAGGCGCCCGACCGACCGCCACGCGCGAGGAGACGATCCGTGCTCGATTACTTCCTGACCGAAGAACACCTCATGATCCGCGAGCTGGCCCGCGAGATCGCGGACAACGAGATCCGACCGGTCGCGGCCGAGTTCGACCGGACCGGGGAGTTCCCCTGGCCGGTCGTCCGGAAGATGGCCGAGGCGGGCCTGTTCGGGGTGTTCATCGACGAGTCGTTCGGAGGGATCGGCGACGAGAACCGGACGATGAACATGGTCCTGGTCACCGAGGAACTCTCCAAGGCCTGCGGCGGGATCTCCCTCGCCTTCGCGGGGACGGCCCTGGGCACGCTCCCGATCATCCTCTCCGCGAGCGAGGCGCAGAAGCGAAGGTGGCTTCCGTCCATCGCCTCCGGCGAGCGGCTCGCGGCGTTCGCGCTGACGGAGCCGCAGGCCGGGTCGGACGCGGCGGGGATCCGGACGACCGCCGTGCGCGACGGCGACCACTACGTCGTGAACGGGATCAAGCAGTGGATCACGAACGGCGGCGACGCGGAGATCTACACGGTGGTGGTGATGACCGCGCCCGAGAAGGGACCGCGCGGGGCCAGCGTGCTCGTCGTCGAAAAGGACACGCCGGGCTTCGGGTTCGGGAAGAAGGAGGACAAGATGGGCATCCGGGCGTCCTCGACCCGGGAGCTCGTGTTCGAGGACTGCCGCGTTCCGGTCGAGAACCTGCTCGGGCGGGAGGGAACGGGTTTCATCACGGCGATGAAGACCTTCGATGCGTCCCGGCCCGGAGTCGGCGCCCAGGCGCTCGGGATCGCGCAGGGCGCTCTCGACCTCGCCGTCGACTGGGCGATCTCCCGAAAGCAGTTCGGCACGCCCGTCTCGTCGTTCCAGGGGCTCCGCTTCCTGCTCGCGGACATGGCCATGCAGGTTGAGGCAGCGCGGGCCCTGATCTACGCCACCGCGCGGCACATCGACGGCCACCCGAAGGAGAGGTCTACGATCTACTCGGCCATGTCCAAGTGCTTCGCATCGGACGTCGCGATGCGCGTCACGACGGACGCCGTACAGGTGTTCGGCGGGTCCGGGTACATGCGGGACTACCCGGTCGAGAAGTTCATGCGGGACGCGAAGATCACGCAGATCTACGAGGGAACGAACCAGATTCAGCGGGAGGAGATCAGCCGGATCCTGATCGGGGAGCACATCTCCGGGCAGTCGCGGTGATCCGGCGCGCGGCGGTCCCGCTCCTCCTCCTGCTCGGGGCGGCGGCGGCGCCGCTCCGGGCGCAGGAAGGGTCGATCCTGGACCGCCTGCGCCTCGCGCCCGCCGCCCCGGACACCGTCGCTTCGCAGGCCGAGCCCGCGCCGCCTGCCGCGATCCCGCTCGAGAGAATTCCCCGGCGCCTCGAAGCGGACTTCGAGCGGGTCCAGCGCGCGTCCGAGATCCTCGCACGGGACACCGGGGTCGTGACCGGCGGTCCCGGGCTCGAGGAGAGGCTCGGCGCGATCGACGCGATCCTGGACAACCTCGACTCGCTCGCCGTGGAGCGCCTGCCTTTCACCACGCTCCGCGACTACCACGAGGCGCTCGAGCGCGAGCAGGGGCGCCTCGAGGGCGTGGCGGACGAGCTCGCGAACCGGTTCGCCGAGCTCGACGGGATGCGTCGCGACATCGCGAGGGCGAGCGAGGAGTGGAGGCTCACGGAGCAATCGCTCGCCTCGGACACGCTCGCCGTCGGCCGTGGGCTCGACGGGATCCGGTCCCTCACCCGCTCCCTCGACGATCTCGGGAAGCGGCTGACGTCGCGCATCGGCGAGCTCCTGGATCGCGGCGAGGACCTGGCGCGCGCGGAGGGACGGCTCGACGAAGCGATCGCTCGGGTCGTGCGCGCCCAGGTCTCCGTCCGGCGGCGACTCCTCCTCCGCGATTCGGACCCCCTGTGGGACCTCGGCGCCCTCGCCACCTCCGGTCGGCCACTCTTCGGCGATGTCGCGGCTTACACCACGCGCGACGCCAGGGCGTTCTGGCAGTCCGTCGAGGCCGGCCGGCACCGGTTCGCGATCCACGCGCTCATCTTCCTCGGGGTGCTCCTGGTCCTGCTGACGCTCCGCGCCCGGGTCCTCGAGTGGCCCCGGGAGCCCGGGACCGAGACCGCCCGGTTCGTGCTCGGGCGACCGCTCGCCGCGTCCTTCCTCGTCGCCCTGATCGCGGCGCGCTGGGTCTATCCGCACGCGTCGATGCTCGTGTTCGACGCCGCGTTCCTGCTGAGCGCGATCGCCATCCTCCGCCTCGTGCCCCTCGGGGCTCCCCCACTGGTGCGGAGGAGCGTCTACCTGCTCGTTCCCCTCGCGGCCTTCACGCGCGCCGTCGGGGCCCTGCTTCCGCCGCCGGGCCTGGCGCGTCGGATCGCGTTTCTCGCGGTGGCCGTCGCGGCGTTCCTCCTGCTCCTCGCGATCCGGCGACGTTTCGTGGAACGGACGCGGGCCGGCGGGCGCGGGCCGTGGGAGGCCCTCGGCCGCGTCGGCGTGAGCGCCGCCCTGGTTCTTGCCGGCGCCTCGGCCCTCCTCAACGTCGCGGGCTGGGTGGACCTCGCGGTTCTGCTGATCGTCGGGACCGTGTCGAGCGCCTACTACGCCGTCGTCCTCGGAATCGGCGCGATGGTGGTCGAGGGGGGTGTGCGGGCGGCGCTCACCGGCAGGCTCG
>Ga0316577_10000590_pt1 | contig 14916 bp, 15 predicted proteins | sample S5NA_FD_203073 | JGI IMG/M metagenome (GOLD analysis project Ga0316577, IMG submission 203073) | Rhizosphere microbial communities from salt marsh grasses in Alabama, United States - S5-7_050615r2r1 | ecosystem: Host-associated > Plants > Roots > Rhizosphere | place: USA: Alabama | collected... | reverse complement strand
CTTTACGATGCAGAGAATAATTCAGGAAATGATGTGCGCAGGGTCGGAGAAGAAGGGCTTTTCGACATGCTGGCTGAGAAAAACATGATTGCCCTTTCGAAAAGCACTTTTAAAACAATCGTCACCACAGATCCTCACTCCTTCAATACACTGAAGAACGAATATTCTGAAAATGGGCATGACCACTACGAGGTGCTTCACTACACGCAACTCTTCGATCAAATGATTACTTCGGGCCAATTGAAAATATCACGGAAACTTGGCTACACCGTGACTTACCACGATCCTTGTTATTTGGGTCGCTACAACGGGGAATATGAAGCCCCGCGTAATGTCATGACAGCCCTGGGCTGCAACCTGATCGAAATGCCGCGCAACCGTGAGAACACTTTTTGCTGTGGAGCAGGTGGTGGTCGGATCTGGATGGAGGACCCGCCCGAAGTATCCGAACGACCAGCAGAAATCAGGGTCAAGGAAGCTGCCGCGCTACCCGGAGTATCGGTCCTGGTGGTAGCCTGTCCAAAAGACTATGTGATGTTCCAGGACGCAGTCAAAACAGCTGGCGTTGAAGACAAATTGGAAGTTAAAGATTTAACTGATTTGCTTGTCGAAGCAGTTGAAATTAAACAAATCCAAACAGAGTAAGGAGAGGCAAGGACCAGCTTGTATGCTCGCATCATTTGAAGTATTACGAGCCAGAACCAAAGAAATTCGGCTACCAATTGCAGCTAAATTGGTGCTCAGTTTTCTGATCATCGTAGTCTTCATCAGCACAATATATATGATCGTTGGCATACAACTGATCAACAACCGCATCCTCAGTGAAGCCCAGGATAAGGTTCGACATGACCTCAATTCTGCCCGGGAAATTTATCTCGGAGACTTGGACAGGATTACTTCTGCTGTCCGGATAAATGCAAACAGATTCTTCCTGAGGGATGCCCTGATTTCCGGAGACTATACCAAAGCTTACTTCGAACTCCAGGATGTTCGGCACGCTGAAAATCTAGATGTTCTTACCCTCACCGATGACACCGGGAAGGTGCTGTTAAGGACCACGTATATCGATCATATCGGTGACGACCAATCTGATAACAAGCTGGTGAAAGCTGTCCTCGAAGATAGAAGCCCTAAATCATCCACGCTGATTATCTCTGGTGAGGAGTTGAGCCAGGAATCGCCCATGCTGGCTAAACAAGCACGCATGTCCATTATCGATACACCACTGGCCAGGGAAGGAGACCAGACAGAAGAAACTGCTGGCATGATGCTGTTAGCAGGCGCACCCATCTTCGATGATGAGAACAATCTGCTGGGCGTCCTTTATGGGGGAACCTTACTCAACAGGAATTTCGAAATCGTCGACAAAGTTAAAGAAACTGTATTTGAAGAATTGCAGTACAAAGGAAAAGATATCGGTACTGCAACCATCTTCCAGGATGATGTGCGAATATCTACCAATGTAGAAAATGCGGACGGCAATCGTGCTCTTGGCACTCGCGTTACGGATGAGGTTTACAACCAGGTCGTCGGCGAAGGTGAACCTTGGATAGGGAGAGCATATGTTGTTAACGCCTGGTACATTACTGCATACGAGCCTATTCGTGATATTGCAGGAAAAATTATCGGCATTCTGTATGTCGGGGTCCTGGAAGAAAAGTACAAAGATATCCAGCAGAGTATGATCCTGACCTTTGCAGCAATTACGATTGCTGGTGTCCTGATCTCTGTGGTTGTATCTTATTTCATCGCCCATTGGATACTTGTGCCCATATTTAAATTGATTGATGCATCCAAGGCTGTAGCAAGTGGTGATTTAACTGCACAGGTAAAAATATCAACCAAGGATGAGTTGGAATATTTAGCTGATTCATTCAATGCCATGGCCCTCGCCTTGAGGAAAAGAGACGAGCAACTGAAGGAATTTACCACACAGAAGATCATGGCCAGTGAACGACTTGCACTGATCGGCCAGCTTTCAGCCAATGTAGCCCACGAGCTCAACAACCCACTTACAGGAATCGTCACATATTCATATTTGATGCTTGAGGATACTGATTGTGAAGATCCCAATAAGAAATCTCTTGAAAAAATCGTAGGCCAGGCGACTCGCTGCAGGGACATCATCCGTGGTTTATTAGATTTTTCCCGTCAAAGGAAACCAGATAAAACCCTTTCCAACATCAATACGGTAATGGAACAATGTCTTTCTTTTGTAGAAAAACAAGCCCTATTTCTTAATATCGATATTCTCAAGAACTTCCAGGAAGATCTGCCTATGATGGTTATTGATGCTTCACAGATTGAACGCGTGATCATGAACATGATCATTAATGCGGCTGAAGCAATGGAGGGTGAAGGCGTTTTGATCGTAACCACCCGCAGCACAGACGATAATCGTTCAGTTGAGCTAGAGTTCCGTGATACAGGTCCTGGAATTTCAGAGGAGAATATTGAGAAAATTTTCGATCCATTCTTCACTACCAAGGATGTTGGACATGGTACAGGCCTGGGTCTTGCGATTAGCTATGGCGTTGTAAAAGCTCACCAAGGTACCATTTCTGTTGCAAGCGAGCTGGGCGAAGGAACAACTTTTACAGTCAGATTACCTGTAAAAACAACTGAAGAGGTCCCAGATAATGGACACCAAATTCAAAATATTAGTTATTGACGACGAAGAAATCGTACTTGATTCCTGCACACAGATTCTGGCCAGTGGTGATTATGATCTCCAAACCGCTGACAACGGACTGCTGGGTGTCAGCCTGATTGAGGAATTCAAACCTGATCTAATTTTCCTGGATCTGAAAATGCCCGGGATTTCTGGATTCGAAGTCCTTGAGAAAATCCAAGAAATTGATCCAGCCATTGTAACAATCGTCATAACGGGTTTTGCCACAATCGACTCAGCTGTTGAGGCGATGCAGAAGGGTGCCTTTGATTTTCTTCCCAAACCGTTTACACCGGATGAGCTGCGCTCAATAACCCGCCGAGGGATGGAAAAGAGGAAATTCGTCTTGGAGACAATGACATTACGGCGAGAAAAAGAATTGTTGCGCGAACAATTTGCAGCGATCGTATCGCACGAACTCAAATCTCCATTGGCAGCCGTTCAACAGCATTTGTATTTATTGTCAGGTGAGCTATCTGAACAGCTTACCGAAGATCAAAAACGCCGGTTCGAGAGAATTCAAATTCGCATAAAAGACCTGATGAACCTGATCCACACCTGGCTGCGGGCGATTTCCGTCGATATCGACACAATCAAAGAAAGATTTCAACCTACATCAATCCCGGTTGTCATCTCCAAAGCTGTCGAAAGTGTCGAACAACATGCAGTCAGAAAGGATGTCACCATAACCACCAGTATATCAACTGATATGCAGATGGTTCAGGGTGATGAAGGAACGCTCACCGAAGCTATCGTAAACATACTTGGAAATGCAATAAAGTATTCACCCGCTGGCACCCAAATCGATCTAACCGGAAACCAGGTTGACAACCAGGTAATCATCAACATAGCAGACCATGGTATCGGGATATCCAAAGAAGATCTTCCCTATATTTTTGATGATTTTTATACCTCCAGTGACAAGAACAAAGAAGAGCGCGGCAGCGGTGTTGGGCTTGCCCTCACAAAGAGGATCATTGAAGCGCATAATGGCAGTATTTCCGTCGATAGTGAATTAGGCCAAGGCAGCACTTTTGAGTTGTGTTTGCCTGCCATAGAAGAAGAAAAAACAGAAAATCAATCCGAATTACTTGAAACAGTTAATAACACATAAGGAGGCCCACATGGGTACAAAGAAAAGGTTATTAATGATTGATGACGATCCAGATTTCGTCGAAGTAGTAGCCGCAATCCTTGAAAAGGCAGGCTATGAGGTTGATGCAAAATACAATCCAGACGATGGCTTTGACGCTTTAAAGACCGGGAATTACGATCTCCTCTTACTGGATGTTTTAATGGGAAGAGGCGCAGAAGGCATCATGATTGCCCGTAAGATTGGAAACGATGAAAAGCTGCGTGAGACTCCAATCCTGATCATCACGGGTATGCGAGAGCAAATAGCCTTCCTGTTCCCCGGTCAACCCGTGCATCCCAGTTTTGTACCAACGGATGAATTGATCGAAAAACCTGTTGAACCGGATTTATTGTTGGAAAAGGTAAGCACTCTCCTAAGAATGGCTGAGGAGAGAAAATCCCAAATGGACAAGAATTAGGATCATTCTCATGGTTAAAAAACCCACTTTCAGTGAGGAGGTAGCAAACCTCCTCCACGCATCACATGGAGAGCCACTGAAAACCTGCATTCAATGTGGCACCTGTTCAGGCACCTGCCCGGTGGCAGAATTCATGGATTACACGCCCAGACGTTTGATCGCCATGATCAACGCAAATCTCAAGGAAGAGGTCCTCGAAAGCAATACATATTGGTATTGTGCATCCTGCTTCCAATGCACCGTTCGCTGCCCAAGCGAGATCGATATTGCTGGTTTGATGTATGCCCTCAAACGCTACTCAATTTGGAAGCACCTGTATGATGAAGATGCAGTTGGACCGGTATTCTCGGAAACCTTCGTCAAATCAATTTTGAGAAGTGGGCGATCTTATGAGCCAGTGCTGGCGCCTACTTACATCTTCAGCTATGGCGTTCGTGAATTCTTGAATGAAGCCCACACCGCGACCACTCTAATGTTGAAAGGCAGGCTACCAATTCTGCCTCCAAGAATTAAAAGACTGGATAATTTCAAGAAAATGGCAAACCGGATTATACCCATGGGAGAAGCATGATGAAAACCTTTTCTTACTTCCCGGGCTGCTCCCTGGAGAAAATGGCAACCAGCTACCACCAATCTTCAGTCCAAACCACCAAAGCTTTGGACATTGATCTCCAGGAGCTTGAAGATTGGAATTGCTGTGGAGCGACAACATACTTCCACGTGGATGAGCTTTTAGCTTATACATTGGTTGGGCGCAACCTGGCAATGGCTGAAAAAGCAGGACACGATCTCGTTGCACCTTGCAGTGCCTGCTTCAAGAATGCATATTTCGCTAATTCATACTTAAAGGAAGATGAGGACCTGGCGAATCACATCAATTATGCCCTTGCACAGGATAACCTTCAGTTTTCTGGCACCATCCAGGTAAAACACTTAATGGAAGTTTTTGTGGATGATGTTGGTTATGATACTCTCCAGGAAAGAGTTACCCACCCACTCAAAGACTTACGCGTGGCACCTTATTATGGTTGTCAGATCGTCAGGCCAAGAAAAGATCACGAAGATGTCGAAAACCCACGCTTCTTTGAAGAATTGATCACGGCGATTGGCGCTGATCCAGTGGATTTTGCAAATCGGTTGCGTTGCTGCGGTGGATCACTATTAATCACCAGCCGGCCAGCAGCTTTTCAGTTAATCTACGAGCTTCTTCTTAATGCCCAGCACAGCCAGGCAGATGTAATTGCAACTGCCTGCCCCCTCTGCCAGACCAACCTGGAATGCTACCAGATGCAAATTAACCAGGAATTCGGTACTGATTTCAAGATACCGGTGCTTTATTTCACGCAGCTGATTGGCCTGGCGCTGGGTTTACCTCCCAAGAAGCTGGGGATTGGAACCGAGTTCGTTTCCGCTGATCACATCCTGACATTCGCAAAGGAGCCGGCATGAACTCAATTTTTACTGATAACAAGGAGTTTCACAAAATTCCTACAAGTTTATTGAAGGAGAAAAACCGATGAGTGAAAAAGTAGGAGTATATGTATGCCATTGCGGCACAAATATCGCCGGAACTGTCGATGTTGAAGAGGTCTCTAAATGGGCAGGAGAACAACCCAATGTCGTCTGTTCTCGCGATTATAAATTCATGTGTTCGAGCCTTGGACAAGAGCTAATTGAAGAAGATATCAAGGAACAGGGTCTTACCCGCATCGTTGTCGCCGCATGCTCCCCGCATATGCATGAAAAAACATTCCGGGGAGCCACGGAGCGAGGCGGATTAAACCCTTATTTGTTTGAAATGGCGAATATCCGGGAACACAATTCCTGGGCCACAAACGACAAAGAAGCAGCAACCCAAAAGGCAAAAGCGTTGATTGATGCTGCTGTTGAACGTGTAATCCACCACCAACCGCTCGAACCTATTCCGGTTGAGATCAACCCCACGACCTTGATCGTTGGTGGAGGCATTGCCGGTATCACCGCAGCTTTGGAGCTGGCAAATGCCGGAAATCATGTAGTGATGGTTGAGCGGGAACCTTCAATTGGCGGTCATATGGCCCAATTGGACAAGACTTTTCCCACGCTCGACTGCTCTGCATGCATTTTAACCCCCAAGATGGTGGATGTCGGCCAACACCCCAATATCACCCTTTACACCTGGAGTGAGGTTGAGGATATTTCTGGATATATTGGAAACTTCAAGGCAACTGTTCGCAAGAAAGCGCGCTATGTGATCGAAGAACTCTGCACCGGGTGTGGCATTTGCGAAGAAAAATGTCCTCGCAAAGTAGTCGATGAAGTATTTGAAGCTGGACTTGCCCAACGCAAAGCAATTTACAGGCCATTCCCGCAGGCAGTACCTAAATACCCTGTGCTCGATCCACCTAACTGCACGTACTTCGAAAGAGGAAAATGCAAAGCCTGCCAGATCCTCTGCCCGACTGGAGCGATTGACTTTGAGCAGCAGGATGAATTGATCGAAATTCCAGTCGGCAATGTCATACTGGCAACCGGATACGACCTGTTCGATTCGAAACGCATTCCACAGTATGGATATGGACGCCTGGCGAATGTTTTCACCAGTCTTGAATTCGAACGCATGGTCAATGCATCTGGACCCACTGGTGGAAGTATCGTCCTTAGAGATGGTGAAACAGTACCAAAGAGCGTCGCCATCATCCATTGCGTGGGATCACGCGACAACAATTACCATGAATACTGCTCTAAAGTTTGCTGCATGTATTCGTTGAAATTTGCCCATCTTGTCCATGAACGAGTCCCCGACGCTGAAGTGTATAACTTCTACCTCGATATTCGTACTCCAGGAAAGGGTTATGAGGAATTCTACAACCGGCTGCTCGAGGAGGGAACTCATTTCATCAGGGGTCGAGCTGCTGATATAACGGACGCCGCTCGCCTGCCTGGGGAGGAAGGGAAACTCATCGTACAGGCGGAAGACACCTTGATTGGAAAACAGCGCAGAGTTCCGGTGGATATGGTCATTCTCAGTGCTGGAATGGAAGCTCGCCATGATTCAGTGGATGTGTCCTTGATGTTTGGTATGGGCTGTGATTTCAATGGTTTCTTCACTGAGCGGCATCCCAAGTTGGATCCGATCGCTACCATGACCGAGGGAGTTTTCATCGCTGGTGCCTGCCAGGGACCAAAAGATATTCCAGATTCCGTCGCCCAGGGCGCGGCTGCAGCAGCCCGGGTCGGTGGATTAATCTCTCAGGGAACGGTGATGATGGAACCCGTTCGAGCCAGCATCAACAAGGAGGCCTGCTCCGGATGCCGGATTTGTAATGATCTGTGTCCCTATAACGCGATTATCTTCCACGAAGACCAGAAAGTTTCCGAAGTTATTACAGCGCTCTGCCAGGGGTGCGGCACATGTGTAGCCGCCTGCCCGAGCTCGGCTATCACTGGTGCCCACTTTACCAATGACCAGGTGCTTTCCGAAATCGAGGGTCTTCTCTGGGACGTTCGTGAACGCCAGGCTGTACCAGCTTGAATTGGAGGAGAAAAATGAGTGAACAATTTGAACCCGTAATCGTAGGCTTCTTATGCAACTGGTGTTCTTACCGGGCTGCAGACTTGGCTGGTACTTCCCGCATGAAATATGCCCCCAATATGCGCGCCATTCGAGTGATGTGCAGCGGCCGGGTAGACCCCCAATTTGTTTTGAAAGCACTGCGGGAAGGTGCTGATGGGGTCCTAATCGCTGGTTGCCACCCAGGCGAATGTCATTATGTTGAAGGCAATATCAAAGCACTTCGCCGGTATATCCTGCTCAAGCGCATGCTAAAGCAGTGGGGCATTGAACCCGAGCGCGTGCAACTGGTCTGGGCATCTGCATCAGAAGGAAATGTCCTCGCCGATGCAGTTGACCGAATGACCGAGGAGGTAAGAGCTCTCGGTCCTCTTCAGTGGCGTAAATCTGTCTTAGGCGGTAATGGACACCAGCCGGTTGCAGCTGCCGAAGTTGAAGTTAAAGTTGAGGAGGTGTAACTATGTCAGATAAACCAAAGTTGGCAATGTACTGGGCCGCCTCTTGTGGAGGATGCGAAATATCCGTCTTGAATATTGGTGACAAGATTTTGGTGGTCGATGAAGTGTTTGATCTGGCTTTCTTCCCTTGTATCGCCGATTTCAAACAGAGCGATGTAGAGGGTTATCCAGATGGCTACATTGATGTTTGCCTGTTCAATGGTGCCATCCGCACCTCGGACAATGAAGAAATGGCAAAATTGTTGCGCAAGAAATCAAAGGTGCTGGTTGCCTATGGTTCATGTGCTTATGAAGGCTGTATCCCTGCCCTTTCGAACCTGACCAGCAAAGATGCGACATTCAAGACTGTTTACCTGGAGAATGAAAGCATTGATAATCCTGACGGTGTGGTTCCTCTGGTCGAGACTCATGTAGATGAAGGCACACTGACTCTGCCATCTTTCTACAACACGGTCAAATCGCTTGACCAGGTCGTGGATGTCGATTACTACCTGCCTGGATGCCCACCCGAACCGCACCAAATCTGGGCGGTTCTAGAAGTGGTGGTGAATGCCCTGCTCAATGGGGGACCACTACCACCCGCAGGTTCAATCGTCGGTGCTGGTAATGTTGCTGTTTGCGAGGAATGTCCGCTGGAGAAGAATGTCAAGACCATCACGAGATTTTACCGGCCTTTTGAGATACAACCTGAACCCGGATTGTGCTTACTCGAACAGGGTCTTGTCTGTGTCGGACCGGCAACCAGGGCTGGTTGTGGGGCACTCTGCCCACAGGTTGGCATGGGCTGTCGAGGTTGTTATGGACCTTTGGACGGTGTCGAAGACCAGGGAGCAAAAATGCTATCAGCCATTGCTTCTATCGTAGACGTCGGAGAAGCCACTGAAGATGAGCATGTGTTGGATGAGAAAATCGGCGCAGTCATGGATACATTAGCAGATCCAGCTGGCACTTTCTACCGCTTTAGTATGGCGCATTCCCTGCTTCAGCGAGTCAAGATTGACGGAAATGGCGATAATGGAGGTAAGGTGAAATGACGAAAATAACCATTGATCCGATCACCCGCCTTGAAGGGCATGGGAAAATTGAGATCTTCCTGAATGAGGAGGGCGACGTTGAAAATACTTACCTCCAAATTCCAGAGCTGAGGGGTTTTGAACAATTTTGTGTCGGACGGCCTGCTGAAGAAATGCCGCGTATCACAAATCGCATTTGCGGTGTCTGCCCCGAAGCGCACCATATGGCAGGCACGAAAGCCCTGGATGCTCTCTTCCAAGTAGAACCATCCTCGGCGGTGAAAAAAATCCGCGAGATGTTTTATATGGCCTTTTACGTCACCGATCACACAACACACTTTTATGCCCTGGGTGGTCCTGATTTTGTAGTAGGTCCTGAAGCACCTGCTGCTGAACGCAACATTCTGGGTGTAATTCACAAGGTCGGCGTGGAGATTGGTAAGCAAGTCATCGATACACGTATCCGCAACCACCATGTAATCAAGGTTGTTGGCGGTCGTGGCGTCCATCCCGTTGCAGGAATACCAGGTGGATGGAGCAAATCGATAAGCGAAGAAGAGCGTGAGGAGTTTAAGGAAATCTGCCAGAAGAACGTAGATTTTGCATTATTTAGCCTGAAAGTGTTCGATGACATTGTTCTTGCAAACCAGGCATATGTCGATCTGATTTTGGCAGACACCTTTGCCCACAGCACCTATTACATGGGTACAGTGGACGAGAACAATCATGTGAATTTTTATGATGGAAAGATCCGCGTTACTGATCCGGAAGGTAAGGAATTTGAGAAGTACGAGGTCAAAGATTACGCGGATCATGTCGCTGAACATGTGGAACCCTGGTCGTACTTGAAATTCCCATATTTGAAGAATGTAGGTTGGAATGGATTCACAGATGGGATGGATAGTGGTGTTTACTGCTGCACGCCTCTTTCCCGGCTAAATGTTTCGGATGGTATGGCAACCCCCAAGGCGCAGGAAGCTTTTGAAAAATTCTACGAAACCTTAGGCAGCAAGAAGGTGAATGGTCGCTACCAGCCTGTCCATCAGCGCCTTGCAACCCACTGGGCCCGCCTGGTTGAATTACTGTACGCAGCAGAGCGCATGCAAGAATTGGTGGATGACCCAGAAATCACCGATCCCAATGTTCGCCCGGTTGTGACCAACACACCAACTGAAGGTGTCGCATCTGTTGAAGCTCCGCGCGGTACGCTGACCCACCACTACTGGACGGATGAAAATGGTATCCTGACAAAGGTAAACCTGATCGTGGGCACAACGAACAATAATGCCCCAATCACGATGTCTGTCAAGAAGGCTGCCAAGACATTAATCACCAAAGGTACCGTTGTTACTGAGGGACTCTTGAACAAAGTCGAGATGGCTTTCCGCAATTACGATCCCTGCATGTCTTGTGCAACCCATTCACTGCCTGGCCAGATGCCGCTTGAAATTACAATCCGGGATGCGGAAGGGAACGAAATAGAACGGCTCAGCCAGTATACGGAAAATTCCTGCCAATGAAAATGCTTGTCTTAGGGCTGGGTAATCCGATCTTAACTGACGATGGAGTCGGTGTCCTCGTGGCAGAACAGGTACGAGCGCGCCTGCCCGAGGACACCCCGATCGACATCAGTGAAGTTAGCGTCGGTGGGTTGACCCTAATGGAGAGCATGATTGGCTATGACCGGGTAATCCTGGTCGATGCCTTTCAGCGACTCGATGGCTGCTGTCCGGGAAAAGTGCACAAAATGTCCTTGGATGATCTAAGGTCAATCAGCCCAACCCAACACAGTGCATCTCCCCACGATGCCAGCCTGGTTACAGCGATAGAAACAGGTCGCCGAATGGGGATGCAATTACCAGAGGAAATCACTATTTACGCGATAGAAGTTGAAAATGTGATGGATTTCAGCGATCATCCTACTCCCTCGGTTGCAGCGGTGATACCGCAAGTGACCGAAGCCGTGTTGGAAGAGATCGCCCTGTATAATGAGCAAACGAAAAGCGAGGTGTCTATATGGTCTCCCCTGAATTAATTCGCCGTTACCCCTACTTCAGCGGCCTCACAATTGAACAAATCAACCTGCTGGCGAACATCGCAGAAGAAATCGAATGTGAACCAGGTTGTTATTTTCACCACGAAGGTGATAACATCGATAAAATCTACGTCATCATGCAAGGTGATGTCTCCTTGATTACCTCACTCCCCCAACAAGACAAAGAAGTCGTGATTAACACCTTCGGTACAGGTGATGTTTTCGGTTGGACCTCACTCCTGCCCCCATATACCGCGGGAGCTGGGGCGAAAGCAGTGAACAAATGCAAATTACTTGAATTTGAATCTAAAAAGCTGCGTGAGAAATTCGAGGCAGATTACCAGTTTGGCTACCAAATGATGACGAAAGTTGCCCAGATCGCCCGTGAACGCCTCGATGCGATCGTGATGGAAACCCTGGCTTACCAGGCAGAGAAGTAAGCATTCTCCAATCCGGCAATACTAAGGAGTGCTCGAGCCTCCTGGCCTTTGTAGACCAGGAGGTTTGAATTTAATTCCATTCAATCTTCACGCTCGAAATAAGCATCCATCGCCCGGAAACATCCAAGACTTAATTTATGACCAACATCCTCCTCACAATAAATGACATCAGCACCTGCAGATTTTAATTCCCGGACTACAATTCTGCCCTGTTCAATTGGTACCATTCCATCCTTGGTTCCGTGGGAGACAAATACTTTCTTCCCGGATAAGGCTTTTTCGAAAATATTCTGTTCCAGACCTGCCGGAAGGAATCCAGATAATCCCGCCAGCTTGTTGATCTTCTCGGGATACTCCAGCAGCATGGTGTATGCCAGGGCAGCCCCTTGACTGAAACCAATCAGGTCAATTTGATTGTTTTGAAGACCTGGTCTCGAAACAGAATGGATCAGCCCAAATAATGCCTCAATTGCTTCTTGAAAATCAGCTGCTCCTGGCCAGCTGCGGCTGCCAACCTTTTCCCAGCCATACCCCCCCAGATGAGTTTCAGTTAATCCACGGGGAGCTAAGATTAAGTAGCTGCTTGGCAAACGAGGTGTGAAGATCCACATCGAATCTTCATCTCCAGTCCAACCGTGAAGTAAAAGCAACAAACGATGTACTCCATCACCTTCTGGAATCCTTTGCCTTACAACCCATTCCCCGAATTTAATTTTGTTCGTTTTATCACTCATCGATCTTGAGCTCTCTTTGTAATTAATTCCAGGATGAAAAACAAAATCCAAATTAAGATCAGCGGGATTAATCCAACCAGGATACATAACATGCCGCTCAGGGCTGCCCGCGATCCGTAGAAAAATAAGATCAAGCCCAAACCAACAATAAACAGGAGAGCCAAACCACCGACAATCAGCCTGATATTCGTTTGCTTGGCATACTTTCTGAGATCACGTCCCATATAAATTATCTCTTCAGCTATCCATAGGACAAACCAGATAGCGCAATTCTACTTTGGTCTGGAGGGAATCGTCAAATTGTAGGAATCGATTTTCTGTAATCCTTGTTATACTTGATGGCTGAGGTTTGATAAATGACGGAACAAGATTGGCGACAATTAGCATCCCAGGAGATAGAGATGGCAGAAGCAGCCCGGCAGAACGGTAACGAGGGGCGAGCCAGGGTCTGCGCACGTCGAGCAGCAGGCTATGTTATTGGAGAATACCTGAGCCGCAGTAACTCTTCCATCTCTACCGAAAGTGCGCTGGCGAGATTAAGATATTTGTGCTCATCTCCAGAAATTGATTCGGACCAACGCGAATTAATCGAACATTTCTTAATCCACACCACCCCTGAACATGAGCTGCCGATCGATGCAGACCTGATCGCGGATGTTGATCTCCTGGCAAGCCAACTACTCGGAGAAAACCTTTAGCAGGAATTATGCAATTTCGGGTACTAAAACCTGGAGTTAGTGAGTCTGAACTCGCGAACCAGTGAAATGATCACCCTGCTGGCTGCTAGGATGAATACAAACCCGCTGAGTATTGTTGCCAAGACCAGTAAGATAAATTGTGATGAATATTGGTGGGTAAATCGTACAGTCGGAGCCATTGGATCAGTCAACCTCTTGTGAAGCTTCTTAACAAATTCTGGCCGAGGAGCAATTGGCTGCAAGGATGAATGCATCGCATTCTCAATTTGATCAAATCCAGAAGATGACGAATTATCCATATTTTCCTGCGTTGAATTTAATAAACTAGCTGACATCTGTTGGGCTACTTTTGATAATTACATCAAAATCGCCTCTCAGTGATAATAAAGTCCTGTGGTACAAACTTTTTACCGCTCCCTCTGATTTACCCATTACCTGTCCAATTTCAGCGTTTGACATATGTTCAACAAATTTCAAAATGATCAACTGCTGCCGATCTGAAGGAAGACGGTGGATTATGCGCAGCAAGCTTTCCTTTTCCTCGTTATCGATCAGAACTGCTTCCGGGAGCTCACCACTATGACGGACGAGAATAATCTCATCCAGCGAGATCTCTTTCTTCCGGCTGTTATCCCGGTGCCAATTTGCTACCAAGTTGTGGGCTATCCGGTACAGCCAGGCTGAAAGCGGTAAACCCCGATCTTTATAATGTTCTATATGCCGCATAGCCCGGAAGAATACCCTGGCAGTCAGGTCTTCCGCATCATGCTGGTTGCCGGTGCGGTAATAGATGTAGCTGTATATCCTGCCAACATAGCGGTCATATAGCACTCCAAAAGCTTCTTGATCGCCTTGTGCAGCTTGTTTTAATGCCAGCTCATCGCTAATTTCAGCCAATTTCCTCACCACGATCGGCAAGGTGCACCAGCGTAATTAAGGTAACACCGCCAGGGATTAAAAGTTTCATAGAGTATATCATCCTGGAGAAACAATATGTAAACCACCTTTGTTGGAGTAAAAATAAGCGGTATAATATGAATGCAATTGGGGATGACAGGCTTCGACGGAGGAGGCTGGTTCCGGATTGCGAGCCGAGAGACGCCGAACTCGTAAACTCAGCGTAAACTTTAAGTGCCAACCGCACTAACCTTTCTACTCTGCCCCTCGCCGCTTAACCGGTGAGCTAAGAGTATGACCCCAAAGTGGGTCACGTCCGCCTACCCCGATCTCCGACCGGTGGTAGATCGGGCGACACAAAGTCGGAGTGCCGCACGTGACACCATTAATCGTGTGAAAGAGGATCTTAGGATCTGAATGGTTGGCTGGATGAGGTCCTTTGTCGTTTGAAGCTCATCCAGCGACAACTCTCAAACGACTACGCTCGTAGATATTCGAGAACTTAATCTTTCGGACGCGGGTTCGAGTCCCGCCATCTCCACCTGAGCAGCACTTCCAAGTTCCCCCTTGGAAGTGCTATCTATTTAATCGCTACAACCAGACCTTTAAGGTAAGTTCCTTCGGGAAAAGTCAGCGCTACGGGATGGTCAGGACCAGGCCCAAGACGCCTAATGATTTTTGCCTCGACACCAGCGTCTACTGCTGCGCCTGCTACGATCTTCTGAAACAAATCTTCGCTGACCCCTCCTGAGCAGGAAAAAGTTACCAGCAACCCCCCACGATTTAACAGCTTAAATGCAAGCAAGTTGATATCCTTGTAAGCGCGAGCTGCCTTTTTGACATGCGCTACGGTTGGGGCAAACT
>Ga0316577_10000589_pt1 | contig 14923 bp, 14 predicted proteins | sample S5NA_FD_203073 | JGI IMG/M metagenome (GOLD analysis project Ga0316577, IMG submission 203073) | Rhizosphere microbial communities from salt marsh grasses in Alabama, United States - S5-7_050615r2r1 | ecosystem: Host-associated > Plants > Roots > Rhizosphere | place: USA: Alabama | collected... | reverse complement strand
CGTCAATACGACCTCCGACGCCAAAGACCGGAGGACCGCGGTCTCGGAGCTGGAGTCGTACATAACGTCCAACATCCTGATGCTCCCGATCTGTTTCACGGACTACGTTTTCGCCGTTTCAGGCCGTGTCCAGGGCCGCGTGGCGACGCAGATTGCCGATCCCTCAGATCGATATTGGGATGTGCTAGACTGGCGCCTCGCCAGCGACGGATAGCCCGACGTTGTGCGCGCCGAGGTGGCGGAATTGGCAGACGCGCTGGTTTCAGGAGCCAGTGGCCGCAAGGCTGTAGGGGTTCAAATCCCCTCCTCGGCACCACAGATCTCGCAAACGGCGACATGCGCCGCACATAGCCCTCGTGCCCAGGTGGCGGAATTGGTATACGCGTACGTTTGAGGGGCGTATGGAGCGATCCATCCGGGTTCAAGTCCCGGCCTGGGCACCACCACCTTCTCCGACGGCTCATGGCGTTGTTGTCGGGTGCGCGCCTCGCTCACGGGCGTTCGAAGCCCGCTCGCTTCGGTGCTCCCCTCCGCCCAGCCCTGAGCGCGCCGGAATCGGTGGACAGCCCGTGGTTGGGTCCTCGGGGTTGGCCTACACCAACCAGGATCGGTGGCGACCTCTTCCGCAATCGGGCTGACTTGCCCTAGAGTTCGCCCGGCGGGCGGTTAGCTCAGTGGTCAGAGCGCCTCGTTTACACCGAGGACGTCGCAGGTTCGAGTCCTGCACCGCCCACCACCCTTGCCGGCCGAACCTCTCGCCCCGGCAGCGAGTCCTATCTATCGAGACGGTGGGCTGGTGCGGCCGCCTTGGCGCGTACACCCGCCTGATAGACTCCTGTCTGGCGAGTCAGTCTTCCGCGTCCAGCTCTATCGGAGGCTCGGTATGGAGATCGCTCTAGTCATCCTTCTCGTGGTCGTCGTCCTGGTCGTGATCCTGGTCGTGATCTACAACGGCCTGGTCACGAAGCGGAACCGCATCGACGAGGCCAACGCCCAGATCCAGGTCCAGCTCAAGCGGCGCCACGACCTGATCCCGAACCTGGTCAACGCCGTCAAGGGCTACATGGACTTCGAGAAGGGCGTCCTGACTCAGGTCACGCAAGCCCGTGCGAACGCGGTGTCCGCCGGGGCCCAGGGCAGCATCGCCCAGCAGGCCCAGGCTGAGAACGCCCTGACGGGCGCCCTGCGCTCGCTCTTCGCGGTGGTCGAGAACTACCCGCAGCTCAAGGCCAACGAGAACGTCCTGAGCCTGCAGGAGCAGCTGACCACGACGGAGAACCAGATCTCCTTCTCGCGCCAGCACTACAACGCTTCGGTCCTGGACTTCAACAACACGATCCAGACCTTCCCCAGCGTCCTCATCGCCGGCCCTCTGGGCTTCACGAGGCGCGAGTTCTTCGAGGCCGAGCCGGAAGCGGCTGCGGTCCCGACCGTCAACCTCGGCTAACCGGGTTGGGGCCGCGCCGGTGGTCATCGGCGCGGCCCCGGCCTTCCCGGCTCCGTCCGTGAGGCGCTTCTGGTGACTACGTTCTACTCGGAGCAGGCGGCCAACCGCCGCAACTCCATCTTCCTGGTCCTGGTCGTCGTCGGCGTCCTGGCGATCTTCGGCTTCCTGATCGGCTACGTCATCGGTTTCGGCAGCGGCAACGAGGTCGCTTTCGGCGTCGGGGCCACGATGATCGCCGTGGCGATCGGGACCCTCTCCGCCCTTGGTGCCTACTACAGCGGCGACAAGCTCGTGCTGGCTACGTCCAACGCCCGGGAAATCGGACCGCAGGATGCCCCGGAGCTGTACAACGTTGTGACCGAGATGGCCATCGCGGCCAACGTCCCGATGCCCAAGGTCTACATCATCGACGAGGGCTCGCCCAATGCCTTCGCAACCGGCCGCGACCCCGAGCACTCGTCCATAGCCGTCACGACCGGGCTGCTGAACAAGCTGGACCGGGAGGAGCTGCAGGGCGTCATCGGCCATGAGATGTCGCACGTCCGCAACTACGACATCCGCTTCGCGCTAGTCGTGGGCGTGCTGGTCGGCAGCATCGCCCTGCTGGCCCAGTTCTTCCTGCGCTACACGTTCTGGTTCGGCGGCGGCAGCCGGGGCAGGAAGAGCGAGGGCGGAGGTGGGTTCGCGATCGTCCTGTTCATCATCGCCATCGTGATGGCCATCCTGGCGCCCATCTTCTCCGCTATGGTCCAGATGGCCGTCAGCCGCCAGCGCGAGTACCTGGCCGACGCCTCGTCGGTTGCCCTCACGCGCAACCCGCACGGGCTGCAACGGGCCCTGGCCAAGATCTCGGCCGATCCCGATCCGTTCGAGGCGGCCAACGGCGCGACGCAACACCTCTTCATCGTCAACCCGCTGAAGAAGCTCGGCGGAGGGAGGAACTTGTTCTCGACCCACCCGCCGATCGTCGACCGCATCAACAGGCTCCGCCTGCTGACCGGGGACGCGCCCCTGGACGCGTCGCAGGTGCAGTCGCTGACCGGTCTGCACTAGCAATTCCGGCCCGGCGACGGCCGCCATGGGGGCCCGTCAGCGGCTTCCGTCTCGCCCCGCTGCCTGCCTTGCAGCGTTTCGCTCAGGCGTGGTACCTTTCGTCGCGCCGACGGGCTGCCAGTCCGTCTGACCGGGCCGAGATAGCTCAGTTGGTAGAGCACGCGACTGAAAATCGCGGTGTCGCCAGTTCGATCCTGGCTCTCGGCACCAAACAACGGTTGGCGTGTTGATCGAGCGGAAGTGGCTCAGTTGGTAGAGCATCACCTTGCCAAGGTGAGGGTCGCGGGTTCGAGTCCCGTCTTCCGCTCCACTCCCTCCGGGCCGGCGGGCTTCCACCGACAGATCGAGCCTCTGCCCCTTCGTCTAGTGGTAGGACAGCGGACTTTGGATCCGTTAGGCGAGGTTCGAATCCTCGAGGGGCAGCCACCTTCTAGCTAGAGCCGGCTCCCCGCCGGCAAGCGTCCGAGGCGACGTACCCAAGTGGTTAAGGGGGGGGTCTGCAAAACCCCTATTCGGCGGTTCGAATCCGCCCGTCGCCTCCACCTCTCCTCCTTCCGCGGCCGCTGAGGCTTGTCTTCGAGCCGGACTCGGCCGACACTGACCGAGCGCAAGGCCCAACATCGAGGGCCCCACCCACCCCCCAGGAGATGAACACAGATGGAAGCGGAAGCCCAGGTCACGTCGATGCCGCGCATAGGGGACAAGGCCCCCTCGTTCAAGGCGGTCACCACTCAGGGCGAGATCCAGTTCCCGGATCAGTACGCCGGAAGCTGGGTCATCCTGTTCAGCCATCCCGCCGACTTCACGCCGGTCTGCACGTCCGAGTTCATGACCTTCGCGACTCTCGAGAAGCAGTTCGAGGATCTCGACTGCAAGCTGGTGGGCCTCTCCGTGGACGGGCTCTATAGCCATATCGCCTGGCTGCGCACCATCAAGGAGAAGATCGAGTACAAGGGGATGAAGGACGTCGAGGTGAAGTTCCCGCTGATCGAGGACATCACCATGGACGTGGCCCGCAAGTACGGGATGATCCAGCCCGGCGAGAGCACCACCAAGGCCGTCCGGGCCGTGTTCGTCATCGACCCGAAGGGGGTCATCCGGACCATCATCTACTACCCCCTGAGCCTGGGTCGCAACTTCGACGAGCTGCTGCGCATCGTCACGGCCCTCAAGGCCGCGGACGCCTTTTCGGTCGCGACGCCGGCCGACTGGCGCCCGGGCGACGACGTCATCGTCCCGACTGCCGGCTCATGTGGCGTGGCCAAGGAGCGCATGGAGAGCAAGTCGGACATCAAGTGCCTCGACTGGTTCTTCTGCCTCAAGCCGATTGCCAAGGAGGAAGTCCTGGCCGGCGTCAAGAAGAAGTAGGCCCCGAGTCTCTCGCCTTTGAGGCGCTACGCGATCCGGCGGTCCTGGGCCGCCCGGGCTAGATGTCGCCGCTCAGGGTGTTGCAGACGCTGAGCGTGCCGCCGTCGTAGCCGGTTGTGAACCAGTGGACGCGCTGGTCGGACGAGCCGTGGGTCCATGTCTCCGGATCCACCTGCCCCACCTGTGACTGGATGCGGTCGTCGCCCACGGCGGATGCCGCGTCGAGGGCCTGGTTGATGTCGGCCTGGGTCAACGAGACCAGGTAGCCGGTGCTGACAGCGTTGTGGGCCCATACGCCGGCATAGCAGTCGGCCTGGAGCTCGATGCGAACCGAGATGCCCTCGGCCCCGGCCTGGCTCGAGCTTCGTCCCAGGTTGCCCTGCAGGTCCTGGATGTGGTGGCCGTACTCGTGGGCGATGACGTAGGCCTCGGCGAAGGGTCCGCCCTTGGCCCCGAACTCCGATTGGAGCTGTTTGAAGAAGCCCAGGTCGATGTAGACGAGCTTGTCGCCCGGGCAGTAGAAGGGCCCGCTCTGGCTGCTGGCGTAGCCGCAGGCGGTATCTATGCCGCCGCTGAAGAAGACGGTCTGGGCCGGCTCGTAGGCGACCCCGGTGGCGGGCAGGGCCGACGCCCAGTAGGCCTGAACGCTGTCCACGTAGCCGACGATCCGGCAATCGTCGTACTCGTTCGCGTCGGCGCCGGTCTGGCAGTGGTCCAGGCCCGCGGTGCTGCCCGGCTCCAGGCTTGCCAGGTTCTCAAGCTCGCCCAGCAGAGAGGAGGCGTCTCCTCCGCCCAGGACGGTGACCAGCAGGACCAGGATCAGGGTGACCGCTCCGCCCCCGCCGGCCGCGAGCGCGCCCGTTCTGGCGCGGCTCCGGCCGCGCATGTCGGAGATCTGTGACGTGTCGAGCTCGACGTCGCGCCTGAAAGTCATCTTCCTCTCCAGCTGCCTGCAACGGGCGCTCGGCGGTGTGTTGCGGAGTGACACTACAGGGAATGCGGGCGGGAGGCGAGTGGAGGGGCGAACGGCGGAGGCTCGGCGCGGCTGGCCGAACGCGCTAGGCTCTTCCCGAGCCGGAGTGGCGGAAGTGGCAGACGCAGCGGACTTAAACTCCGCGGCCCGCGAGGGCGTCAGGGTTCGAGCCCCTGCTCCGGCACCAGCCCAGAATCAGAAGAGGCGGGCCGCCATGGGCGGGGCCCGCCTCCCGTAGTGCGCTGCCTAGACGTTCGACCCGATGTGCTGTATCAGCCCGGCCAGCTGGCTGCCGAAGAAGCCGACAGCCGCAACGCACAGTATCGCGATGATCGAAAGGATGAGTGCGTACTCCGCGAGACCTTGGCCTTCCTCGCGGGGAAGGAAGTAGGGCAAGTTCGGCCTCCTTCCACCATGCTGTCGGACCCGGCCCGGGTTTCCGGTGATCGGAAGACAACCGGGCCGCCGGGCCGGGCCGCAGTGGGATCTAGAGGGCGTTGCCGATGTCAGTGAGGATCTGCTGAATCTGGCCGCTCAGGAAGAGCAGCGCAGTGATCGCCAGAATGGCGATCAAGGCGAGGATCAGGGCGTACTCAGCGAGGCCCTGGCCACGGCGAGCGAGCATGTGTCTTACTCCCATGAGTGCGATGACGGCAGATGATGCCGGATAGACCCTCTCATGGTAGGCCGCCGTTTGCCGACGGATATAGCCGAATCGGGCGATTCGTTGACGGGACGCGCCGCCAAAAGGCCCTGGAGGGGTGGGTTGAAGAGGTTCCGGGTCTCCGGGGGGCCGAATCGGCCTATCGGCCACAAACCCCGGCCGGCAGCGCCGCGCGTTGACGGCTGCTAGAATGCGGCGGTCCTTTCGGCCCCGACCGGATGGCGTTGCCATGCGTGAAGCGGGGCGTTTCCCACAGGAAGGAGTATCAGGCGCATGCGCCGCTACGAGCTGATGCTCGTGCTGCGCCCGGACCTAGCCGACGAGAAGGTCCAGGCGACACTCGAGCGAACCGCCCGCGCAATCGCTGCGGGCGGCGGCCAGATCGTCAAGCAGGCCCCGTGGGGCCGCCGCCGGTTGGCCTATCCCATCGACCACTGCCGCGAGGGGTCGTACTACGTCCTTCTCTTCGAGGCGCCGTCCGCGGCGATCGTCGAGCTGGAGCGCGGCCTGCTCATCAGCGAGGAGGTCCTGCGCCACCTCGTGACGCGGGTCGAGCGCCCCGTCCGGGCCCCGCGTAGTCGCGACGCCGAGTCCGACGCTGAGGTCGCGCCTCCCACAGACGAGGTGGAGGACGACCTGGAAGTGATCGACGAATCGGAGAGTGAAGCGGCACCGGCCGCAATCGACTGAGGTCCGCTTGAGGCGGACCTGGAGGCACGCTCCATGTCGCTCAACAAGGCGATGATCATCGGCAACCTTGGTCGGGACCCAGAGATGCGGTACACACCCGGCGGTCAGGCCGTGACCCAGTTCACGGTGGCCGTCAACCGCAACTACAAGGACTCGAGCGGGGAGTGGAAGGAAGACACCGAGTGGTTCCGCGTGGTTGCCTGGGGGCCGCTCGCCGAGCGGACCGCCGAGTACCTTCGCAAGGGCCGGAAGGTCTACGTGGAAGGGCGGCTCCAGACGCGATCCTGGGAAGGCCAGGATGGGCAGAAGCGGTACACGACCGAGCTGATCGCCAACACGGTGACCGCTCTGGATCCCCGGCCCCGCGACGAGGGCGCAGAGCCGCCCCCGCCGCGCCAGGAGGCCTCGTCGGGGCCCGCTCAGGGCGGCGAGGACATCAGCGCCGACGATTTGGGCGAGCTGCCCTTCTGAGGTGCCCCACGTCCGGCTACTGGCCGGGCGAGAACGACCTGATCCGCTCCGCCGTGGCGGGGTGAACCGAAGAGGTAGGAAACGCTATGGCTGGCTCACGAGACAAGGGCAGGAAGCGCGACGACTACTACCGCGACCGCCGTCGGCGCAAGGTCTGCACTTTCTGCGCCGACAAGACCGCGACCATCGACTACAAGGAAGTGAACCGGTTGCGCCGCTACCTGTCCGAGCGCGCCAAGATCGAGCCTCGCCGCAAGACGGGCACCTGCGCCCGTCACCAGCGGCAACTGGCTGTGGCCCTCAAGCGGGCCCGCATCGTAGCCCTTCTGCCCTACGCGCCGCAGCACATCCGCCCCTAGGCGGATCGTCGTCGGCCCGGTGACCGATCTGCTGCTCCTGGTCGGGTGCGGCTCCGCGGCCGGCGCCCTGGGCGCCTTGCTGGGCCTGGGGGGCGGGATCCTGATAGTCCCGCTGCTGACCCTCGGCTTCGACCTGCCGTTCCGCGAAGCGGTCGGCGTGAGCCTGGTGTGCGTCATCGCCACCAGCAGCGCGTCCGCCTCCGTGTACCTGCGGCGCGGAATCGCCAACCTGCGGCTGGGCATGACCCTGGAGCTGTTCACCGCGGCCGCGGCGCTGGTCGGCGGGCTGATTGCCTTCGCCCTTCCGGAGCGGGTCCTGGCGATCCTGTTCGCGGGGCTGCTGGCGTACGTGGCGATCGTCATGGCCAGGGGCCGTGAGCCGGAAGCGGGAATCGATCTTGCGGGGGCCGCGGAAGCAGTCGATCCGGCGACCGGAACGAGCCAGTCCTCCTTCGTCGACAGGCTGGCCGGGGAAGGCTACCGGGTCCGCAACCTGGGCTGGGGAGTGGCCGGCAGCATGGTGGCGGGGCTTCTTTCGGCTCTGCTCGGCATCGGAGGCGGAGTCGTGAAAGTTCCGCTGATGAACCAGGTCATGCGCGTGCCGCTGCGTGTCGCCACGGCCACCAGCAACCTCATGATCGGCGTGACAGCCTCATCGGCCGGCCTGATCTACCTGCTGCGCGGAGGCATTGACCCGTACGTGGCCGCGCCGACGGCCCTGGGGGTCTTTGCCGGCGCCGGCGTGGCTTCGCGACTGGCCCACCGGGTCGACCTCGGGCTGCTGCGGACGGCCTTCGTCGTGATCCTGGCCTTCACGGCGATCCAGATGCTTGCCAGGGGGGTCTCATGAACATGCACAGCCTGGACCGGCGGGTCGGCCTCACCCTGGCGGTGGCGGCGGCGGGTAGCATGTGCCTGCTGGCTGCAGGCGTGGCGACAATGGTCGCCGGAGCCGTGCAGCCTCTGACCGACCCGGCGCCCAAGCTGGACCCTGGGAGGCTCGGATCGGATGTCGCCGCCCTGCGAGCCGAAGGCTGGCTGTGGCTTGGCCTGATCGCGGTGATCCTGACGCCCGCGGTCAGAGTCGCCGCCTCGCTGGTCTCATTCGCTGCGGCGCGAGATTGGCGCCAGACGGCCATCGCTTTCGCGGTGCTGGCGGTCGTGGCGTTGAGTGTTGTCGTGGGCTACGGAGGCTGAGTTGGACCTGGCATTGCTGGTCCTGTCGTTCTTAATCATCCTGCTTGGATCCGAGCTGTTCACTAACGGCATCGAGTGGTTCGGCAAGAAGCTCAGGCTGGCCGAAGGCGCCGTCGGCTCGGTTCTGGCGGCGGTGGGCACGGCTCTGCCGGAAACCATGATCCCGTTGATGGCCATCGTCTTCGGCGGAAGCGTCTCGGCCAGCGAGGTAGGCATCGGGGCCATCCTCGGCGCCCCCCTTATGCTCTCGACTCTGGCCATGTTCGTCACCGGCGCGGCCGTGCTGGCGCTGCGCCACCGGCGAGCCAACCGCGAGGACATGGTTGTCAACCCGAGGGTCCTGGGCCACGACATGGGCTATTTCGCGCTGGCCTATTCGATCGCCATGGCCATGGCCCTGCTGCCAGTGGAGATGATCGTCCCGAGGCGGTTGGCTGCCGTGGTCCTGCTGGCCATGTACGCCTGGTACGTCGTCGGCCATCTCCGTTCGGGGGCCATGGAGGATGAGGATCGGCTGGCGCCGCTGCGGTTCCACCGGCTCGACCGCCGCCGCCGCGCCCAGCCTGCGCCCAGGTTCCGGATCGTGACCGCGCAGGTGCTGGTTGCCCTGGCCTGCATCATCGGCGGTGCCTGGGGGTTCGTGCACGCCGTCGAAGGCATCTCCGGCTCCTTCGGCGTGGACGGGACGCTGCTGGCCCTGATCGTGGCCCCCATCGCGACGGAGCTGCCCGAGAAGCTCAACAGCGTCATCTGGGTCAGTCAGGGCAAGGACACTCTGGCCATGGGGAACCTCACAGGGGCCATGGTCTTCCAGAGTGCTTTCCCCGTCTCGGTAGGCCTGCTGTTCGCACCGGAGATCTGGCTGGCCTCTCGGGCCGGGATCGCCTTTACCTCGGCCGGGATCACCTTCCTGGCGACGGCGGCGATCCTGATCCCGATGCTGGTCCGCAAGCGCCTGGATGGGCGCGCTCTGCTGGTAGGCGGCGGCTTCTACCTGGGCTATGTGAGCCTCGTCGTGGCCTCGATGGCGGGCGTGGTCTGAGACCCGGGGGCCGGTCTGGGGGCCGCTCGCTATACTTGGCGACGCATTAGCCGTTGGCCCGCCTGTATCGAGGGAGCGTCGTACTCATGGCCACTACGCCTGCCTCGGCCCCGGCCGTTGCCGCGGCCGCCCAGCCGGATCTGCACAGCCTCATCTGCTTCTTCCAGGGCGAGTACGTCAAGCTCGGCGAGGCCAAGCTGCCGCTGATGACGCATGCCTTCCTCTACGGGACGGCCGTCTTTGAAGGCATCCGGGCCTACTGGAACCCGGACGAGAAGCAGCTCTATGCCCTGCGAGTGAAGGAGCACCTGGTCAGGCTGCGCAACTCGAGCCGGATCATGCTCATGTCCGACCTGCCGTCGGTCGAGGATTTCACCGAGATCGTCAAGCAGGTGCTTCGCCGCAACAACTTCCAAGAAGACGCCTACTGCCGGCCTTCGGTCTACAAGAACACAGAAGCCATCGGCGTGAAGCTACACGGCCTGACCCACGACTACTACGTCCTGGCAGTGCCGATGGGCGACTACATCGATACCAGCAAGGGCATCCCGACCGGGACCGTCTCCTGGCGGCGGACCAGCGACACCAGCATCCCGTCGCGCAGCAAGATCACCGGCAGCTACGTCAACCCGGCCTTCTCCAAGACGGAAGCGATGCTCAACGGCTTCGACGAGGCGATCGTCTTGACGGCCGACGGCCACGTTTCCGAGGGCTCGGCCGAGAACCTGTTCATGGTCCGGGACGGCGTGCTGATCACGCCGCCCGTCAGCGACGACATCCTGGAGGGGATCACTCGGGCCGGCATCATGGAGATCGCCGCCCACCTGGGCATCTCCGTCAAGGAGCGCCAGATCGACCGTACCGAGCTCTACATCGCCGACGAGGTCTTCTTCTGCGGCACCGGGGCCCAGGTTTCCCCGGTCGCCTCGGTCGACCACCGGCCGGTCGGCGACGGGCAGGTGGGGCCGATCTCGCGCCAGATCAGCAAGACCTACTTCGATGCGGTCCGCGGCAAGCTCGATGCATTCCGGCATTGGGTGATTCCGATCTACACGGGTGAGTGAGCTAGTCGCGCGCGACTCATCAGCGGGCCGGCCGGCCGGCATAATCGCCGGCGCGGCACAGGCTGAAGCGGGCAGGACCTGGCGTATCCGGCTCCTGGAGATGGTGCCGGGCACGGTGACCTGGGGGATCATCGTGGGTTTGGTGCCGCTCTCGCTGTGGCACCCGTGGGTCGTCGGCATGTTCGTGCTGGCCTTCGACTGCTTCTGGCTGTACCGGGCCTGTATGTTGACCATCAGCGTGCTCATCTCCTTCCGGCGGCTGCGGCGGGTGATGGCCATCGACTGGCGGCAGCGCGCCTTCTCGCTGGCCGATCCGCAGGCTCGCCTGGCTGAGCTGCCGGGTCTGATCGAAGCGGTCTCCTGGCGTGCGTCGGAGCTGGAGCGGTCGGGCAACAGGCCCGCGGCCGCCGGCGGTCGCCGCGAGTTGCGGCGACTCATCGATGAGCATCACAAGCTGGAGCGCCTGGTGGCGCTGGGTGAGTCGCTCCCCGACCCGCGGCAGATCTGGCACGTGGCCCTGATCCCCACCTACACCGAGCCCTACGAGAAGCTGTACGAGACGATCAAGGCTCTGGCCGAGTCCGACTACCCGCGGGACCTGCGGATGGTGGCCATCATCACCCGCGAGACCGACCTCCAGGGCCGCGAGAACGTGGCCAGGCTGCGCGAGGTCTTCGGCAGCGAGTTCAAGCACTTCTTCCACATCCTGGATCCGCTCGAGCCGGGAGTGGTGGTGGGGAAGTCCAGCGCCATGGCCTACGGCGGCCGGTGGCTGTACCGCGAGCTGACGGCTCTCGGCTTCGACCCGCGAAAGGTCATCGTCAGCGACCTGGACTCGGACTACCGCGTGCACCGGCAGTACTTCGGCTATCTGACATACACCTTCATCTCACATCGTGATCGGCTGCGGTGCCTGTACCAGCCGGTGCCGATGTTCCACAACAACCTCTGGCACTGCCCGCTGCCGGTGCGCCTGGTCGCGGGCGGCGCGACGCACCTTCAGATGTGGCGCCACCTCACGCCCGAGCAGCTGGTCAGCTTCAGCTCGTATGCCGTCTCGCTACAGACCGTACACGAGGTGGACTACTGGGCGACCGACGCCATCCCCGAGGACAGCCGCTTCTACTGGAAGAGCTTCTTCCGCTACAGCGGCCAGTTCCACGCCGTGCCGCTCTTCATCCCGGTGTACGGGGATGCGGTCCGGGCGAGGTCGTACCCGCGCAGCCTGGTCCAGCAGTACACCCAGATCCGGCGCTGGGCCTGGGGCGTGACGGACATCCCGTACTTCATCAGCAATGCCTTTCGCCATGCCGAGATCCCGATCCGCGAGAAGGTCACCCGGCTGGCGGTCCTGTGGTGGGAGCACATCAACTGGGCCGCCGCGCCGTTCATCATGTTCGGCGCAGGCCTGCCGCTGATGCTCAACGACACCTTCCGGCCCACCACCTTCGGCCAGCAGCTGCCCGTCTTCGCCGCGTGGATCCTCACCGGGGCCCTGATGGCGGTGATCATCCTGGTCTTCATCGAGGACGAGCTGGCGCCTCCACGTCCCAGGGAGTGGGGCATCCCGATGAGGTTCCTGTCCTGGGTGCAGTGGCTCTTCCTGCCCGTCGTGGGCTTCTTCCTGACGAACCTGCCCGCCCTCGACGCACAGACGCGGCTCCTTACCGGGCGCTACCTGGAGTACCGGGTCACCGAGAAGGCCTAGGCACGGGTCGTCGAGGCGAGTGGGGGGTCAGTCGGGCAGAGGGCTGAGAGCGGGCGTGTCAGTCCCTGTCACGATCACGAAGCGGGCCGCGACTCCGGTCTCCGATACGGCCTGCACCCTGGCGTTGGAATCGCCGGAGGGCCGGCCTGACAGCCCCAGGATCTTCAAGAGCTGCTCGAAGGTGGCGGGGTACTCGTCTGCCGCGCCGTTGACGGAGAGCAGCCTGGTTGTGCCGCCCGTGGTCGACGGAGTCGAGGTGCTGGCCTGGGCGGCGAAGCCGAGCGAGGCCAGGTAGCCGGCCAGGGCGGTGTCCTGATCCGCTACCCCGGTTCCGTTCTCCACCAGGATCGGTGCCCCCTCGTTGATGGCGGCCTGGAAGGGATCGGGCGCGGTCTCGCCGGCAAGCGCCGCCTGAACGGCCTTGCGAATGGCGTCCACGTTAGGAAGGAGGACATAGGCCCCACCGATCATGGCGGAGGCGCCGAAGGTCGGGGGCGAGAAGGCATAGGTGGTGATGTCCTTGGAGTGGATCCGGCGCGCTTCATCGACCAGGGCGCCCAGTACGTCCGGCCCCTCGGGCAGATCGGTGTGGATGGTCTGGGACAGGGCGTCCATCAGCTCCGAGACGTGGCTCGAGATGTAGCCGAAGTCGGCCTGCTGCTGCAGGGCGACCAGGAGCTGTTGCTGGCGGGCAGAGCGGTTGAAATCGTTGTAGTAGTTGCTGGCCTTGCGGCTGCGGACGTAGGCCAGAGCCTGTTCGCCGTTCATGTGCTGTATCCCGGCTGGGATGTAGATGCGCCGGTGCAGCGAGGTGCCGGGGACGCCGGGGAAGCCGTCGTCGATGACGGGGGCGGGCACGTCTATCGTGACGCCGCCCAGGACGTCCACGACCTTCTGGAAACCGATGAGATCCACCAGCACGTAGTAGCTGATGGCCGCCTGGTCGCCGAAGAAGAGGTAGCCGAGCGCTTGCTTCAGGGCGTCCGCTCCGCCACCGGGGAACAGATCTCGGTACTTGTCGGAGAACTTCCAGAGGGTGTTGAGCTTGTAGTTGTAGTTGCGACCCCAGAGGGCGGACAGGCGGGATTTGGGCGGCAGCGGTATGCCGAATGTGTCGCGGGGGATGCTGAACATGGCCACCGTGTGGGCCGTCGCGTCCACGCTGACCACGATCATGGAATCGGTCCGGAAGCCCCCGGCCTGGTTGTCGACGCCGACAAGCAGGATGTTGAGCTGCCCGGTTACCTCCCACGGCACGGGCGTCACCTGCGGCGCGAACGTCACCTGCGGCGGGAGGGTGATGTCCGGCTCCGGCTCCTCAGAGGTGTCGGGGCTATCGGTGGCGATGGCGACCGGGCTGTGCACCTCCCTGGCGAAATCGTAGAGGCGCACGTCCCAGTAGCCAACGATCGCGTGATCGGCCACCAGAACGGCGACTACGGCCGTCAGGCCGGCCAGCGAAACCAGCCGCGAGCGGCGGGGGCCCGGGCGGAACCAGGAGGCTGCCGCTGCTCGTCGGGCAGGCCGGCCGGCGGCCGGGTCGAGCTCAACCGGCGGGCCGGCCGGGAGAGGCCGCAGGCACAGACAGTAGGCATCGAGACAGGCGACCAGGCGGTAGGCGAGGATGCCGACATTGAGAAAGGCCAGTGGCCCCAGGACCGACGTCTGGCCCAGCCACAGCCCGAAGCCGATGGGCCCATAGTGAGCCAGCAGAGCCAGCGCGCCGGCGGCCAGGAGGACGGCCGGCAGGGCGAAGACGGCAGCCCGGCGACCGCGCCCGGCATAAAACTGGCCCAGGCCGGGGAAGACGAACGAAAGGAATGCCGCCGTAAAGGCGGAGCGACCGGTTGGTGCAGCGATTGCTGTTGTCACTGGTTCGCTAGGATACCGCCTACGAGCCTAGAACTCGCCGGAGCGGTCTTCCGGCGCGGCGGTGCCGCGCCTGTGACGGGTACCGGCAGCTGGCCGAGCCGGACCCAGTCAGCCCATCTTGTCTGCGAGCGCCGAGGACGATGTTTCGACCAGTCAGCTCCAAGCCCGATCTTGTCGCCGGGGAGCACGAGATCCTGAACCTCTGGCGGGAGCGCCAGACCTTCGCCCGTCTGCGGGCCCAGCTGGCCGGCAAGGAACGCTGGAGCTTCCTGGACGGACCGATCACGGCCAACAACCCCATGGGCGTCCATCACGCCTGGGGCCGGGCCTACAAGGATCTCTTCCAGAGATTCCACGCCATGCTGGGCCATGACCAGCGGTTCCAGAACGGCTTCGACTGCCAGGGGCTGTGGGTCGAGGTGAACGTGGAGCGCGACCTCGAGTTCTCGAACAAACGGGACATCGAGGAGTACGGCGTAGCCGAGTTCGTCAGCCTGTGCAAGCAGCGGGTCCTGACCTATGCCGCTCGCCAGACGGAGCAATCGATCCGCCTGGGAATGTGGATGGACTGGAACGACCCTCACGAGTTGCGGCGCCTGCGCGACGAGCTAGCCGACGACCCGGGCAAGACGGTCGGCGTCCAGGGAGTTGACGGGCCTGTCACTGATACGGCGGAGATGCTCGTCGGGCGGCTCGGAATGCCCGAGATCGGGGGCAGCTACTTCACCTTCTCCAATGAGAACAACTACCTGATCTGGTCGTTCCTGGCCGAGTGCCACCGCCGTGGCTGGCTGTACAAGGGGCACGACAGCATGCCCTGGTGCGCTCGCTGCGGCACCGGCATCAGCCAGCACGAGATGACGGAGGGCTACTCCGACCGCGAGGACCCCGGCCTGACGATCAAGCTGCCGCTGCTCGACCGGCCGGGTGAGTCGCTGCTCGTTTGGACCACCACCCCGTGGACGCTGACCTCGAACGTGGCCGCGGCCGTCGGGCCCGAGCTGCGCTACGTCCA
>Ga0316577_10000588_pt1 | contig 14923 bp, 15 predicted proteins | sample S5NA_FD_203073 | JGI IMG/M metagenome (GOLD analysis project Ga0316577, IMG submission 203073) | Rhizosphere microbial communities from salt marsh grasses in Alabama, United States - S5-7_050615r2r1 | ecosystem: Host-associated > Plants > Roots > Rhizosphere | place: USA: Alabama | collected... | reverse complement strand
AATTTCTGATTGCCCAACTCGAAAACAACGGCAGAAATATTGTCGTCTCACGAAAAAAACTTCTTGCTCGAGAATTGGAAAAAGAAAAAGCGGTCTTCTTCAACACCTTAAAGAAAGGTGATATTTTAAAGGGCCAGGTCATTAAACTTATGCCCTACGGGGTTTTTGTAGAACTGATTCCCGGCGTTGAAGGAATGGTTCATATTTCCGAACTGAGTTGGTCCAGGGTGGAAAAGATCGAAGAGATCGTCCGGCCCGATGATACAGTTATGGTCAAGGTTATCGATATAGCGGAGAGTGGTAAAAAGAATCAGAAAAAAGTATCCCTTTCCATGAGACAACTTGAAAGCGATCCATGGGACGCGGTGTCGGAAAAGATTCGTCCAGGAGACAAAGTTATCGGAAAAATCACCCGATGCATGAAATTCGGTGTTTTTGTAGAGCTGATTCCCGGCATAGAAGGCCTGGTTCATATCAGCGAAATGAGTTATGTCAAACGAGTAATTAACCCCGAGGATGTTGTATCCCCGGGAGAAAAGGTTTCGGTTTTGGTCAAAGAACTCGATGCAAAAGCGAGACGGATCTCTCTTAGCATAAAAGATGCCGAAGGAGACCCATGGCTTGAGGTGTCGGACAAGTTCAGCGTGGGTCAGAATGTTAAAGGAACATTGGAAAAAAAAGAAAAATTTGGTTATTTTGTTTCATTGGCTCCAGGTATCACCGGGCTGATGCCGATATCGAAAATCAGCGGCGCTGAAAAACCCGGATTGATAGAACAACTCAAAATTGGAGATTCGCTGGTCGCAACTGTGGAAGGGATCCATCTTAATGAACGAAAAATTACCCTTGCCCCGACAGATTCAAAAGACGAGGCATCCTGGAAAAACTTTGCACAAACCGAAACTGAAACCCCTTTGTTAAAGAGTGATTTGGCTGAAAAATTACAGCAGGCAATGGAATCAAAAAATAACAAATAACCGTGTCTAAAGAGTGGGGGTTTTGGAGTTGGTGAGGATCCTACAATGGGCAAAATCCTTTAACGAGAAGATTTCCTTGGTTCGGTCTTGAATCATTAAAGGAATTCAATATGTTTCGTGGCTGACTTTACGACGAAAATGCGTTCATTGTTGCTGCCCAAATCAGCCGGTGTTATAAAAAAACCGTGGCGATCAGGTGAATACCCCAAGGCATAACCGGTAATAGACTCACCATCTGAAAAGTCTACTTCGATCTTGCGTCCAGCACCATGGATCGTATCTTCATACTTTTTTTGATAATCTTTATTACCTTCGAAATCCTTTACGAAAAAGACTGCCTTTAGGGTTTCGATATCAATTTCCTCTATTTTACCATCCAGCCGATTGAGGTGAAAACGTACCTTGTTTGGGAAAAAGTCACTGGTATTGCCTTTCATTATCATACCGTCTTTAAATCTTACAATGACCTTATTGACTTGCATAAACTCTCCATGTGATAAATTGTCTTTTAAATTTGAATTCATCCCCCGCTGCTTGCAGCGGGGGATGAATTCAAATAAAGTATAAGATCCTTTTTAAAGAGAAAGTGTGGTACCACAGCCCGGTGGGTTGTAGTAAAAATTCCGAAATACCCCACAAGCGTGTTGAAGCGAAGCGGAAATCCCGTCTTCGGGGCTGCGGGGATAGGAATTTTAGCCAACCAAACAGACGGCGGGTAAACCTTTCATTTATTAGATCCCGTCCCGCTTTCAGCGGGGCGGGAGTTTCATAAAATCGTTGCACGATTTTATTTATAATAGTGATTGCTTATCAATCAAGCAATGAGCCAGAATATAGCGACCCAAAAAGGAACACAAAAGATTAAACCAAAAATGGCGCCTCTGAAAAAATAGCTGGGCTCATCATAATGATCCATGTAATTTTCCATTGATTCTATGTCACCTGATGTCGCAAGCTCTTCTTTTGAAGCGACATGAGCATCTTCAAAAACCATGGCTGAATTAATTGCTTTCATTGAATTTCACCTCCGTTTTCTATATTAGCAAAACCAGTGCCATCATATATTAAAGGCGTATATTATTCGTTGAAACAATATAATAACAATGGTTTAGAATGTTTGTGCCGCATCTCATATATACATGCCAAATAAAGAGTTATTGTGGCAAAATGTTCTGGATGCGACAAAAAAATGCCGTATAAAAATGATAGAAAAACATTTGGGCATAAAGGTGATATATTGACATTTAGCATGAAAAGATTTTTACTTAAGTTCTGAATCAAACTATTGCAAAAATGTATGTGGAGAGCAGGCGACCGGATGATCTGCAAAGAGTTGTGAAAAATTAGGTTCCAGATAAAAATAGGGGATACAACCATGCCAGAAAAAAAGAAAATAGGATTTATCGGTATAGGAATGATGGGATTGCCTATGGTTCAAAACTTGATAAAAGCCGGATATCATTTAAGTATTTATAACAGAACGCCTGAAAAAGCATCCTCTTTGATCGATTTGGGTGTTGAGGCTAAAAACAATCCCTTGGATGTGGCTGAGCCCGGTGGAATAGTAATGAGCTGTGTTTCTGAAGATAACGCATTGACAGCTGTCGCGGGAGAAAAGGGGGAATTGGCTGAACGTCTGGGGAGGGGCGGAATTCATATTTCCATGAGCACCATATTACCAAAGACAGCAGCCAGGCTTGCCAAACAACAGTCGGAATTTGGTGGTTTTTATGTTGCAGCGCCGGTCATGGGGCGCCCTGACGTTGTACTGGCAAAAAAACAGTCGTATTTCATAGCTGGAGATGATAAAGCAAAAGAACGAGCCAAACCGTTGCTTGGGGCCATTGGAATGAAAATCTTTGACTTCGGTGTAATTCCAGAAAATGCCAATGTTGCTAAGTTGGCTGCCAACTTTCTGATTGCCTCAGCCATTGAAGCCATGGCTGAAGCATTTGCTTTTGTTTCAAAAAATCACGGTGACGCTGATAAACTGTTGCAGGCCGTCGGTGAAACGTTGTTTGCATGTCCTATCTACCAGAACTACGGCCGACAAATCCTTGACAAGAAATATACGGAACCGTTATTCAAGCTTCAAATGGGTCTAAAAGATATCCGGTTGATCGCTGAAACCGCAACCGAAAGCAATACGCCAATGCGTTTCGCACGCGTTTTGCAGGATCGATTTTCAGCAGCTGTCGCCCATGGTCTATCCCAATATGATTGGACCGGAATCGCTGCTGAAGTGCAATCAGAGGCGGGGTTATAACCGAATAGGTGTTAAGTAAAAATAAGGGTTTAAAATCGTGGCGCGTGTCAAATTAACCCCTCTGGATCACTATCAAAATATTTACGAAACGACTGTTGAAGTTACTGATATAAATTATGGTAATCATTTGGGAAATGATGCCTTAGTTGGGATCATCCATAGGGCTCGCGTTCATTTTCTACATTGGCTTGGTGCAAGCGAAAATGATCTTGGAGATGGAAAAACCGGAATCCTACTGGCGGATCTTATTGTTAATTACAAGGAAGAGAGCTTTCTCTTTGACAAGTTGAGTGTTGAGAGCGACATTGGTGAGGTACGTTCAAAAGGGTTTCGAATGTTTCACAAAATTACAGCCGAACAAGGACGACTTATCGCTTTGGCCGAAACCGGTGTTGTTGCTTTTGATTACCAAAAAAGAAAAGTCGCTCGAATCCCTGAATCATTTGTTTCTAAAATAAAAAAATCGTAAAGTGATTTTTTTCAACATTGACTTTCTAAATGGTTGTCTTATTATTGTCACATTCAGGGTTGACAATCAATCTCAAGGTCACAGATTAAGGGAAATATGCGTTTTTTATTGTACAATATACGATATGCAGCAGGGATTGGAAGGAAATTTCACTTTCCAATTCCTTACTGCGGCTATTTAAAGAACACCAACGGAAATCTACAAAAAATAGTAGATTTCATCAAACCGCTGAATCCGGATATTATCGGATTAATCGAAGTTGACGCCGGGTCTTTTCGTTCGGAAAAAAACAACCAGGCAGAATCCATCGCCCAGGAATTACAGCACTTTCATGTCTACCAATCAAAATATTCCATCGATTCAGTGGCTCAAAAAGTACCGGTGTTGAACAAACAGGGAAATGCCGTTTTGACCAACCAGGAGATTGTGTCTCAAAACTTTCATTATTTTAACAATGGTGTCAAACGTCTTGTCATTGAACTCGAGTTGGAAGATTTTTCGATTTTTCTTGTACATTTGTCTATAAAATTTCGACACCGACAGTACCAGTTACAGGATCTTCATAACATCATCAAAAAAATAAACAGGCCGGTTATTGTTGCCGGAGATTTCAACGTTTTGTGGGGAGATCGTGAGCTTCAATTATTCCTCGCCGCAACAGGTCTACATAGTGCCAACAGCAATGGGCAACCCTCCCACCCCAGCCGGGCCCCGAGAAGACAGCTCGACTATATTTTTCATAGCCCGGAAATTAAGGTGACCCATTTTCAGATACCACAGGTCAAATTCTCTGACCATGCCCCACTGGTATGTGATTTTGAAATTGCCAGAACAATCCATTAACAACAATGATGTTTTATCGAGAAAGTGACCATGTTATATCATATTGTAATGATAATAATATTAGCAATATTTGCAATTGCCGTTGTCGTGCTATTTAGGAGATTTGCTATTGTTCGGAAGAAAAAAAAAGAGTGGCAATTAAGGGAAATGGAATTTATGAACAAGCTTGTTTCCGAAGGGAATCTTAAGCCAGGTCAATTACCCGGATTGTATGATTTTAATGAAGATCGCACCATCAATACGGATGATTCCAAATTTAAAACAGTTGATAATGAACTTAGCAGAGATGAAATCCACGCTTTGATATTTAAAAAAATCAATCAAATGTCCGATGCGGAAATACGAGAATTTTATCAAGAACTTAAAGAAAAACAACATGGCAAACCAAGAAAAAATGACAGAAAAGAATTTAGTATGATTGTTGATTATAGCGTGAACGATCGATACTATCGAGATTTTATTCAAGACATCAGTGAGAGCGGTCTATTTATTAAAACTCCTCAAACGTTTTCAGCAGGGCAAAAGATTAAAATGACTTTCATGTCTCCGGATTACCAGAAACCCTTTAAAATCAAAGGCGAAATTGTTCGGGTCCATGAGGATGGTGCTGGTGTGAAATTCATGCTGGAAAGTCAGGTTCAAGAATCAGCCTTAAAAAGTTTCGTAGATAACATTCAAAAGGAAAACATCGGAGCTCGATAAATTAAGTTATCAAACCATCTGACGGCAATTTGTTTCTCGGGTGAAAAAAAGCAAAAAAAACGAGAGCACAGCCCAGGCTATCATCAAGGAAAAACCGGTCTGATATGCATCCAAAGAGTAAAGTCTGATTCCTCTAATAACTTCTCCTTGCCATTTTAGGTCCAGGACCCAGCCCACTGCCGGCTGAAGTAACGTAGGCCCCATCATGACCCCCATATTGACGACACCTGATACTGTTCCCGAGAGATCGGCTGGAACCGATTCTTTAGCAAACGCAAAAGTAATAATGATGCAGCCGGAGCTAAAACCGGTCACCAGAAGCATAGCGACAAGCCCATAAACCGGAATTTTCGTAATAAAAATTATAGAGAACCATCCCGCGATTGATATGATACTTCCGATGAGATAGAGTCGTTTGCGATGTCCCAGACGGTCTGACAACCAACCAAAAAAGGGACCGCCAACCGCCCACGCGACGAGAAGCGTGGATGTCATGGCCGCTGAAACAGGCGGTGACAATTCGTGATGGGTTGTTAGAAAAGGAACCCCCCATAAGCCTGAGAATGTCAGCACACAACCGACAAGCCCTCCAGGTATGACAAAAAGAAACCATGTATTCGGATAATTGAATACTTCAAGAACTCCCTGTACTATATTTTTGAGAGATTTTTTGCCGGTTGATATTTCTGCGCCCCCAATGTCTGTGTATCCTTTTTCATGTGGATAGTCCCTGACAAAGAACCAAATATTCAAACAGATTACAAAAGTTATCAAGGCGGACAGTAAAATGACGGTTCGCCAGGAATAATAATTCATGAGCAGCCGTAAGGGAGTCCCAGCAAAGACAGCACCGACAATACCAAAAAATAGCGCCAATCCAGATATCATGGCATAATGGCGTGGATGAAACCAATTGTTTGCCACTTTCAGCAATCCGACAAAAGCCACAGCAACGGAGCCGCCGATTAATAACCGGCCGAAATCGGCCCAAATGATATGGTTAGAGAGGGCAAAGATCAGCGTTCCGATTCCGGCAATCAGCGATCCAATAGTGAGTAGACGACGCGGCCCCAAAGTATCTGAGAGAATGCCTGTGGGGATTTGCATGGCCACGTAACTATAGAAATAGAAAGCTGACAGGTTGCCCAGGGCAGTTGCATTTATATTGAAATCCCTCATGAGCTCTTCTGTCATTACAGCTGGTGCAACCCGATGAAAAAAGCCCATCAGGTAAAAAAGGGCCCCCAAACCCCAGACGAACCAGGCAGCTTTTTGCGGAGGTGAATGGTCGAGATTCATATTAACCACAGTTTATGCATGCGACAGAAGTTTAATTGAAATTCGGACAATATAATTAAGCGAATGTGATCTGTCAATCCAAGTTTAAATGACAAAAAAAGCAATTGAATTTAAACTCCAAACATATTCTTTTACCTTGAAAAAATCAGCCAGGCTGTTACGCTGTATCAACATAGCTAAAAATTATTCAACATATCCGGTGACGGGAACAATACCATGAAGACGATATTGATTGTTGAAGACGATAAAAAAACATCATCCCTGGTGGCGCTCTATTTAGAAAAGGAAGGTTTTAATGTCATGATTGCTCATGACGGGCATGAAGGGCTGTCGCTTGCGGAACGTCACCATCCGATATTGGTAATCCTTGATTTGATGCTTCCGAAACTGGACGGTTGGGAAGTATGCCGCCAAATCCGACGAATTTCAGATGTTCCTATTATAATGCTGACTGCTCGAGGAGAAGAGGTCGATCGAATTTCCGGCCTGACACTTGGTGCGGATGATTATGTGACCAAACCGTTCAGTCCGAGAGAGTTGGTTGCACGTGTAAAAGCCGTACTTAGAAGAGGACGGCTTTCTCCGATAAAAGATAAAAGCATATTGAATTATAAAGACCTGGTGTTGAATTTGGAAAAACGAACCGTACGTATAAAGGATCGTCCTGTTCAACTTACACCCCACGAATATGCACTCTTGCAAGCGCTCATGGTGTCTCCGGGGAGGGTTTTTACACGTGATGAGCTTTTAGAACATCTGTATCCCGCTGGTGAAGCCCTTGTCATTGATCGTGTCATCGATGTCCATATTGGGAAGTTACGACAAAAGATAGAAGATAACCCAGCGACACCCAGATACATAATGACCGCTCGTGGCGTTGGTTATCATTTTGCAGAATACAACGACTCATGAAGAAGAAAAACCTGCCTGTAACCGAACATCTAATATGGAAACTTCTATGGATCAATATCCTTGTGATCGGATTTGTGATCGTAATTGTCTGGCTGTCAATCGACTATCTTGCAGCAAATTATTTTATGGTCTTAATGAAAAAGTACAACATTTCCACCGGCCCGATTCATGCCATGTTTGTGAGTTCCGTCCACAGATACCTTATTTGGGCAAGCTTGTCAGCGCTTTTGCTATCGTTATTTCTTAGTTTTTTACTCATCAGACGGGTTTTGGGTCCCCTTGCTCAAATGACCGAAATTACGCGCAGCATTTCATCTGGGGATTATTCGGTTAGTATTCCGATCAGATCTAAAGACGAAATCGGACAACTTGCAATAGCGTTTAATCGAATGGCAGACAGTCTTCAACAGATTGAATTACTTCGAAAAACCATGATGATCGATGTCGCACACGAACTCCGGACGCCGTTAAGCAATATTCAAGGCTACCTTGAAGCTTTGATTGACGGTGTCGTACCCGCAACCAGGGAAACCTTTGAGCTTCTTCATGACGAGACCCTGCGACTGATTCATCTGGTGGAAGATATTCTGCGTCTGGCCAAAGCAGATGCAGCAAGAGGGACCCTCGATCTTATGGATATTAGAGTTAAAGATGTGATTGAAGGCGTGCTTGATGTTTTTAGAACTCAATTTGAAACCAAGCGGGTTAATGTGAATTCTAAAGGGGTTGACGGCAATATTCGTGTCTATGCCGATCCTGAAAAACTGGCGCAAGTGGTCCGCAATCTGATGCAAAACGCATATCAGTACACAATTTCCGGTGGAACGGTCAACATATTTACCCAATTGATGAATCAGGACATTCAAGTTATTTTTGCCAACACCGGTATAGAGGCTGACGAGGAAGATCTTCCCTTTATCTTCGAACGTTTTTACAGAGGTGAAAAATCTCGTTCAAGGGAGCATGGCGGTGCGGGTATCGGCCTGGCCATTGTCAAAGAGTTAATTGAGGCGCACAATGGAAAGGTCGGTGCTCAGATACACAACAATGAAACCCGTGTTTGGTTTTCCCTGCCGATATTCATCTCTTCATCCTGATATTTCATAACGGAATTATTCTGCAACTCCACGGTAAGTACCGGCTGCCTTTAATGCTTTTACCATATCTTCAATGGTAATTTTTTGGGGGTCGTAAAAAACGGTATTGATCTCCTTGAAGTTTTTGAATCCTTTGGTGACATGACTTATGCCGTTCAGACCTACCAGGGCTGATTTGCCGACATCATATCAGTGAACGTAAAAAGTAACCTTGGCCTGAGAACTCGTACTTGAATTCGATAAAGCCTGGCTTGCAATGCCAAAGAGAAAAATCGTTAATAATATCAATATGACATATGGGAAACGATGACGCAATCGAATCATGATATCCCCCTTATAGTTATATGGGTGTAACTATCAGGTTTTATATATTTTGTTGACAGTATAATTTACTTAAAAAGTTTCAGATACCGTCCATAACCATCCTTTTTAAGATCTTTAACCGGGATAAAGCGTAAAGCCGCGCTGTTGATACAGTAACGAAGACCTGTTGGAGCCGGGCCATCGTCAAAAACATGTCCCAGATGGCTGTCGCCATGACGGCTTCGAACTTCGGTGCGCACCATCCAGAGGGTCCGGTCGGACTTTTCAACAATGTTTTTAGGCTCAAGGGGTCGCGTAAAGCTCGGCCAGCCGGTGCCTGATTCAAATTTATCCAGAGACGAAAAGAGCGGTTCGCCACTGACGATGTCCGTATAGATGCCCGCTTTATGGTTGTTCCAGTACTCGTTTTTAAAGGGCGGTTCGGTTCCATTTTTTTGTGTCACATCGTATTGAAGAGGGGTCAGGCGCTTACGCAGTTCATTATCGCTGGGTTTGGTGTATTTTTGTTCATCCCCCATTTTTACTTTAACTGCCCCAGAGGACATAGCGGCTTTTTCCATTCCGGATGTTGTCTCATTTTCCATTGGCGAAGTCATTTTAGGGTCCATTTCAGACTTCATGGCGTCTTTTTTAGTGCCGGTTTTCATATCCCCCCAGGTTTTTTTCAGAAACTGGTCGCGGCCCGAATTATAACGGTAATAGTGATACCGAATCGGATTCTTTTTATAATAGTCCTGGTGATAATCTTCGGCTGGATAGAATTTTCCAAGAGGGAGAATTTCCGTTACGATAGGTTTGTTGAATTTTCCAGAAGCTTCCAATTGCTGTTTGGATTTTTCGGCCAAACGTTTTTGGGTTTCATTGGCATAGAAGATGGCACTCCGATATTGGGAACCCCGATCTACAAACTGTCCTCCTGGATCCGTGGGATCCACATGCCGCCAGAAATAATCCAATAGTTGTTCATAGCTGACCTTGGATGGATCGTAAATGACTTTCACGGACTCCAGATGCCCGGTGCCGCCGGCTGAGACCTGATAATAAGAAGGGTTCTTTACATGCCCGCCGGTGTATCCGGAAATGGCATCGATCACCCCGTCAACTTTTTCAAAGTCGGATTCCGTGCACCAGAAGCAACCGCCGGCAAAAACGGCGGATGCGGTTTTTTCTGTGTTATTTTTCATACTCTTCTCCGTTTTATCCATGCTATTAACCTGCTGATAGCCGAGAATGATTATTGTAAATGTAAAAACGATAAGTAATATAGATAATGATTTCATGTTTCACCTCCGTGATCTCAAACTATTTTTAACATAATACTGGTTTAGACAGACGTCCAGAGACCACATGTTTATTGGCGGTCGCTTTCTTTGTTGACCAAAACATAATCATTTATGGTGAAGGTTGGTTAAAGAAAATGTAAAGATTGTTTAAAGATTCGAGTTTAGGGTTGAACGTATTTGATAATTTGTTTTGGCTTATCCTTGATTCCTTGGTATAAAACGAGGAAGATTATGCAGTGGCTTTTGCAACACCTGCGGATGCAAAAGGAATAACTTACGTCTGTCAGTTCTCTCCACATTCTGCGGAAAGGGAAATGGCGGATGCTTTATATGAGTTGAGGCTCTTGAAATATCTATAGTGTCCATCCAGAAATGAGGATTTTTGTTCAATATCAAGACATGTGAAAAAAATAACCAGAGGCATATGTATAATATTCTGAGGATTATTTTTTGAGCATAACCCCAGAGGAATAGGCTCTGCATTCCACAGGGCAGGCGCAGAGACTTGTCCGCCTCTGGCGGATTGGGCAAAAAGGTCATTTATGGATGGACACTAAATAGGTTATCCCGCCGGCAACACCCAAAAAGGAATCTCCGCTGGTCTGCCGGTGGAAATCCAGGTATATCTGTTTTCGAGGTCTTTTATCCGGCCTTTCAAATAGTCTGCCCGGGACATCAGTTCAGTATTTTGGGGGTCGGACCGAAGATCTGCCTCGGTATCGCGAAGTTGAATCCGAAGGTCAAGATATTCCCTTTCAAGATGCTGAACACTGTTACGATGTTGCCAAGCAATTCGAAATAATACGTATTCTTCCGGAATTCTTGTTTTATTCATGGTTTTTTCCCTAAACGAACTATAATACATCAGTGAATTTTTCTGAATTGATCATAGACTGATTTGCCGTATTGTCAAGGGGCGTGTGCTATTGCAGCATATAAAATGAATTTTTGAGCCTTTGCCCCTGTTTGCTTTTATGAGGTTATATTTGCGAGTTTTTACGATGGAAACAGGATTATTCCGAGGTTGAAATAAATTGTATTTTGAGACATGTTATGATGAATTTCTTGGACTAAAAAAGCGTCTACTTTGAGCACTTTACATTCTCCGGATGGATATTATGTTATACATACCTAAATTGAGCGATTTTCGAGGCTTGCCCGCCTCTGGCTGTGTTGTCGCATATTTAAGGCGAAGTGCATGAAGCCATAGTGATTTATTGCTAATGCGCTTCAACGCCAAAGATGCGGCAAGATCGGAAATCCCGGAGGGTTTCAAATGGGGACAACTTTTTTGCTTGAAAAAATCAACCAATTAGATGAGACCCATTAGCGCCTATAGCACTGTATATTAATTTTAAATCATATCTTTTTTTACAGTCATGTCGCTATTTGAAACGCTCAGTTTAGGGCATAAAAATATCGGAGATAAGTGGCTATGGAAAAGAATTCGTATCATCTCATCCGCTGTTCTGATTGTGGAACAAAAAACAGAATATTTCATGAAAAGATATCGGGCGTTCCAAAATGTGGAAGGTGCGGGGCTGAACTGAAAATGGATCAGGCCGATGGAAACGGTGGTGAATCCTATTTTTTCCGGTGCCCAAAATGCAGGACCCGGAACAGAATTCCTTTTTCTAAAATCAGTGAAGGAGCAAAATGCGGAAAATGCGGAACAGCCCTTGCTACACAAGAGCTGTTTGCACCGCAGCCTTTGATGGTAACGGAAACCGATTTTGATAAACAGGTGCTTGGCTCACCATTACCGGTACTCCTTTTTGCATGGGCGCCCTGGTGTCCCACATGCCGTACGGCCATGCCGGTGATCGATGATTTTGCAAAAGATGCCAAAGGAAAAATCAGGGTCGGCAAAGTGAACGTGGATTCCAGTCCGGCAATCTCTTCAAAATATCATATCTTGAGTGTCCCTCAGATTTTGATATTTGACAACGGTCATTTGCAAGAGACCATGCCTGGGGCTATGCTAAAACACGAAATCATGATGAAAATGGCCCGGTATCTCTGATCGGCAATCTAATTCAATGATGGCTTTTTTGTTTATTAATAGATATGGAAGACAATATGACACCTAAGGATTTAAAATACTTTTGGGGAAATCATATCAAGATTCACATCGATGACAATGACCTTGATTATGTTAAAGCAAAAGAGATTGCCAAAGAAAAGGCAACTGAATTAGCAGAAGATCCCATGCTTTTGTCGTGGTACAATGGGAAGACGGGGGAATATTTCCCGAAACTCGAGTGCGGAACCTGGGATAAACCGGTTTGGATTATATTTGCAGAATCCAGAGGGGCAGATGTTGCCGTCAATATTAATGATGGTGAGTATATATTTATGTATCTTTCCCTATAACCGTAATTGACCTCCTATTAAAAATATTGTCTAAAGGGACGAGTTGTTTCGCTTATAATAGAAAACAGCAAGCAGTAAATAGTGAACAGTAAATAGTGAATAGTTAATAGTTAATAGAAAATTGGAAGGTAAAAGTGAAGACGAATGAAATCGGTTTGTTTCAAAAAACAAAACAATTAGAGGCCATCTCAAAAATAGGATTTTGGTTCAAGCTCTCCCGCTGAAGATCGGCGGGACAAGAACGCAGGACCGAGTTTCAACCCGCAGACATACTAAAGTATTTCGAGGAGTTAAAACTCGATCCCAACACGGAGACTTGTCCGCCTCTGGTGGATTGGGACAAAAGGCTTTTTTGAGGTGGCTTCTTACAAAAAACGGGAAATACAAATTGGAAAGGAGTCGTAAATGGACCTGCCGGAATATGTTACAATTGAAGAGGTGAAGAGGGTGTGTCAGGAACTCAGGATAAGTGATTGGACGGAACTTGAAAATTCAAAGATATCTTCTGATGAAGCGAAAATGATCTTATCTGAGATCAATCTTGAAAAAATGAATGTCGATATCGATGAATTTCGGCGAGGCCTCGAAGTAGAGCTTGAACATGGGCTGCGGTTCAAGGACGCCAATGTAACAAACAACCACCCAATTTTAACCGGAAAGATTGTGCTCGCCCATCTAAAAGAATCTTCTTATTACTACAAACTGCTAGAGGTTGCTGAATTAAAGGGTGACCTGATGGAGGCCATTATGGATGATCAGTGCCCTGAATTAAAAAGTTTGTATATGAGACTTGCCAATGCTAGAATGATGCTGAGCCAGGCGGAAATGGAACGGCTGGATTAGCTGTAGGCGATCGATTATGAAATGAATTCAATTCACTACACTGGAAAGCATCGACATGATAGAGATTGTTGATCTTACCAAAGACCTGGTGAAATTCAAAACCATGCACTCGAGGTCGGACGAGATCCACCGATGTGCAGCATTTATAGAACAATATTTAAACACTTGGGATGTCGCATACAGTCGTCTTGATTATCACAGTTCACCGGTTATTCTCGTGCTTCCTCAACATGATATTGCACCTTTACTTTTGATGAGTCATATTGATGTCGTGGATGCTCCCGATGAACTCTTCAGACCGGTGATACGGAATGGGAACCTGTATGGGCGTGGATGTTTTGATGACAAATATGCTGTAGCATTGTCTTTGGTTCTTTTGAAAAACAATTTGCAGCAACTTCGAAAGCAAGGTAGGGGGCAAGAGGAATTACCTTTTGGAATTTTGATTACCAGCGATGAAGAAATCGGAGGGTTCAACGGTGCCAAAAACATCCTTAGCAAAATTCAAACGGACTTTTGCATTGTTCTTGACGGCGGAAATATAGAAAAAATTGTCGTCAAGGAAAAAGGTATTGTCAGAGTAAGGCTTGTCTGCAAAGTAAAAGAAAGTTCAAGAAGTAAACAATGGCAGAGGGAAAATGCCGTCGATAAATTAATGAATGACGTTAATGCCTGGGAAACGTATTTTGTGAAATCAGCCCCCTATAATCCGCACAGAAAAATTGTTTGTAACCATATTCGGTCGGAAAAATCGCGTTATGGTGTTCCGGAATTGGCTGAGGCGTATTTAGAAATTCGGCATACGGAATCTGACGATCTTGAAAAGATGTTCAACACCATGAATAACGAATTGCACAGTGATATCGTTTTAGAGAACGCGGAACCACTCTTTGCCGGAGGTGAATCAGAACACCTGAAATTACTGCTGGAGATTTCGAAAAAGACCCGGATCGGTTTTGAAGACGGCGCCAATGATTCACGTTTTCTTTCACAGTTCGGGATAAAAGGGATTGTTTGGGGTGCTGACGGTAACAGGAGCCAGCATACCCCAAACGAACATGTAGACATTGAAAGTGTGTATGAACTTTATACACTTCTTGATATGCTTATAAACCGATGGGAATTGCCGACAAGGATTGGTTGAGAGACCGCTCGATAAGAATGAAGGAATCTTTGATATGATGAATAACAAGAAGATAAAACTGATTTCCTGGAATGTTAACGGCATTCGGGCTGCCATTAAAAATGATTTTTTCAAATCATTCAGAAAGATGGATGCCGATATATTAGCCATTCAGGAAACAAAGATACAGGATGAACAACTCACGGATGAAATGAAAAAGATTTCAGGTTATGAAGCATTCTGGTCACAGGCTGCTGTAAAAAAAGGATATAGTGGAGTTTGTACCTATACACGGATAAAACCCAAACGTATTAATCGCAGTATCGGAATGCCGGAATTCGACAATGAAGGCCGTATTATAGAGCTCGATTTTGATGATTTTATATTTTTTAACGTGTATTTCCCAAATGGT
>Ga0316577_10000587_pt1 | contig 14934 bp, 11 predicted proteins | sample S5NA_FD_203073 | JGI IMG/M metagenome (GOLD analysis project Ga0316577, IMG submission 203073) | Rhizosphere microbial communities from salt marsh grasses in Alabama, United States - S5-7_050615r2r1 | ecosystem: Host-associated > Plants > Roots > Rhizosphere | place: USA: Alabama | collected... | reverse complement strand
CCGCGACGGCCTTTCCGGGCAACACCGGCCAGGTCCCCAACAGCGTGGCACCCCTGGCCGAGATGCTGCGTCTCAACGGCTACAGCACCGGCGCGTTCGGCAAGTGGCACGAAACGGCGGCCTGGGAGACCAGCATCTCGGGTCCCTACGATCGTTGGCCCACGCATTCGGGCTTCGACAAGTTCTACGGTTTCATCGGGGGCGAGACCGACCAGTGGTACCCGCTCGTCTACGACGGCGTCACCCGGGTGAACCCGCCGGCCGTGGAGGGCTACCACTTCACCACCGACATGACCAACCAGGCGATCGGCTGGGTGAAGGCCCAGCAGTCCCTGACGCCCGACAAGCCCTTCTTCGTGTACTTCGCCACCGGCGCCGTCCACGCGCCGCACCACGTCCCGAAGGAGTGGGCGGACAAGTACAAGGGCAAGTTCGACCGGGGCTGGGACCAGGTCCGGCAGGAGACGATCGAGCGCCAGAAGAAGCTGGGGGTCGTCCCCGCCGATACCCGCCTGGCCCCGCGCCCCGAGGACATCGTGGCCTGGGACTCGCTCCCCGCTGACAACCGACGGCTGTTCGCCCGCCAGGCCGAGGTGTTCGCCGGGTTCCTGGAGCAGACCGACTACGAGGTGGGGCGCCTGATCGACGCGATCGACGAGATCGGCGAGCTGGACAACACCCTGGTCTTCTACATCGCCGGCGACAACGGCACGAGCGCCGAGGGCGGCTTCGTCGGCATGTACAACGAGATGACCTACTTCAACCAGGTCACCGAGAAGGTGGAGGACCTGCTCCCGCTGATCGACAAGTGGGGAGGGCCGGAGACGTTCCCCCACATGGCCGCGGGCTGGGCCGTGGCGTTCGACGCTCCGTTCACGTGGACCAAGCAGGTCGCCTCGGACTTCGGGGGAACGCGCAACGGCATGGTCGTCCACTGGCCGAAGGGCGTCCAGGAGAAGGGTGGCCTCCGGACGCAGTTCTCCCACGTCATCGACGTGGCCCCGACGATCCTCGAGGCGGCCGGCCTGCCCGAGCCGAAGATCGTCAACGGCACGCCGCAGACGCCCATCGAGGGCACGAGCCTGCTGTACGCCTTCGCCGACGCGCATGCCCCGGAGCGGCACACCACCCAGTACTTCGAGATGTTCGGCAACCGCGCGATCTACCGCGACGGCTGGCTGGCCCGCACCTTGCACCGCGCGCCGTGGCAGACGGGCAAGCAGAAGCCGCTGGAGTCCGACACCTGGGACCTCTACAACGTGCGCGAGGACTTCAGCCTCACCCGGAACCTGGCGGCGGAGCGTCCGGACAAGCTCGCGGAGCTGCAGGCGCTCTTCATGTTCGAGGCTGAGAGGTACCACGTCCTGCCGATCGACGACCGGACGGTCGAGCGCCTCAACCCCGCACTGGCCGGGCGCCCGGACCTTCTCGGCGCCCGGAAGTCCCTCACGCTCTACGACGGCATGAACGGCATGCTGGAGAACACCTTCCTGAACGTGAAGAACCAGTCGCAGACGCTCACGGCCGAGCTCGAGATCCCCAGGGGCGGGGCGAACGGCGTGATCCTGGCCCAGGGTGGGCGCTTCGGCGGCTGGTCGCTCTACATGAAGGACGGCAAGCCGGTCTACACCTACAACTACCTCGGCCTCTCGCGCTACACCGTCGCCGCGCCGAGTGCCGTCCCGGCCGGGACGGCGACCGTCAAGCTCGACTTCGCCTACGACGGTGGCGGCATGGGCAAGGGCGGCGTGGCCACCCTCTCCGTGGACGGGAAGACCGTCGCCGAGGGTCGCATCGAGAAGACGCAGCCCTTGATGTTCTCGGCGGACGAGACGGCCGACGTCGGCCTCGACAACCAGACACCCGTCGCCGAGGGCATCGGCGTCGGCGCGCAGCAGACCCGCTTCACCGGCAAGATTCACAAAGTCACCATCGAGGTGCGGTAGGGCTATGAAGATCCAGAAGGGGCACGCAATGAGAGCCACACCCCGGCGACCACCGTGGGCTCTGGCCGGGAGCCTGGCGCTGGTGATCGGCCTTTCGCTGGCCTCCGTCGCCGCCGCCCAGGCGCCGCAGGCCCCGGCCGCGGGATCGCCGTCGGCAACGCCCGCGGAGGCAGACGGCGCCGCGCTGGCGAAGAAGCTGTCGAACCCGATCTCCGACCTCGTGAGCGTGCCGTTCCAGTTCAACTGGGAGCAGGGTGTCGGCCCGGACGACGACACGCGCTTCGTTCTGAACGTTCAGCCGGTGATGCCGTTCACGCTGACGAAGAACGTCAACCTGGTCGCCCGCGTGATCGTGCCCCTCGTCAGCCAGCCGGCCCTGGTGGAAGGCGGGGCGCCGACCTTCGGCGTGAGCGACGTCCTCGCGTCGTTCTTCCTCTCGCCGTCGAAGCCGGGCTCGTTCACCTGGGGCGCGGGGCCGGTGATCGGCCTCCCGTCGACCTCGGAGCCCACGCTGGGGACGGGAAAGTGGAGCCTGGGGCCGACGATCGTGGCCTTGAAGCAGTCGGGCCCCTGGACCGTGGGCGCGCTGTGGAACCAGGTCTGGTCGGTCGGCGGCGACCCGGGCCGGAAGGACGTGAGCCAGATGTTCGTGCAGCCGTTCGTCGCCTACCAGACGAAGAGCCTGTGGACGATCACGCTGCAGTCGGAGACGACGGCGAACTGGGAAGCCGCGGACAAGAAGTGGACCGTGCCGGTCAACCTGATCTTCTCCAAGCTCTCGTCCTTCGGGCCGTTTCCGGCCAGCTACTCGTTCGGGCCCGGGGTGTTCGCGGCCCACCCGGACGCGGGCCCCACGTGGAAGATCCGCGGCGCGATCACCATCCTGCTGCCGAGGAAGAAGTGACGCGGCGTGGCAGGGCGGCGGGCGCCGCCGCCAGTCGCCCCAGGAAGCATCACAACTGTCGAGGAAAAGGACGGTACGAAGCCATGAAGATCAAGACCATTCTCGCCGCGGCCCTGGTGGGCGCTCTGGCCTTCGCCACAACCGAAGCGCAGGCGCAAACGCCCAAGTACGCCGCCAAGGTTCCCGAATCGGTCACCACGCCGGACAAGCTCCACACGGAGCTGCTCGGCGAGCTCGATTTCTTCGACGGCATGCCGAGCAAGGCCACGGTCAAGAAAGCCTACGATTTCCTCGACACGGCCCGCGGCGCGGAAGCCTTCCTCAACGGCATCCCCGCGGCTTCCATCTACGGCGTCCTCGAAGGCATCAAGGAGGCCGGAGTCAATCCGGGTGACCTCGCCATCTTCGAGGAGCTGATGGATGCCCGCTCGCTCTATCTGACCCCCAACTCGACCACCATCTACAACATGTTCGAGTTGAACGTCAAAGATGGGCCGGTTGTCGTGGAGGTGCCGCCGGGCATCCTGGGACCCGTGGATGACGCCTACTTTCGTTTCCTCACGGACTTCGGTTTCACCGGTCCGGACCAGGGCAAGGGTGGCAGGTACCTGTTCGTGCACCGCGACTACAAGGGAACCGTTCCTGAGGGCTATTTCGTCGTGCGCACGCCGAGCTATCGCAACCTGTCGTTCTTCCGCGCCATCCCCAGGAATGGCGACCTGAAGGCGGCGGTCGCCGATGTGAAAGCCGGCTTTCACACCTATCCGCTGGCGCAGGCGGCGAATCCGCCCCAGCAGCGCTTCGTCAACCTGTCCGGCAAGCAGATGAACACCGTTCACGCGAACGACTTTCATTTCTACGAGGAGATCAACGCCGTCGTCCAGTACGAGCCGGCCGACTCGTTCGATCCGGAATTCGTCGGCCTGCTCGCCGCGATCGGCATCAAGAAGGGTCAGCCCTTCGAGCCCGACGCCCGGATGAAGAAGATCCTGACGGAGGCGGTGGCCATCGGGAACGCCACGGCCCGCGCGATCACCTTCGCGCCGCGCAGCCCCCGCTACTACTTCTATCCCGACCGCAAGTGGAACTCCATGTTCACCGGTGGCGGCAACTATGCGTTCTACGACAACGGCGAGCGCATGCTCGATGACCGCATCTTCATGCACTACTACGCGACGGGCATCACCCCGGCAATGACCGCGCCGCAGGTGGGTCTCGGGTCCGTCTATGCGATCGCCGCGCAGGACGCGAACGGCGATTACCTCGATGGCGGCAAGACCTACTCGGTCACGCTGCCCGGCCCGGTTCCGGCCAAGGATTTCTGGTCCTTCATGGTCTATTCCGGCCAGACCCGCTCCATGCTGGAAACCGATCAGAAGACAGCCGGACTCGACAGCCTCAACCCTTCGGTGAAGCCGAATGCCGACGGTTCCTACACCATGTGGTTCGGTCCGAAGGCTCCCGCAGGCCACGAGGGCAACTGGATCCAGACCATGCCCGGCAAGAGCTACCACGTGCTGCTGCGCCTCTACGGCCCGCTCCAGCCCTGGTTCGACAAGACCTGGAAACCCGGCGACTTCGAGCTGGTGAAGTGATTCAACCGGTGACACCCGCCGTCGCAAGGCGGCGGGTGCCCGGCCAGGACTTCCGGGGCGACGAGCGAAGACGAGGCAGAACATGAGAGCAGAGCTTGGAGGCGGGCGGCTGGCGGTGGCCGTGGCGATGACGCTGGCGATCACCGTGCCCTCGTGGGCCCAGGCCCAGGGAGGGCCCACGGCCGCGATGGACGGCCAATGGCACTTCGGCGTCACTCCCTACATGTGGTTCACCGGGATCAAGGGCGAGGCGTCGGTGAAGGGCCTTCCCAGCGTCCCGGTCGACGCGTCCTTCTCGGAGATCTGGGACAACTTCGACTTCGGCCTGGCCGGTCGTTTCGAGGGCCGCAAGGACCGCTTCGGCTTCGGCCTCGACTTCACCTACAACAACCTCGGCGTGCCGGTCGCGCAAGGCGCGCCGGTGATCGGCCGGCTGAACCTCGAGGCCGACGTGCGCCAGCTCTTCACCGAAGGCTACGGCTTCTACCGGGTGGCGAGTGGCGGCCGGACGGACAACCCCGCCCACCTCGACGTGATCGTCGGCGCCCGCTACACGGGCACGAAGACGCGGCTCTCCGCGAAGGGCCCGGAGGGGACCGACTACGACGGGAGCTCCCGCAACCTGCAGTGGGTGGACGCGCTTGCCGGCGTGAAGCTCCGCGCGCCCCTCGGGTCGCGCGTGGCGATCCTGGGTCGCGCCGACGTGGCCGGCTTCGGGTCGAAGCTCACCTGGAACCTCGAGGGCGACGTGGCGGTCCGGGTGTCCGAGCGCTGGGCCCTGGGCGCCGGCTGGCGCCACATGGACATCGACTACGACAAGGGCACGGGCGCCGACCGCAAGCTGTTCGACCTGGCCTACGACGGCCCGCGAGTCTGGTTCAGCTATGCCTGGTAGGCCAACGGGCGGGGCCGGTCGCGCGCTCACCGAGAGGATGACGGGAGTGAAGCGAATCGTGACGGGTTTTGCGCTGTCGGCCTTCGCCTGCGCCCTCGGCGCGGGGCAGCCGGCCGAGGCGCAGGACCTGCAGCAGAAGCTGGCCGCGGCGATGCGGTCGGCCGCGCAGAACCAGCAGGCGCTGCGCTCGTACGGCTGGATCGAGAAGGTGGAGCTCAGCCTCAAGGGCGAGGTCAAGAACACCACGGTCAACATCCAGGTCCGGATCACCAACAGCAACTACCGGAGGCTCGCCCAGTAAGCCAGCCTGGACCTCCATGAGCGGCATTGGGTGAGGACCAATTTGGGGGCGTGCGAGGCGCGCTGAGCGCACCCGCGACGACACACGGAAGGAGAGGACGAAGATGGTTCGCAAGACAATTCTCACGACAGCGCTGGTGGGCCTGGCCGCGGCCAGCGCACCGGCGCAGGACGCGCGTGTGGAGCTCAGCGGCACGGCGGGCTGGACGTTCAGCGACGGAGTCAGCGGGGCCGCGGTGAACGTCCCGGGAGTGGGCTCGTTCGACCGCATCGACCCCAAGGATGCCTTCTCGTGGGGGCTGCGCCTGGGCTTCCTCGTCAGCGAGAACTCCGAGGTCGGCTTCTTGTTCAACCAGCAGTCGACCAGCCTCGAGATCGGGGGCACGTCGACCTTCGAGCTCGGAGACCTGAGCCTCCGGAACTACCACGGCTACTATGCGTACAACTTCGGGGATGGGGATGCCGCCGCCCGCCCCTACGTGCTCATCGGACTCGGGGCCACGCAGTACGGGACCATCAACGTGAGCGCGGCCGGCCTGCAGCGGGACATCGACGGCAACACGAGGTTCTCCGGTTCGGGAGCCCTCGGGGTCAAGATCTTCCCGAGCCCCCGGTTCGGCATCCGCCTCGAGGGTCGCTGGACCCCCACCTACATCAAGTCGGACGCCGCGGGCTGGTGGTGTGACCCCTACTGGGGTTGCTACGTGGTGGGCAATGCCCAGTACTCGAACCAGTTTGAGCTCTCGGGAGGAGTCACGCTGCGGTTCTAGGCTCGCTCGGGAGGCAGTGCCGCCGGGTTCGAGGTCTGAGAGTGGGCCTCGTCGGGCGGCACTGCCTCCCCGCACCGCGCGGGCTGAGCAGCGGCGCGCGTCGACGTCGGGAGGGCGTTCCTGTCGGAGGTGAGAAGCACATGAAGGGTGATTCCTGGATGGTCGTCGCGGCGTTGGCCGTGGCGTCGCTCGCGGGTGCGCAAGAACCGGCGCCGGGCCCGTCTTCGGCCGGGCCCCCGCGGAGCGTCGAAGCCCGCGCGGAGCGGGAGCTGAAGAAGATGGGCGAGTTCCTGGCCGGGCTGCCGCGCTTCGCCCTGGAGGCGGAGGAGACGTTCGACGAGATCCCGGACGGAGACCTGCGGAGGCAGCTCACCAACGTCCGTCGGATCGCGGTGGAGCGCCCGAACCACTTCGCGGCCGACGTGACGGGCGACACGCTCTCTCGCGCCGCCTGGTACGACGGTCGGACGGTGACGGTGCTGGACAAGGAGCACAGCGTCTACGCCACGATCGACGCCCCGGCGACGATCGACGCGACCCTCGACACGCTACAAGACGAGTACGGGGTGGTGCTGCCGCTCGTCGACATTCTCTACTCCGATCCCTACGCGGTGCTCATGGAGGGCGTGACCTACGGGCGCTACCTGGGGATCCACCAGGCAGCGGGAGTCGCCTGTCACCACCTCGCGTTCTCCCAGGCAACAATCGAGTGGCAGCTCTGGATCGACGCGGGCGACGCGCCCCTGCCCCGCAAGCTGGTGATCAGCTACGTGCAGGAGCCGGGAGAGCCGCAGTACAGCGCCACCATCCGGCGCTGGAACCTGGAGTCCAGGGTGCCCGAGGGGCTCTTCACGTTCGAGGCCCCGGAGGGCGCCCAGAAGATCGACGCGACGGCAATGACGGGAGGACGCTGATGCAGGCCAGGAATCGTCGGTTTCTACCGCTGCGGGCGGGCGCAGCGCTTGCGTTGACCCTGCTGCTGGTCCTGCCCGAGGCGCCTGCCTACGCGCAGCGGGCCCGCGCGGGCGGAGGCGGGCGGGGGTCGGTTCGCAGCGTCAACCGGAACGCCTCGGGGACGGGTGGCAGCTGGTCGGGTCGGCGCACGAGCGGCACGACCAGCCGGAGTGTCTCGGGAAACACCTCGAGCCGTGCGACCAGCGTCGAGGGCCGGGGCGGGCAGACGGCAACCGGGACCCGGAACGTCACCAGATCCGACGACGAGGTGACGGTGAACCGCGACGTCCAGAGCAGCACCGGCGCCAGCAGGAGCTCGCAGAAGACCTACGAGATGGACAATGGGCGGGTCGATTCGGTTGAACGGAACACCCAGGCGACGAACCGGTACGGCCAGACGGCCGAGTGGGAAGGCAAGGCCGAGCGCTCCGGCTACGGCTGGGAGTTCGAGGGCGAGGGCAAGAACCGCTACGGGCAGAAGGTCGAGGCCGAGGGCTACGGCGCGCGGGGCCTTTACGGCAGCGGTGTCGTCGCAGACGTCGAGGGCGGCCGCTCCGGTGACCGAACGGTCGTCGCGGGCCGAGCCTACGGGGGGCCGGTCCATGCCGCGCGCCTTCCCTATGGTGCCCGTCCCTACACCTACTACGGCCGTCCATACTACGGCTACGGCGGCGTCTACTACCGGCCCTACTACTATCGAGGCGTTCCGTACTACGGCTACATCCCGCCGCCCTGGGGCTGCTACTACACGACGGTGCCGGTGGGCGCCATCGCGCTGACCGTGGCCGGTGCGGCGCTCCTCTACTCGGACGGCACCTACTACAAGACGACCTACGTCGAGGGGGCCACGCAGTATCAGGTTGTTGCACCGCCGGCGGGGGCGAGCCTCCCCGCGGGCACGTTACTGCCCGCGGACCGGGCGACGATCACGATCGCGGGGGTGACGTACTACCTCTACGGGAACACCTTCTACAAGCGCGTGGTGACCAACGGCCAGGAGACCTTCGTGGTGGTGACGAAGCCCGCGGGCGTTGTCGCAGTGAAGGCGCTGCCAGACGATTTCGAGCCGATGCAGGCCGGCAGCATGGTGTACTTCCGCTCGAAGGACCGCTGGTACCTCACGTACCTCGACCCGAGCGGCGAGGAGCTGTACGTGGTGGTCGACGCGCCGGCGGGCGCCGTGCCGGCCGTCCCGGGCGAGCCCGGGGGCCAGCCGCAAGTCGCGGCGGCGGCTCCCGCCTCGGCCCCAGCCGCTCAGCCGATGGCCATGACGCTCACGGCGCAACCGGGCACGCCCCTGACGGTGCGCGTGGCCACCGAGGTCAGCTCGGGCACCGCCCAGGCGGGCCAGCGCTTCCAGGGCAACCTCGACTCCGACCTCGTCACGGACGGACGTGTGATGGCCACCCGGGGCACGCGCGTCTACGGCCGGGTCGTCGCGGCCCAGGCGGGGACCGGAACGGGCGGGGCGCCACAGCTCACCCTCGAGCTGACCGACGTCGAGGTGGGGGGGAGGGTGGTGCCGCTCTCGACCGAGCCGGTGAGCTTCAGCGGCGAGGCGAAGAAGGCCGGCCGGAAGGTCCTCGGGGCCGCGGCGCTCGGGGCCGGCATCGGGGGCATGATCGACGGTGGCGAGGGGGCCGCCTGGGGCGCCGGTGCCGGCGCCGTGGTCGGGGTCGCGGCCGCGAAGTCGTCCCCCGGCAACCAGGTCGCGGTCGCTCCGGGCACGGCCCTCGAGTTCCGGTTGGCTCAGCCACTCTCCGTCGCCATCGTGAGCTAGACGGCGCGCCGCCCGCCGCGGCCGCGCGGGACTCGACGGGCTGCAGCTTCGAGCAGCGTGGGTGAAGTGGGATGGACGGTCAAGCTGTCCTGGTCTCCCGGCGCCACGACGCGCATCGGCGGCGACTTCCAGACCCTGGCCGTCGCCTACCAGTTCCTCTGGTTCTGAACATGAGAGGTCCGATAGAACAATGCACATGAGAACCGTTTCTCGCTTCACCATCGCTCTCGCCCTCGGCTCCGCCGCGCTCGCCGTGGGCGCGGCCTACGAGGCGCCCCGCACGTTCCAGGTCGCCGATCTGCTCACGCCGGCACAGATCAAGGGGCCGCTCCACCAGGTGGCCGCCGCGGTCCCGACCGAGGGCTACCTGCACGTCTTCTCGATCAAGACCGACTATGGGCCGCTCGAGGCCGAGGGCATGGGCATGCTCCTTGTGCGCCTGCACGAGGTGAGCGCGCTCGCCGAGCTCGACGAGGTCTCGAAGAGCGCGGTGTTCGTCGAGGCGGCCGGCGCGTCCGTCGTCAACGTGGGCAAGGGCGTCGCCGCCGCGGTGACGGACCCCGGGGAAACCGCGAAGGGCGTCGGGAAGGGCCTCAAGCGCTTCGGCACGAACCTCGGCCGCAAGGCAAAGCGGGCCGGCGACCAGGCCGCGGAGTCCGTGAAGAAGGACGATGACCAGAAGGACGGGGGCCCGGAGAAGTCCACGACCGACCAGGTGGCGGCGGCCGGGACCGGGGTCGCCCACTCCATGCTCGGCGTCAACTCCGGCGCACGGAGGTGGGCGCAGAAGGTCGGCGCCGACCCCTACACGACGAACCCGATCCTCAAGAAGGCGCTTGTGGACATCGGCAAGGTCGACGCCGCGGGCGGCCTCGCCGCCAAGATCGCGGTGCCCGTTCCCATGGTCGTGAGCGGGACCGCGGCCGTCGGCAACCTCGTGTGGAGCCAGGACCCCGAGGCGCTGCTGAAGCTCAACGAGCAGAAGCTGAAGGAGACGGGCGTCGACGGCAAGACCATCAAGCAGCTGTACCTCAGTAAGGGCTTCTCGCTCACGCTTCACACGCGCCTCGCTGCGGCTCTCCGCGACGTGAACGTCCCGGGGTGCGCCGACTACGTCGCGACTTCCGCGGAGGCGGACACCGAGCGCGAGGCCGTCTTCTTCGTGGAGAGCGCCGAGATGCTGGCCCGCCTTCACCGAACGGAGCCGGTCGCCGCCATCCTCCAGGATTCGCGGGCGATGGTCGCGAAGTCGAAGGACGGCAGAGTCGTCGTGCTGCTCCCGCTCGACTGGATCAGCTGGACGGAGACGTACGAGAAGGCCCTCACCGAGGTCGAGACGCGCGCGAAGAAGGAGCTGGGCGCGACGAAGCTCGAGCTGCGCATGACAGGGACGATGTCGCCGGTGGCGGAGAAGGAGATGGCCGCGCGCGCCTGGACGGTCGTGGAGAAGGTCCCCTCGACGTTCGACCTGGTGAAGGCGCGCGGGACGGCCGCGGTGACAAACTAGCCCCACGAGGGCTGTGGAGCGGGATCCTGTCATCCGTGCCTTTCGGCTCCAGTCGAGGCCTCCCCGCGCGACTGATGGCGATGGCCGGTGCCTGGCCAGCGCCGCCGGTGGCGGGTGCGCTGTTGTCCGGTCTCCTGTGCGCGACCGGCTGCTCGAATAGCGGCTCGGTCGGCTTCGACTACGACCTCGGCCGAGGTCCGTCGGGCTGGGAGGAGGGGTTCGCCGACTACCCCGCGAGCGACGAGCCGATCTTCATGCTCGAGGCCGGGTATCGGGCCCTGCCCGCACCGCTCGACACCTCACGGAGCGGGCTCTTCATCGCGGGGACGAACCGCAGCGACGATCTCTGGGTGTACTACAAGACCGAGGTGGCGCTCCCGGCCGACACGACGTACCGCGTGCGGTTCGACGTCGAGATCGCCACCGCGGTGCCGGCGGGCTGTGGGGGGGTGGGCGGCGCGCCCGGGGAAGGTGTCACGGTGAAGGCCGGGGTGTCCCTGGTCGAGCCCGATCGGGCGCTGGACGCCGCGGGCTACTGGCGCATGAACGTCGACCAAGGGCAGCAGACCCAGGGCGGCGAGGACGCGGTCGTGATCGGCAACCTGGCAAACTCCAGAACCTGCGAGCAGGGGTTCGGGTGGGAGCTGAAGCGGCTGGCGAGCGGCCGGTCCATGGTTCTCAGCACCGGCAACACCGGCCGGGCCTGGCTGTTCGTCGGGACCGACTCGGGCTTCGAGTCCCGCAGTGCTGTCTACTACACGCGGTTCACCGCCCTGTTCGAGCCGCTGTGACGCCGGCCCGCCCCGGGGCCATCGCTCGAGTTCGGACTCCGTCGTCTCTGCCACGACGAGCTCATGAAAATGCTCCGCGAGGAGGCGAGCACGGCCGAGGCGGCGCTGGTGTAGCCCAACTGGGAGGGGGACCGTCACCCGACGGCCGGGCCCTCCACCGTCCGGGAGTCTCGTTACGGCTTGACGGCCACCATGAGGTCGGTGGGGCCGGGAAGAGCGACCCTGTTGACGTCCCCGAAGCCTGCCTCGGCGAGCCAGTTGGCGTACTCCGCGTCGCTGTAGGCGCTGCCCTCCCGGGTCCCCACGAGCATGTTCAAGGCGAACAACGCGGCGAAGGTCGGGGCCGTCTTCTCCTCGTTCAGGATGAAGTCCTGGATCACGACGCGTCCGCCGGGGTTGAGGGCGTCCTTCACCTTGCGCAGCATGTCCAGGTTCTCGCCGGGACCGTTCATGTGGCAGATCGCAGAGATGAAGACGAGGTCGTAGCCCGAGCCGTAGGAATCGGTGCGCAGGTCACCGTCGAGGGTGTGGATGCGGCCCTGCACGCCGCTGTCGGCGACGTAGCGTCGGGTCAGCGGCGTCACGGTGGGCAGGTCGAAGACGGTCACCTCGATCTCCGGACGTGCACGGGTGAAGGCCATCGCGTAGGCGCCAGAGCCCCCCCCGAGGTCGAGCACCCGCCGGACACCCTCGAGCTCGAGGGCCGCCACGACCGGCTGGGCCCGCGCCGTCGCGCCCTTGTGCATGGCCGCGATGAACGCCTCGGTCCAGTCCTGGCTGCGTCCGGCCATCTCGTCGAAGGCGACCGCGGTCCCCTTCCTCACGCACTCCGTCAACGTGGACCAGCGGGGCCAGAGGTGGACGCTGTGCATCAGGGCCGCCCGCGAGTCGTGAGCCGCCCCCGCGCAGAGGTAGAGCGCCGCCCAGTCCCCGTTGCGGAAGCGCTCGTCCTGCTTCTCGAGCAGGCCGAGCGCCACGAGGGCGTTGAGCAGCGCCTCGGTGGCTCGCGGGTGCGTTTGCAGTCGCGCGGCCACCTCGGCCGCGGATGCGCCGTCCCCGACGGCGCTGAAAAGGTCGAGCTCCACCGCGGTCAGCACCACGCGGCTCGGCTGGAAGCCGCGCACGAGGGCGTTCAGCTCGTCGGGAAGGACGCCGGCCTTCGCCCGGGCGGCCAGGGCCTGCCGGACCTTGGCCCGATGGGCTGCGACCTCGCGGCGGATGGTGTCGTCGTCGGGATCCCCTCGGCCGGTCAGCGGCGCGCCCCCGGAGAGGTGCTCCTCTGCGATCCGGTGCGCCTCGTCCGGTCGGACCTCGGTGTACCAGCGTCCCTCCGGGTACACGATGGCGTTGGGACCTCGGTCGCACAGCCCCATGCAGCCACAGCCCGTGACGAGCACGTCGTCCGCGAGGTCCCGCTTCGCCACCTCCGCACGCAGTGCGTCGAGCAGCCCCGGGCCGCCCTTGCGAGCGCAGCAGGGGACGCCGTCGGGTTTGTCCTGGGTGCAGACGAGAACGTGTCGGACGAAAGGCGAGGGCATGGCGACCTCCATCGCGGGGGCCCGGGATCGAGCCCGTGGCGATTCTAGTCCGTCCGAGCCCAAGAGATCTCCCTCCAGGACGCGCTGCTATACTGCCGCGGTGGAGGCCATCCGGTCGCGATCGATAGCGATCTTCTTCGTCTCCATCCTGGTGGCCGCCGGCCTGCGTCTTCCCGACCTCGCCCTGCGTCCCATGCACGCCGACGAGGCCGTTCACGCGGACAAGTTCGGGACCCTGCTGGAGGAAGGGAAGTACACCTACGACTCGTCCGAGTTTCACGGACCCACCCTCTACTACCTGACCCTGATCTCCGCCTGGCTCCAGGGGGCGCGGCGGTATGTCGAGATCGACGAGACCACCCTGCGCGTGGTTCCCGCCGTGCTCGGGGTGCTCCTCGTCGCCGCGCCCCTCGGGGCGCGAGGCTTCCTGGGATGGCCGGGCGCCGCCCTCGCCGCCCGGCTGACCGCGATCTCCCCGGCGATGGTCTACTACAGTCGCTACTTCATCCACGAGATCCCGCTCGTCCTCTTCACCTTCGGCGCCCTGCTCGGGGCGTGCTGGTATCTGCAGAGACACGGCGCCCTGCCGGCGCTGCTGACGGGCGTGTGCCTGGGGCTGATGCACGCCACCAAGGAGACGGCCCCTCTCGCGCTGGGGGCGATGGCCCTCGCGCTCGCGGTGACCTTGCTCGTCGAGCGCCGACACGGCCTGGCCCCCCACCCGATCCGCCGCACCGTCCGCCGCCGTGACGGCGTGCTGGCGCTCGTCACCGCCGTCGTGGTCTCCAGCGTGCTTTACACCTCGTTCACCACCAACCCCGCGGGTCTCGTGGACTCGGCACGGTCCTACTGGATCTGGCTGGGTCGAGCCGGCACCGACCCCTTCCACATCCACCCCTGGGACTACTACCTGCGCCTGCTGATCCACTTCCCGGCCCGGGGAACGCCGGTGTGGACCGAGGGGCTCATCCTCGTGCTGGCGGCGGCGGGGGCGGCGGCCGGCTGGAGCCGCCGAGGGGTCCCCGGGACGGATGCGAAGGTCCTCCGCTTCCTGTCGCTGTACACCCTCCTGCTGGTGGTGGCCTACGCGGCGATCCCCTACAAGACCCCCTGGAACCTTCTCGTCTCCCTTCACGGGATGATCCTCCTGGCCGGCGTCGGCGCGGTCTGGCTGGTGCAGGGCGTCCGGAGCGCCGCCGGCCGAGCCGCGATCACCGCCGTGCTGGTGCTGGCCGCGACGCACCTCGCCTGGCAGGCCTACTCCGCGAGCTTCCGGTTCCCCGCCGATCCCCGCAACCCCTACGTCTACGCCCACACCGGCACCGACGTCTTCGAGATCGCGGGGCGCCTGAAGGAGCTGGCCCGGGCCCACCCGGACGGCTCGTCCATGCCCTTGCAGATCATCAGCCGAGAGAACTTGTGGCCCCTGCCCTGGTACCTGCGCGGGCTCTCCGGTGTTCGCTGGTGGAACGGCGTCTCCGACGAGGCCGAGAGCGCCCCGGTCATAGTGGTGACCCCGGAGATGGAGCCGGCCCTGGTGAGGAAGCTCTACGAGCTCCCGCCCCCCGGGGAGCGGGAGCTCTACATGAGGATCTTCGAGGAGCCCGTCGAGCTGCGTCCGCAGGTCGAGCTGCGTGGCTACGCGGCCAAGACCCTGTGGGACCACTTCCGTCAGCTCGAGGCCTCCCCGCCCCCGCCTTCCCCCGCCCCCCCCCGCCCATGAATCCGGAGGAGCGCTCGAGCGCCGAGCTCGGCCTCGGCGAGACCATTGCCGGGCTGGATGTGCATCGCCTTGGCCACGAGGCGATGGCCACGGTCTTCGAGGTGATCTACGCCCACGAAGACGGGGGCTACGCCCGGCAGGCGGCCCAGGCCGCGTTCGACCTGGTCGACCGGCTGGAGCTCGAGCTGAGCCGGTTCATCGCCAGCAGCGATGTCTCACGCGTCAACGCCC
>Ga0316577_10000586_pt1 | contig 14935 bp, 11 predicted proteins | sample S5NA_FD_203073 | JGI IMG/M metagenome (GOLD analysis project Ga0316577, IMG submission 203073) | Rhizosphere microbial communities from salt marsh grasses in Alabama, United States - S5-7_050615r2r1 | ecosystem: Host-associated > Plants > Roots > Rhizosphere | place: USA: Alabama | collected... | reverse complement strand
TCAGTCGGAGCATGGTCGATCTGAGCCGCTCCACGTCGAGTGGCTTTGCACCAAGTGGCCCTTCAGGCCAGGTCCGCCGAGCGCGTCCATGAGCGTGGTTGAAATGCAGCCCTGATGCCAATGACGATCGGCGAGCCATTCCCCTCCAAGCCCCCTTTTTGCCGTATCCCATCCATGCCTTTTTTGCAGGTGGGGCGCTCGTCGGTGAGGAGATCCTGCAGAATCTGCAGGCCGGTTTTGTTGATGAGAACCAGAAGACGGGGTGTTTCTTGTTGCCCACGGGGCCTGCTGTTCCTTGAACAAGACGGGTCAAGTTGGTCTACGGCTTGCAGCACCTCAGGGGCAAGGACTCGGACATCTAGTTGGCAGAAGATCCACTGACAGGACGTTCGCCAAGACCAGTGGTGCTCGTCGCGGATGACGACGTCGAGCTCCGAGACGCCGTGACCGGCATCCTCGAGACGAACGGTCTTGAAGTTCTCCACGCTGCGGACGGCGTCGAGGCGCTGGAAAAAGCGCTGTCGTGCGGCGTGGACATGGTCCTCCTCGACCAGGACATGCCTCGCAAGAGCGGCGTCGAGGTCCAGCAAGCGTTGCACGAGGCCGGGTTCAACAGACCGATCATCATCATCAGCGGCCTCGAAGCTCTCGACGGCCGGCCCGGAGCGAACCAACACTGGCTGAAGAAGCCATTCGACGCCGACCAGCTGCTCGGGGCCGTCGGACAGGCCCTGGCCGATGGCGAGCTGGAGTCAGCTCCCGTCGCGCCGTCCATTCGCCAACCGCTCATCCTCCAGCTGCTGTCCAGGGCAGAGAAGGCGCTGGCCCGGCAGACCGGCGGCGGCATCTCCTACACCCGGCACGCCCAGCTGAGAGATCTTCGCGACCGGTTGCAGTCGATTGATGAGGAGACGATCCGTTGCATCGATGAGGCGAGCGCGCCGTTCCAACAGACACTCGAGCACGTTGTCGAGGCAGCTCATCGCCGGACCAGGCAGGACGAGACGCTGCGCATCGATCTGCGGACTGTTCTCCGGGGGCTTCGCTGCATGGTGGACATCGCCCTCGCCGACCGTGGACGCTCGTCCCTGGACAGATGCCGCCCTCGCTATCATGAGATGGACCTCGCCAGGCTGATCCGCCGCGTGTGCCGTTGCTTCGACAAGCTCGCCAGCGATCGGGGAATTGCGTTCGAGGTTCATGCCCCGGAGAGGCTCGATGTCGAGGCCGATGGGGAGAAGCTCGAGCGTGTCCTGCTCACCCTGCTGTTCAACGCGTTCAAATACGCTCCCCCGGGCGGCGGCGTCGAGTGTCGTCTGGAACAGGACCCGCACGATGGCGAGGTGTCGCTCGAGGTGAATGACAGCGGACCGGAGATCCCGCCGGGCCAGGAAGCCGACCTGTTCCAAACCTCCCGTCTTCTCGACCGGTCGGCGTCCCTTCGCGACCATGACCTCGTGCTTGACCTTTGCGTCGCACGTCAGCTGGTCGCGCTGCACGGCGGCACGCTGACTCTCAGCCACAGAAAGACAGGCTGTGGGTTTCGCGCGACGCTCCCCAGGTGGTCTCCACGCGGGGTCGCCGTGACGGGCGCACCGTTCACCGGTACCGACGAGCTGGCCACTCGAGTGGCTGAGACCGCCGCCAGCGAGCTCGCCGTCGAGATCAGGCTCGGCACCGAGCCCGTCGCCCGGGATGGCAGACCCCTCGTGCTGATCGTCGAGGACAGCCGCTCGATCCAGCGCATACTGACCGACTGCCTCGCGCCCGAGCTCAGCACCGCCTCGGCCTTCGACGGCCACGACGGTCTCCGGCTGGCGACCGAGCTCCTGCCGGACCTGATCATAGCGGATGTCGGTCTGCCCCGAATGAACGGCGAGGAGATGATCCGACACATCCGTGCGACGCACGAGCTGGCCGAGGTCCCGCTCCTCGTGCTGGTCGCGGCCGAAGATCCCCTGCAGGGCGTTCGCTTGCTCGAGGCGGATGGGCAGGACATCGTCCGCAAGCCCTTCTTGCTCGAGGAGGTCCAGGCGCGTGCCACGAAGCTGCTGGCCTCGAGGCGAGCCCGCGACATCTTGAGCAAGGCGGCAGGGCATCGAGAATCGGATCTGGAGACGCTGGCCGGTGACGTGCTGCATCGCAGGCGGACGGACGAGATCACGCTGAAGCAGGCTCACGACTCGCAGGCCACCGCGGAGCTCGAGAACCGCGTCAAGAGCGGTTTCCTGCGCATGATGGCCCACGAGCTCCGGACTCCGATCACCGCCATGCACCTGCAGATGCGTCTGCTCGAGCGCGAGGCAGAGGTCGCGCGCTCGCCGGGCCTGCGGGAGGGGCTGGTTCGTATCGCGGGTTCCAGCCAGCGCCTGGTGCAGCTGATCGACACCTGTATCGAGTGGGCGCGCGTGGAGAGCAGGCGTCGCCACCTGGCGACCGAGACGTTTGACCTCTTGTTCCTGGTCTCTCAAGTGGTCACCGAGTTCGAGGGCCACGCCGAGAGGAAGGGGATCCAGATCGAGCTCGACCCCAGCGTTGTCGTTTCACTTTCGAGCGACCGGAAGCTTGCGCGCCTCGCGCTGTTGAACCTCGTGGCCTATGCGGTTCAGAACACGGACAAGGGGACGGTCCGGATCTGGGTGGATACGGCGGATGGTGTCCGGCGGATCTGGGTTACCGACGGCGGCCCCCCCATCGCGGAGGGGCGGCGAGAGGAGCTCTTTTCGCCGCTCCAGACAAGTGACGACATGAAATGGCAGGCCGGGAGCGGGTCTGGACTGGGTCTGTACGTGGTTCGAGATATCGTCCGGGCCATCGGTGGTGATGTCGTGCTCCACAGCACCGAACGGTCGGGGAACACCTTTCTCCTGACCCTGTCGGGGCTTCCCGGGGCAGCCGCTAACGACCCTGTCTCGGAATCGGAGTAGAACATGCCAAAACCGAGAACGATCACCCTGGAGATCAAATGCACCTCGTGCCGGCAGAATGCGGTCCATGAGGTCACCTACTCGAGCGAGCCGATCCACCATCTTCGCTGCCGCGAGTGTCGGGTGGTGAGCGTCTACGTGTTCGAGGAGTCGGAAGAAACGGGAAAGACGTACGCCAGGGTGGAAGCCGTGCTGCAGGATCACGCGGCGGTGATGCAGCACAGGGGCTCAAAGGACCTGGTGGCGTACGACACCCAGGGGTCCTACGCACACGGTCAGTACATCACACACAGCAAGTACGGCGAGGGCTACGTCCTGGACGTCTTTGGTCCACCGATGAAGATGTCCGTTCTTTTTGCGGACAGGATACGGCTGCATGTCTGCGGGAGCGGCTCGACCAGCAGCACAGTGCTGCCAAGAGCACGTAATCGCAGCAAGCCGGCGAAACCCAAGCAACTCGAGAAAGCCCCCCGAACGCCGCCGACCAAAGCATAACAGCGACCCTGCAAATCTTGCAGTTCAGGTGTCAGCGAGCGGCCAGAAAGCGGCCAGAAAGCGGCCCATGGAAACACCCGTGGTCCTGCAGGTGTCGCAGGATCGAGCGCTCACAGCAGGAAGTGCCGCACGCTGCAGACTTGGCTCGCCAATTGCTACCTCAACGGGTGATGGATTCGGTGATGCAGTCAAGAAACATCGGCCTCCCCCGCGACAGCACCGGCCGTCAGCCCTATCGGCTGACCATCGCGGAGGACGACGACGACATTCGCGACACCCTCGCCCGGTTGCTTGCCGGAGACGGATTCGAGGTGACGCAGGTGGCCAACGGAGAGCTCCTCGTCCAACAGCTGGAGAGCGAATCGCAAGTGCCCGACATGTTGATCCTGGACCATCGCATGCCGGGCTACTCGGGGCTGGACATCCTGCGGGTGCTCCACAAGTGGGGGTGGGACATTCCCGTGATCATGATCACCGCCTTTGGCAAGGAGGTCTTCCCAGTGGCTCGTTCGCTCGGAGCCTGTGCGGTGTTCCAGAAGCCCTTCGACCACGATGACCTGAGAACCGCCGTCTATTTCTACCTCGGCGCGCTGGCGTCCTCACCGGCCTGGGTGCTTGAGGGACCTGGCGAGGAAGGTGACCTTGACCTGGTCTTCTCCGATTCGTGGGAGGCATTCGAGGTCTGGATCCGCCAGACCATCGGCGGCGACTTCACCTGGTTTGCACGACCGAGAGACACACCGGAGAGCCGACAGATCATCATCGACTCCATCCGGGCGGCGACGGCGGCGAACGACGCCACCTTTCCCCAAAGGAACGAGTTCTTGAAGCGGCGCAGATCCGATTGAGGCTCCCCGCAATGTCGGGGCTGCGGAGCCCGGTGATTGGAGGTGGGCAAGTGCCCGATGAAGAAGACATCGTTCATCTCGTGAACAACGACATGGACTGGCATCTCAGGGAGACGGCTGCGGGGGAGCTGACCGACGGCCGCGTGAGCGAGGATCTGCAGCGGGACCGCGTCCGTCAGATCGTTCAGTGGCTACGACATTTTCCCGAGCGTCTGCCAAAGATGGAGGCGCTCTCAGTTGATGGACAGCTGGCCCTCGAACGAGCTCGCGCGAAAGACCGAAAGGACCGCGGGAGGCGCTGGTGACGGCGCAGGAGGCAATGGATGGCAAATAGACCACACTTGAGCCTCGTGGCATCCTACCAACCGGGGCGCGTCACCCGCGTGCCGCAGTTGCTGAGTCTGAGCCAGGGCGCCCTGATAGTCCGCGACCGTGAATTGCTGAAGCCCGGGGAGCTGGTGCAGGTGACGGTTCATCTCGTTGACTCGGGCCGGGAGGTAACCATCGATGGTGAAGTGGTCTGGGCCAACCACGAGCTCGGGGACATGGCCCTGCGCTTCCTGGCTCTGAGCGAGGGGGGACGCGAGGCCATCGCCGGGTACCTGGTGGAGCGGGCGGCAAACCGGTGAGCGATTCTGATTCCGTGCGCGGGCAGCAAGAGACCTGTCCCTATCTGGGGCAACACTGGGACCGATCGATCCGGGCGATTTGCCCGGACCTGGACAACCGCTGCTTCGCGCGCTTCCAGCAGGTCCCGTTCCTCTGGCTCTTCGCGCGCAAGCGGCTCGGTGACCGCGTGGACCTCGCATATCAGAGAGTAGCTTGCTACGGCGACTTTCGGCAATGCGAGGACTTCCAGAACAAACAAGCGTCCCCACGCGAGCGACCTGCGGGGGGCGGCTAGTAGTGGGAAGTGGGCAAGGTCGGAAGAGCCCAGCGTCGTTCACGCTCGACATTGACCGACGGATCGTCAACGGTTTTCTCGTCAACCAGGAAGCCACGCTTCAAGAGCTGGCTCGTTGGCCTGGTGGTCGAGGATCGTGACCAGCTTTATCGCCCGCTTGACCAGCACCTCGGGCGTCTGGCCTCTGATCCTGTCGCCGAGCTTGCGGTACCGCGCGTCCATCCGCGAGTGCAGGTGCTCCTCGATCTTGGATCCCGCGCTTTCTCGGACAGATGGGGGCCTGACTCGTGGCAGCCGTGTTCTTGCGGAGGCTGTTTGCCCTGGCGGGTATTTTTTCCCGGGCCGTCCAGGTCAGCGGTGGCCCTTCTTCCGCTTCTTGCGCCTCGGCGCCGGCGGCGCCGGCTTGGGCGGCGACAGCTTGCGCAACAGGCGCGCGATCTCGCGCCGCTGAACACGGCCGCCTGACGCCTGGGCCGCCTTGAGGTGCGGTATGGCGTGGTCCTTGATCTCCCCGGTGATCAGCCTGGCGGCCAGGCGCCGGGTCGCCCAGCGGCGGCTGGCCAGCGCGGCGATGACGTTCTGGATCAGGTCGACCTTCTTGCGGTACATCGGGTTGACCACGACGGCGGCTTGATACGACCTCAGCGCGTACGACCACCGCTGCTGCTGCGAATAGAGGTTCCCCTGCATGTAGGGTACATAGGCGCTGTTGGGAAAGCGCTGGCGCAGATCCGCCAAAAGCTTGATCGCGGCGCCCGTGTCGTGGGTTGCTGCCAGCCGGTGAGCTCGACGAATACCGGCCTGGAGACGGAGCGGTGGCGGCGACTCGCTCGCCCTGGTGTCCGCCGGCGCGACAGCCTGGTCGGCGACGCCAGCGTCCGGGGCCGTGCCCCCGTCCGGGGCGCCCGAATCACCGGTGGTTGCCGCGAGCGGGGCGTCCCGGGACGGCAGCGTGGTGCCCGGTACGCCGGCATCGGGCGTGGAGCGCCTCGAATCCGGTGCTACGGTCGGAGCGACCTTCGGGTGGTCGCGTCCCAGCAGCATCCAGCCGAGCCCCGCGGCGAGGAGGGCTGCGGCGAGCAGCCACGCGAGGCGGGACCAGCGTCGCCTCCTGGGAGGCGGGACGACGGTCTCCGTCAGAGTCGGCTGCAGCGCCGGCATGCGCGCCTTCAGCTTGTCCAGAAGGTCCGGCGTCGCCATCTGCTCCGGCATCAGCGCTTCCGGCGTGGCCGCCAGCGCCTCACCGAACTCGAGCGCGCTGTCGAAGCGGTCGTCGGGGTTCGTGGCCATCGCTCGCCGAACGGCGCGATCGAGCTCGGGGGAGACATCTGCGTCGCTGCTCGAGCGCAGGGACGGCGCCACCTGATCGGCCCTGTCCTTGATCACCTGGATGGGCGAATCGCCGCCGAACGGCTTTCGTCCGCTGAGCATCTCGAACAGCACGACGCCGACCGCGTAGATGTCCGAACGGACGGTGGCGGGCTTGCCCTGGGCCTGCTCCGGAGACATGTAGCTCGGCGTGCCCACGATGATCGCGTCGTTCGACACCACGCTGAAGTCGGAGACCTTGGCCAGCCCGAAGTCGACGATTCGAAGCTGATGGTCCATGCCGGTGGCTTCGCTGAAGATCAGGTTGGCCGGCTTGATGTCCCGATGGATGATGCCCTGGGCGTGGGCGTGGGCCAGCCCGGCGAGGATCTGCCCCGCGAACGCCACGGCGCGCTGTGGCGCTATCGGCCCGTCGCCGAGCTGGTCCTTCAACGTCGCACCCGGCGCATACTCCATCACAACGTAGGGCGAGTCGGACACGCCGAAGTCGAGCACCCCTACGCAGTGTGGGTGCGCCAGGCGGCTCATCGCCTTGGCCTCGCGCTCGAAACGCGCCAGGAGCTCCTTGTTCTTGGCAAACTGCGGGTGCAGGAACTTGACGGCGACCTGACGTCCCAGCTGCAGGCGCTCGCCGCGGTACACCGCCCCCATGGTGCCGGTATCGATCAGCTCGATGATCCGGTAGCGACCCTGCAGGACCTGGCCTATTCGAGGGTCGTCCGTTCCCACGTCATAGAGGGTATCACAACGAGAGCCGCCCGACGCAGTCTGGCGGCGAGGTCCGGCCCCCCCCGGTCGACTTCAGAATATTCTCGATCGCCTCCAGACTATTGTGCAGCGAGGGACGGGCGTCCGGCAGGACGTTCAACCGCCACGACGCGCAACCCGTTGACGAGCCTCGATGATCTCGCCCCGGATCGGTGGACGCGCGCCTGGCATGCGGCTTGCTCCGTTGCGTCGGGAACGCATCATGAAGCCTGGACACGGACACGTCGGTCTCACGCTGCTCCTCGCGCTGGCTCCCCTCTCTGCCCACGGAGCCGCCAACGGAGATGATCGGTCCCGGTCGCTGGCCGAGGCGGCCGTGCGGCAGAACCCCTCCATCGCCGCCATCGAGGCCCGGGTCACGGCGCTCGGGGAGCAGGCGCGCCGCGCTGGAGCCTGGCGGGACCCGGTGGTGGCCGTGGAGTACAGCAACGTCCCCGTCAACAGCTGGGCGCTCGGTGACCACCCGATGAGCGGGCTGCAGCTCAGGCTGCAGCAGACCTTCCCCTTTCCCGGCAAGACACGCCTGCGCCAGGAGGTGGCCCGGGCCGAGGTCAAGGAGCAGGAGCACCTGCTCGAGGAGCGCAAGGTCCAGCTCCGGGCCATGGTGCGCCGCGCCTACTACAGCCTCGCCCTGTCCCGGCAGCTCCGCGTCGTCACCGAGGGTCACATCAAGCTCCTCGGGCAGCTCATCGACGCGGTGCGGGTCAAGTACGAGGTGGGCAAGGTCGGTCAGCACGACCTGCTGCGGCTCACCGTGCTGCGGGACAGGCTCGTGGATGACCTCGAGAGCTTCGACCGGGACGACAGGGCGCTGACGGCCAGCATCAACGCCGCGCTCCACCGGAGGACGGCCCTGCCGATCCGGACGCCGCGCCGCACCCCGGCGCCGCCGCCCCCGGCCCGCCTCGAGGCGCTGGTCAGGGCCGCCCGCGCCGAGCGGCCCGCGCTGGCGTTGCTCGAGCAGCGGGCGAGGACCGCGCAGGCGCGGGCCAGGCAGGCGCAGCGCGAGAGGTACCCGGACATCACGGCGTGGGCCGGCTACCGCGTGCGCGTCGAGGACGGCGCCGATCCGGGCACCGACTTCGTGATGCTCGGGCTGTCGGTGCCGCTGACCCTGTTCCAGAACGACCGGCGCTGGGGTACGGCGCAGCGCGCGGCCAGGGCCCGAGCGCGGGCGGCGCTTCTGGAGCGGGGCGCCGAGCTGGACCGCATCCGGGGGGAGCTCGGCGCGACCCTGGCCCGCTGGCGACGGGCTGACCGCGAGGCGAGGGTCTACCACACACGGCTGATGCCCGCGGCCCACCGGACGTTGAACGCCACCTTCGCGGCCTACAGCGTGGATCGCGCCGACTTCGCCTCGCTCTACCAGGCCCAGCTGCAGCTCCTGGACTTCGAACGAACCATCCGCCGCGCCGAGAACACGGCGGCGCTCGGCGAGGTGGCCGCCGAGGCCCTGATCGGTGCGCCCGCGAGGAGGAAGCAATGAAACGCACAGCGCGAGCCAGGGCGGCGTGGATGATCGTCGTCGGGACGACGCTGGTCCTCGCGCTCGGAGCCGTTGGCTACGAGCGCCTGCCCGCCGGCGGCGGCGCCGCCCGCGCCGAGGGGAAGGGCGAGCAGCTCTACACCTGCGGCATGCACCCCAGCGTGATCCAGGAGGGGCCGGGCACCTGTCCGATCTGCGGCATGGATCTCACACCGGTCAGGAAGAGCACCACGGGGCGCGCGGGGCCCGGGGCCCCGGTCCACGAGGACGCGGGGGGCCACGGGGGCCTGGTCACCATCGATCCGGTCGTCGTCCAGAACATGGGGGTGCGCGTGACCAGGGTCAAGCGGACCGATCTGCACAGGGAGGTCCGGACCATCGGCGAGGTGGTGGTGGCCGAGGACCTGGTCTCGGTGGTGAACCTCAAGTTCTCCGGCTGGATCGAGAAGCTGCACGTCGACGAGACCGGACAGCGGGTCCGCAGGGGACAGGCGCTGTTCACGGTCTACTCCCCGGAGCTGGTGTCGGCCCAGGAGGAGTACCTGCTCGCCCTGCGCACCGGCCGGGACACCCCTCTCGCCCGGGCGGCCCGCGCGCGCCTCGACCACTGGGACCTGCCCGGGGCGGCGATCCGGGCCGTCGAGCAGCGCGGCAAGGCGCCGCGCACCCTGACGATCCGCGCGCCCCGCTCGGGTTTCCTGCTGCACAAGAGCGTGGTGGAGGGGGCCAGGGCCAGCGCGGGCCAGGATCTGATGCGCATCGGCCGGCTGGACGCGATCTGGGTCCAGGCGCAGGTCTACGAGATCGACGCGCCCTGGGTCCGGCCCGGCCAGCGCGCCACCATGGAGCTCTCCTTCGCGCGGGGCAAGCACTACGAGGGCAAGGTCAGCTACATCTACCCCACCCTCGACCCCGGGACCCGAACGCTGACGGTCCGCCTCGAGTTCAGGAACCCCGGCCTGCAGCTCAAGCCGGGCATGTTCACCACCGTGCGCATCGAGACGCGCCACCTGAGCGACGTGCTGGCGGTCCCCGCCGAGGCGATCCTCCGCTCCGGCGAGCGGCACATCGTGTTCGTGGCGCGGGGGCTGGGGAAGTACGAGCCGCGGCAGGTGGTCACGGGCCTCGTGGGCGCCGGTCACATGACCGAGGTCGAGAGCGGCCTGCGCGAGGGGGAGACGGTGGTGCTCTCGGGGCAGTTCCTGCTCGACTCCGAGAGCAAGCTCCAGGAGGCGATGCAGAAGCTGCTCGAGTCGAGGCTGCAGGTCGGGCAGAGGCGGGGCGCGAGCCACGACCACGCGGCGAGCGAGAAGAAGGTCCCGTGATCAACAGGATCATCGAGGCCGCGGTCCGAAACCGCCTTGTGGTGGTGGTGGTCACCGGAGTGGTGGTCGCCGCAGGCGTCCGGGCCATGCTCGACACGCCGGTGGACGCCATCCCCGACCTCTCGGACGTGCAGGTGATCGTCTTCACCGACTACCAGGGCCAGGCCCCCCAGGTGGTCGAGGACCAGGTGACCTACCCGCTGACCTCCGCGATGCTCTCGGTGCCCCACGCCAGGACGGTGCGCGGCTACTCCTTCTTCGGCTTCTCCATGGTCTACATCATCTTCGAGGACGGGACCGACCTCTACTGGGCGCGGTCCCGCGTGCTGGAGTACCTGAACTTCGTCAAGGGCCGCCTCCCCGCGGGGGTCAGCCCGCAGCTCGGCCCCGACGCCACCGGCGTGGGCTGGGTCTACCAGTACAGCCTCGTCTCCAGTAACCACGACCTGTCGCAGCTGCGCTCGCTGCAGGACTGGTACCTGCGCTACGAGCTGATGGCCCTGCCGGGGGTCTCCGAGGTGGCCAGCCTGGGCGGCTTCGTTCGCCAGTACCAGGTCGAGGTCGACCCCGAGAAGCTGCGCGCCTTCAAGGTCCCCCTCTCGCGGGTCAGGAAGGCCATCGCCCGCTCCAACACCGACGTGGGCGGGCGCCTGCTGGAGATGGCCGAGACCGAGTACATGGTCCGGGGCAAGGGCTACTTCCGCTCGGTCGACGACATCAGGAGCGTGCCGGTGGGCGTCGATCCCGGGACCCACACGCCGATCCTGCTCTCGCAGGTGGCCAACGTGCACCTCGGGCCCGAGATCCGCCGCGGCCTGGCCGACTTGAACGGCCAGGGCGAGGTGGTCAGCGGGATCGTGGTGATCCGCTCCGGCGAGAACGCGCTGGACGTGATCAGGCGGGTCAAGGAGCGCCTCGGCGAGCTCGCGGTCGGGCTCCCCGCCGGGGTCGAGATCCGGACCTCCTACGACCGCTCCAACCTGATCCTCCGCGCCATCGGCGCGTTGAAGGTCAAGCTCGTCGAGGAGATGGCGGTGGTGGCGATCATCTGCGTCGTGTTCCTCCTGCACCTCCGCTCGGCCCTCGTCGCCATCTTCACCCTGCCCGTGGGGGTCCTGATCGCGTTCATCGTCATGCGCTGGCTCGGCGTGAACGCCAACATCATGAGCCTGGGAGGGATCGCCATCGCCGTCGGGGTGATGGTCGACGCCTCGATCGTGATGGTGGAGAACCTGCACAAGCACATCGAGCGTGACAGGGGGGCGCCGTCGGACGACCACGGCCCCGACGCGGCCGGCGCGCGACTGGGCCCCTACCGCAACACGCCGGGCGGCCGGCGCACGTCGCGACAGGTCGAGCTGGTCATCCGCTCGGCCAGGGAGGTCGGGCCAGCCCTGTTCTTCTCGCTGGCCATCATCACGGTCAGCTTCCTGCCGGTCTTCTCGCTCCAGCAGCAGGAGGGGCGGCTGCTCAGCCCGCTGGCCTACACCAAGACCCTGGCCATGGCGGCCTCGTCGGTCCTCGCCATCACGGTCATCCCGGTGCTGATGGTCTACCTCGTGCGGGGCAGGATCCGCCCCGAGAAGAACAATCCGATCAGCCGCCTCTTCATCCGGCTCTACCGGCCGGTGATCCGCGCGGTGCTTCGGTTTCCCAGGTCCACGATCCTGATCGCGCTCCTGGCCGCCGGGGCGACCGTGCTGCCCTACTCCCGGCTCGGCTCCGAGTTCATGCCGCCGCTCGACGAGGGCGACCTGCTCTACATGCCGACAACGCCGCCCGGCATCAGCATCACCAAGGCGCGGGAGCTCCTGCAGCAGACGGACCGGATCATCGCCTCCCACCCGCAGGTGGCGCACGTCCTGGGCAAGATCGGCCGCGCGGACACGGCCACCGACCCGGCGCCGCTCTCGATGATCGAGACCACGATCATCCTCGCGCCCCGGTCCGAGTGGCCCGCGGGCAAGACCATCGAGGACGTCATCAAGGAGCTGGACCGGATGGTCCAGTTCCCGGGGCTGACCAACGCCTGGACCATGCCGATCAAGGCCCGCATCGACATGCTGGCGACCGGCATCAAGACGCCCGTGGGGATCAAGCTGCTGGGGCCCGATCTCGCCGTGCTCTCCGACGTGGGGCAGAGGATCGAGGCGGTGGTCCGGGGCCTCCCCGGCACGCTGAGCGCCTACTCCGAGCGGGTGGTGGGCGGCAACTACGTCGACATCGACGTCGACCGCGCGGCGGCGGCGCGCTTCGGGCTGACGGTGGGGGACGTGCAGGACGTGGTCAAGAGCGCCCTGGGCGGAATGAACGTGACCTGGACCGTGGAGGGCCTCGAGCGCTACCCGGTCAACGTGCGCTTCCCCCGCGAGCTGCGCGACGACCTGGACGCGCTGCGGTCCACCGCGGTGCCCACGCCGATGGGGCACACGGTGCCCCTCGCCAGCGTGGCCAGCATCAAGGTGGCCAAGGGGCCGCCGGCGATCAAGAGCGAGAACGCCCGGCGCACCGCGTGGATCTACGTCGACCTGAAGACGGAGGACCTGGGCGGCTACGTCGAGCGCGCGAGGCGGGCGGTGGCCAGGGAGGTCAAGCTGCCCGAGGGCGTCTCCATCGTCTGGTCCGGACAGTACGAGCACATGGAGCGCGCCAACAGGCGGCTGGCCGTGGTGGTCCCCCTGACCCTCGCGCTGATCTTCATCCTGCTCTACCTGCACTTCAGGAACATGACGGAGACCGCGATCGTGATGGCCACGCTGCCCTTCGCGCTGGTCGGCGGGGTGTGGCTGATGTACGTCGCGGGCTACAACACGAGCGTGGCCGTGGCCGTGGGGTTCATCGCGCTCGCCGGCCTGGCGGCCGAGACCGGCGTGGTGATGCTGGTCTACCTCGACGAGGCCTACGAGCGCTGGCGCGGGGAGGGCCGTCTGCTCGTGGTGAGGGACCTCGAGGCCGTCGTCATCGAGGGCGCCGTGGACCGTGTCCGGCCCAAGCTGATGACCGTGGCGACGACGATGATCGGCCTGCTGCCCGTGATGTTCGGCGCCGAGACCGGCACCCGCGTGATGAAGCGGATCGCCGCGCCGATGGTCGGCGGTCTGGTCTCGTCGACCGTCCTCACACTGGTGATCATCCCTGCCATCTACTTCGTGTGGAGGAGATGGCAACAACGAAGAGACTTGAAGGAGGAGAACGCATGAGCACGAAGCACACGACCGCGCTGCTGGCGACGCTCGGGCTGTTGCTGTCCGTCTCCGCGGCCCGCGCCGGCACCGCGCGGTTCGACGGGCAGATGAAGCCGCTCTACAGGGAGTACCGGAAGATCCACGGGGCGCTGGCCTCCGACAGCGTCAAGGGGGTCAACGTCGCCGCGAAGCAGATCGCCCGGCTCGCCGGGAAGTTGAACCCCTCGTCGGTGACCGGCGAGCACGCCGGCCACTACAGGAGCCTGCCCGGGGCGATCAAGGCCTCCGCGGTGAAGCTGAGAAGGGCCAGGGGAATCGCCGCCAAGCGCGGGGCGTTCAAGGAGCTGTCCAGGCCGCTGGCCATGTGGGCCACCATGTCCAGGCCGGCGGGGATCAAGGTTTACTACTGCTCGATGGTCAGGGGGAGCTGGCTCCAGAGCGACAGGAAGACCGCCAACCCCTACTACGGGGCCAGGATGCTCGGCTGCGGCGAGGTGGTGGCTGGGGCGGACAGGGGCGCGGGGAGTCGCACGGAGCGCCAGGGTCACGCGCGCTGAGCTCGGGCAGCCTTCACCGCCTCCGCGCCCGGACGCCGTTTCGGGTGGCGCGCTGCAGCAGCCGCGCGATGCCCGCCTGGTCGCCGGCTCGCCGCAGGTGCTGGAAGTAGGCCTGATAGACGCGGGGCTCGGCCGGGGTGCGCGCGAGCATCTCCTCGAGGATGTGCCCGGCCCGGGCCGGGGCGCGGCGGGTCAGCCCCAGCAGCAGCCCGCGGGCCGGGGCGAACCCGGGGTCGGTGCGGTAGGAGGCCAGCAGGAGCTCGACCGCGCGGTCCGGCGCGGCGAGGCCGGTGCGCGCCCGCTCGATCTCGCCGCGGAGGTAGTGATCCACCGCCCGCGTCCTCCGATCCACGGCGGCGCGCAGCTCCCGGCGGCGAGGCCCGTCCACGCCCGCGACCAGGGACTCGGGGTAGGGCCGGCGCCGCGAGAGCAGCACGCTCAGGCTGTGGTAGGCCAGCGCGGCGCGGTTCTCGTAGGCGCTGCGCGGCGCGTCGAACAGCACCCTCGGCTCGAGGTCGGTGTTCAGCGGCCCCGGACCGGCGATGCGCTCCATGGCGGCGCGGTCGAGCAGGTAGGCGCCGAGCAGGTCCCGCACGTCCTGGACGAATTCGCCGGGGCGATCGCGGCCGGCCGCGGGGTGCGAGCGCAGCCTCCGGGCGACCCGCGCGGGGTCGACCCTCGAAGCAGCCGCGTCGCGAGGACCGCCGCCGATCACCATCAGGATCGGCATCTGCGCGTTGTACAGCCCCAGGAAGGCGTGAGCGCGGGGGAAGACCGAGAGGAAGGTGCGCAGCACGGTGCGCAGGTTGTCGGGATCGAGCTGGTGCAGCGGCAGCCACTGGGCGAAGGCCCCGTCGGCGCGGAGGCAGCGCCGCACGTTCTCGAAGTGCTCCACCGAAAGCAGGTTGCTGGCCCCCTCGCGGGCCGGGTGGATCAGGTCGGCCACCACCAGATCGGGGCGTGCGGGGCACACGGCCACGTAGCGGCGGGCGTCCGCCACGTGGAGGGCGAGCCGGTCCTCCTGCAGGACGTGGTTGTTGATGCGGTTGAATCGCGGCAGGACGGCGACGATCTCCGGCACGATCTCCACGGCGACGATGCGCCGCAGCGG
>Ga0316577_10000585_pt1 | contig 14956 bp, 12 predicted proteins | sample S5NA_FD_203073 | JGI IMG/M metagenome (GOLD analysis project Ga0316577, IMG submission 203073) | Rhizosphere microbial communities from salt marsh grasses in Alabama, United States - S5-7_050615r2r1 | ecosystem: Host-associated > Plants > Roots > Rhizosphere | place: USA: Alabama | collected... | reverse complement strand
TGCGGCATGCCCAAACCGTCCGATACGGGCCTCAGCCCGGCATCAGAGCTCGATCAGCGGGCGATCAGCCGCGTGTCAGTCGAGGTCAACCACGGTCGGCCAATCGCCGGAGGTGCCCCCGAGCGAACGCGGCGGCCTCCTCGGGAGCCATGCTCCTCCCGCTGCCCCACGCCTGAGCGCGTTCCGCTTCGCCGATACGGCCGGTGAGGATCCCGAGGTCCTTCTCGTACTGCACGAGGTCCCAAACAGGCATCTCCGCGTCCGTAGCGACCCTGCACGCCTCGGCTGCGCCGAAGATGACGGAAGCGGCATGAGGATCTCCATGCTCGGCGATGAGCCCCGCCGAGGTTTCGAGGATCCACGACCCGTGAGCCCAGATCCTCTCGGCATCAGAATCGACGCAGAACGACAGCGCATCGTCCATCAATTGCGCGGCCTCGGCGTACCTCCCGAGGGAACGGAGTGCTTTCGCGAGAGAGGCTCGTGTCGTGTTCGTCCACACGTCCATCGGAGAGAGGCGGCTGAAGCCGGCAAGCGCCTCCCGCAGACCGGCAACCCCAGACTCCAGATCCCCTCTTCTGGTGTCCGCCTCAGCGAGCTGATACGTCGCGTGGATCACATCCCATGGGAATCCCACCCTCCTTGCGAGCGCCAGCGCCTTGCCGTGCATCGCGGCACTCTCGTCCAGTCGCCCTTGGTAGCCGAGGCACTGACCAAGCCCAATGACTGCATCGACGCGAGCGCGATCATCGCTGATGGCTGTAGCTCGACGCTCGGCAGCATCGAAGCAGGCTGCCGCGCGGTCCCACTCCCAACTCCAGAGTCGCTGCCAGCCTTCGGTGAGGTCAATCCGATTGACGAGCCTCGGACCGTCCGCCATGGCTCGAAGTGCCTCGAATTCCAGCTCGAGCCCTTGCTCGAGCGCACCTCGGTGGTACCAGCTGCCGAACGCTGCATCGATGCGTGCCATGGTCTCGATCTCTCGATCGCGCGCCGTTCGCGCCAGTTCGATCGCCCGATCGGTCAGTTCTTCCGCTCGACTCGGCCGACCAAGACGGTCTTCGAGATCGGCCCACACGAGGGCGAAACGCGCGAGGTCCTTCGTCGTCACCGCTTCGTCGACGTCGTCGACTTCGCCGGCCAGCCGGACGAGGTCAATCCACACCCGCGGATCGGAGTCCATGAGGTGAGCATGCAGAGCGCCGAACATGCGGACGGCGTCGCGACGACGCCCGTCGTCGATGGCATTGCGGATCGCAGCGCGCACGTTCGCTTCGTCGTCAACCACCCGTCTCAAACCGTCGCGCTCTGCAGCCGGATCCGCGCGTGACTCCCAGAGGGAATCCGCGATCGCTCCGAAGTGCCGCCCGTGGGCGAGACGCGATCGCTCGATCGTGACTCCCTCCCGATCCTGCCGGGTGAAGTACTCGCGAACCGGCTCGAGCATCCGATAGCGACCTCGGTGGCTCCGACCCGAGCGTTCGAGGAGCGATTGCTCCCTCAGGGACACGACTGTCTCGAGCGGGTCGGGCTCCCCATCGACCTCACCGAGCACTGCCGAGGCGGCGTCGAGATCGAATCCGCCGCGGAAGACCGAGAGCGCACACATCGCGACTTGCTCCCCGGCCGAGAGGGCCTCCTCGCTCAGCGCAAATGCGTGGTCGAGGCTGCTATGTCGCCTCCCATCGCTCCGCCGGAGCGGTCTCGCCACCACCTCGGTGATGAAGCGCTCGAGATCGGAGAGATCGAGACTGCGAGCTCTCGCGGCCACGAGCTCGATCGCGAGGGGGATGCCGTCGAGCCGGTCGACGATCCGCGACACGGTCGCGATGGCCGACGCCGGGACGTCGCCACTAATCCCGGCGACACGGTCGAGGAACAGCTGCACACTGGGAGACGCGAAGAGGCCCTCAGTGGTGTGTGCCGCCGAGTCCGGAACGGGCAACGCCGCCAGCTCGACGACTTGCTCGCCGCCGATGCCGAGCCGCTCACGCGAGGTCACCAACACCGTCGCCCGACCGCCACGGCCAATCCACGTGTCGAGGAGGTCGGCCACGCTGGCCAGGACGTGCTCGGCGTTGTCGAGCACCACGAGGGCCCGGTCGCGCATGAGGCGCTCCACGATTGTCCGCTGTGTGCTCCCCGGATCCCGGGACTTCCTGCCCTCTGCCAGTCCGAGCGTGCCGACGCCCATCGCCTCCGAGATCGCGTTCGCCGCATCCTCGCTCGGGCTCAACGCGGCGAGGTCGACGAAGAAGACTTCCGCTCCGTGCTTCCTCTCAAAGTCGAGGGCAACCTCGACCGCGAGCCTTGTCTTGCCGACCCCAGGGGCGCCCACGACGGTCACGACCCGGTTCTGCTCGAGTTGCTCCAGGAGCGCCGCAGCCTCGCCCTCTCTCCCCACGAACGACGTGCCATAGGAAGGCGGAGGGGCTCCGCTTCGTGCGACCACCTCGGGCTCCGCCCGTCGCTGGAGGAGGACGTCCTCCTCGATCTCCTGAAGCGCGCGCGTCGGCTCGATGCCGAGCTCCTCCCCGAGGGTCGTCCGAGCACGTTGGTAGGCGCGCAGCGCATCGGATCTCCGTCCGGCGCCCTCCAGAGCGCGCATCAGGAGCGCCCACAGATCCTCCCGGAGCGGGTGCTCGGCAACAAGGGCTTCGAGCTCGCCAACGGCGACCTCGGAGTGGCCGAGCGCGAGGTCGCACGCGATCCGCTCCTGGAGCGCCGCGAGACGAAGCTCGTCGAGCCGGCGGATGGTCGGCTGGGCGAAGACCGCATACCCAGCATCGGTGAGCGGGCGCCCGCGCCAGAGATCGAGCGCTTCCGCGAAGAGCGCTCGGGCTTGCGCTGGATCGCTGACGCTCAACGCTCGGGCACGTTCAACGAGTCGCTCGAACGCGATGACGTCGGTCGGCTCGGCCCGGATGAGGTATCCGGGATGTCGGGCTTCGATGACGCCGGCCGCTGCCCCTCTCGGCCGCCCGGGCTCAATGGCGTTGCGCAGCTTCCAGATGTGATAGCGAAGCGAGTTGGCCGGGTCCTTGGGCAGGTCCTCTCCCCAGAGGTCGTCGATGAGCCGATCCGAGGCCACGACCTGCCCCGCCTCGATGAGGAGGCGAACCAGCAGCGTGCGCTGGAGCGCAGACGAGACTTCGACGGCCGTGCCGTCGTCTGCGATCACTTCGAGCGGTCCGAGGATCCGGAACTCCACTGGTACCCCCGCGTTCGGAGATCGACCCTACCCCACCGCTCCGCCGCCGTGCGAGATCTGGTTCTGTGGGCCCGACACGCGCCTCTACGACTCTGCGAACCCTGGGTTCGCGAAGTACCTAGGGGAGGAGGGTGCGGAGCTCGGCGATCTGCTCGCGCACCGACGCGAACGAGCCGCCCCGGGGCGATTTGCGTGCTTCGACCGATCCCTTCGCATCGAGGAGGTCGAGATCCTCGGGGACGAGCTGGGGGTGGGTCGCCTCGAGCTCGCCGGCGGTGACCGTGTCGAACCCGCGACCCTCCGCCTCGAGCTTCGCAACGAGGCCGCCGACCGTGTGATGAGCCTCACGGAACGGGACACCACGCGCGACGAGGGCTTCCGCGAGGTCGAGCGCGACGACCGCCGCCGAGGGCGCCGGCGGATGGAACGCCGCCGTCTCGATCATCCCCGTCAAGGCCGTGAGCGCGCGGGTGAGGGTGTCGTCGGCGTGGAACACCGCCCGCTTGTCCTCCTGCAGATCCCGGTTGTACGCGAGCGGCAGGCCCTTCTGGAGGGCGAGCAACGTCGCGACGTCCCCGATCACCGCCGCAGCCTTGCCGCGAGCGAGCTCGGCGATGTCCGGGTTCTTCTTGTGCGGCAGCGCCGAGGATCCCGTCGTGTAGGAATCCGCATACTCGGCCCAGGAAAACTCCTGCGTGGACCAGAGGACCAGCTCCTCTGAGAGACGCGACAAGTCGGCCATCGCCTGAGCTGCGCAGAACGCGTACTCGGCGGCGAAATCCCGCGACGCCACGGCATCGAGCGAGTTGCCGAACGCGGCATCGAAGCCGAGCCGCTGGGCGACGAGGTCGGGTCGCAACGGCAACGAGCTTCCCGCCGACGCGCCCGCGCCGAGTGGGGACACGTTCATGCGGGTGCGGGCCTGCGCGAACCGATCCATGTCGCGCAACAGCATCCATGCATAGGCGAGCAGGTGATGGGCGAACGGGATCGCCTGCGCCTGCTGGAGGTGCGTGAACGACGGGACGACCGTCTCTCCCGCCGCTTCGGCGCGATCGACGAGGACCCCGATGAGATGACGGATCTGGGCGATGCGGTGATCGGCGGCTCGTCGCAGGTAGAGCCGGAGGTCGAGCGCGATCTGGTCGTTGCGGGACCGGCCGGTGTGGAGCCTCCCAGCGTCGTCGCCGACGAGCTCGCCGAGGCGTCGCTCGACGGCGGTGTGCACGTCCTCGTCGCCGTCCCGGAACTCGAAGCGTCCGGCGTGCGCCTCATCGAGGATGTGCTCGAGCCCCGCTTCGATCCGTGCGACCGCTTCCTCCGGGAGGAGCCCGACTTCTCCGAGCATCGCAACGTGCGCGAGCGACCCTGCCAGGTCATCGACGAGCAGGCGCCGGTCGGATGTGTCGGCCGTGAACTGCCACAGTGCCTCGTCTGGACCGGCGGCGAACCGCCCACCCCACAGCGTCATGGGGCACCTCCGGTGCCCGTCGTCGGTCGTCGGCAGCCGGTAGTGAGATGACCTCCCACGGGCTTGATCTTGGGGTACCGGATACCGGGTACCGGGTACCGAGCACTCGCCTGCGGCAGCCGGCGACTCATTCGCCCTCACCCATCCGCTTCTCCGCGAAGGTCCGCAGCCGCAGGCTCTGGAGCCGGATGAAGCCGTCGGCGTCTGCCTGGTTGTAGACGTCGTCCGCTTCGAAGGTCACGGTCGCCTCGTCGTAGAGGCCGTGGCTCGCGGAGCGCCGGCCCTCGACCACGACCCCGCCCTTGTAGAGCTTGAGGCGCGCCTCTCCGTTGACGCGCGTCTGAACGTCGTCCATGAAGGCCTGCAGCGCCTCGCGCTCGGGCGAGTACCAGAACCCGTTGTAGACCATCTCGGCGTAGCGGTTCGATAACTCGTCTCTGAGGTGCGCGACCTCCCGGTCGAGCGTGAGCGACTCCACGGCCCGGTGGGCGTGGTGGAGGATCGTCCCGCCCGGCGTCTCGTAGACGCCGCGGCTCTTCATGCCGACGAACCGGTTCTCGACGATGTCGACGCGACCGACGCCGTGGCGCCCGCCGATCTCGTTGAGCCGCGACAGGAGCTCCACCGGCCCCAGCTCCACGCCGTTCACCGTCACCGGGTTGCCCTCCCGGAACCCGACGACGACCATCTCAGGCTCGTCCGGGGCGTCCTCCGGATCGGTCGTCATGCGGAACATCCCGGGAGGTGGGCCCATCCAAGGGTCCTCGAGAACGCCGCCCTCGTAGGAGATGTGGAGGAGGTTCGCGTCCATCGAGTATGGCTTCTCCGGCGTGGTCGGCACCGGGATGCCGTGCTCCGCCGCATAGGCTTCGAGATCGGCGCGTCCCTTCATCTTCCACTCGCGCCAGGGCGCGATCACTTTGATGTCCGGCTTCAGGGCGTATGAGGACAACTCAAACCGAACCTGGTCATTCCCCTTCCCCGTCGCGCCGTGGGCGATCGCATCGGCACCGTACTCTTCTGCGACGCGCACGAGGCCTTTGGCGATCACCGGCCGGGCGAGCGACGTCCCCATGAGGTAGTACCCCTCGTAGAGGGCGCTCGATCGCAGGGCCGGAAACACGAAGTCGCGCACGAACTCCTCGGTGAGATCCTCGACGACGGCGCCGATCGCCCCCGTCGTGATCGCCTTTTCACGGGCCTCGGTCACTTCGTCACCCTGACCGACGTCGGCCGTATAGGCGACGACTTCAGCCCCGTACTCCTCGATGATCCAGCGCAGGATGATCGAGGTGTCGAGTCCGCCGCTGTACGCGAGCACGACTCTCCTGATGCCGTCTCTCACTTCAGCCTCCCAGGTACTCAGCGGCGATCTCTGCCGCTCTGAATCTCTCGTCGACGGCGACGAAGATGGTGTCGTTGCCGGCGACCGTTCCCAGCACACCCGGAACCCCAGCGTCGTCGATCCGCCCGCCGACCAGGTGTGCAGCACCCGGAGGGACCTGGACCACGATCAGCTGGCCGGTCGTCGTCGTGGAGCCAACGAACTCGCCGACGGTTGCCGCCAGTGCCGAACGCGCCTTCATGATCTCGTCCGGTGACTGGATGCGGTACCGCGCCGAATCGCCGTCGCGCATCTTCGTTGCCCCGATCGCCTCGAGGTCTCGAGAGATCGTCGCCTGCGTCACTTCGAATCCCGCTTCGGAGAGCAGCCGGGAGAGCTGTGCCTGACTCTCGATCGTCTCGGTGGTCACGAGCCTGGTGACGAGCCGCCTCCGTGCCCCGGTTTGGCTCACGGCACCGGCTCCTTCGTGATCATGGTCCCGATTCCCTCCGGCGTGAAGATCTCGAGCAAGACCGAGTGTTGGATCCGACCGTCGAGGATGTGCACACGATCGACGCCGTTCTCGATGGCGTGAACCGTGGCCTGGAGCTTGGGGAGCATCCCTGCCGAAACAGTGCCGGACGAGAGCATCTCCCGGATACCGTCGGCCGTCGACCTGGCAATGAGGGTGTCCTCATTCCCGAAGACGCGGTAGAGACCCTCGACGTCGGTCAGGATCACGAGCTGCTTCGCGCCGACCGCCGCAGCGAGGGCACCCGCGGCTTCGTCGGCGTTGACGTTGTACACCTGCCCATCCTCGCCGCGTGCAAGGGGTGCAATCACCGGCACGAAGTCCTGCTTCTGAAGGCTGGTGACGATGCCGGCGTTCACCTGTGTGATCTCCCCGACGAATCCGAGGCGTTCGTCTCGCGGCCTGGCGACGAAGAGATTCGCATCGATCCCGCTGATCCCGGTCGCCACGGAGCCGTGGGCATTGATGAGGCGCACGATATCGGGGTTGATCTCCCCGGCGAGCGTCGATTGCACGACGCGAATCGTCTCAGCGTCGGTCACGCGCAATCCATCGACCCACTGGGGCTCGACGCCTCGCTGGTGCATCGCCTCGCTGATACGCGGACCGCCGCCGTGGACGATGACCGGATCGATGCCGACGTAGTAGAGCATGGCGATGTCGTCCGCGAACGTGTTGCGGAGCCCCTCGTCGACCATCGCCGAGCCCCCGTACTTGATGACCATCGTCGTCTCGGCGTACGCCTTGATGAACGGAAGCGCCTCGGAGAAGATCCGCGCCTTCCCCATCGTCTGGGCGATCGTCGACTTGCCCCGGTTCGGTGCTGAATGTCCGGTCGTCATGACCGCTCCGCGTTGAATCGGACGTAATCGGGTGTCAGGTCGGTCGTGAACACGCGTGCCGTTCCGGGCCCGCCCCCGACGTTCACGGTCACGCCGAAGTCGCTGCTCATCGCGTCGACGACGCCCTCTTCATCGAAAGGCACGCCCACCCCGTTGCGCGCCACCATGGTCCCGGCGAAGGTGATGCTGAGGTCGTCGAAGTCGACTTCTTCATCGACCTCGCCGAGCGCCCCGACGATCCGCCCCCAATTCGGGTCACCTCCGTAGAACGAGGAACGCACCAGGACCGAGTCGGCGATGCGGCGCCCCATGTTCCGGGCCGCCGTGTCGGAGGCCGCGCCGGTGACGACGATCGTCACCACCTTCGACGCGCCCTCCGCGTCTGCGGCGATGCGCCGCGCCAGCCCGACCGATGCGCCGGTGAGGGCGGCGGCGAGGTCCTCCGGCTCGGGCGTGAACCCCGATGCGCCCGAGGCGAGGACGATGACCGTGTCGTTCGTCGACGGGCACCCGTCGACGTTGAGGGCGTGGAACGAGTGGTCGACCGCGATCCGCAGCGCCTCGTCGAGGACGTCCGCCGACACCTCGGCATCGGTGGTGAGCACGACGAGCATCGTCGCCATGTCGGGGCGGATCATCCCGGCACCCTTCGCCATCCCCCCGACGGTGAAGCCGTCGGCACGGACGACGACCTCCTTCGCAACGGAGTCGGTGGTGAGGATCGCCCAGGCGGCGGCGTTCGCATCGGATTCCTCGCTCCCGAGCGCCGCGACCGCATCCTCGACGCCGGCGGTCACCGCCTCCGGGGCGAGGTGGGTCCCGATCGTCCCGGTTGAGCAGATGAGCACGTCTTCAGGCGCACACCCGAGGAGCTCGGCCGTGCGGTTGGCGGTGAGCTCCGCCACGGCACGGCCCCGCTCTCCGGTAGCGGCGTTCGCGCAACCGGAATTGAGGACCACCGCCCGTGCCGTCGCCGACGCCTTGAGGTGCTTCCGTGACAGGCGCACCGGCGCCGCCGCCGCCATGTTCGTCGTGAAGACGGCCGCGGCGACGACGGGCCGCTCGGCTGCGACGATCGCGAGGTCGAGCTCGCCACCGACCTTGATGCCGGCAGCGACACCTGCCGCTGAGAACCCGTGCGGTGCAACGACGCTCACGGCATCCATCCTTCCAACGGGAGCCCGGCCGTCTCGTCCAGCCCGAGCATGAGATTCGCCGCCTGGATGGCCTGGCCCGCCGCTCCCTTCACGAGGTTGTCGATGGCAGAGATGAGCACGACGGTCCCGCTGCGTTCGTCGAGCGCCGCCGAGACGAGCGCGCGGTTCGACCCGACGACCCAGCGCGTCTCGGGCGAGCCTTCGACGATCGACACGAACGGTTCCTGCTCGTAGGCGCTTCGCAGCGCACCGTTCACGGCGTCGACCGTCACACCCTCCCCCGCGCGTGCGTAGATGGTCGTCAGGATCCCCCGCTGCATCGGGACGAGGTGCGGGGTGAAGATCAGCTGCACGGTCATCGCGGCGACATCATCGAGGGCGCGCTCCATCTCCGGCTGGTGGCGGTGTTGGAGCACCTTGTACGCCTTCGCCGACTCGTCGACCGCCCCGAAGTGGAGATCGTCGCGCATGCCGCGACCCGCTCCGGAGACGCCGGACATGGCGTCGACGATGATGCCCGTTGGCTCCACGAGACCCTCCGCGAGCAGGGGGGCGAGGGGGAGAATCGCGGAGGTGGGGTAGCACCCGGGCGACGCGACGCGGTCCGTGCGGGCGATCGCCGACCGGTGGAGCTCGGGGAGCCCGTAGGCCCATGCCCCGAGCTGGTCGGGGAAGGGGTGGCTCATCCCGTAGGCGGACTCGTAGCGGGCGGGGGTGTCGAGGCGGAAGTCGCTCCCCAGATCGACAACCTTCGCGCCTCGGCCGAGGAGCTCCATCGCCGGCGCCGCAGACGTTCCGTGCGGGAGCGCGAGGAAGACGAGGTCGACGTCGGGCACCTCTCCCGGGTCGAGCGACCCGAGGACACGCTCACCCCCGCCGAGATGGGGATGAACGGCACCCAGTCGCTCTCCCGCCGCGCGGTGGGCGCCGAGATAGACGGCATCGAGCGCAGGGTGGGCGTCGACGAGCCGGATGAGCTCGCCTCCGGCGTACCCGGATGAGCCGAGGATCGCAGTGGCGCAGGTCAATGGAGGTCCTTCACGGAAGCATGGAATATACGAATATGCAGTCCCTCGTGCAAGCGAAGGTCGGCCGTCGGCCGCGATCGCGGTGGGCTCTCCCTGCGAGCCGAGTCCCCGAAGGTCGTCCGGCTCTACCAGTAGAGCCGGAAACGCACCAGGCTATGTCCTCATGAGACCGAGATTCGCGCTCCTTCTTGCAGCCGTCGTGGCGTTGCTCGGCATCGCCCTCCCGGCCGCGGCGCAGGCGACCGCCGACGACGGCGCCGTCGTGCATGGCGTCCTCTTCTTCTCCCCCACCTGCGGGCATTGCCACAAGGTCATCACCGAGGACCTCCCGGTCATCTACGAGGAGCACGGCGGAGCCGCCGAGGTCAGCTACGACGAGACCGCCGACCCGGCCGACGTCGCCTTCTACCTCATGTCGAACGGCACCCTTGAACTGCTCCTCGTCGACGTCTCGGTCGAAGCCGGTTCGGCGATGTTCGTCGCCGACTCCGAGGCGCTCGGGATCGAGCAAGCCGGCGTCCCCCGGCTCGACATCGCCAACACCTATCTCGTCGGATCTGCCGAGATCCCGGACCGTCTCCCGGGCATCATCGAGCAAGGCATCTCCGACGGCGGGCTTCCCTGGCCCGACATCGCGGGCATCGAAGAAGCCCTCGCGAGCGTCCCCGGAGCGACCGCCCCGGCCGATGCCGGTTCCGGGACGGCAGCGAACCCGGGCGACGAGCCGGCGGGCGGAGACGCGGCCGAGGTGCTGCCGTCCGGGGCGAACGACTCCGTCCTGGACCGCATTGCGCGCGACCCGGTTGGGAACGGCCTCGCGATCGCGGTGCTGACCGCGATGATCGTGAGTGTGTTCGCCGTCGTCGTCCTCGCCCGTCGCGACGCGCTCACCGAAGGCCCCATCTGGCTCGTCCCGACCCTCGCGATCGTCGGGATCGCCGTCTCGGTCTACCTCGCGAGCGTCGAGACGAGCGGTGCAGAGGCGGTCTGCGGGCCGGTCGGCGACTGCAACGCCGTCCAGCAGAGCGCGTACGCCTCGATCCTCGGCGTGCCCATCGGCGTGCTCGGCGTGGTCGGGTATGCCGCCCTCCTCCTCGGATGGGCCCTTGCGAAGTCGACGCGCGGCCGTCTCGCCGACTGGGGAGCGGTCCTCGCTGCCGGGATCGGCTTCGGCGGGACCATCTTCTCGATCTACCTCACCTTCCTGGAGCCGTTCGTCATCGGCGCGACGTGCATCTGGTGCCTCACGTCGGCGGTGGCGATCACGGCCCTGCTCTGGCTCACGGCAGGGCCGGGCCTCCGCGCGATGAGAAGGATGGGCACCGGCGGTTCGAAGCCGCCGGCGGACGAGCGAGAGTTGGTGTACGGCTAGGGCCGTAGCCGGGATGGTCAGGCGCTGAACGTGCCCATCAGGACCGCTTCGGCGAGCACGCGCCCGTCCATCGCATCGAGCACGTCCGCCTTCGTCGCCCCTTCCGGCAGTCGGAGCGGCGCATCGAGGGCGAAAAGTCGGAAGAAGTAGCGGTGTGTGCCGGACGGCGGGCACGGGCCGCCGTACCCGAGCCGCCTCCAGGAGTTGCTTCCGCCGATCCCGAGTTCCCCGACATCCTCCGGGATGATGGAGACGGGGTCGATGTCGAAGGCCACCCAATGGTCCCACGTCCCAGCCGGCGCGTCCGGGTCGTCCATGATGAGGGCGAGGACTGCGGCGCCTTCGGGGATCCCCGCGATGTGCAGCTCCGGCGACACATCCTCGCCGTGGCAGGAGAACTTGGCCGGGATGGGCGTCTCGTGGGCGAATGCGGGTGCCGTCAGTCTCATCTCGTCTCCTTCGATCTCGGGCATCGTCGACGTCGTCGACGCAGAGGTCACCGAGGGCGGCGGTTCCGCGGGCTCGGTCGTCGAGCACGCCGCTGCAGCCGCGATCACCGCCGCGAGGGTCAACCATCTCGCCCTCATGCTCCGAGTATCGCGCGGACGGACGGCCGCTTCAGTGGTTCTGCGCGCTCCACGCGTCGAGCATCGCGTAGGCCTCCGCTTCGCCGAACGGGCCTTCCTCGATCCTCCGCTCGTAGAGCATCCGCATGATCCGGCCCACGTCCGGGCCTGGGTCGATGCCGAGGTACTCCATCACCTGGTTGCCGTCGATCGGTGGGCGGAGTGCATCCAGCTCCTCCTGCTCGCGCAGCTCCGAGATCCGCTCCTCCAACTCGTCGATGCGGCGCGTGATCGCCCGCTCCCGGCGCTTGTTCCGGGTCGTCACGTCGCATCGGACCAACTCGTTGAGGTCCGCGAGTTGCGGCCCGGCGTCGCGAACGTAGCGGCGCACGGCGGAATCGGTCCAGCCCATCCTGTAGGTGTGCGGGCGCATGTGCAGGAAGACCAGTCGGGACACGTTCTCGGTCGTCTGCTTCGCGTAGCGGAGGTCCTTCATCCGACGCCGCGTCATGCGGGCGCCGACGACCTCGTGGTGATGGAAGGACACGCCTCCCGGGCCGAACTCCCGCGTCGCCGGCTTGCCGATGTCGTGGAAGAGGGCTGCGAGCCTCAGCTCGAGCCGGGGCGAGGTCTTCTCGACGACGGCGATCGTGTGCGCGAGGACGTCCTTGTGATGGTGCACGGGATCGGCCTCGAGCGAGAGCGCCGGCAGCTCTGGGATGAACTCGTCGGCGAGGCCGGTTTCGACGAGCCCCCAGAGGGCGGGGCCCACGTGCTCGCCGATCATGAGGCGGTCGAATTCGCTCTTGATCCGCTCGGCGGAGACGATCTCGAGCCTGCGCCGCATCCGATGGACTGCGTCGAGGGCTTGCTCGTCCGGGGTGAACCCCAGGCTCGAAACGAAGCGGAAGAGGCGGAGCATGCGAAGCGGGTCGTCCCCGAACGCGACTTCCGGGGCGAGCGGCGTACGCAGCAACGCCTGGTGGAGATCCACGAGCCCGCCGTGGGGATCGACCATCTCGGGAACGTGGTCGTCGGTCACAGGGATCCGGAGGGCCATCGCGTTCACCGTGAAGTCCCTCCGGGCGAGATCCTCCTCGATGTCCTCCGAGTAGGTGACTTCCGGCTTCCGGCTCTCGTCCCGGTAGATCTCCGAGCGGAAGGTCGTGATCTCATGCACACGGCCGTCTCGAATCGCCCCGACAGTCCCGTAGGTCTTGCCGGCGAGGTAGAGGTCGGCCGCCCAGGGGGCAACGATCTCCTCGATCTCCGCCGGCCGCGCGCCGGTGGTGAAGTCGAGGTCGGCGTTGGGACGGTCGAGGAGCGCATCACGGACGCTCCCTCCCACCAGGTACAGGTCGTGCCCGGCGGCGGCGAAGAGGCGGGCGAGTTCGCGAGCGGGCGTGCCGGGCGAGAGGAGATCGGCGAGCCGGGCGGGGATCACGACGGTCCCCTCACGACTGTCTCCATCGGTTGGCCAGGGCGTCGGCGTACTCATTCCAGGTGTGGCCGGCGTGGGCCTTGATCCACGTGAGGTCGAGCTCCGGGCGTTGCCGGAACGTCGCGTAGGCGCGCCGGACGAGGTCGACGTTCTCGACCGGCCCGGTCTTGCGTCGCCACCCACGCTGCTCCCATCCCGGCGCCCACTCGTTGATCGTCCGCACGGCGAGGTTCGAGTCGGAGTACACGACCGCCGGGGTCCCCGGCGGCACGAGCTTGGCGCCCTCGATGATGGCGGTGAGCTCCATGCGGTTGTTCGTGGTGTCGCGGTCGTGGCCGGCCACCTCCTCGACGATGGTGCCGTCGACGACGTACACCGCCCCCCACCCGCCGGGGCCGGGGTTCGGTGTGCATCCGCCGTCGGTGAAGACCCCGGTCTGCGGGTCATTGGGTGAGGCGGGCGCGTGAGCCCTTCCGGGAGCGGCATCGCGACAGCCGCGGCACTGCCTCGGTGTCCACCCCGGGTAGCGGTCGAGGACGCTCTGCGGCAGCGAGAAGGCGGCCCCACACGTTTGGCAGACGTAGCTCGGCATGTGGTCGTGAGGGTACCGACCAGCCTGCCCGAACGGGTTCCTCCGGTATCGAGGGGGCCGGGACGCGGGACGGGCAGAGCGCCGCCTCGGCCGGTCACCGACCGGGGGAGCTGCCTCAGATGGACATCAGGCCCCGTGTCTGCGCAGCGACCTTGAAATCGGTCGTCGACGTCGCGTGGGCCAACGCATCTTCGAACGTGACCGTTCCCTTCGCGAACAGGTCGAGGATGGCCTGGTCGTACGAACGCATCCCGTAGAACTCGCCTTCGGCGATGTCGACCGCGATCGACGGCGTCCGCTGCTCATCGAGCAGCTTCTCCGCAACGCGCTCGGTGTTGGTGAGTACCTCGACGGCCGCGACCCTCCCGTTCCCATCGGCCCGCGGGAGGAGCTGCTGGCTGACGATCCCCTTGAGCGTCGTCGCGAGGATCTGACGGATCTGCGTCCGTTGATACGGCTCGAACGACTCGACGACCCGGTTCACCGTCTCGATGCCGTCGAACGTCGGGAGGATCGCAATGACGAGGTGGCCGGTCTCCCCGGCGCGAAGCATCTCTGCCGTGGTCTCCTGGTCCGGCAGCGCACCGACGAAGATCACGTCGCTGTCGTTGCGCATCGCCGCCCTCACCCCCGAGGCGAAGGAGATCGTGTCGATCCCGACCTCACGCTGGGAGATGATCGCTTGATCGTCGGGGAAGAGGTTCTCGATGGGATCTTCGATCGTGACGATGCTCGCGCGACGCGTGTGGTTGACGTGCTCGATGATCGTCGCGGCCGTGGTCGTCCTCCCGGAGCCGGCCGGGCCCGTGACGAAGAGCAACCCGGGCTTCTCATCGGCGAGACGCGACACGACGCCGGGGAGCCCGAGCGCGTCGAAGCCGCCGTCGACGGTCTGCACGGTGCGAAGCACGAGCGTCAACGATCCCCGCTGGCGGAACACCGACACGCGAAAGCGCCCGAGGGCCGGTCGGCCGATCGCGAAATCGGCCTCGCCCGCCTTCTCGAGCATCGCCCGTGCGCGGTCGGTCACGATCTCGTCGCAATAGCCGATCGTGTCTGCCGGCCGGATCGACGGCAGGTCGGAACGATGGACGACGCCGTCGATGCGGAAGGCGGGCGGCGACCCGACCTTCAGATGCAGGTCCGATCCGCCGACGTTGGTCAGCTTCTGCAGTAGTTCGTCCAGAGGCGGCAAGGTCTCGTGCACGGCGGCTCCTCGAGGCGACGGTGGCTCACCGATGTATCGGCGGGCTCCGAATCAGCCTTGATCGAGTTCCCAGAACAGCGAGAAGACCTGTTCCGCGTAGTCCAGGGCCGGCACCGAGTGCTCCGGCGGGTCCAACGGAGGCTCGCCCGCCGCATACCCGTCGAGCGTCGCTGTGACCGACGCGCGGATTGCCACGAGGTTGTAGCCGCCCTC
>Ga0316577_10000584_pt1 | contig 14964 bp, 15 predicted proteins | sample S5NA_FD_203073 | JGI IMG/M metagenome (GOLD analysis project Ga0316577, IMG submission 203073) | Rhizosphere microbial communities from salt marsh grasses in Alabama, United States - S5-7_050615r2r1 | ecosystem: Host-associated > Plants > Roots > Rhizosphere | place: USA: Alabama | collected... | reverse complement strand
GAGGCGATCAGCAAGCTGTACGATCTGCAAAGACGAGCCAAGGTGGGCTAGATACCCTCCCTCACCTAGCGGAAGTAGGCCTGCTTTCCCAGCAAGCGAGCTGCGGGCCGACCTGGAGCGGCGATCGATATCCTCAGCACGAGCCAAGATGGATGGATTCTTGCGCCCATCGCGAATGTGTGCTATCATGGGCGCAGCGTCTGTGCGAGTCTTCACAATGTGACCGGGAGGCGATGATGTCAAAGAAGCCGGTACCTGATATAGTGATTGGACGGTTGCCCATCTATTTGAGGGCGCTCAACCACCTATTGGGCGAGGGGCAACGGATCACGGCCTCCAAGGACCTTGCAGCGCGGCTAGGCATTAGTTCAGCCCAGATCCGCAAGGATCTCTCGCATTTTGGCGAATTCGGCAAACAAGGGATGGGGTATGATATTGACTACCTGCGCGGTGAGATCATGCGCATCCTGCAGGTGGACAGGATCTGGGATGTCGCGTTGGTGGGGGCCGGGGATCTGGGGCACGCGATCGCTCACTACGGTGGGTTCGAGGGCCGCGGCTTTCGGGTGGTTTGTGTATTCGATAACAATCCGCAGAAGATTGGCCGGCGCCTGGGCAAGATCGAGATCTGCGACGCGGAGAACTTGGGTTCAAAGCTTGCAGAGAAGGGGATCAAGATCGCAATCGTTGCCGTTCCGGACAGCGAAGCGCAAGCGGTGGTCGATGAACTGGTGGAGGGTGGAATTCAGGCGATTCTGAACTATGCGCCGATCACCGTGACGGTGCCGCCCGGCGTCCGTGTGCAGTATATTGACCCGGTGGCCCATCTTCAGCGCTTGACCTATTATCTTTGATGGCTGCAGTCTCTGCAAAGAAGGCGCCTGACCATGGCATCTTGGTCGGGCGCCTTTTCAATATCTACAAGTCCGGCGGAAGGTGATAGCTAGTAGGCGGGCAGGCTGCGCTTGATCGTCTCATAGTCTTCTAGGGCTTTGCCGGCGCCTAGAGCTACACAAGCAATCGGGTTGTCAGCCACATAGCAGGGGACGCCCGTCTCCTTGGTGAGCAGCAGGTGGAAGTTGCGCAAGAGCGCACCCCCGCCGCTCATGACGATGCCCCGATCGATCACGTCAGAGGCCAGCTCGGGAGGTGTCTTCTCCAAGACGTGCTTGACGACGCCGGCAATGGTCGAGAGCGGCTCGGCCATGGCCTCGGTCACCTCGGCAGAGGTGAGGAGGATCGTCTTGGGCAGGCCGGATACCTGGTCGCGGCCGCGTACCTCCTTGGTCAGCTCATCTTCGAGGGGCAGGGCGCTGCCGATGCTGATCTTGACCATCTCTGCCGTCTGCTCACCGATCATCAGATTATACTTCCTCTTGACATAACTCATGATGGCTTCATCAATACGGTTACCCCCCACGCGCACCGAGGCGAATTCGACGATGCCGTTCATCGAGATCACGGCGGCCTCGCTTGTCCCTCCGCCGATGTCGACGACCAGATTGCCTGTGGGCGTATTGACCGGCATGCCTGCTCCGAGGGCGGCAGCAAGGGGTTCTGGAATGAGGTAGGCTTCGCGGCCTCCCGCCTGGATCGCCGCATCGTGGACGGCCCGGCTTTCGACGCTGGTTACTCCCACGGGCACGCTGATGGCGATGAGGGGTTTGATCACTCGGAGGCGTCCAGCAACCTTGCTAATGAAGTAGCGCAGCATGGCCTCTGTCACAACATAATCTGCAATGACTCCGTCGCGCAGGGGCCGGGCTACCTCAATCGTCTCCGGCGTACGCCCCAGCATCTCTCGAGCTTCGGTACCGACAGCAACGATTTTGTTGTCGTTGCTGGCGATGGCGACGACGGATGGCTCTTGCAGGATGATTCCTTTGCCCTTGACCCAGACCAGGACATTGACTGTGCCCAGGTCGACACCGATATGCTTTGCTAGCATCTATCTCTCACCTAAATGGAATTCCCTCTACACACTTTGGGGACGGGCGACCTTCCCGTCCCCATCGCTACCTACTGTCACATGCCGGGTGGTTGCGTTGAGCCCGGGGGTCTTCCGCCGGCGCGACGCTTTCGCCTGGCGACCTTCAGGCGGATCACAGAACGTCTCAACGCTGCCTCCGCCCGGGCGAAATCGACATCCTCGCGCTGTTTCTGGGCCATGAGCTCTTCAGCTCGGAGTCGCGCCTCTTGCGCTCGCTCTGTGTCGATTTCGTCTGCCCTTTCCGCTGAGTCAGCCAGGATGGTCACGTGTTCGCTGCCGACTTCCAGGAAGCCCCCTCCGATGGCAATGAACTCATCCTCCTGGCCCTGGCGGTGGATGACCAGTTCTCCAAAGGTCAGGGCTGTGATGAGAGGGGCATGGTTGGGCAGGATTCCCAACTGGCCCTCAATGCCGGGAGCCACGACCATATCTACCTGGTCGTCAAACACGGTACGCTCGGCGGTTACTACTTCGCAGCGTATTTTGGCCATCTAGCGCCTCAATTCCTCCGCAGCCCGGACCGCCTCGTCGATCCCGCCGACCATGTAGAAAGCTTGCTCTGGCAGGTCGTCGTGCTGGCCCTCAAGGATCTCTTTGAAGCCCCGAACTGTCTCCTGGATGGTCACATAGCGTCCGGGACGGCCAGTAAAGGTTTCGGCCACGAACATCGGCTGGCTGAGGAATCGCTGGATCTTGCGGGCACGGGCCACCACCAGTTTGTCTTCTTCTGAGAGTTCGTCAATGCCCAAGATGGCGATGATGTCCTGCAAGTCCTTGTATCGCTGGAGCACACGCTGGACCTCGCGCGCCACGTCGTAGTGTTCGTCGCCGACGATGCGTGGATCGAGGATGCGCGAGGTGGAGCCGAGCGGATCGACCGCCGGGTACAGTGCCTGCTCGGCGATGGAGCGCTCCAAGGCGATGGTAGCATCCAGATGGGCGAAAGTGGCCACGGGTGCTGGATCGGTGTAGTCGTCGGCGGGGACGTAGACCGCTTGCATAGAGGTGATGGATCCCTTACGGGTGCTGACGATCCGCTCCTGCAACTCGCCCATCTCGGTACCCAAGGTGGGCTGGTAGCCGACGGCGCTGGGCATCCGACCCAGCAGGGCTGACACCTCAGAGCCGGACATGACAAAGCGGAAGATGTTGTCGATGAACAGCAGGACGTCCCGGCCTTCGTCGCGAAAGTATTCAGCCATGGTGAGGCCGGTGAGGCCGACTCTCAGACGCACACCCGGTGGCTCATTCATCTGGCCAAAGACCATGGCCACACTGTCGATGACACCAGATTCGCGCATCTCATACCACAGGTCGTTGCCCTCGCGTGAGCGTTCGCCCACACCAGAGAAGACTGAGTAGCCCTTGTGAACTGTGGCAAACGTCCGGATCAACTCCTGGATGATGACGGTCTTGCCCACACCGGCACCGCCAAACACCCCTGTCTTGCCGCCGCGGGTGAAGGGAGCGATGAGGTCGATCACTTTCAGGCCAGTTTCGAGAAACTCGGGCTTGGTGACTTGCTCCTCAAACGTGGGGGCGGGTCGGTGGATGGGATAGTGCTCTTCGGCCTCGACAGGGCCTGCATTGTCGATGGGCTCGCCAAGCACGTTGAAAATGCGCCCAAGCGTTTTGGGGCCAACTGGCACGGCGATGGGCTGGCCGGTATTGATCGCCTCCATACCGCGCCGCAGGCCGTCGGTGGCGTCCATGGCCACACACCGCACCCAGGAGTTGCCGAGGTGTTGCTGCACTTCCACCACGAGCCGTCCCCGTTTGCGCGGGATCTCTACGGCATCATAGATTTCAGGCAAGTCTCCAGCAGTGAACTCTATGTCTACGACGGGGCCCATAACCTGTGCGACTCGGCCCCTGCTCCGGTTTGCCATCGGTCCTCCTCAGGATATCGTGCTATTGCTCTGCGAAAGAGCGGTGCCCTACTGCAGGTTGTCGCCCGACACGACCAGGCAGGTGACTGTGTCGCGAACGCCAGCCGCGGGGCGAAGTTCATTCATGACGGTCGTCAGGATGTCGTTGGTGGTGGCTGCCTCAATGGCGACGATCAGATCGTACGGGCCGGTAATCAGTTCCACCGACCGGACCATAGGGCTGATCTTTAACGAGCTATAGATCGCCTTGGTCAGGCCGGGTGCTGTCCTCAGCAGAACATAAGCCTTTGCAGCCATCGTCAGTTCCTTCCCCTATCGAGCTTTGGTCTTGGCCAGAGCCTCTGCCCCACCCGCGATGTCGAGCATCTCTTTGGTGATTGCCTCCTGCCGGGCACGGTTGTAGGTCAGGGTTAGGTCGCCCAGGAGCTCGGAGGCATTCTCGGTGGCGTTACGCATAGCTACCATTCTGGCACTGTGCTCGCTGGCCAATGATTCCAGCACAGCTTGATAGATCTGCAGTTCGGTGAAGCGGGGCAGGACCGTGTTCAAGATCGTGGCCGGATCGGGTTCATACAGGTACTCCCCGGTTGATGGGGGGGCGTGCTGGCCGCGATGTTCAGAGATTGCCGTGTTGCCCAGGTGCAGCGGGCGGATGGGTAGCAGTTGCCAGATCGCTGGCCGCTGATTTAGAGTGTTAATAAAGTCGGTATGAGCCAGGTAGACGACATCATAGTGGCCCGAGACAAAGCCATCCATGACCGTTCGGGCGATGGGCGTCACATCCAGCAACCTGGGCTGGGGGGGCAGTTCCGAGAATTCGGCGACGATGGTCTGCCTCATGCGCCACATGGCATCTCGCCCGCGCTTGCCAACGGTGATGAGTTGCACCGGATACGACATCTCGGCGATGAATCGGGCCCCTGCCTGGATCATGTTGTGATTGTAGCTGCCGCACAACCCCTTGTCGGCGGTGATCAGCACCATGCCGATGGTTCTGATCTCCTCCCGAAGCTCCAATAGCGGGTGGATGGTCTCGTCGACGCCCCTTTGAGCAGCAAGATTGCTCAGGATCTGCCATGCTTTTTCGGTGTAGGGCCGGGTGGCCAGGACCTGCTCCTGTGCACGGCGCATTTTGGAGGCGGCCACCATTTGCATGGCTCGGGTTACCTGGGATATGTTTTTGACGCTGCGAATACGTCGTCGAATCTCTCGTGTACTGGGCAACAGGCTACTCCTTGTAGCAGCTTGGGTGTCGTCGCCGGTATCGGCGAATGGCAGACTGCCCCATCCTGGCCGGCCTACTCCCCTTTCGGCTTTGGCTCAAGGATCAGAATTCGTTCCTCGCTATATTCCCCGATGTCTACCCCCTGCGGTTTGCCGTTCTGATCCTCGCCTGTTTTGCGCACCACCCGTACCCACCAGTAGACCACCCCTCGCCCGTATTCATAGGGTGGGTGGAAAGGGGCCAGGAAGGCACCTTCGGCCAGGAACTGTGTGTCCTTGGTATAGACATAGTCCCCGTACCAGTCTTGCCCCTCGACTTCGGGCCGGCGTTCGAGGTGTAGATGATAGTACTCGTCGCTGGCAAGCTTGCCGACAGAAGTCCACTTGAGCAAGACTGTGCTCTTCCACGAGACAGGCTGTTCGTCGGGCGGATCGAGTAGCGCTGGGCTAGGATACTTGAGCTCCGCGGGTGCGGCTGTGGGTTCGCTCACCGTGGGTCCTGGGCTGGCGATTTCAGTCTGCGCGGGTTCCGGAGTCGGGACTGGGCTCTCGGTTCCGCTGGTAGGTGCGGCGCTCGTCGCTGTCGCCTGGGTCTTTCCGGTTGGGGTGGCGACAATGATCCAGGGCGTCTGAGTTGGTTGCTCGCTCGCTATTGTCCCGGATCCGGGTGTCGCAGTGACGACCACGATCCACGGAGTCTGTGTGGGCGGTGGCTCAGTTGGCTCCGGCGTGGCACCGCAGCCAAGCAAGACACTTGCCAAAGCAATTAGCGAAATGAGCGCCGACAATCTCTTCATACTAGAACGCTGCCGTGGCTTTAAAGTCCTGGATGGCTTGCCTGAGTGCCTGCTGCGTCTCGTCATCCATCTTGCGCCCGGTAGCAATCGTCTGAACCAGGGCAGGATGACCGTCCTTCATGTAGCGCACAAAAGCTTTTTCAAAGTCGCTTACCTTGCCGATAGCGACATCGTCCAGGTAGCCGTTAGTGACCGCGAAAAAGACCATGATCTGATCGACCAGAGGCACGGGCGAATACTGGCCCTGTTTGAGCACTTCCTGGACGCGCAAGCCCCGATCTAACTGGCGACGGGTGGCCTCATCCAGGTCTGAGCCAAATTGGGCAAAGGCAGCCAGCTCACGGAAGGCGGCCATGTCGAGCCGCATGCGTCCTGCCACCTGCCGCATCGCTCCGGCCTGGGCGGCGCCACCGACGCGCGACACAGAGAGGCCGGCATTGACAGCCGGACGGATTCCGGCATAGAAAAGGTCGCTCTCGAGGTAAATCTGCCCATCGGTGATAGAGATGACATTAGTGGGGATGTAGGCGGACACATCCCCGGCCTGCGTCTCGATAATGGGCAGGGCTGTCAGCGATCCGCCCCCGTAATCTGGATGTAGCTTGGCGGCTCGCTCGAGCAGGCGGGAATGGAGGTAGAAGACGTCGCCTGGATACGCTTCGCGGCCCGGTGGCCGGCGGAGGAGAAGGGAGACCTGGCGATAGGCCCAGGCATGCTTGGAGAGGTCATCGTAGATGATGAGCGCCTCCTTGCCCTGCTCCATAAATTCCTCACCCATTGAACAGCCGGCATAGGGAGCGATGTACTGCAGGGTGGCCGGCTCCGATGCAGAGGCCACGACGACGATGGTGTGGTCCATGGCGTCGAACTCTTCCAAGGTGGCAACCACCTGGGCGATCTGCGCGAGCTTCTGGCCAATAGCAACGTAGATGCAGATCAGGTCTTTGCCCTTCTGGTTAATGATGGTGTCAATGGCCAGGGCCGTCTTTCCCGTCTGCCGATCGCCAATGATCAGCTCACGCTGCCCGCGGCCGATGGGAATCATCGAGTCAATGGCTTTGATTCCGGTCTGCACCGGGGTGTCAACGCTTTTGCGGGTCACCACGTTGGGCGCGATGCGCTCGATGGGTCGGTATTTGTCGAAAGAGATGGGGCCTTTCCCATCGATCGGCTCGCCAAGGGCATTGACGACGCGACCAACCAGGCCCTCTCCCACCGGCACGGAGACGATGCGCCCCGTGCCTTTGACAATGTTCCCTTCCTCGATACCGGTGTACTCACCCATGATGATGACGCCCACGTTGTCTGCTTCGAGGTTGAAGGCAAGCCCCATGACGCTTTCGCTCCGGCCGGGTTTGGGTGGGAATTCAACCAGCTCCATCGCCATCACGCCGGCCAATCCATCGGCACGGGCGATGCCGTCTCCGACCTCGAGGACGGTCCCAACATCGACCGCCTGGAGGGGGGCCTCAAAGTCCTCAATCTGCTTCTTGAGAATCGCAGTGATATCTTTGGCTTGCAGGGCCATTTACGTCTCCTAAAGTCAAAGCGCTACGTACTATGCGTGCTCAAACTGGCGTGCAGTCTGGACAACACGCGTTCCAATGACCAACACTCGGCAGGCAAGGCTAGGCTGTCAAACGATCTCGCATGGCGGCCAGCTTGCCGGAGACGGTCCCATCAATCACCTGGTCACCAACCCGCAGGTAGACGCCTCCAATGACGGATCCATCCACCTCGTATTGGAATTCCAGGTCAGAACCGAAGCGGGCCGCTAGCCTGGCCTGCATGGCTTCCTTTTCCGCCTCGGTCAGTGGTACCGCGGTAGTCACGCGGGCGACCTGGACCTTGGGACGGCGCCGCACAAGCCGCTCGAACTCGACCAGGATGGAATCGATCTGGTCGAGCTGTCCAGCCTCCAGCAAGGTTCCTAGGAACTTGCGGACATCGGAACCAACTGCGCCTACCTTGGCCTGGTCGAGCATCTGGAGCTTGTCCGCAGCTGGGATCTTGGGATCGTGCAGGGCAGTGCGCAGAGCAGTATCTTCCCTCAACGCCTTCTGCACGTCGCCCAATTGCCGAGTCCATGGCTCGAGTGCCAGATCATAGATCGCAGCCGCATAATCCTGAGGTCGGGCTTGTACGCTCACTTGAGTTCCTCGGTCTGCTCCAGGAATTCGGCGATTAGCTGGCGCTGGCGTTGCTCATCCAGGGTCTTGCCGATGACCTTCTCCGATATGGCCAGGGAGAGGTCAGCAACCTGCTGGCGAAGCTCAGCCATGGCCAGGTCTCGCTCGCGGCCGATCTCTTCCTTGGCTTTGTCGACCTGCGCGCGGGCTTCTTCTCGGGCCGTGTCCAGGATCTCCTGGCGGGCCTTTTCACTCATTTGCGTGGCTTGGGCAATGATCTCTTGTCCCTCTTTACGTGCTTCGGTCATGCGCTGCTCGAACTCTTGCTCGATCTCGGCGGCCCGCCTCGAAGCCTGTTCTGCATCCTCCAGCCCTTTCTTGATGCGCGCCGAGCGCTCGTCGAGCATACGGAGAATCGGCTTGTAGGCCACGAAATAGAGGAGCACAGCCAGCAACGTAAAGTTGACGATCTGGGAAACCAGATAGCCCAGATTGATGCCTAGTGCTTCCAACCGTCAACCTCCTTGGGTTCTTCCCGGACTTCCAGCGATAGAATCAGGTCTGCCCCAGCGAGTGGGGCAATGGCTTGGTGCAATCTCCATGCTCCAGCCTGGAATGTCCCTAGACGAACTTGATAATCAGGGCGACCACCAAGGCGTAGATGCCGATGGCTTCGGTGAAGGCCAGGCTCAGAATCAACGGTACAAAGATCTGGTCGCTGGCTTCTGGATTCCGTCCCAATGCTTCCATCGCTTTTGCACCGATGAAACCGAGGCCTAGACCGGGACCGAGGGCGCCCAAGCCGATGGCTACAGCGGTTGCCAGGAATCGCATGCTTTCAGGTTCCATTTGTGTCGTTCCTCCTTGAGTTTGGTATACTTAATGTCCTTCTTCGCCGTGCGCGCTAATGGCGACGACAAAGAATGCCACGGACAACATCATAAAGACCAGGGCCTGAACAAAACCGACAAAGATCTCAAGCCCGTAGAAGGGCAGCGAGACCAGGTAGGGGATCAGAAAGGCCATCACGCCGAGGAGCACCTCACCGGCAAAAATGTTGCCAAAGAGACGGAAGGAGAAAGAGACGACCTTACCGATTTCGCTTACGAGCTCTACGATGCCGATGAAGAAGTCGATAATAGCCATCCCGAATGCCCCGATCCGTCCTACACAGCCCACGCCCTTTCTGGTGAAGGCCTTGACGAAGCCGCCCACCGCAAGAAATTTCCCAAAGTAGCCGACGCCAAGGGCTTTCACACCAAAGTACTGCGTCAGAACCACCGAGACCAACGCCAGGGCGATGGTCATGTTAAGATCAGTGGTCGGCGCTCGGAACATGGGGACCAGGGCGTAGCGCTCACCACTTTCCTCGAGGCTGCTTTCAGCAACCGCGTACGCACTCTGCACGGCGCCTTCTTCGTGGGGGTCTTCTGCCTTGACCCAGATACCGAGGGTGTGGGATTCGTTGAGCCACACCACGTCCTGGCCATGACCTGCATGGTGGAGCGGGCCCCAGCCGCCGTAGAGTGGCGTGAGGCCCAGCCAGTTGGAAGCGATGACGAACAGAAAGATGGTCATCACGACGGGGAAGAAGCGAGGTGCCCATTTGGGGCCGGCAGCGCCTTCGACCAGGTTGTAGAGACCCTCAATGATCATCTCCAAGAAGCCCTGCCATCGGCCCGGCACCTCCTTGGTTTTTCGAGTGATGGCCCACGCACCCACGATGAGAAAGAGCATGGTGAACCAAGCAGCCAGCAGGGTATTGGTGATGGTAAAACCGAACAGGTCGAAGACGGGCTCAGCAGGGATCGAGATTTCGGGGAGCACAACTCCAGGAATGGGCAGCAGGTTCAAGGCTACAAGTGCGACGATGACTACCAGTGTCGGCACCAGAACTCTACGTGATAGCAGTTTTGACACTACTCTGGTTCCTCCTTATCGTTCTGTCCGGCTTGTTCTTCACGGTCGTCAGGGACAACCTGGGCAAAGGTTCGCACAGCCATGCGTGCGACCCCCAAAGTGGCTGCCAGTATTCCCAATACCGCCCCGATCAGGATGAATAGAGGTGCGGTGTCCAGTTTTCGATCGAGCCAGATGCCGGCAAGCAATGGGAGCAACAGGGAAAAGAGCATGGTCCAGGCCAGATTCCAAGCCATGCTTACTGCTGTTCCTTTCTTCACTGCCGACCCGCTCCCTGTGCAGCGCGCATCACCCAAGTGGTGCTTTTCAGGAATAGATGCAACGCGTTGATCACGCGCGCGAGATTATAACAAATGTGATGTTCTTTGGCAAATATCATTCCCAGCTAATCCGGCGCCCGCGCGACCTGAAGCTCAAAGACAGGCTCAGGGCGTGAGGTTGGCGACCGTCTCAGCATCGAGCTTCTTTATCAAGGCAACCACCAGCTTCAGAGCTTGGTCATAATCGTCGCGGCAGAGAATCGCATTGTGGCTATGGATGTGCCGGGTCGGAACGCCGATCACCACACTGGGCACACCTTGATTGTGCATGTGGATCATGCCTCCGTCGGTGGCACCGCCGGCCATGGCCGAGAACTGCAACGGGATCTCGAGCTCGCTGGCCGTGGAGATGACCAGATCCCGTAGCTTGAGGTTGGGAATCATGCGGGCGTCGTAGACCAACATAGAGGGGCCCCCGCCCATTTTTACGGCGGTCTCTTCGGGCTTGATGCCGGGGACATCGCCGGCGATATCCACCTCGAGGATGATGGCCACATCCGGGTCGATGGCGAATGCTGTGGTCTTGGCTCCTCGGAGCCCTACCTCCTCCTGAACGGTTCCCACCGCATATACGGTGTTGGGGTGGCCCTCCTCGGCGAGAGCACGCACGGCCTCAACGGCCAGGGCGCATCCGACTCGGTTGTCGAAGGCCTTGGATAGGTAGAAGTTGGGTTTGGCCATCACGGTGAACTCGCTGTCCGGGATGATGGGATCCCCAACGCGCACACCCATGTCGCGGACTTCTTCCTCAGAGCAGGCGCCGACGTCGATGTACATGTCAGTCTTTTCGACCACTTTTTTTCGTTCTTCGGCGTCGAGCAGGTGAGGTGGTTTTGCGCCCAGGACCCCGATGACATCCCCCTGACCGGTCTTGATCACCACCCGATGGCCGAGCAGAACCTGGTCCCACCAGCCGCCCAGCGGCTGAAACTTGACAAAGCCCTCTTTGGTGATGTGGCGCACCATGAAGCCGATTTCATCCATGTGGCCTACTAGCATGACGCGAGGGCGCTCGTCCTGGCCTTTGTGCCTGCCGATGAAGCTGCCCATCTTGTCCTGCTCGATAACAGCCACATCCCCCAGGGCCTGGCGCATGATGGCCCGGATTTCGCTCTCGTAGCCGGGCACTCCCCCTGCTTCGGTGATCTCTTTTAGCAATTTCTGGCTTTGATCCACAGTATGCTCCTTGTCAGGCTGAGGTTAGCCATGTGTGCAGTAATCGTAATGATAGCGTAAGATCGGCGATTTGTCTAATCTGTGCTGATACACGGAGGGGGTATCTGCTCCGGAACGTGCTTGGAGAGCCTCCGCCTGGACGCTGGCTCCAGGGCTGGGGGCAGTTGCGGGCGACTGTTTGCCTTTTCCCCGAGCCTGGGGTATAATCGCCCTGCACGGGAGGAAAAGGAGGCCCGGTTGACGCGGTGAGGCTTCTCTGGCTTGCTCGCCTCTCAAGGGGCGGACGGATTCCCTGGCGTCGAAACGCGGATCCGCCGGGCATGTACGATGGGCCCTTTGTGCCCTCCCCTAGATTGGAGTCCCATGAGTAGAATCTATGTGGCTCTGGATTTGGAGACCACGGGTCTGGATTCGGAACGCGATGCCATCATGGAGGTGGGCGCCGTCCGTTTCCGCACTCTCTTCAGTGATGGCGCCATCCAGGCTGAGGTGTTGGACACCTGGTCGAGCTTTGTCAATCCCGGACGCCCCATCCCAATTCAGGTGGAGCAGTTGACTGGCATCAGCCAGGAAGATGTGAGCCATGCCCCACGCTTCTCGCAGATTAGCAACCGCGTAGGTCGCTTTGTGGGCGAGTATCCGGTGATCGGCCACAACGTGAGTTTTGACCTGGCTTTTCTCAATAGCCACGGCCTTCGTTTGTCCAACCCTGCTGTGGACACGTTTGAACTGGCCGGCATCCTGATGCCACACGTGACCCGCTACAGTCTGAGCCAACTGGGCCAGGCGTTCAACCTGGAAAAGCTGGGCTCGCACCGCGCACTTGACGATGCCCTAGCCACGGTGGAGCTTTTTGTGGCCTTGCTGGAACACGCATCGGGGCTGCCGAGGGCGGTTCTGCAGGAGATCAACCGACTGGCGAGTGGGGTGGACTGGTCGTTGGCGCCGGTATTCCGCGATGTGGAGCGCGGTCTATCTCGTACGCCGTTCCGTGGGGGCATTGGCCAACAGCTGGCGGCTCAACTGGGGACCCGCGAGGAGATGCTGGGCCCGCTCTTTGCGACCGAACAGGAAGAAGAGGAGTTGGTACCGGCGGCCCAGCCGCGGGCCTTGGACGAGGACGCGCTGGCGGCGATGCTAGGGGAGAATGGCTTATTTGCCCAGAATTTCCCCGGCTTCGAACACCGTCCACAGCAAGTGGAGATGCTACGGGCGATCGCCACGGCCTTTAACGAGCGCCAACACTTGATGGTGGAAGCTGGCACGGGCACCGGGAAGAGCATCGCCTATCTGCTGCCCGCGGTGACTTTTGCTCGTCTCAACGGCCAGCGGGTCGTGGTGTCGACCAATACGATCAACCTGCAAGACCAACTCTTCTTGAAGGATGTGCCGGATCTGCAAAAGCTGCTGCCTACTGATTTTCGTGCGGCCGTGCTAAAAGGACGCAGCAACTACCTGTGCCAACGACGGCTCGCGGCCCTGAGGCGTTCGGGGGTGACCACTGTTGAGGAGATGCGCATGTTGGCCAAGGTGCTGGTTTGGGTGCCGAGCACGCAGACCGGCGAGCGCGGCGAGCTGTTCATGCCGACTGCCCTGGAGCAGGCGCTGTGGGGCAAGATTTCGGCCGAGAGTGAGACCTGTACCCTGGACCGATGCCGGTTCCGCGAACGGGGACACTGCTTCTTCTACCGAGCTCGGCGCGCCGCGGAACGGGCCCATCTGATCATCGTCAACCATGCGCTGCTGCTGTCAGACGTGGCGGTGGACAACCGGGTGCTGCCAGAGTATCGCTACCTGATTATCGACGAGGCCCACCACCTGGAGGCGAGCGTCACGCGCCAGTTGAGCTTTCAGGGCGACCAGCGGGCATTGGAGCGACTTCTCAGCGAGTTGGCTCGACCGCTCGGCGTGGGGCGCTACACTGGTTTTCTTAACGACGTAATGACGGCCTGCCGGGGAAGTGTACCGGCGCGGGAGTGGGCCACGCTGGAGGGGCATGTACACGGGCTGCAGCGCAAGGTCGAAACTGCACAGGCCGGCAGCCAAGCGTTTTTTCAGGTCCTGGGCGAGTTTCTGCACCAGCACAGCAGCCGTAAGGGAGACTATGATCAGCGCCTGCGCCTGACCAGTGGTCTGCGGGTTCAGCCAGACTGGGGTGAAGTTGAGGTTGTATGGGATAATCTGTCAGCGCAGCTTGGTGTCGTTCTGAGTGGGTTGGAGCAGTTGTGCGGCGGCCTGGGCGAGCTGGAAGGGTTCGACGTCGAGGGCCTCGAGGAGATGGTCCCGGACTGCGCGGGCTACCTGGCTCGTTTGGGCGAGCTCCGGGAGCAGTTGAACGCCTGCATCGCCGAACCCCAGGCTTCGGCCATCTACTGGGCCCATGTGTCGTCCAGAGACGAACGCGTGACGCTGAATGCTGCTCCCTTACACGTGGGTCCCCTGGTACAGCGGCACCTGTTCCAGCCGAAGGAGACGGTGATCCTCACTTCGGCCACGCTCACCAGCGATAACCGCTTTGACTATATCCGCGAACGGCTGGATGCCTGGGAAGCAGACGAAGTGACGGTGGGTTCGCCCTTTGACTACAAAAACTCGACCCTTCTCTACGTGCCTGTGGACATTCCCGAACCGAATCAGCCCTATTACCAGCGAACCGTGGAAGAAGTGTTGACTGCGCTGTGCCGTGCGTCTGAGGGTCGTACTTTGGTGCTGTTCACTTCCTACTACCAACTTCGTGCCACGGCCCGGGCGATATCCCGGACGCTGGCCGGAGATGACATTGTGGTCTACCAGCAGGGGGCAGGCACTTCGCGGGCGCAGCTTCTGGAGAATTTCCGAACCACCCCCAAGGCGGTGCTGATGGGCACGCGCAGCTTCTGGGAGGGGGTGGATGTAGTGGGACCCGCTTTGAGTGTCCTGGTCATCGCCCGCCTGCCCTTCTCGGTACCTGATGATCCCGTCTTTGCCGCCCGGGCCGAAACATTTGACGACCCTTTCAGCGAGTATGCCATACCTGATGCGGTTTTGCGGTTCCGGCAAGGTTTTGGCCGTCTGATCCGCACCCAGACCGATCGCGGTGTGGTCGTTGTGTTGGACAAGCGGGTGCTGACCAAGTCGTACGGGCCCATGTTCTTGAACTCTTTGCCCGACTGTACCCGGGTGCGTGCCTCGCTGGTCAAGCTGCCTGATGCGGCCCGGCGCTGGCTAGCCATGAGACCTGAGGGCGACCAGTCGCCGGCGGGAACAGGTCCAGGCGTGTCCTGAAATCGCTTCGATTTTGATCTGGTGCAGATGTGCGCCTGCCCAACGGCTGCATCGTTGAGATCCAACCTGGACAGCTCGTCAGCGGTGTGGGATTACCTTGCCTTGACGGCCCAAACACAGCCCAGACGGGCAAGCATGAGACACGAGCAACAAGCGCACCGGGCGCCCGGCCCATGAGGACAAGGCCCCTCGGGCCGCGAGAGCAGGGGAGCAGGCGCCGGGGACCGAGCGGGCAGCGCTATGGCGTGACAAAGA
>Ga0316577_10000582_pt1 | contig 14971 bp, 16 predicted proteins | sample S5NA_FD_203073 | JGI IMG/M metagenome (GOLD analysis project Ga0316577, IMG submission 203073) | Rhizosphere microbial communities from salt marsh grasses in Alabama, United States - S5-7_050615r2r1 | ecosystem: Host-associated > Plants > Roots > Rhizosphere | place: USA: Alabama | collected... | reverse complement strand
GGATGCCGTAAAAAAGGTGCGGCTGTGGACCTGCGTGATCTTTTCGCAGTGACGGTAGGCGTAATCGATCAGTGCGGGGTCCTCATCCGGCGGGGTGAGTTTGTCAGATGGCAGGCTTTCCAAGCCTTCGTATGCCCAATCGACGAGTTTCTGTTCCCAAGAAGCAATTTTCTCTAGCATCATTCCAAGTGTTCCTAATCAAGTTCGATTCGCTGTACAGCAAACAAGGGCCTTACTACCAAGACACGGAGAGCACCGCTATTCTTACTCCATTTTTTTCTACTCTGTGTCTCCGTGGTCCCATTGTCTTTTCCGGTCAAGTCAACTCACAGGCTGTTCCTTCAGAATGCGTTCCTCCACCAGCTCCGCACCGAGAAAAGCGATGGGCACGCCGGTGCCAGGATGGGTGGATGCGCCGCAAAAGTAGAGGTTCTTGTAGCGGCCGTGCCGGTTCTGCGGCCGCAGGTAGCCCAACTGGGAGATGTTGTGCTTCAGCCCAAAGGTCGCACCCCGTGCCAGATTGTACAGCCCTCGCCAGTCGTGCGGCGTGTAGCTGACCTCGTGCTTGATGTGCGCCTCCAGGTCGGTGATGCCAAGCTTGGCCAGCTGCTCCAAGGCGATCTCCTTAGCGCGCGCCCGCAGCGCCCCAAAATCCAGACCCAACTCCTCGTACAAACAGCCCACGGGCACCAACACCATCAGGTTCTCGCAGCCTTCCGGTGCGGCGGTTGGATCAGTGCGATTCGGCACGTGGATGTAAAAGCTGGGTTTCTCCGGCAGCGTGTGATCGTGAAAGATGCAGTCGGAGCTGGCCTTGTAGTCGCCGGAGAGAAACAGGGTGTGATGGGCCAACTGAGGGTAAGCCTCACCGACAGCCCAGTAGAACATGATGGCGGAGCAGGTGAACTGCTTGTTCATCATACGCCGGGCCAAACCGCGGTCGGGCAGCAGTCGGTCGTAGACGTAGGGCAGGTCGGCATTGGCGATCACGATGTCGGCGTGCATCACGCTGCCATCTGCAAGGACGGCCCCGGTAGCGCGGCTGCCCTCGACCGTGATCTGCTTGACCGGCGACTCGTAGACAAAGCGCGCGCCGTGGCCCTCGGCGATGGACACCAGGCTCTCGACGATGCGGTACATCCCACCGATGGGGAACCACACACCATCTGCCAGCTCGGTGTACTGCAGCATCGAGTAGGCGGCGGGTGACTCGTAGGGGCTCAGCCCCATATAAACGTCCTGGAAGGAGAACACAGCCTTGAGCTTCTCGCTCTTGAAATAGTTGCCCAGGTTGTCATAGTGCTTGTACAGCAACTTGAGCTCGGTCAGCAGCGATAGGTTGCCGGGGTTGACCTGGTCGTAAAGCGTGTAAAAGTTCTTTGTCAAAAATCGGTCGAGCGCGATATCGAGGTGGCGCTGCCCCTCAGCCATATAACGCAAAAACCCGCCAAAAGATCCGGGTTCGATGGCCTCCAATTCCTCCTGCATCCAGTTGATATCTGCGGAAAGCTTGAGCACGGTGCCATCTTCAAAGTGGATGTGATAAGTGGGGTCGATGCGCTTCAGGTCGAGGTGGTCCTCCATACGCTCGCCCAGGGCGGCGTAGGTCTGGGCGTAGACCTGGGGCAGGAGGAACAGGCTGGGGCCGACGTCGAAGCGGTGGCCGTCCTGCACGATCTGGTTGCATCGCCCACCGGGGGCAGCGTTCTTCTCCAGGACGGTGACGTCATACCCCCTGCGCGCCAGGCGTGCGGCGACGGCAATGCCGCCCACGCCTGCCCCGACCACGAGCACTGAGGTCACAGTGGAGCCTCCCTGGCGACGCGCTCCTCCACCAACCCTGCACCGATGAGAACGATGGGCACGCCGGTGCCAGGATGGGTGGATGCGCCGCAAAAGTACAGGTTCTTGTAGCGGCCGTGCCGGTTCTGTGGGCGCAGGTAGCCTACCTGGGTAAAGTTATGCCCCAGGCCAAAGGCCGCGCCGCGCGCCAGGTTGAACATCTCCCGCCAGTCTTGCGGCGTGTAGCTGACCTCGTGCTTGATGTGCGCTTCCAGGTCGGCGATGCCGAGCTTCTCCAGTCGTTTAAAGACCGTCTCCTTGGCACGCGCCCGCAGCGCCTCGAAATCCTGACCAAGCTCTTCATACAGACAACCTACAGGCACCAACACCATCAAGTCATCGCACCCTTCCGGTGCGGCGGCGGGATCGGTTCGATTCGGCACGTGGATGTAAAAGCTGGGCTTTTCCGGCAGTGTCTGGTCGTGAAAGATGCGGTCAAAGCTGGCCTTATAGTCGCCGGAGAGAAAGACGCTGTGGTGGGCCAACTGTGGGTAGACCTTGTCGACGCCCCAATAGAACATGATGGTGGAGCAGGTGAACTGCTTGTTCATCATGCGCCGGGCCAAACCGCGGTCGGGCAGCAGTTGGTCGTAGACGTAGGGCAGGTCGGCGTTGGCGATCACGATGTCGGCGCTCCTCGTGCTGCCATCTTCAAGGACGACGCCGGTGGCACGGCTGCCCTCTACCGCGATCCGCTTGACCGGCGACTCGTAGACAAAGCGCGCGCCGTGGCCCTCGGCAATGGACGTCAGGCTCTCGACGATGCGGTACATCCCGCCAATGGGAAACCACACGCCATCGGCCAATTCGGTGTACTGCAACAGCGAGTAGGTGGCCGGGGCCTCATAAGGACTCAATCCCAGGTACATGTCCTGGAAGGTGAAGGCGGCCTTGAGCTTGGGATCTGAGAAGTAGTTGCCGATGTTGTCATAGTGCATCGTCAGTGCTTTTAGCTGGAACAACATCGGCAGGTTGCTGGGGTTGAACTCGTCAAACAGCGTGTAGAAATTCTTGCCCACGAATCGATCGAGTGAGAGTGTAAAGTGCCGGTAGCCCTCGACCAAGTAGCGCAAGAGACCGCCGAAGGAACCCGGCTCGATGGCCTCCAACTGCTCCTGCATCCAGTTGATGTTGGCCGAAAGTTGGATCTTGGTGCCGTCTTCAAAATGCAGGTGATAGGTGGGGTCGACCCGCTTCAGGTCGAGGTGGTCCTCCATGCGCTCACCCAGGGCAGCGTAGGTGGCCGCGTAGGTCTGCGGCATGAGGAACAGGCTGGGGCCAACGTCGAAGCGGTGGCCATCCTGGAGCAGTTTGTTCAAACGCCCGCCAGGAACGGCATTCTTTTCCAGGACGGTGACGTCATACCCTCGGCGGGCCAGCCGCCCGGCAACGGCGATGCCGCCAATACCGGCACCGATCACGAGTACTGAGGTCATGGGGGAACCTCCTTTCGGTTGCAAAAATAAAACCTATAAGATTCTACGAAATTAAGCGGATTTTACTACGAAGACAGTTCGTTGTCAAAGTAACCGGCCTCTCTGAGCATGTTTTGAAAGAGCCTGGCCTGATCCACGGCATCCTGGAGGGCATGGTGCGTCAGCTTTCGGGTACTGCTGTAACGGCTGGCGATGCGCCACATGGCGGTCTCCTCCCATGAGACGCCCGCCAAACCCATGAAGAACGCCTTGATGTCGATGGCCGAGTGCCCAAAAGGGTTTTGACCGATGTAGCGGTGAAAGTAATCGTTGACAAACATCCAGTCGAAGGGGGCGTTGAAGGCGACAAAGATCGGGCGCTGTCCTGCGGGCATCTGCTCCTCGGCCCAGACCTCAAAGCGTGCCATCGCCTCGGCGGGCGCAAGCCCACTTTCGGCCAGCTCTTCCATCGAAAGGCCAGAGATGGACAGCGCTGATGGGAGGAACTTGTCGTTCACCGGTTGCATCTCGACGTAAAAGGTGCGCTTTGGGTCGCACAACACACATGCCCCGATAGACAGCATAGAGTATTGGCTAGGGCTAGGCCCAGCAGTCTCGACGTCGACAGAGATGTAGGATCCGTATTCTTTGATTGGCACGATTTAGACTCCAATTCCTCGCATGTATAGTAATCCCAGCCCGGCAAAGTAGCACAGAATGAGCAAGAGCGCATCAACTTCGACGATGCCGATGCGGCGCTCGACCTGAGCCAAGTTGCCCATCAGGCCCAGCGTGGTCATCAGCAGAGCCAGCAGGCCAGCCAAGGCAAACGTCGGATCAATCGCATTCAGAAACGGACCGTCTGTGTAGAAAACGTCGGCCAGGGACAGGACAAACATATTGAACACGTTACTGCCGAACAAGTTACCCACGGCGATGTCGTACGCGCCAAAGCGCACGGCGGACACCATGGCCACCAACTCCGGCAGCGAGGTGACGACAGCGACCATGACGACGCCGATGAAGCCATCGCCCAGCCCGGTGATCTCGGCGATCCCAGAGCTACTGCGGACGAGCCACGGCGTGACCAGAATCAGCGCGGCGGCGGTGATGGTGAATCCGATGACGGCCCGGCGCAGCGAGGGCATGCCCCGTTCGACTCCTTCCGCTCCATCTGGCGTGGGTCCGCCCAGCACCGGGTTGGAGCGCAGCAGCCACACCCCGGTAAAGTACATCGCCATGATCAGCACGCTGCCGATGCCGACCCAGCCGATGCGCAGGTTGACGTCGGCCAGTAGGAAAAAGACGGCCATCCCGGTCAGCATCGTGCCCAGGCTGGCAGTGAGGGCGTGCCGCAGCGCGACGCGGCGGATGATGCGCGTGCGGTGAAATATCATGTCGAGGGCACCCAGCAGCAGCATGTTGAACATGCTGCTACCGAAAAGGTCGCCCGCCGTCAGATCGATGTGGCGCTGATTGATAGCGCTGATCATAGTCAGTAGCTCGGGCAGCGAGGTGGCCCCCGCTACCAACAGCGCACCGATAAAGAGGCCCGATAATTTGGTGTGATACGCGATGGCATCCCCATACTCGGCCAGCTTAATAGCCGCCACGATGACGATCCCCGCGCTGATGACAAATTGTAGCCAGATCATCTAGGCGGACGCTCCACTTTGGAGGCCGGAGATGCCCTTGGTTATGGGCAAAGGCCAGGCAGCCACGACGGTACCAGACGCCTCATCCAGATCGCCTACCACGGCCTCGACGCCGGCGATGCACGCCTGGACCATCGCCTCGTCCTGCGCGATGGCAAACAGCGTGGAGGAGCAGCGCTCTGCGGAAGCCCCCAGATTCTCGAACGCAAATCGAATAGGAATGTGCGGACGCGGGCGGCATACGTCCTCCTGCGAGCACGTGCTCTCGATGAAGGTAATGTTGCGCACGCCAGTCTCTTGCCAGGCATCGAGTACCTGGTCCACGTCATTCGGATCGCTGAGGATTAGCATCACCATGTAAGGCATAGGAAATCTCCTTCATTCATTCTCGTTTCACATCCTGCTCGATCGGCGGGTCTTGTTTCGCCTTGGCATACGCTGCCAGCGCCCGCTCCCGTGCCCGGGCGTGGTCTACGATTGGATTGGAGTAATTCTGCCCGATGACGCAGCCGACCGACTGCTGCGTCTGCACCGGCATCTTCCACGGCTCGTGGATGAAGCGGTCGGGCACGCTGGCCAATTCCGGCACCCAGCGGCGCACATAGTCGCCCTGCGGGTCGTACTTTTTCCCCTGGGCGACTGGGTTAAAGATGCGAAAGTAGGGCGCGGCATCGGTGCCGGTTCCGGCCGTCCACTGCCAGCCGCCGTTGTTGGCTGCCGGGTCGCCATCGACCAGGCGCTGCATGAAAAAGCGCTCGCCCCAGTGCCAGTCGACCAGCAGGTCCTTGACCAGGAAAGAGGCCACGATCATGCGCGCACGGTTGTGCATCCAGCCGGTGTGCGTCAATTGGCGCATCGCGGCATCGACGACCGGATAGCCTGTGCGGCCTTCGCACCAGGAAGCAAAAGCGGCTTGGTCGTTATCCCACGGGATCGCTTGCAGGTTGGAGCGAAAGCTGCGCTCCAGGACGTGTGGAAAGTGGTGCAGGATCGCCTGGTAGAACTCGCGCCAGATGAGCTCGTTCAGCCAGGTCTCGACGCCGCGGCGGGCCTCTTCATCTGGCGCTCTCTCGCGGGCAGGCCCAGCCATCGCCGCAGTCTGGCGCGCAGAGAGCATGCCAAAGCGCAGGTAGGGCGAGAGGCACGAGGTACCGTCCAGGTCCATGCGGTCGCGCGTCTCCGCGTAGCGATAGACGGGCGGATCGTCGCCGCTCAAGAAGGCATCCAGGCGGCGATGGGCCTCCACCTCGCCGGGTGGGAATGGCACCCCGGAAGGCAATGCGGGCTCCGGCGGGATCGACAGGCTGGCGACGCCCCGCGGCGTGGCGATGCGCTCGGGGGCCGGCAGGACGTCCCGCGGTTCAGGCGGCGTCAGAGCCTTCCACCTGCGGCTGTAAGGAGTAAAGACGACATAGGGCGTGCCGTCGGCCTTGAGCACGGCCTCGGGTGGGTGGACGGTCAGGCCGCCGGTCAGGTGCAGCGGCAGTTCCTTCGCCACACGGGCATCCCGCTGCGCGCCATACGGCCACACGTCCGCCTCGGCATAGATCGCCTCGGCGCCGGTCTCGGTCAGCAGAGCAGCCAACTCATCGCGCGGGTCGCCGCGGCGGATGACGAGACGGCTGCCCCGAGCGCGCAAGGACTCGTCCAATGCGCGCAGCCCTTCAAAAAGGAAAGCCAGGCGCTTTTCCGCCACGCTGCCGCAGGCAGCCGTGTTATCGGTCAACAGGATGGGGTCGAGCACAAAAACCGGGGTGATCTGCTCGACGTGAGCCAGGGCAGCAGAGAGAGCCTGGTTATCCGTCAGGCGTAGGTCGCGTCGCACCCACCAGATGGCAATTGTCACTCGATACCCACCCAGATCGCACCGTCTTCGACCTTGGTGGCAAAGACCGGCAGCGCGTGCTCCCGCCTGAGGGCGCCCAGCATCTTGCCCACCGCGGGCGGCCAAGGGCTCCAGTCCTTCACATCGCCCGTCTGCAGGTCAAAGGCGCTATGGTGCCAGGGACAGGTGATGGTGTGCCCCTCGATCTTGCCCCCCTTGAGCGGCAGCCGCATATGCGGGCAGGCACTGGCAATGGCATAGAGTTCACCTGACTCGTGGATGAGCAGGATGGAATGGTCCCCGACCTTGAGCACCTTCCGCTCGCCTTCTGGAAGCTCGGTTTCGGGAAGCACGTTAATCCACTTCATTTTGACCTCCTCTCTTCTTATGCGGGAACCAAGGAATGAATGCGCTTGTCGTCTCGATGTATTCCCGGTAACCCGGCTTGGTTTTTGCGAGGCTCTTTTCCAAAAGCGCCACGCCCGAGACACGGAGCAACAGCCCGGTCATGATGATCGGGCTAAAGATCGTCCAGTAGCCGCCGGCGGCCGCCGCGACGAGATAGTAGCCCCGCCACTGAGCAGCGTCGCCAAAGTAGTTGGGATGGCGCGTGTACCGCCAGACGCCCGCATTTAGCACCTTACCTCGATTGGCCGGATCGGTCTTGAAGTGGGCCAATTGCCAGTCGCCCACCGCCTCGAAAAAGAACCCCACGGCCCACAATGGTACGGCTGCAAAGTCGAGGAGCATCAGCCGATCAGGTGCGGCGCCGATCTGGGCAGCCAGTAGCGGCGCGGAGATGATCCACAACAAGAGCCCCTGCAACAGGAAAACCCTGAACAAGCTCTGCCACCACCACTTTGCCCCGGCTTCTTCCCGCCACTTGTGGTAGCGAAAATCCTCCGGCTTGCCCCAGTTGCGCAACAGAATGTGCAGCGAGAGCCGCAGTCCCCAGATAGTGACCAGGGAGCTGATGAGCCACTTGCGGGCGAGGAAACCCGTGGGGACGAGCGCAAAGTAAAGCCAGTTGGATACGACGAAACCCGCGCCCCAAAAGATGTCCACGATGCCGGCATCCCTCAGTATCAGACTGACGGATCCATAGGATAGTCACCAAGCCGGAAATGACCAAGGCAGCAGTTGCGTAAATTGCCCAGAATTCCATTTTCACCAAGGTTCACTTTCATAGAGGGTGACAGCATTATTCTATCACATTGTCATGCTTTTGTCAGTATGCGCACTTTGATGGGATGCCTCTCAGTTTGGAGGATGATTGACTAACTCCCCATTTAAGGTATAATGGCGCGACTGAACAGCAATCGTCAGTTGGCCTAGCCAACTGTTCTAATTTATTAGGAGGACGCATGCCTAAGCGAACGTATCAACCCAAAAAGCGCAAGAGAATGCGCACCCACGGTTTCCGGGCACGTATGGCTACGAGCACCGGGCAAAAAGTGCTCAAGGCGCGGCGGGCAAAGGGCCGAAAAAGCCTGACCGTAAACCGGGAGTGGGCCAAGAAGCTGAATTGGAAAGAAAGCTCGCAACGACCGCGACGCAGGAAATGATAATTCGCCGCTGGCGATGGAACGCCGGATCAGATTACGACGCACGAGCGATGTGCGACAGGTTTACAACGAAGGGCAATCGTGGACGCACCGAATGCTTGTATTGGTCGCCCGGCCTAACGACCTCGACTTGAGCCGCGTGGGCGTCGCCGCCAGCCGCAAGCTGGGGGACGCGGTGGCCCGTAACCGGGCCAAGCGGCTTTTGCGTGAAGCTGCCCGGCACCTCTATCCCCAGCTCCAAGCTGGATGGGACGTGATGCTGATCGCGCGACCCAAGATCCTCGAAGCAAAAGCACCACAGGTTGAAGAGGTGTTGGCCCAGCTATTGAAACGAGCCAAGTTGAGCACAAGTGAGAAATCCAGTCGCGTCTCTGACGCGACTGCGCGGCAGGAAGCGGGGGAATGAGAACCATCCTACTCGGAGTGATCCGTCTCTATCAAAAAACCCTCTCACGCGCGCTCCCTCCTACATGTCGTTTTCATCCTACCTGTTCCAAATATAGCTATGAGGCCATCGCCCGCTACGGCGCTTTACGTGGCGGCTGGTTGGCCGTCAAACGAATTTCACGTTGCCATCCCTTTAATCCAGGAGGCTACGATCCTGTACCGGACCTCGAGGAGGATAAGTAATTGAAACGATCTCGACTATTGCGTTGGTTTATCTTGCCGACAGTGTTGATGGCGCTGCTCCTGAGCGCAAGCGGTTGTATGTGCGGAAGCGCACAAGCCACCAGTTGGACAGGCATGACGCTCAAAGATGGCAAGATCTATGTAGCCGACCTGGAGCAAATCCAGGTCTTGGGAACAGACGGCGAACTCGTCCAGTCCATCGTCCCCAAAGACTCGGACGGCAAGAACACCGCCGGTTCGATCTACGTCGCCCCGGCGATTGGAGAGGACTATCTGATCGTAGCTGGGCAGACGCTCGGCGGCGGATTGTTCTCCTCGGCCACCAACTCGGTGGTAAAGCTGGATATCAAGACCGGCGAAATCATCTGGCGCTTTGGAGATGCCAAGAGTCAATACATCGAGGGCGGTGCCATCAGTGGCGACACCTTCGTCATCGGCAACAGCGACGGCAACGTGTACGCCCTGAACGTCGATACGGGCAGCCTCAAGTGGACCTTTAAGACGGGCCACCGCGTGTGGGCCACGCCCCTCATCGTGGAAGATACCGTCTACATCGGCTCGATGGATCGAAACCTGTACGCACTGAGCCTTTCGGATGGCGAGGTGTTGTGGAAGTTCTCCGCCCAAGGCGCTTTCGCCAGCACGCCGGTTTTGCAGGATGGCATCCTGTACGTCGGCACGTTCGGCAACCGGGTCTATGCTATCGACGCGGACGACGGAACCGAGATATGGCGCTTCCCACAAGACAAACCAGGGGATAACTGGTTCTGGGGCAGCCCTGCGGTCGATGGCGATGCCGTCTATGCAGTGGACGTTAAGGGCACCGTATACAAGCTGAACGCCGAAACCGGCGAGGAAATCTGGCCCAGCGCCAGCAAGCTCACCCCGAAGAAGGATGAGAAAGACGCACCGGTGCGGGGTGGCCCAGTGCTGACGGAGGATGGTAATACGCTGCTCATCAGCAGCCAGAACGGCAACCTTTACGCTCTAGACACCGCCGATGGCTCCCAACGGTGGTCCGCAGAGAGCGACGGCAAGGGATATGTGACGCCGGTGGTAGATGATGACGTCGTATACGAAGCACAAATCCACGGCTCCTACCGCGTCAGGGCACTAGAGCTCTTGGATGGCGGCGAACGGTACTCGGAACTATGGGGCTACCCAACGCCTGGGGAATCAGAGACAGGAGAATAAATAACAAGTGTTCAATTTTATCGCCTATCCACTGGCTAATTTCATATTGCTCTTATACACCTTCTTGGGGCACAACACCGTCCTAGCGATCGCCGCGCTGACCCTTATCATCAATATGGCCATGCTGCCGCTCAACCTGAGCCAGCAGCGGTCGGCACGCAAGATGCAAGAGCTGCAGCCAGAGATGGAAAAGCTCAAGAAGAAATACGGCAAAGATCAGGAACGGCTATCGCAGGAGACGATGAAACTCTACAAGGAAAAAGGTATCAACCCAATGGGCGGATGCCTGCCTCTGCTGATCCAAATGCCGATCTGGTTTGGTTTGCTGGCGGCGATCCGGTATTGCATACCCTCCACCCCCCTCGACCTGTTCCTTTTTTCGCAGAATATCTATCACTGGCTGCCCGGCGTCATAGGCATCGTCCCGCTGCAGAGCACGTTCCTGGGAATGGACCTGGGCCTGCCCCCAAATATGGCCCAATGGTGGTCATACTCCCTGCCTCTTCTGGTCGGCCTGACAAGCTGGCTCCAACAAAAGCTGCTGAGCCCATCGACCCCTTCCGGCCCCTCCAGCAGTGATAGCCCGCCATCGCAGTCAGAGATGATGACCAAGCAGATGCAGATCATGATGCCGCTGATGTTCATGATGTTTACCCTCAACTATGCGACCGGCCTCTCCATCTACTTTATCATCTCGAGTCTGATCCGAATCGCCCAGTTCTATCTCGTCAGAAACGGCAAACAGGAAGAGAGCACAACCTCGAAATCCACTTTGGCCAAGCAAAAGTGATAAATCGCCCGAGAGGAGAATGACCATGGCAGAAATAGAGCACACCGTTGAGGCAACCGGCGCGGACGTCGAAGCAGCAATCGCTGCAGGCCTGGCAGAACTGCAAGTCGACCGCGCCGCAGTAGAAATCCAGGTGCTCGATGAAGGCAGCCGAGGCGTATTTGGGCTCGGCGCGCGCGAGGCCCGCGTGCGTCTGGCAGTCAAAACACAACCCGCCCAGCCAGCACCGCCGGATATAACGCCTCCTGCCGAGCCTGTGAGCACGCAGGCTGCATACCCAGAAACAGAGACACCGGCCACAACGCTACCCATCGCTGAACCAGACCTCGCAGAATCGGAGTGGGAGACACCGGAGAAAAACGAGGCGGAAATAGCCCGCGGAGCGTTGCTAGAACTGCTTACGCTTATGGGTATGCAGGACATCAAAATAGACGTGCGAAGAGCCGAGGCCGCCCCGGGCGAGAGAACAACGCCCCTCGTCTTTGACGTAACCGGCCCGGACATCAATATCCTGATAGGCCGTCGCGGGGAGACGCTAGCCGCGTTACAGCACATTGCCCGGTTGATCGTGGGGCAAGAAACGGCAAGCCGGACCAACCTGGTGATAGATGTGGATGGCTACAAAGCACACAGGGAACAGACATTGCGTCAATTGGCCGAGCGCCTGGCGGAGCAAGCCGTGCGCACCAACCGCCGGGTGGTGCTAGAGCCCATGCCGCCACACGAGCGCCGCATCGTCCATCTGACCCTGCGCGACCATCCCAGGGTAACTACCGAGAGCATCGGAGAGAGAGACCGCCGTAAGGTCACCATCATCCCAAAACACTGATGAGCCAACAGCAGTTGGCCATCGCAACTACTGACCGTTAACCGCCAACGGCCAGCCGCCGACTGCCATGATCGAACCACGAAACCTTGAACGCAACTTCGATTACCTGGCCATCGGTCACGTAACCTGCGATCTGGTGAACGGCACCTACGCGGTCGGCGGCACGGTTTCCTACGCCGCCCGCACCGCGCGGGCACTGGGCTGTCGCGTCGGTATCGTCACCAGTGCCAGCCCCGATCTCGACCTGAACGACACCCTGGGCGACATCATGGTCGCCCGTATTCCCGCCGCCACAACGACCACGTTCGAGAACATCTACACCCCCGCTGGGCGGCGGCAGATACTGCACGCCACCGCCGAGAGACTCGTGCCAGACATGGTGCCGCAGGATTGGCGGACGACCTCTGCCGGGACCATCGTCCACCTGGGACCAGTTGCCCAGGAGTGCGACCCGGCACTGGCTGATGTGTTCGGCGACCGCCCCAGTGGCGCGTTCATCGGCCTGACGCCCCAGGGATGGATGCGCCGCCGGGATCAGGCCGGACACGTCAGCCGCTGCCACTGGGATGGAGCCGAGTCGCTCCTCGCGCGTGCAGACGCGGTGGTGCTCAGCGAAGAAGACATAGCAGGCGACGAGATCCTGGTGAGCCGCTACGCGGCACAGACGCGCCTCCTAGTCCTGACACAGGGAGCGGCTGGGTGTACGGTCTACACAGAGGGTCAATCGCGTCATTTTTCGGCGCCCGCCGCGCGTGAGGTGGATGCGACCGGCTCTGGAGACATCTTTGCCGCCACGTTCTTCGTCCAATTGCAGCGCGACCTAGACCCGTGGGCGGCCGCGCGCTTTGCCAACTGCGTCGCCGCGCAGTCGGTGGCGCGAGCTGGGCTGGACGGAACGCCAACACCAGAAGAAGCAGAACATTGTAGGAAAAAGCTCGTGACACGTGATTCGTGATCCGTGACAAAATCACGTATCACGAATCACGCATTATGTACTACCGAGGACAATCCGTGCCCATCATCTACGCACTGGCAAACCAAAAGGGCGGCGTCGGCAAGACAACGACCGCCATAAATCTGGGAGCCTACCTGGCCTCTTTGGGCCAGCGCGTTCTGCTCATCGATATCGACCCGCAGGCCAACGCCACGTCCTCGCTGGGTGTGGACAAGCGCACCGTACAGATCTCTACTTACGACCTGCTGGTGCGAGGGGCCCCGCTGGCCGACGTCACACAACTCACCGGCCAGTTGCGCCTTGACCTGGCTCCCTCCGCGCCTGCGCTGGCCGGCGCTACGGTGGAGCTGGTCAATATGCCGCAGCGAGAATACCGCCTGCGCCAGGCATTGGAGAATCTGGACCAGCGATACGACTATGCGCTGATCGACTGTCCGCCCAGCCTGGGCCTCTTGACGGTGAACGGATTGACGGCGGCGGCCGACGGGGTGATCATCCCCGTGCAATGCGAGTATCTGGCTCTGGAAGGTCTCTCGCAGCTAGGACGGGCAATCGACCTGGTGCGCCGGGCCCTGCACCCCGATCTACAGTTGCGCGGCCTGGTGATGACCATGTACGACACTCGCACGACCCTGTCGCGGCAGGTCGTCGAGGAAGTACAGAGCCACTTCCCGGGACGCGTCTTTAAGACGATTATCCCGCGCAGCGTGCGGCTGAGCGAGGCGCCCAGCTACGGCGAGCCGATCTCATCCTACGCGCCCAAGTCGGCGGGGGCGCTGGCCTACGAGACGCTGGCACAGGAATTGTTGCAGGACGATAGAAAATCACAGCCACCGACCTGAGGTGAAAGATGACGCGACGCAAGAGCGGACTCGGTAAAGGATTAGACGCACTGATTCCGGCGGAGGAAGAAGCGCCGGTCACTGCAACTGCCCCAGGGGTGATTCAGGTACCCCTATCCGCCATCACCCCCAACCCCCACCAGCCGCGCTCCCCGATCCGCGACCAAGACCTGGTGGAACTGGCCGCCTCCATAGAGGAACACGGCGTGATCCAACCCCTCATCGTCGCTCAGGCGGCCGACGGCTACCAACTGATCGCCGGCGAGCGGCGCTGGCGAGCGTCACGCCTGGCCGGGCTATCCCTGGTCCCCGTCGTCGTAAAAGAAGCAGCGCCAAAAGAAATGCTGGAATTGGCCCTGGTGGAGAACATCCAGCGCTCCGACTTGAACGCGCTCGAGGAGGCCCAGGCCTACCGCCAGTTGATGGAAGAATTTGACCTGACGCAGGAGCAGGTAGCAAAGCGCGTGGGCAAGAGCCGCACGGCGGTCGCCAACACACTGCGCTTGCTAAACGCGAGCCGCGCCGTGCAGCAGGCGTTGTTGGAGGACAAGATCAGCGAGGGACACGCCCGCGCCCTTTTGGGACTGGAAAAGGCCGAGGCACAAAAGAACGCCCTCGACGTCGTTCAAAACAAGGGGCTGAACGTACGACAAACCGAGGACCTGGTGCGGCGGCGGCTCGGGGAAAAAGAAAAACCCAAGCGCAAACCGTCCCGGAAAACACAGGCGCGGCGGGAAGAAACCAAGGCGCTAGAGGACGACTTTCGCAGCGCGCTCGACACAAAAGTGGAGCTGGCACGCGACGGCGAAGGCGGGCGGCTGGTGATCCACTTTTACTCCGATGAGGAGCTAGACGCCCTCTACGAGCGCATCGTCGGAAGCAAGTGAAGCCAAAGCGAGCTTCGCCCGCGCGTAAGCTATGCTTACGCAGGGGGCTGCCGCACCCTCACCGCAATGCGGATTTCTGGCTTTTCCCCGTAGGTCACGCCAAAAAGCACGCGCCTACTCAGAAACGATGGGGATCACCCTCTCGACGATCTGCCGGTCTGGCCCCAGCACCACGGTGACTGTATCGCCCTCCCAGTTCACACACAGCGTGTCATCCCCATACCAACACGAAAGCCCACCGGTGGCATCACTCGCCGGATAGCCGTACCGGCGGGCGGCATAGGTCACGTAGGCCCCCAGGAATTCCCCGGCCTCGTACTGGGTGTCCCACACCGAGTGCAGCACCATTAACAGCTCGCCGGTGGTATCGTCGTAATAGACAACCCCGAGGTCCCCGCCCCACCCTTCGGCAGCCTGTGCTGCCTCTTCGGGGGTAAGATAGTTCTGCAGGTAGATGCGCAGCATGAATTCCCCGATCGGATCCTCAAAGACGAGATGCCAATCGCCGCCCAGGGTGTCTGCCAGGGGCGCTACCGAGACGG
>Ga0316577_10000581_pt1 | contig 14991 bp, 9 predicted proteins | sample S5NA_FD_203073 | JGI IMG/M metagenome (GOLD analysis project Ga0316577, IMG submission 203073) | Rhizosphere microbial communities from salt marsh grasses in Alabama, United States - S5-7_050615r2r1 | ecosystem: Host-associated > Plants > Roots > Rhizosphere | place: USA: Alabama | collected... | reverse complement strand
CGCCGATTTCGTGCTCGACCCCGACGCCGCAGATATCGCCGCCCGGATTCTGGACCTCACTGATGGACGCGGCGTAGACGTCGCCTTTGAGGCCGCAGGCGCCCGGGACACCCCCCAGCAAGCCGCTGCCGTTACGCGCATCGGCGGCAAAGTGATCGTTACCGGCATCCCCGCCGAGGAAGACACCATGATCCTCAATGCCTCCACAGTTCGTCGCAAAGGTCTGACCATCAAGTTGGTCCGGCGGATGAAGCACACCTATCCCCGAGCCATCCGCCTGGTGCAGAATGCAGCGGTCGACCTCAGTCCTCTGGCGACGCACCAATTCCCGCTCGAGCGTGTCAAGGAGGCTTTTGAGACGGTCGCCAACTATAGCGACGGCGTGCTGAGGGCCATGATCCAGGTCTCGGACTAGGCCACGGTACCCTACTCCGCCGCCGCTTCATGCTCCAGCCCTGACAGCGGCCGTATTTCCGTCATATAAGCGACTTGACTGCCAGCTAGGCGCGTGATATACTACGCCGCATTAGCGAGCGCGAGCCGTCGGGCTGAGGCCGGTATCTCGCGTCCCAGAAGCAACCGTCGTCAAGAGGAGACGACATGACAACAGATGCCACAGAAACTCGCGAATCGACACACGACCTCTCCTCGCCGATCGCCGTGCAGCATGCCGGCGGTCAGGGCGTTGCCCGGACGTAGCCTACAGCAGTTGCTGCCCGCCATCCTATTGCATGCCCGCTGTAAGTGAACAACTCACCGCGGCCTACTCCCTCCAGCACGGCACCCATCGCCGACAAAAGACCGGCCGTTCGGCCTTTCTGTGGCACTCGAGCGAATCTTGCCAATTCGCCGGCGCCGGCCGTATCCATTGGCGCAGAAATCCGTTAAGAGTGTAGACAATGTCTCGCGATGACGAAGCGCAGTTGGTCAGGCGCGCCAAGAAGGGCGACCCAGCTGCCTTTGCCGAAATCTATACACGCCATCATGATTCGGTATATGCCTACCTGTACTATCGTGTCCACGATGTCCAGGCAGCGGAGGACCTTACCGGAGAAGTATTTCTGCGTGTGGTGGCCAAGATGGGCAAGTTCACCTATCGCGGACGGCCGATTCTTGCCTGGCTGTATACCATCGCCCGCAATCTGCTGATTGACCATCAGCGCAAGCAAGCCCAGTCTGGCACACTGGAGCTAGAGGAGCAATGGGCGACTTCCCACCCAAGCCCGCCCGAGGTCGCCCAGCAAGGCCTCACCAGGGAGTGTTTGATCAGGTCATTGAAGCACCTGACAGAAGAGCAGCAGCGAGTGATCTTGCACAAGCTTATCGAAGGACGGAGCAACGCCGAGGTGGCCGACTTGATGGGCAAGACTGAGGGGGCCATAAAGTCCTTACAGCACCGTGCACTGGCTTCACTGCGCCGTGCTGCGATAAAAGAGCGCTGTCATGAGCCGTAAGTTCGATACCGTCCTTGATGATTGCATGGACTTGCTGAGGGCAGGGGCCAGCGTGGAAGACTGCCTGGCCCGCTATCCGGAGCATGCCGAGGAATTGCGTCCTTTGCTGAGCCTCGCCTCTGCCGTGAAAGGCATCCCGACCCCACGACCAGACTTTGCCAGCGTGGACGCCAACCGCCTGCGAATGCTAGATGCTGTCCAGAACACGGCAGCCCTCAACCGGCAGCGCAGTCCTGCCATGTCCGGCTGGCTCGGGAGGCTTGTCTCTGGTCCGCAGAACAGGCCCCTGCTACGCACCGCACTGGCCCTGGCCGCCGTGCTGATCCTGGTGAGCCTATCAACAGCCGTTCTCTTTGCCTCGGCCTCTCACAGCTTGCCCGGTCAGACACTGTATCCCATGAAGCGATTCGGCGAGAATATCCGGCTATCCCTGACCCTCGATGCAGCGGCTCGTCAAGATCTGCGGACCAAGTTCCGCCTGGAACGCCAGCGCGAAGTCATGCAGGTACTCGAATCCAGGCAACAGGCCACCCTCGAGTTCCGTTCGACTTTGGATGAGATAGGTGATGGGTACTGGATCGTGGGCGGGCTGAGGGTCATCGTCGGTGACGACACAGTCGTTGAGGGGCAGGTGGTTGTCGGCGCCACGGTCATTGTGCATGCATCGTCTCCCGGCGATGGCACCCTGAGAGCCATCAAGCTCCAGGTTCTTGCACACCCAACACTGCTTACCCCCCTGGCAACGGTCACGCCGACGCCGACACCCAGTGCCACGCCGACGGCAACGCCAACCCCGAGCCTAACGCCGACGGCGACTCCGACTGCGACCAGCACCGCGACTGTAATTGCCACTCCCTCGCCTACCGCTACCGCCACGCCTACGCACACCGCCGAGCCACAGCCAACCGACCATGAGGAGGAAAACGATACGGAGGAGCCAGATACCTCCTATCGTCGCAATCCAGACGAAACCGAGGAACCAGACGAGGACGAGGCAGACGAGGATGACGCGCACGAGTCTGAATCGGACGATCACCCTGACACAGACGAAACCGAGGAACCAGACGAGGATGACGCGCACGAGTCTGAATCGGACCTTCGCCATGGCACAGACGGAACTGAGGAACTCAGGTCCGCGGTCGAGCCCGTTTTCGTGATAGCGGTTGCCAGTCCGAGGAGCCAGGTTCCCTCAAGCTCGCTCCTCGACTAAGCCTGCGCCTGCCCTCCCGGCACTCCGGGTCGCGTCATGCCGCCCTCGGCCAAGCAGCATGGTCAGGCCAGAATTGACAGCATCGCCCAGCCTTCCTATAATGAATGCATCACGTTGATCAGGAGCCAGCGACACCATGCTCGAGCCGAGCTATCTTGCCTTGTACCAATCTGGGGAGCTCCGGCGCCGTGCCGACGTTGCTCGGGCCATGCTCGAGTCTTGCGAGCTTTGCCCCCACCGCTGCAACGTGAATCGCCTCGCCGGCGAGCGCGGCATCTGCCGCATGGGCGACCTGCCCAAGGTCTCCAGCTGGAACCTTCACCGCTGGGAGGAACCGCCCCTCAGCGGCACGCGTGGATCGGGCACCATCTTTTTCTCAGGCTGCACAGGACGCTGCCGCTTTTGCCAGAACTACCCCATCAGCCAGCTCGGTTACGGTAAAGTGGTGGACGTGCAGAGGCTAGCAGCCATGATGCTCGAGCTGCAGCGCAAGGGAGCGCACAACATCAACTTTGTCACTCCGACACACGTTGTGCCCCAGATTCTCGCCGCCCTGGTCCACGCCGCCAGGGACGGGCTGCGCTTGCCCCTGGTCTACAACACCAGCGGCTACGAGCGCGAGAGCACCTTGAGGCTCTTGGACGGCGTCGTCGACATCTGGCTGCCCGACGCCAAATACGCAGACGACACCATTGCCCGTCGCCTCTCCGGCTTCAGAGACTATGTTGCCAATAATCGAGCAGCGTTGCGCGAGATGTACCGGCAGGTGGGCCACAAGCTCTCGCTCGACAGCGATGGAATCGCCGCCCGCGGCTTGATCGTCCGTCACATGGTCCTTCCTGATAGCCTCGCCGGCACAGCAGAAGTGTTGGCTTGGCTTGCCGGCGCGCTCTCGCCTCGGGTCTACGTGAGCCTGATGAACCAGTACTTTCCTGCGTACCGCGCCATCGACGACCCGGTCCTGGGGCGCAAGATTACGCCAGACGAATATCTGGCCGCCCTGGAGGCATTCGAAGCAGCCGGCCTCAAGCGCGGCTGGTTTCAGAACACCGACGAGATGCAAGATGCCTGGCTCGATGGTTGATGCTATTTTGCGACCTGCGGCTCGTCTCATAGAAACAGAAAAGGGGTGACTTGGTCACCCCTCTGCAAGCCAGGGCGCTTTCAGCGCATCACGGTCGCCAGGCGGGCACCTGGTCGTTGCTCTGCGAACTCGTCAGCCGGATAACATCCGAGCCATCCGACCCCATGACATGAATGTTCCAACTGCGATCGCGGTCTGAATAGAAGGCCAGGCGGCTGCCATCTGGCGACCAGGTAGGGCCATGCTCGCTGGAGTAGGGGGCATTGCTGATGTTGGTCGCCTCGCCGCCGGTGATGGACATCACATAGATTTCCGGATAGCCGTCGCGTGTGCTTACAAAAGCGATCCGGCTCCCATCAGGCGCCCAGGCTGGGTCCGTGTCATCAGCCGGGTCGTTGGTCAGCCTGGCCAGATTGCCCCCATCCCGATCCATCGAATAAATCTCCCAGTTTCCGTCCCGCTTCGACGCAAAGGCCAGTCTGGTGCCGTCTGGCGACCACGACGGCGAGAGGTCCGAGGCGTCCTCCCACCAAGTAAGACGCTGTATATCTGATCCGTCGGGGCGCATGACGTACAGCTCCCAATATCGCGAGTCCCGCAACGAGGCAAACGCAATCCAATTTCCATCCGGCGACCAGGCCGGCGAGTGGTCCTTGGCTTCATCTTGGGTCAGGTTGACGGCGTTGCTGCCGTCGATGTCCACAACCCATACATCCACGTTGCCGTCCACATCAGTGACAAAGGCCAGCCTCGAACCATCAGGCGACCAGGCAGGGGCAGACAAGAACCCCGACTGCCCTTCCATCAAGCGCACCCGATCGCTGCCGTCGCTGTTCATGACCTGTACATACCACCGCGAATCCCCAGGCTCTCTCGATTGGTAGGCGATGGCAGGCACCGACCGGGCGACGATTAGGGGCGGCGTAGGCGATGGCGTCAGGGTTGGCGATGGGGTAAGCGTCGCCGCAGCCGTGGGCGATGCATCGGCTTCAGCCGATCCGGCTTCGGTGGGTTGCGTGGTAAGCGTCGCCGTAGCCGGGCGCGCCGGCAAAGTCGCAGTCTGATGCGCCACCGGCGTGGCGGAACCAGGAGACTCTTCGAACAGCTTTGGCCCCAGAACTGCGGCAAGGGCAATCACGACGATGGCCGCCACCGCGGCCCACAGCCACTTGCGCCAGGCAGGCGCCGCAGCCTGTTGTGTCTCCCCGGGCTCGCCCGGCCCCTGTCCCGGCCGGTCTGCCGATCTGCCGCGCCGGGCTCTGCGCGGCGGAAGCTTGGCAACGCGTTGATCCCCCGCTGCATCCTGCGAGCGGACAGCCCCCCAACGCGTACTGCGCGCCACCTCCGCCAGATCGAGCCGCTCGCTCAGCCAGTCGCGCAGCAGTGCCACCCGGAAACGATAACTCAGCGCTCCCAGTCGCTCCAGGATGCCTCGTTCGGCTAGGCTATCTAATGCACCGGCAACCTGATCGCGCTCGACCCGCGCGCCGGCCTTGTTCAGCGCAGTGCGAACTTCCTGGACAGTCGCCACACCGCGGGCCCCTCGCAGCGACACCAACGCAGCCAGCACGGCCTGCTCGGGAGGTGAGGATTCGTGCCACAACTGGCGAAAGTCCGAAATCTCGCGGCCGAGGAGGTCCTCGAGAACCAGGTCCACGTCGTGCTGGTTGACCCAACCCGTGGCAGCGCAGCGGTTGAACACTTCGAAGCAGAGCAGTTGCAGATAGTAGGGCTGGCCCGACGTGAGCTCGATCATCCTGCGCGCCACGCCATAGTCATACGTGAGCACACCGTCCACCGGCCAGGTGATGAGTCGAGAAGCCTCTTCGCTGTTGAGAGGCCCGAGGACAAAAGTCGCTGACCCGCCAAAGAGACGCCCGTGCCGGCGTAGCAACGCATCCTGGTGGGTTACAGACACGGTCACCACCAGAGCCAGCTCCCCATCGCGCCCGCGCAACTCCTCCAAGGTGTGAATCAGGGATGCCTGTACGCTCTGCTCGCCAGCATCTGCCAGGCTATCCAGATCGTCCAGCATCAAGACAAGGCACCGGTCGCCGAGGGCAGCACGTATCTGGGGCCAAAATCGTGCCGTTAGCACACCAGCCTGACCCTCGAAATCAGCCAGTGCTGGACCTTGCCCCGCCAATTCCAGCCTCTGATCCACCGCGTGCCAGATCAGGTCCGCCAGCCTCCACAGGAGCCAGTCCAGACTGCGAACCCCTTCATCCACCAAGTCCACGCGCACGAGGATAAACTCCTCAGGCAGATCATGGGGTAGCTGCCGGAGGATAGAAGACTTGCCCATTCTGTGGCCGCCTGACACAAGGAAAATCCTGCGGCCCTTGAGCAGCAGCTCTCGGACCGAGGCCACCAGGTCTCGGCGACCGAAGAACAGATCAGGATTGTCTATGGGCTGACCGGGTATATACGGATTGACGGTGTCTGGCATCTGCTGCCTGTGTGCTCGGGATGACGAACGTCTGGATTCTTACGACCTCAGGGATGCTCAACGAGAAGAGTATACCATGAAATCGGTTTTGTGGGAAATTCATCAAAGGCAGAACGTCATCCGGGCAGCACGCGCGATGAGAGCGCCCGTGCGTGCTGCCCGGACCGTGGCTCCGCTAGCTGCGCAGGTCTGCGTCCAGCTCCTTCTTCAACCGCTGCACAATACGCTGCACTTGCTTGGCAACGATCTCGTCCCTCAAGGTCTTGTCGGGCGCCTGAAAACTGAGCGCGTAGGCCAGACTCCTTTTGCCCTGCGGCACCGGATCGCCGCGGTAGACGTCGAATAGGCGGACGTCCTTGAGCAAAAAGCCTCCCGACTCAACGATCAGGCCGTGAACGACACCCTCCGGCACCTGCTCATCGACCACGACCGCCAGGTCTTGCAGAACCGGAGGATACGGCGAGATCGGCTCCACAAACCAGGTCGCCGGAACGTGGGCCAACAGCAGATCCAGGTCCAGTTCGGCGGCAGCTACGCGGCGCTCGGGCAGCCCCAATGCATCGCGTACCGCTGGATCGACCTCGCCCAGGAATCCGATGGGGACGGCCTGCCCTGCTCCTGCCTTTGGGTCTCCCAGCAGAACCCTTGCGGTGCGGCCCTGCTGGAACGTGGGATGCTGCGCCGGTTCGAAAATGGGTTGGGCCACGTGCAAGCGAGCCAGCAGCATCTCCACCACCCCCTTGAGGTCAAAGAAATCGAGATCGGGCCCTTCGGCAGCCAGCCAGTGCCGCTCGCCGCGCTGCCCGGTCATCACCACAGACAGGCGCCGCGGCTCTGCCGGCAGCTCGTCGCCGGGCTCCAGGAGGTAGACCTTGCCTACCTCAAAGATCTCCACCCGGTCGCAGAAGCGCAAGTTGGCCGCGGCCGTTTCGAGCCCGGTCGCCAGCAGGCTGTGCCGCATGACCGAGCGCTCCTGCGTGATCGGGTTCGATAGGGTAACGTAGGACTCCTGTGCGAGGTCGCCTGCCGCCAGGGCCGGATCCAGGGCCGCTTCCCGTTCCAGGTTCGTTAGCGAATAGGTGATCACCTCCTGCAAGCCACAGCCGGACAGGATATCGCGGACCGTCTCTTCCAGTTCCAGCTTGCGGTTGCTGCGCTGCGGCGGCAGCCGGTCGGCCATCTCTGTCAGCGGAATGCGGTCATACCCGTAGATGCGGACCAGCTCCTCGATCAGATCCGCCGGGTATTCGCAATCCAGCCGGTGGTTGGGTACGGTGACCCGCATCGAAACCTCAGAGATCGGCTCGCACTCGAACTCGAGCGACTCCAGGATGGTCGCGATGGCCTCCATGTCGAATTGGATGCCCAGGCTGCGCTCCACCTTGCCTGTGGTCAGCTCGATCACAACCGGCTCTGGCCTGACCGGGTAGGCGTCGACCATGCCAGCCGCGATGGTGCCGCCGGCCAGCTCCCGCATCAACTCGCTGGCCCGTCTGGCGGCGGGCGCCGCCAAGTCGGCGTGCAAACCCCGCCCGAACCGCGCGCTGGCCTCGCTGGGCAGCTTCAGCGCCTGGCTCGTCAGCCGCACCGAGACCAGATCAAAGTTGGCCGCCTCCAGCAAAATGCTCCGCGTGTCCGCGTCGATCTCCGTGTCAAAGCCGCCCATCACCCCGGCAACCGCTACAGGGCCAGCCGTGTCGCAGATGAGAAGCGTATCTTCCGTGAAGGTGCGCATCACGCCGTCCAGGGTTTTCATCGTTTCGCCGGGTGTGGCACGCCGCACGATGATGGTGGGCACGCCCCCATGCGCCCGTGCCACCAGTTTGTCATAGTCGAAGGCGTGAAGCGGCTGTCCCCACTCCAGCATCACAAAGTTGGTAATGTCCACGACGTTGCTGATGGGCCGCATGCCCCCCTTGCGCACCCAGCCCTGCATCCACTCTGGCGACGGGCCGATCTTCACATCGCGGATGATGGTAGCGATGTAGCGGTTGCACAGGTCGGGGTCCTCGATCTTGACCTGGGCCAGTTCGGATGCAGGTGGTCCAGCAGCCAGCCACTCGGTGCTCGGATGGCGCAGCGATGCGCCGGTCAGAGCAGCCACCTCCCGCGCGACGCCGATCATGCTGAAGCAGCGCGCTAGATTGGGCGTCAGGTCCAGATCGAGCACGGTGTCGCCCAAATAGTCCGCCAGCGCCATACCTACTGGGGCATCGCCGGGCAGGAATAGGATCCCTTCATGCTCGTCCGAGATCCCCAATTCTTTCTCCGAACAGACCATGGATCGCGAAGGGACCCCGCGGATCTTGGTGCCCTTGAGGCGGGTCTTGACAAAGCCTTCCTTGTGACCGTCGTACAGCTCGGCCCCCTCCATGGCGAAAGCCACCTTGAGACTGACCGGCCCGAGTCCTTTGTAGGAAAAGAGATTGGGTGCCCCCGTGACGCACTGCTCGACCTCATCGCCTCCATAGGCCACATCGACCAACACCAGGCGATCTGCATCGGGGTGAGAACGGACCTCGATAACCTCGCCTACGACGATCTTGTCCCTGCTCCACCAGTCGCCAATATGCTCGACGGCGCCCACCTCGAGCCCCGCGAGCGTGAGCCGCTCGGCCAGCTCATCGAGCCCTATGATTATGTCTACGTACTGTTTCAGCCAGCTAATTGGTACCTTCATATCATCGTCTCCTTCTAGTCGATGGCATTATCCAAACTGCCCCAAGAATCGCAGATCGTTTTCGTACAAATAGCGGATGTCCGGGATGCGATACCACAGCGCCGCGATCCGGTCCACGCCGGCGCCGAACGCAAAGCCTGTATAGCGCGCCGGATCGATGCCGCCATTCCGCAGCACGTTGGGGTGGACCATTCCTCCCGGGATGATCTCCACCCAGCCGCTGTACTTGCACAGACTGCATCCCGCACCCTCACACACCGTGCACGCCAGATCGGTCTCGATGCTCGGCTCGGTAAACGGGAAATAGTGTCCCCGGAAGCGCATCCGGCTTCCTTCGCCAAAGAGCATCCGGACCAGCGCGCCGATCGCCCCCAATAGGTCGGTCATGCGGATGTTCGGGCCGACCGCCAGGCCTTCCATCTGGTAGAACATGAGATTGTGCGAAGCATCGGGCTGGTCATAGCGATAGCAGGCGCCGGGAATCACAGCTCGCACCGGCGCCCCGGTCCGCTGCATCACCCGCACCTGCCCCGGCGACGTGTGGGTGCGGAGCAGGACGCCGGGCCGGGTTGTGTAAAAGCTGTCGTAGCTGTCGCGCGCCGGATGATTGGGTGGAAAGTTGAGCAGGGAAAAGTTGTACTCGTCCAGCTCGACATCCGGGCCCTCCAGCACCTGGAAGCCCATCTGGCTGAAAGCAGCCTTCATCCTGCGCAGCGTCGTGGCAACGGGATGTAGGCGGCCCGCCCGCGCCGGAAAGCCGGGCAAGGTCACGTCCACTCCCCGCGCGCCGCTCTCGGAGCGAAATGCCGGCTCCTTGGCCTCCATAGCTGCCTGGAGCCGCTGCTTGATCTCGTTCGCGAGCTTGCCCACGGCAGGCCGCTGCTCGCGGGGCAGCGCGCCAAGGCTGCCCAGTACTGAGGCCAAGCCGCTCTCGCGCCCAAGGTGCTCGCGCCGCCACAGCGCCAGTTCCTCTCGCGATTCGACCGCGTCGAGGCGCTCCAGAGCCTCGCTTTCAGCCGCCTTCAGAGTTTCCAGCATGGTACAACCCCTGCTCTCTATCCAAACTGCTCCAGGAACCTCAGATCGTTGCCCCAGAAGTAACGAATGTCCTCAATCCCGTGCTTGAGCATGGCGATGCGCTCAGGTCCCATGCCAAAGGCAAAACCCGAGTAAACAGCCGGATCGTAGCCACCGTTTGCCAGCACAACAGGATGTACCATTCCACAGCCCAGGATTTCTAGCCAGCCCGTGTACTTGCACACGCGACAGCCCTCGCCCTCGCAGAGGATGCAATCCATGTCCATTTCGGCGCTGGGCTCGGTAAAGGGAAAGTGGCTGGCGCGAAACCGCACCTGGCGCCCTGCGCCGAACATCCGCCTCGCAAAATCGGCAAGCGTGCCCTTGAGATCGGCCATGGTGATCTCTTTGCCCACTGCCAGCCCCTCAACCTGGTTGAACATGATCTCCGAACGCGCCGTGATCTGTTCGTAGCGGTAGCACATGCCCGGCAGGATTACGCGAATCGGCTCCGGGTAGTACTCCCGCATGGCGTGGATCTGCCCCGGCGACGTATGCGTCCTGAGAATCACCCCCGGCTTGGTAGTGTAGAAGGTGTCCCACATATCCCGTGCCGGGTGATGGGGCGGCATGTTCAGCCAGGTAAAGTTGAAATCGTCGGTTTCCACATCGCGGCTGCCATAGACCTGAAAGCCCATCTCGGCAAAGATGCGATAGATCTCCCGCAGCGTGCGGGTGGCAGGGTGCAGGCGCCCCGGATGCCGCGGGCGGCCGGGCAAGGTCACGTCCACCTGATCCTTGGCACGCGCCCCGCTCATCGTCCACTTCTTGAGGTCCTCAGCCTTTCGCTCGTAGGCTTCCTCCAGGGCTTGCTTCAGCTCGTTGGCGCGGCGCCCGTAAGCGGGCCGCTCGTCGGGCGGCAGCGCGACAACAGCCTTCACGGCATCGGTGATCTTGCCCCTGCGGCCCAGGTAGGACGACCGCCACTCGCCTAGTCCGCTTTCATCTTCGACAGCCAGCAATGCCTGTTCGGCGTCTCGCTCCAGCGTCTCCAGTGTGTCAAGCATTTGTCCTCCATATCGATCCAGGTAGTGTCTGTATGGCGGGCACATCAAAACGCTCCCGTCCCCCAGGGACGAGAGCGCATTACTCCCGCGGTACCACCCCGCTTGGCCGGCTTGGGCCGGCCCTCTCTGTTCACCGACGGCGGCGCAAGCCGCGATCAGCTGCCCTCATAACGGTGGGCCTCCGGAGCGGACTACAAGTCGGGCATAGTCCCGACGTTCACCCGTCAGCTCGGGAGCGAACTTCAGCGGCTTCTGTCCTGGCAGGGCTTCCAGTCAGCGACCCCGCCTCCCTTAAGGCCTTCCCCCGCTTACTCCTCTCCGTCGCAGCCTTTGTGTATTGTTGCGACATAGTATACACCACCTCACAGATTTGTCAAGTAGCGTTTCGCCGCCCGATCGGCGATCGGCTACCGGCCGCGCCTGAGGGACGGTGAATGATCTTACTTGACACAACCATGCCTCTGTGCTAGACTACCCATCGGTACAAGCGGAGGTGAAGTTGAACACAAGAAATTTGATGCGGTGGGGCATATACTTGGTCTTGGGCCTACTGGTTGCGGTGTTTCTATACAACCAGTTTTCTTCGCGCCAGTCGCAGCCGGAGGTCATCTCGCTGCAAGACCTTGCCACAGAGATCAAAGAGGGCACCATTGCCAAGATCTCCATTGACGGCGACGTCCTCGACATAGAACAAAAAGACGGCAGCCAGAGCACTTCCTACAAGGAACCAGATATTGCCCTGGTCAATTCTCTCGCCAATCTCGGCGTGAGCCAGGAGCAGTTGAGCGCGATTACGATAGAGATAGCACCGCCCAGCGGGTTGTTCGGCTGGCTCGGCATACTCAGCTGGGTGCTCCCGCTGATCTTGATCAGCGCGTTCTTCCTCATCATATTTCGCCAAGCACAGAGCAGCGGCAACCAGGCTATCTCCTTTGGACGCAGTCGCGCGAGAATGTTCACCGGCGAAAAGCCGACCATCACATTTGACGATGTGGCGGGCGTCGAAGAGGCCAAGCAAGAGCTGAGCGAGGTGGTAGAGTTCCTCAAGGAGCCTCAAAAGTTCATTGCCTTGGGAGCGCGCATACCCAAGGGCGTCATCCTTATGGGTGCCCCCGGTACGGGCAAGACCCTCATGGCCAAGGCCGTATCTGGCGAAGCCGGTGTCCCCTTCTTTTCCATCTCTGGCTCCGAGTTCGTAGAGATGTTTGTGGGCGTCGGCGCCAGCCGGGTCCGGGACCTCTTTGACCAGGCGAAGCGGAACTCGCCCTGCATCGTCTTTGTCGACGAGATCGATGCCGTAGGCCGCCATCGCGGCGCGGGGTTGGGTGGCTCACACGACGAGCGCGAGCAGACCTTGAACCAGATTCTGGTCGAAATGGACGGCTTTGACACTGACACCAACGTGATCATCATCGCCGCCACAAACCGGCCCGACATTCTGGACCCAGCTCTGCTGCGCCCCGGCCGGTTCGACCGCCGCGTGGTGTTGGATCGTCCCGACATGGTTGGCCGGCAAAAGATCCTCGAGGTCCATGTCCGCGGCAAGCCCCTGGGCAAGGATGTCGATCTGGCCTCGCTGGCGCGCCAGACCCCGGGCTTTGTCGGGGCGGATATTGAGAGCCTGGTCAACGAGGCAGCCATCCTCGCTGCCCGTCGAGACAAGATGACCATCGACATGGCCGAGTTCCAGGAGGCAGTAGAGCGTGTGATGGCTGGCCCGGAACGCAAGAGCCGTGTCATCAGCGATGACGAGAAAGAGGTGGTCGCCTACCACGAAGCCGGGCACGCCCTGGCAGCCGCCAAGACGCCGGAAGCTGACAAAGTGCGCAAAGTCACCATCATTCCACGAGGCATGGCCGGCGGCTACACGCTGGTCTTGCCAGATGAGGACAAGTACCTCGCCAGCGACACGAAATTCCAGGCCGACTTGATCATGATGCTCGGCGGACGAGCTGCCGAGCAGGTCGTTTTCAACCGGGTCACCACCGGCGCGGGCAACGATCTCGACCGTGCGACCGATCTCGCACGCAAGATGGTCATGGAATATGGGATGAGCAGTGACCTGGGTCCCATGACCTATGGAGAGCGCGAGGAGATGATATTTCTTGGCCGCAGCATTGCCGAGCACCGCAACTACAGCGAGGCAATCGCCCGCAAGATCGACAGCGAGGTCAGGCAGGTCATCAACAAAGCGTACAGCGGCGCCCTGGAGATCATGACCAAACATCGGGATCTCTTGGATGAGCTTGCGCGTCGTCTGGTTGAGAGCGAGACACTGGGCGAGGAGGAAGTAGAAACCCTACTGGCGGGTGCGGCCGGCTAGCGACCGCCAGCACGGTACTCTGACTTTTGCAGGACGCGGACTGCACACCAAATCCGGATCCCCATCAAGGACTCGGCCTCCGGGATCTAGCCATCGAACCCCAAGGAGGGTAGATGTTATGTCCGAGAGCAAGTACGAACTCAGCGGCTATTACTATCCCAACCTGATTGCCAAGATCTACTTGGAAGCCATCGAGGAGATCATGGGGGCCAATGGCATGAAGGCTCTGCTGAATATGGCCGACATGTCACACCTCATCAACAACTACCCTCCCGGCAACCTGACCAAGGAGTTCGATTTCGCAGACTTTGCCCACCTCAACGAGGCCATGGAGCAGATGTATGGCAATCGCGGCGGGCGTGCGCTATCGCTCCGCGCAGGGCGCAAAGCCTTCGACCAGGGGTTGAAGAACTTTGGCGCGATGGTGGGCGTGGCGGACAAAGCCTTTCGGATGCTGCCGCTCAAGCTCAGGATGAAAGTTGGGCTAGGAGCCATGGCCAAGGCATTCAGCACCACCAGCGATCAGATCAGTTACGTCGAAGAGGAGCCGGACCAGTTCGTGTACGTCATCGAGCGCTGTCCTGTGTGCTGGGGACGGCACGCCGATTCTCCGATCTGCCACGCGGCCATGGGGATCATCCAGGAGGGCTTGAACTGGGGGACCGGTGGCATGCAGTTCAAGACAGCAGAGGTAGCCTGCATCGCCAAGGGTGACCCCAAGTGCGTGTTCACCATCTCCAAGGAGCCCCTGGGATAGACCCACAACCGCGCTCTTTCGCCCCGAGGGCCTTCCTTCCGGCGGGCCCTCTATCATGTTGAGAGGTTTCTCCTGTGCATCGCAATCTTTTGCTAAGTCTAGTCGCCGCCACTGTCGTGCTTGTGCTCTGCGCCTGTGCGACCCTATGCTTTGGTGCCGTCTTGCTCTGGGAGGCCGCTCCTCTCATCGATGCGTCAGTGCCAGATGCACCCGTTGCACCGTCTCAAGCGGCCCCGATCCCGACCCTGGTGTACCGCCCGCCCGCCGACCTTGAGCGACAGACCTCAAACGAGATTACCGGCGACGACCTCCCCCAGCGCGACCTGTTCGATCTTGCCGCACGCCTGCAAGGCATTTCATTGGATCCAGAGCTCTCTGGCCATAGCGACACATCCACTTCCTACCAGCTAGGCGATCAGGCGACCTTTTGGCTGCACAGCCTCGGTGCCAACGAGTTCTTTACCGCTACTGCGACATTACAATATGAGACACCGCATGCCTATTGGTGGGTTGAAGAGGGCTATCGCATCTCACAAGCGGACCTAAAGCGTTCTGCCGGCAACTTTGAGACAAAAACCTATCCCACCAACCACGCTCTGTTTGGCAGCGAATGGCGTCCAGGCATTGACGGCGATCCTCATGTCTACATCTTCCTGGGCGATGTGCCGGGTGTTGGTGGCTATTTCTCAGGACCCGACGAGTACACTACCGAACTCCGGCCGTTCTCAAATGAACACGAGATGTTCTACATCAACCTGGAAAACGCCCTTCCAGGCAGCAGTTACTTTGACGGCATCCTTGCCCACGAATTCCAGCACATGATCCAGTGGGCGCAGGACCGCAACGAAGATACTTGGGTAAGCGAGGGACTCTCAGAACTGGCTGGGTTGGCCAGCGGCTACGACGTAGGTGGCTCGGATCGACTGTACCTGTCCAAGCCCGACACGCAA
>Ga0316577_10000580_pt1 | contig 15007 bp, 15 predicted proteins | sample S5NA_FD_203073 | JGI IMG/M metagenome (GOLD analysis project Ga0316577, IMG submission 203073) | Rhizosphere microbial communities from salt marsh grasses in Alabama, United States - S5-7_050615r2r1 | ecosystem: Host-associated > Plants > Roots > Rhizosphere | place: USA: Alabama | collected... | reverse complement strand
GACTCGGGGTCGTCACCGGGTTCCACCACGGCGGCGACCGTGACGAACCAGCGGTCGCCCTGGCGGAGCACCCTGACGACTTCGGCCCCGACCCCCGGCGCCAGCATCGGCACCGCCGGTTCGGGATCGGGTGCTGCGAGGGTGGACGGCGGGGCGGCCGGCACCGGGGCCGGCGTGCCGTCGCCGGCGAGCGCCGCGCCCCCGGCGACGATCGTCGCTCCCAGCACTGCGGACCCGAGCGCCGCCAGGATCGCCGGGAGGCGCTCGGGCCGCTGGGGGCGGTCGTCGAGCGGCGACTGCAGCAGTTCCCGCAGGGCGTCGTCTCTCACCGGGACACCCCGCTCAGGTCGAGTTCGATCGCCGCCTCCACCGGAACCCACTCCACCCCGAGGGCCACCAGGGGGAGCGGGTCGGGGAGTTCGGCGCCCCGGAAGTCGAGTGTCACCCGGTTCGTCCCGACCATCGAGCGCGAGGAGCTGACCCATTCCCGGCCCCGCCCTTCGACGGACATCTCACGGACGAGGCCCGCAGGGCCCTCCACCTCGACGATGACCAGGAAGTTCTCGCGCTGCTCGAGGACGTCGGCGAGGCGCACCCGGAACTCGGGGCCGGCGTCGTGCCAGGAGGCGTCGCCGGCGGCGATGTCGAGCGGGTACCACATCGGCACCGCCACCCGGTAGCGGTCGATCCGCACGCCGAGGACGTCGTCGAGGGTGAACCCGGCCGGGACGGTGAAGGTGATCCCGCCTGCGGTGTGGGCGGGCGCTTCGGCTTCGATGTCGCCGGAGGACGCGAGCAGGGTCCAGTGGTCGGGCGCCGCCGCGGCATCGCGGCCCGGGGGCCCGCCGGCCCGGCCGCCCGACGGGGTGAGGGCGTACAGGTCGAAGGCGAGGCGCACCTCGTCGTCCTCGAGGGTCAGCGTCGTGGGGACGAGGGCGGCCGGCCCGATCCGGGTCTCGAGGGGTGACACCCACGTCGGCGTCGTGGTGGTGGCGCTGGTGGCGGTGGCGGGGGAATCGGGCGATGCGCCGGCCGGTTCCGGGTCGCCGCCGAGGGCGAGCAGGACCAGTCCGGCGGCGAGGGCCCCGAGGAGCAGGCCGCCGGCGGCAGCGGTGCGGATCGATCGCTGAGACACCGTCGTCGGACGATACCGGCCCGGCGTCCTTCTGGTTTGCGAACGGCGCGGGCGTACCATCCTCTCCTTCCGCGACCCAGGAGGATGGGATGGCCGTCTCCTCGACGATGCTTCCGCTCGGGACCAAGGCGCCCGATTTCTCGCTCACCGACACGATGAGCGGCCGGGTCGTCTCGCTCGGCGACCTCACCGCCAAGGCGGTGGTGGTGATGTTCATCTGCAACCACTGCCCCTACGTCAAACTGGTCCGCGACGGCCTCGCCGCCTTCGGGCGGGACTACGCCGACGCCGACGTGGACATCGTCGCCATCTCGGCCAACGACGCCGAGGCCTACCCGGACGACGCCCCGGACCAACTGGCGGCGATCGCCCGCGAGGCCGGCTACACCTTCCCGGTTCTCTACGACGAGACCCAGGAGGTCGCCAAGGCGTACACCGCGGCGTGCACCCCCGACTTCTTCGTGTTCGACGAGAGCCGCAGCCTCGTCTATCGGGGCCAGTTCGACGACGCCCGCCCGAACGCCGGGACACCGGTGACCGGGAAGGACCTGCGGGCGGCGGTCGACGCGGTGCTCGCCGGCGAGACGCCCTCCCCGGACCAGCGTCCGAGCATCGGCTGCAGCATCAAGTGGCGCGCCGGGAACGAACCGGCGTACTTCGGCGGCTGAGCGCGTCCGGCTGAGCGCCTCGGCGATCACCAGCCCTGCCGCTCCGCCGACAACCGGGAGACACCCGACGGCGACGCTCGTCTCACTCAGGCCGAGAGGAGGCGATGACGGTGATGGTCGGAGAGGTGATCCGGGCGGTCGCGGAAGGGACCAGGGGAGGCATCGAGGCCCTGCGGGCCGCCGGGGTGGCGGCCGAAGTGGACGCCTTCGACGTGGAGGTGGACTACGCCGGCGCTGCCGCTCCGGGGAGCGGCCCCGGGGAGGTGTCGGCGACCCTGCGGGTCCGGCTCACGCTCGGGGGCGGCCCGGCCGGCATGCCGTAACCTCGGGGTGGAGGTGATTGCATGGAGCATCGGCTGCTCGGGGATTCTGGACTGGCGGTCAGCGCCCTCGCGCTGGGGACCATGGTGTTCGGGGAGGGCAAGGCACGCAGCGCATCGCCGGAGGAGTCGGCCCGCATCGTCGACCGATTCCTCGAGGCGGGCGGTACCCACATCGACACCGCCGACGTCTACGCCGGAGGCCGGTCCGAGGAGATCGTCGGCCGTGCCCTTCGGGGCCGGCGTGACCGGGTGGTGCTGGCGACCAAGGTGCGTCACCGCACCGGCGACGGGCCGAACGACACCGGCCTCTCCCGGCGCCACCTCCGGATGGCGGTGGAGGCCAGCCTGCGGCGGCTCGAGACCGAGTGGATCGACCTGCTCTACCTGCACGCCTGGGATCCACTCACCCCGATCGAGGAGACGCTGGAAGCCCTCGACGACCTGGTCCGGGCCGGCACGGTCCACTACGTGGGGATCTCGAACTTCTCGGCCTGGCAGGCGATGAAGGCGATCGGGGTGGCCGACGCCTCCGGGCTCGCTCGCCCCGTCGCCGGCCAGTACCAGTACAGCCTGCTGGTGCGCGACATCGAGTGGGAGTTCGCAGGGTTGTTCGCCCACGAGGGCGTCGGCATCGTCCCGTGGGGCCCGCTGGCCGGGGGATTCCTCACGGGGAAGTACCGCAGGGGGGAGCGGCCCACCGAGGGCCGGATCGCCACCCAGCCGGACCAGGACGAGGAGGCCTGGCATCGCCGGGCCACCGAACGCAACTGGGCGGTGGTCGACGAGGTCGTCGCGGTGGCCGCCGAGGTCGGTGCGACCCCCTCGGCGGTGGCGCTCGCCTGGCTGCTGTCCCGGCCGGCGGTGTCGTCGGTGGTGATCGGGGCCCGGACGATCGAGCAACTCGACGACGACCTCGCCGCCGCCGGGCTGTCCCTCGAAGAGGCCCACCTCGAGCGGCTCGAGCGGGTGAGCGCCCCCGAGGCACCGTACCCCTACCGGTTCCAGCAGGTGTACGGCGGCCGCGCCCTCTGACCACCGCCCGGCTTGCCCGGGCGCCGGCGAACGGGTTGCATGGCGGGGAGCGAGATGGGAGGCGGTGTGGGGAAGATCACTGCGGCCCGGGCGCTGATCCGGGTCCTGCGGGCCGAGGGGGTGGACACCCTGTTCACCCTGACCGGGGGCCACATCCTCCCGCTGCTCGACGCCGCCGTCGTCGAGGGCATGCGGGTGGTGGACGTCCGCCACGAGCAGGCGGCGGCCCACGCCGCCGACGCCTCCGCCCGGATCACCGGCCGGATCGGGGTCGCCGCGGTCACCGCCGGCCCGGGAGCCACCGACGCGGTCACCGGCATCGCCGCCGCCTGGAATGCCGCCTCGCCCGTCCTGCTGCTGGTCGGACGGCATCCCACCCACGAGGAGCTGCGCGGCGGCCTCCAGGAGATGGAGCATCGGCCGCTGTTCGAGGGCATCAGCGCCTGGCGCTACACGGCCTTCCAGGGCGACCGCCTGGCCGACGTGGCGGTGACGGCGTTGCGGCACGCCCACGCCGGGCGCGGCGGACCGGTGGTGGTGGACATCCCGTGGGACGTTCAGGCCGCCGAGGTCGCCGACGCCGCCCCGCCCCAACCGGGGCGATTCCGGGCCGGGCGGGGAGCGGCCGCCGACCCCGCCACCGTGACGGAGGTCGCCGGCCTGCTGGCCGGCGCCCAGTGCCCCGTGATCTTCGCCGGAACCGGACTGAGATGGGCGCAGGCCGATCCACCGCTCGCCGCCCTCGCCGAGGCGGGCCGCATCCCGGTGTTCCTCAACAGCCTGGCCCGGGGAGCGATGCCCTGGGACCATCCGCTGCTCGGCAACCGGGCGCGCTCCTCGGCGCTCGGCGGCGCCGACGTGGTGATCGCCCTCGGGGTGGACTGGGATTTCCGCACCCGCTTCGGCGGCGTGGTGGCCGCCGGCGCCCGGGTGATCCAGGTCGACGCCGAGCCGCGCAGGATCGGCTGGAACCGGGCGGCCGACATCGGGGTGGCGGCCGATCCGGGGGTCTTCGCCGCCCAGTTGCTCGAGGAGGCCGGCCGGTTCGGCAGGTCGTCCGACACGCCGTGGGTGGAGCGCATCCGGGCGGAGGAGGCCGCCCGGCTGGCGGTCGCCGAGCAGGCGTCCCGCTCCGACGAGAGCCCGATCCATCCGGAGCGCTTCGCCCGGGAGGTCGCCGAGTTCTTCGGCGACGACGCGATCGTGGCCGCAGACGGCGGCGACATCGTCTCGACCACCGCCAAGTGGCTCCGCACCTCGCACCCGGGCCACCTGCTCGACCCGGGTCCGTTCGGGACTCTGGGCGTCGGGGCACCGTTCGCCCTCGCCGCCAAGGTGGTCCGGCCCGACACCCGGGTGGGGATCGTGTTCGGCGACGGCGCCTTCGGATTCAACGGCATGGAGTACGACTCGCTGGTCCGCCACGGCCTGCCTGTGGTCGGGGTGGTCGGCAACGACGGGGTGTGGAACAACATCAAGGTGCTCCACCGGGCGATGTTCCCCGACCGGGTGGTCGCCTCCGATCTCGGCATCCGTCCCTACCACGCGATGGTCGAGGCCCTCGGCGGCTACGGCGAGTTCGTCGACCGTCCCGGAGATCTCCGGCCGGCGCTGGAGCGGGCCGCCGACAGCGGCCTGCCGGCCCTCGTCAACGTGCACATCGCCGAGCAGATGCGGATGAGCTCGGTCTACGGGTTCTGAGCGGTCAGCGCCGCCGCCCGACCACCCGGGCCCCGACGATCCAGGCGGCGGCCGTCCAGACGGCCAGCACGGCGTAGTGGCGCCCCACGTCGGCGACCAGGCCGTCGGTGAGGCCTTCGCGGACCACCTGCGCCATGGCCCAGAAGGGCAGCACGCGGTGGACGGCGGCCAGCCAGCCGGGGAAGTTCTCGATGGGGAAGGCGATCGGGGAGAAGAGCAGGACCACGAAGATCACGAGGTTGACCAGCAGGTTGGTGATCCGCGGATCGGCGATGGTGTGGGCGGTGGTCCACCCGATCGACACCGCCATCAGCGCCGTGAGCACGACCGCCGGGACGATGGACCACGACACCGCGAGGTCGAGGTCGTAGCGCCACGCGGCCACCAGCAGGGTCACGGTGAAACCGGGCACGGCGAGCAGCGTGAAGATCGTCATGTTGGAGAGGGCGGTCACCAGTCGGGGCACCGGCAGCGACCACAGGAAGTCGTAGGTCTGGTCCCACTTGTGCTGGGCGACGACGATCGGCACCAGCGTCATGCCGACCGGGATGATCGCCAGGGTGGGGGCGCCGGTGGCGATGAAGGTGGCGGCGATCGGCGGCAACTCGTCGAAATAGAAGCCGTAGATGATCGCCATCCCGGCACCCATGAGCGTCTGGATGATCACGAAGAACGGGAGCATCGCCCGCAGCGACAGGACGTCGAAGCGGAGCATCATCGTGTAGCCCCGACCCCAGTACCCGGCTCCGTGCCTGACCTCCGCGAGCGTCATGTCAGCCCCTCCTCGACAGCACGGCGGCGGTGAGCGCCGTCGCCCCCGCGCACCACACGCCGAGGATCAGGTAGGACCGGCCGGTCGGCCCGACGATGCCCTCGGTGAGCGCCCCGCGCACGACGACCGCCATGTGGTGGAAGGGGAGCCAGTCGTTGGCGGCGGCGAGCCATCCCGGCAACTGGTCGCGCGGGAAGTTGATCGGGGAGAAACCGAGTACGACGAAGACGGTGACCTGGGTGATCAGTTGCATCACGATCGGGTTGCCGATCGTGTGGGCGAGGGCGTAGCCGATCATCGTGCCGGTCACCAGCACCAGCAGGACGGCAGGCACGATGAGGGGAGAGATCGAGATCGGCAGGTCGTAGCGCCACATCCCGACCCCGAGGGCGACCGCCATCCCGGGAAGCGCCATCGCGGCGCTGACCGTCACCCATGCGGCGGCCGCCGTGGTGCGGGGGACGGGCAGCGACCACATGAAGTCGTAGGTCTTGTCGAACCGCTGCTGGGCGATCAACTGGGGACCCATGATCAGGCCCACGAGGATCAGCGTGATCACGAGCACCCCGGTGGACACGAACACGGCCGCCGTGGGCGGGACCTGCCCGAAGAACATGCCGACCCCCAGGACGAACCCGGCCCCGGAGAGCACCTGGACCGTCACCGTGACCGGGATCAGCAGACGCAGGTTGGTGAGTTCCCAGCGGGTCATCATCCGGTAGCTGTGCCACCAGTAGGGCGCTCCGGAGCGCAGCGGCCCGGCGGCGATCACGGCGCGGCCGCCGGTCGAGCCTCGACGTCCCCCGTCAGCCGGATGTACACGTCCTCGAGGGTGGTGGCGCCGAGGGCGTACTCCTCGGCGGTCCCGGCCCCCATCAGTTCCTGGGCCCAGCCGATGCCGTGGGCGGCTTCCGACTCCGGGATCACCGTCATCAGGTTGTTGCCGACACGGGTGGGATCCTCGACGAAGGGGGGCAGGTCCGGGGTCGGAGCGTGGGGTGCCAGCATCACCTGGAGCCGGAGCCGGCCCCGGTCGGCGGCCTTCAGGGACGAGGGGGTGCCCTCGGCGATCAGTCGCCCGCCGTCGATGACGGCCAGCCGATCCACCGACTTCTCCGCTTCGAGCACGTTGTGGGTGACGAGGAACACCGACACCCCCTCGTCGCCGAGGCGCCGGACCTCCTGCCACAGCAGCCGCCGGCGGGCGGGATCCACGTCGTTGGTGGGCTCGTCGAGGATGACGATCCGGCCGGGGTGCACGGCGACCATCGCGAAGCCGACGAGGCGCTTCACGCCGCCCGACAACCTCGCTCCGAGGGTGTCCCGCCACTCCCCGATATCGAGGGCGTCGATGAGGGCGTCGCCCCGGGCGGCGACGGCGTCCCTGCTCCCGCCCCGGATCATCCCGGTGATGGCGATCGCCTCCCGAGCCCGGAACGAATTGATCGGCATCTGCGCCTGCGGGAGGTACGAGCACAGTTGGCGAGCGGCGTCGGGATCGGCGACGAGATCGTGCGGGCCGAGGGTGATCGACCCGGCGTCCGGTTTCAGGAGGCCGATCACCTGCTTGACGAGGGTCGTCTTGCCTGCGCCGTTCGGCCCGAGCAGGCCGTACACCTCGCCCGGCTCGACGTGCAGGGTGATCCCGTCGTTGGCCCGCACCTTCCCGTTGAAGACCTTGGTCACACCCTCGGCGCGGAATGTCCAGTCGTCCATCGGTCCCTTCGCCCGGCGGCGATCCCCGGGGCAATCTACCGCAGCGGTGCACCGCCGGAAGACACCTCCTAACATCGGGGGACGCCGTCAGGGGAGCGAGCACGTGAGCGGTGCTGGGGCGGAGCCGATTCTCGATGCGAGGAACCTCCGGAAGCAGTTCAAGGACCTCGTCGCGGTCGACGACGTCAGCTTCTCGATCGCCGAGGGGGAGACCTACGGGCTGCTGGGTCCGAACGGCGCCGGGAAGACGACGTCGATCTCGATGATCGCCGGCTTGCTGGAGCGGGACGGGGGAGAGGTCGTCGTGGACGGCAAGCCGATGACCACCACGTCGACGGCGGCGAAGGCGGCGATCGGCCTCGTGCCCCAGGACCTGGCGATCTACCCGGACCTCACCGCCCGCGAGAACCTGATGTTCTTCGGTCGCCTGTACGGGATGGGTGGCAAGCCGCTCGCCGCCCGGGTCGCCGAGGTGCTCGAGATCATCGGGTTGGCCGACCGGGCCGGGGACCGCACCGAGGAGTACTCGGGTGGCATGAAGCGGCGGCTCAACATCGGTATCGGCCTGCTCCACCGGCCCCGGCTGCTGATCCTCGACGAGCCGACGGTGGGGGTCGATCCCCAGAGCCGCAACGCCATTCTCGAGAGCGTCGAGCAGTTGAGCGGCGAGGGCATGGCGGTCCTCTACACCACCCACTACATGGAGGAGGCGGAGCGCCTCTGCGACCGGGTGGGCATCATCGACGAAGGACGGATCAAGGCCGAGGGCACCCGGGCCCAACTGGTGAGCCTGGTCGGGGAGCGCGACCGGGTCCTCCTCGGGGTGACCGGTTTCGCCGAACCGGCCGTGGCGGCGCTGCAGGGCGTCGCGGCGGTCGAGGAGGTCTCCACCCGGGACGGCGCCATCGTGCTGATCGTGGACGGGGCCTCCCGGGTGCTGCCCGAGTTGCTCCGGGTGGCCGCCGGCGCCGGGGTGACGATCACCGGCGTCGAGGTGGAGGAGCCGAACCTGGAAACGGTGTTCCTCCACCTCACCGGCAAGGCACTGCGGGACTGATCCGATGCGGGCGACCCTGCTGATCGCCGGGAAGGACCTCCTGCAGCGCTTCCGCGACCGGAGCGTGTTCATCTGGGGGCTCGTCGCCCCGCTGGGCCTGGCGGCGGTGTTCACCTTCCTGCTCGGCAGCGTGTCGGACCCGTCGAACCTGAGCGTCTCCTACGCGGTCGCCGACCTCGACGGTGGCGCGCTCTCCACCTCCTTCGTCGACCAACTGCGCGGCATCGACCTGTTCGACCTCGACGAAGTGGCCACCGCCGAGGAGGCCGAGGACCTCGCCGCCGCCGGGACCGTCGACGCCGCCTTCGTGATCCCCAAGGGCTTCACCGCGAGCGTCGAGGCCGGCGGGCTCACGACGATCGAGGTGATCGGCTTCGTCGACAGCCCGACGTTCACCCAGGTCGCCCGGTCGATCGCCGGGCAGTTCGCCGGCGAGATCAACTACGTCGGGGCGGCCGTCGCCACGGAGGCGGCGGTGTCGGGGGAGCCTCTCGACCCCTCGGGGATCCAGGCGGCCGCCGCCGTGCCGCCCCCCCTGGAACTCGGCGAGATCGCCCGGGCGTCGAAGATGCTTCCGGCCGAGACCTTCTATTCGGCGGGGATGGCGATCCTGTTCCTGTTCCTCACCGTGCAGTTCGGGGTGCTCGGCCTGCTCGACGAGAAGCGGATGGGCACGATGCACCGGCTGCTGGCGGCGCCCATCTCGAGGACCTCGATCGTGGGCGGCAAGACGATCACCTCGTTCACCCTCGGCGTGGTCAGCATGGCGGTGATCGTGGCCGGCACGACCCTCATGCTCGGTGCCGACTGGGGGAACCCCCTGGGGGTGGCGGTGCTGGTCGTCGCCGCGGTCTGCGCCGCGATGGGGGTGATGTTCGTGGTGGCGGCCTTCGCCCGGACCCCGGAGCAGGCGAGCAACCTGCAGACGATCGTCGCCTTCCTGCTGGCCATGCTCGGCGGCTCGTTCTTCCCGGTGGCCGGCACCGGGTGGCTGGGCACCGTGTCGCTGCTGACCCCGCACGCCTGGTTCCTCCGGGGCCTGGGCGACCTGGCGGCCGGGGGCACCGTCGCCGACGCACTGCCGGCCGCCGGGTGGATCCTCCTGTTCGCGGTGGTCACCGGGGGGCTGGCATCGCTGCGGATCCGCAAGGCGGTGCAACTGTGAGGAAGGTCGCGGGGATCGGCTGGGCCAACACGGTGCGGTTCCTGCGCGACCGGTCTTCCTACTTCTTCGTGTTCGCCTTCCCGATCCTCATCATCCTGTTCCTCGGCGTGGTGTTCGGCAGCGGGTTCCAGGGCACGATCGGCGTGTACGTGGCCGGGGAGGGGCCGCTGGCGGCGTCGCTGGTGGAGCGGATCGACGCTCTCGACGACATCACCGTGAAGCCCTACGACGACGAGGACCGGATGGTCGACGAGGTGCAGCGCGGGATCCTCGAGGGAGCGCTGGTCGTGCCGGAGGGGTACGACGAGACCCTGCTGTCGGGTGGGGTCGCCGAGTTGGGGTTCGTCTCCCGGCCCGACCAGTCGGCCCAGCTGATCGGGGAGGCGGTCGGGGAGGCGGTCACCGCCGAGGCCACCCCGATCCGGGCTGCCCGGTTCGTCGAGCAGCGGGGCGCCGGATCGTTCGCCGAGACGCTGCCCGTCGCCCGGGTGGTGTCGTCGGAGGTCCACTCGGTCAAGGTCGAGTACCGGGAGGCCGGCGAGCCACTGTTCGAGGGCTTCGAACGGCTCGGGCAGTTCGATCTCGGCGCTGCGGCACAGCTGACCCTCTTCATGTTCCTCATCTCGCTGGCGGCTTCGACCGACCTCATCAAGACCCGGCAGCTCGGGGTGGCCGCCCGGATGCTGTCCACGCCCACCCGGACCAGCACGATCGTCGCCGGCGAGACGCTGGGCCGCTACGGCGTGGCGCTCACCCAGGGTCTCTACATCATGCTGGGTACCCTGCTGATGTTCCGGGTGAACTGGGGGGATCCCGCCGGGGCGATCGCCCTGGTACTGGTGTTCGCCGCCGTCGGCTCGGGCGCCGGGATGCTGATGGGGGCGATCTTCGAGAACGACCAGCAGGCCGGCGGCCTCGGAGTGCTGTTCGGCCTCGTGCTGGCGGCGGCCGGCGGGGCGATGGTGCCCGTCGAGGTGTTCCCGGAGACGATGCAGGCCGTCGCCAAGTTCACGCCCCACTACTGGGCCATCGACGGCTTCACCGAGATGGTCCGCCGGGGCGGGTCGCTCGACGACATCCTCCCCAACCTGGCGATCCTCGCCGGCTTCGCGGTGCTCTTCCAGGTGCTCGCCACCTGGCAGCTCCATCGCACCCTGACCCGGTGAGGGCTGGGCCTTCCGGCATCGGTACAGTGCTACGGGAGCCGGGCCGCTACAGTTCGCATCAGCGCACGCAGTGTGGCGTGCGGCGCCGGTCTTCGCTCCCTCGTTCCGTCGGGTGAAGTCACCGCGGTGCCCCGGAACGGTTTCCCCGTGTCCCCGGACCGCCGCGTGGCGTCCAGTCCGACGGTTCATTGCTCAAAGGAGCACAGCCATGTCCACCAACATCTACGTGGGGAACCTCGCGTTCTCCACCGACTCAGACGCGCTCCGGGCGCTCTTCGCCGAGTACGGCGAGGTCACCAGCGCCCAGGTCATCGCCGATCGCGACACGGGCCGTTCCCGCGGTTTCGGTTTCGTCGAGATGGCCTCTCCGGAGGCGGCTCAGCGGGCCATCGCCGAGGTCGGGCGGTCCACCGTCGACGGGCGTCAACTCAACGTCAACATCGCGCGTGAGCGCTCCCGCTAGATCCGGATCCGTCGGGACGGGGGCGGGGGATGACTTCCCCTGCCCCCTCCTCCCACCGAACCGGCAGGCCTCGCCGTGAAGCAGGTTCCCTGGAAGCTCGAAGGTCACGAGCGCTTCCGGCTGGGGAAGATGACCCACCCGGTGCGGGGCTTCCTGCACGGGACGGCCGCCGTCGTGTCGGCCGTCGGGGCCGTGCTCCTGACCGTGCTCCCGCCCGGAGGCGCCGGACGGCGGTTCTCGCTCCTCGTCTTCGGGCTCAGCCTGGTCGCCCTCTACAGCGTGAGCGCCCTCTACCACTCGATCCCGTGGCGGCCCCAGTGGAAGCAGCGGTGGCAACGGGCCGACCACACCATGATCCACGTCCTCGTGGCGGGGACCTTCACGCCGATCGCCGTCATCGTCCTCGACGGATGGCTGCAGGTGGCCACCCTCTCCGTTCAGTGGCTGATCGTGGCCGTCGGGGCGGTGCAGAACCTGGTGCTGAAGCGGCCGGTTCGGGCGACGTCGATCGCCCTGCAGACCACCCAGGGCTGGCTGGCGCTGCTGCTGCTCTGGCCGCTGGCATCCCGCCTGCCCTGGCCGGCGATCTTGCTCGTCGTGCTCGGCGGCGTCTTCTACACGGTGGGGATGGTGGTGATGGTGACCGGGCGCCCGCGGCTGTGGCCGCAGGTCTTCTCGTCACACGAGGTGTTCCACGTCCTCGTCGTGGCGGCCAGCAGCGTGCACTTCGCGGCGATCGCCCGCTACGTCTCGGTCTACTCGGTCTCCTGACCCCCGCCGGGGCCGGCCCTCAGTCCTCCACCGGGTGCGGCCCGGCGTCCACCACGGCCGCCGGCAACCGGTCGGCGAAGCGTGAGATGTTCTCGGCGAACATCCCGGCGAGCTCCGCGGCCTTGGCGTCGTAGTCCTCGGGGTTGGACCACGTCGAACGGGGATCGAGCAGCTCCGTCGGGATCCCCGGCACCTCGCGAGGCACCTCGAAGCCGAACACCGGGTCGATCCGGTAGTCGGCCGTGTCGAGCACCCCGTCGATCGCCGCTTTCACCACCGCCCGCGAATGGGAGATCCTGAACCGATCGCCGACTCCGTAGGGGCCGCCGGTCCAGCCGGTGTTGACCAGATAGGCGGTCACCGAATGCTCCTCCATCTTCCGGCCGAGCAGCTCGGCGTAGATCGCCGGGTGGAGCGGCATGAAGGGTGCGCCGAAGCAGGCCGAGAAGGTCGCCTTCGGCTCGACGACCCCGCGTTCCGTCCCCGCCACCTTGGCGGTGTATCCCGAGACGAAGTGGTACATCGCCTGCTCCCTGGTGAGGCGGGCGATCGGGGGGAGGATCCCGAAGGCGTCGGCGGCGAGCATCAGGATCACCTTCGGGTGGCCGCCGATCCCCTCGAGCACCACGTTGTCGAGGTGGGTGATCGGGTAGGCGCCCCGGGTGTTCTCGGTGCGGGCCTGGTAGAGGTCGATGCGGCGGGTATCGGGGTCGAGGGTGACGTTCTCGAGCACGGTGCCGAAGCGGCGGGTGGTCTGGTAGATCTCCGGCTCGGACTCGTCGGAGAGCCGGATCATCTTCGCGTAGCACCCGCCCTCGAAGTTGAACACCCCGGCGTCGGACCATCCGAGCTCGTCGTCACCGATGAGCGCCCGGTCTCCGACGGTGGACAGCGTGGTCTTCCCGGTGCCCGAGAGCCCGAAGAAGACCGCGGTGTCGCCGGCCTCGCCGACGTTCGCCGAGGAGTGGAGGCTCAGTACGCCGCGCTGGGGGAGCAGGTAGTTCATGACGGTGAAGACCGACTTCTTGATCTCGCCGGCGTACGAAGTGCCGCCGATGATCACCATCCGCCGGGCGAAGTTGAGCAGGATGAACGCTTCGCTCCTCGTCCGCTGACGGGAGGGGTCGGCCTGGAAGCCGGGGCAATGGAGCACCGTCCAGTCGGGCTCGAAGTCGGCGAGCACCTCGGGATCGAGTTCCCGAAGGAACATGTTGCGGGCGAACAGGCTATGCCAGGCGGTCTCGGTGATCACCCGGACCTTGATCCGGTACGCCGGATCCGCTCCCGCGTAGCAGTCCTGGATGAAGAGGTCCTTGTTCTGCAGGTAGGCCTGGAGCCCGAACAGCACGAGATCGAAGTCGCGTTCCTCGAACGGCCGGTTGACCGGCCCCCACCAGATCCGTTCCTCGCTGGAGGGCTCGCGGACCACGAACTTGTCCTCCGCCGAGCGGCCGGTGTACTTGCCGGTGCTCACGACGAGGGGACCGAGGTGCACCACGTGGCCCTCGCGGCGGCAGAGCGCCTCCTCGTACAGCGCCGGGGTGGACAGGTTGCGGTACACGGTGCCGGCGTTGTAGATGCCGGCGTGACTCAGGTCGACCATCGTCCCTCCACAGGCTGGAACCGCTTCCAGATTACCCGCCCGACGGCCGCTCGGTCGACCCCGCCCGGGGGTAGTGGCGATCGCCGTTGCGGGACGGCACAATCGGGGGCGGCATGGAGCCTGCTCGCTTCCGCCGGTACGTCGACCGCCTCGTCGAGGGGCTCGCCGCCGATCCCCGGGTCCTCGGGATCGTGGGGCTCGGCTCGACTGCGATGAACGGCCGGGCACCCGACCGCTGGTCGGATCACGACCTCTGGGTGGTGGTCGAGGACGGGGCCGAGGAGGAGTTCCGCAGCGATCCCTCGTGGCTCCCCGACGCCGACCGGCTCGTGCTGTGGTTCCGGGAGACGCCGCACGGCATGAAGGGCGTCTTCGACGACGGCCACCTGGTGGAGGTGGCGGTGTTCCGACCCGAGGAACTGGCCGTCACCCGGGCGAACGTGTACCGGGTGCTCCTCGATCGGGAGCGGATCGGAGAGCGCATGAAGGCGGTCCGGGAGGAGACCGTCGCAGCGCCGGCGGAGGGACGGGCCCGATTCCTGGCGGGGCAGTTCCTCACCAACCTGCTGGTCGGTGTCGCCCGCTGTGCCCGCGGGGAGCGGCTCAGCGCCCACGACTTCGTCCGGGGCCAGGCGGCCGGCCACCTGCTGGCCCTGATCGCCGAGGTGCTGCCGCCGGAGCGGCCCGGCGTCCTCGACGACCTCAGCCCGTGGCGGCGGTTCGAGGCGGCCTACCCGCGGCTCGCCGATCGGATCGAGCACGCCCTTCGAGAGCCGGTTCCCGATGCGGCGCTCACCCTGCTCGACCTCCTCGAGAGCCAGATCGCCCCCGGGTGGGGGGAGTACCCGTCGGAGGCGGCGGAGGCCGTCCGGTCGTGGGTCGAGGCGGTCGCTCTCGCCGAGGAGTGGCAGGAGGCCGGCGCATTCGCCCCGCCGGACGCGGCGCCGATAGGCTGACGCTCGATGGCCCCATCGCAGGATTCGCCGGCCCGTGCGTTCGGCGTGCGCTCCGCCGCCCGCATCGAACTCGACCTCGACGACGATCTGTTCCTGGAGACCGGTCCGCTCGCCCTGGCGTCGATCGACGACGCCCGCGAGGTGGCGGCGTCGCTGAATCGCCTCGTCGAAGCCTCCCGTTACCCGGAGCAGGCGGTCCGCGCCGGCGACCTGATGGCCGCCGCCCTCATCCAGGAGATCCTTCGCCTGGTCATCGCGCTCCAGGTCGAGCGGTCGGGCCGGCCCGTCCTGGCGGCGGCGGCCGACCGCCTCGGGGAGCGGCTGACGGCGCCCGGGGTCGAGGCCCTCCTGACCGGGTTCGCGGGCCGCTACCCGCCGACCCCGGTGTTCCGGGGTGAGCGCACCCCCGGGGAGTTCCTGCAGGGGTCGACCGCCGGGGTGGGCCACCGGGAACTGGCCGTCGAGGAACTGGTGATGCT
>Ga0316577_10000578_pt1 | contig 15018 bp, 11 predicted proteins | sample S5NA_FD_203073 | JGI IMG/M metagenome (GOLD analysis project Ga0316577, IMG submission 203073) | Rhizosphere microbial communities from salt marsh grasses in Alabama, United States - S5-7_050615r2r1 | ecosystem: Host-associated > Plants > Roots > Rhizosphere | place: USA: Alabama | collected... | reverse complement strand
GATCGCGTCGGCGAGAGTCGCACGCGAGAGGGTCCCGGCCCGCGTTCTCGCGATCGCGGTCCCGTCCACGCGCCCGGTCGCCCCGGTCCCCGGATCGTCGCCGAGAACGACCATCGGGCGCAGGTCCGGTCGTACTCTCCGGAGCTCCGCCCCGTGCGCCCGGATGCCGGTCGACCCGAACCGCGTGGCGTCGGGGCCGTCCTCGCCGGCGTCCAGCGGGTTCCTCTCGGCGGTCCGCGTCGGCCCGTGCGACTGCGGGGCCGAGTGCCTCCGCACGAGGTCCTCGAACACCTCGCGGTCCGAGCCGTAGGGCGCGGAGCCGTATCCGTACGGCGCCCACCACCCCGACTTCGGAGAGTAGCCGTACCCGTACGCGAGGCGCGGGTTGTAGCCGTAGCCCCAGATCCAGGGATCCGACGCCCAGAACGACCAGCCCGGGCCCCCGTAGCGTCCGTACCACCCGAACCCGCGGGAGAACGGGTACCCGCAGGGATCGGGCCCGAACGGGGCGATCGAGGAGCCGAACCCGACGTTCCAGCCGGCGTACCCGTACCATCCGAAGGGACGATAGCCGAAGGGACGGTATCCGAAGGGACCGCCCAGGTACACCGACCAGTACGGCCCGTACCGGACGTCGAACGGAGAGCCGCAGAAACGGCTCACGGAATCGAAGCGGCCCCGGTCGAACGAGGTCGCTCCGACGGCGCCCACGGTCACCGTCTCGACCAGCCACGGCGAGGCGCTCGATCCGGAAGACGGCTCCTGTGCCACGACCGGAGACGCAACGAGGGCCAGGACGAACGCGGTCGATAGGACCGCCACGGAACCCGATCTCGAGGTCATGGCCGATCTCCTTTCCGAACTCTGCCGGGGGGCGCCGGATCCTCGACGGCGAGGACGCCCCATCGGCCTGCCCGAAATATAACCCCGTGCGGTCCGCTCGTGCCGTCTCCGTCCCTCAAGAGGCCCCGAACCGATCCCGGATCCGCTCCAGCGCCGCGGGTGCCCCGAGAATCGTGAGCCGGTCGCCGACTTCGAGGATCGTGCTGCCAGTCGGCACGATCACGCCGCCCCGCCGGTTCACGAGCGCCACCAGCGTGCCGTCGTGCAGCGGGGCATCCCGGAGAGGCAGGCCGACGAAGGGCGCCGTCGGGCCCTCTTCGCGGATCGTCAGCGAGCAGAGGCGCTCCTCGTGGACCAGCGCTTCCTTGATCTCCTGCTCGTCGCGCGCCCCCAGCCACTCGGAGAGGAACCCGGGGTCGTCGATCCGCGAGGCGATGCGGGCGAGCATCCGCAGGTGGGGCCCCGGCCGGCCCTCGGGGCTCACGAGGAAGAAGACCGCCTGGACCGGTCCCGCAGCCGCCGCGGCTCCCTCGGGCAGGCCCGCGCGCTCCATCCGGATGCCGGCCGGGGCCCGGACCATGAGCAGCAGCGGTCGCTCGATGCCGGACAGGCGGAGATGCGGCAGCGCCGCCCCGCGCGACACGGGGGTCATCCCGATCCGGGTCCCGGCGAGGAACCGCTCCTCCAGCTCCTCGGCCCGGAGCCCGAGCACGCCGCCCAGCCGCGTCGATGCGAGTCTCACGAGCTCCGTGAACTCGACGGGGGCCGGAAGGTCCTCGACCACGGCGTGCGCCACCAGCTCGTCGAACGGCTCGGCTTCGCGGAGCCCCTTCTCCTTGAGGATCTCGCGCAGCTCGCGGTCGAGGCCCTCGAACCGCTGTCGGCCGAGCCGCGCGAACACGTGGTAGATCGCCCCCTCCCGCACGAGCCGATGGTGGGCGTAGAGGAAGTACCAGAGCGTCGAGACCCCGATCACCCCCGCCGTGAACCCCAGGGCGAGCCAGCCCATCTCGAGGATGAGCCACACCGGGATCAGGAAGCCGGCGATCTGGAGCCAGGGATACAGCGGCGAGTGGAAGCCGGGGTCGTAGGCCTCGATCTCGCTCTCCCGCATCACGATCACGGCGAGGTTGATGAGGGCGAACAGGAGCAGCATGAACGCGCTCGCGAGCTTGGCCAGCCCCTCGACGTCGAGGAGGAGGACGGCCGCGATCGTCGCGACGGAGGTGAGAACCACGCCCCACGTCGGCGTCCGGAAGCGGCCGATCCGGGCGTAGCGGGCCGGAATCAGGTGGTCCCGTCCCATCGCGAGCAGGAAACGCGAGGCCGACAGGATGCCCGCGTTCGCGGTGGAGGCGAACGCGGCGAAGGCGGCGATCACGACCAGCCACAGCTCGAGTCGGCCCGGCATCCAGTGCATCACGACGTTCGCGGCCGAAGCGACGGGCGTCAGGTCGCTGGAGAGCGTCTCGGGGCGCAGGACGGCCACCATCACGTAGACGCCCAGCACGTAGATCGCCGTGGCCGTGACCAGGGAGAGCACCATCCCCAGGGGGAGGTTCCGGTCCGGGTCCCGGACCTCCTCCGCCACGCTCGCCACCTTCGTGAGCCCCGCGTAGGAGACGAAGACGAGCCCGACGGTGGACAGGAGCCCCAGCCTGCCGTGCGGCATCAGAGGCGTGAAGCGCTCGGCCCGCACGCTCGCGCTCGTGTCCCCGAGGCTCAGGAGGCCCTCGATCACGAACAGCGTGAGAATGGCGACCAGGGCCGTGACGAGAACGCGCTGCAGGCCGCTCGTCTCCTTGGCGCCGACCACGTTGAGGACGAGAAACACGATCGTGAGCCCGACCGCGACCGTCTTGATCGGCACCTCGAAGAACAGGCCCAGGTACGCGCCGAGCCCGACCAGCGCGAACGCCGTCTTCAGCACCAGCGCCAGCCACGCCCCGAGGCCGCCCACGGTTCCCACGAGCGGACCCAGCGCCCGGTCGAGGAAGTAGTAGGTGCCCCCGGCGCGCGGCATCGCGGTCACGAGCTCGGAGATGCTGAGCATCGCCGGCAGCACGGCGAACGCCGCCAGCAGGTACGCGAGGAAGACCGAGGGCCCGGCCTGGGCGAACGCGATGCCGGGGAGCAGGAAGAACCCCGAGCTGAACATGGCCCCCGTGCTGATCGCGTAGACGTCGAACAGGGTGAGGCTCTTCTTGAGCTTCGAGTCGCCGGGCAAGGAGCGGCCTCCGCGCGCGTGGAATCGGGGGTCGAGCCTCCCAGCGTCCCGCGGAGGCCGACGGCTCGGAATCTACGTACGCCGCCGGGTCGAGCGGGATCCCCTCAGGCGATCCGGCGGGTCAGTCCTCCCGTTTCTTCACCCACTGCACGTACCACTGGTAGGCACGCTCGCACGTCTCGCAGTCGCGCCCGAGCTCGAAGCAGGGAACGCCGTCGGCCTGCGCCTCGGCGCAGAGGACGTTGAGCGCCTTCTCGGAGTGGCTGCCCACCCGCCGGGCCTTGCCGCGGCTGTCGACCGGAATCGCGCTGTAGGGGTCGTCGCTGAACGGACGGCCGGGACCGGGCTTCGTCATCTCGCCTCTCCCTCCCCGCGGACCGGGACCGCGGGACACGGGCGTGCGCGGGCGGGAGATCCGCGTCACGCGACGCCCCTCCGTGACGCACGCTTCTTGCAAATCCCGTACGACGGTGGCCGAAGGGTCGCCCGGCCGGCGGACCGGGACGAACGCGCCCGAATCGCCGACGATCGCGCCCGATCCCGGGGTCGGTCGCCGCCGGGCGGACCGTCAGGGCCCGGGCCGCCCCCCGGAGGTTTGGGACGATGCGTCCCAGACCGGGGCCCGGGCGCCGGTCGCGGGACCGGCGTCTCGCCCTCCCTCGCGAGGAGTTGGCGGTGCGTGAACTGAGAATCCACGGGCGCGGCGGACAGGGAGCGGTGATCGCCTCCAAGCTGCTCGCCGTCGCCCTGTTCAGGGAAGGCAACGACGTTCAGGCGTTTCCTGCTTTCGGAGTGGAGCGGCGCGGTGCCCCGGTGACGGCCTTCCTCCGGTTCGACGACCGACCGATCCGGCTCCGCTGCGAGATCACGGAGCCGGACGACCTGGTGGTGCTCGATCCGACTCTCGTGGAGGCGGTCGACGTCTCCGGCGGGCTCAAGCCGGGCGGCACGATCCTCATCAACTCCGAGCGCGCCCCGGACGACTACCCCTCGCTCTCGGCGCGCTTTCGGATCGCCACGGTGGACGCCTCCGGCATCGCCGTCCGTCACGGCCTCGGGACCCGGAGTCAGCCGATCGTGAACACCGCGATCGTGGGAGCCGCCTCGGCGGTGTTCGGCTGGTTCGGGATGCCCGCGGTCGAGGCGGCGATCGAGGAAGAGGTGCCCGCCAAGCTGGAGGCGAACGTCGCCGCGGCCCGCGAGGCCGCCGGCGCCGTCCGCGTCGCGGATGCGAGGGAGATCTCCCATGTCTGACATCACCGAGCCGACGCGGACCGGCCGGGACATCCCCCCGGTCGCGGTCAGCCGGACGACCACCGAGGTGAACCCGACCGGCTCCTGGAAGTACATCCAGCCCCGGTACGAGGACCGGGTCGCCCCGTGCAACGCGGGCTGCCCCGTGGGCATCGACGTCGAGGGCTACCTCTACATGCTGGGACAGGGCCGGACGCGGGAGGCGATCTCGCTGCTCCTGGACGAGAACCCGATGCCGGCCGTGACCGGGAGGGTCTGCCACCACCCGTGCGAGGACGGCTGCAACCGCGCGAACCTCGACGAGCCGGTGTCGATTCACGGGATCGAGCGCCGCCTCGGCGACATGGCGCTCGCGGGGCCCGCCCCCGAGCCGCCTGAGCGGACCCGGGAGGAGCGGGTGGCCGTGATCGGCTCGGGGCCCGCGGGCCTCGCCTGCGCCTACCACCTGGCCCGGCTCGGATACGGCGTGACCGTGTTCGAGGCGGCGCCGGAGGCGGGAGGCATGCTGCGACTCGGCATCCCCGAGTACCGCCTCCCGCGGGCGATCCTGGACCGGCAGATCGATCGGATCCGGGGCCTCGGCGTCGAGATCCGCTGCGGGACGAAGGTCGGGACCGACGTGTCGTGGGCCGAGCTCGACGGATTCGACGCCGTGTTCGCGGCACCGGGCGCCCACGTCGGAAAGGACGCTCGCATCGAGGAGGCCGAGGGAACGGGGACGATCCGCCCCGGGCTCGCCTTCCTCAAGGAGGTGAACGCCGGCGCCCGTCCCGACCTCGGCGACCACGTGATCGTGGTCGGGGGCGGGAACACCGCGATGGACTGCGCGCGCTCGGCGCTGCGGCTCGGCTCGAAGGTGACGGTCGTGTACCGGCGCACCCCGGTCGAGATGCCCGCCATCCCGCAGGAGGTGAAGGAGGCGAAGGCGGAGGGCGTGGGCTTCCTGTTCCTCGCCGCGCCGTCCGCCGCCCGGATCGTGGAGGGACGGCTGCGCGGGCTCGAGTGCCGGCGCATGGAGCTGGGCGCGCCCGACGAGAGCGGGCGGCGCCGTCCCGTACCCGTCGAGGAGGGACGCTTCACGATGGTCGCCGACACCGTGCTCACGGCGATCGGCGAGGACTGCGACTTGGCCTTCCTGCCGGGAGGCGTCGAGGTCGTCGGGGGGGTGGCCCGGATCGACGAGCTCTGCGAGAGCACCGTCGCCCGCGTGTTCGTGGGCGGCGACGCGGCGGACCTCCCGCGCTCCGTGGCCGACGCGCTCGGCTCCGGGAAGCGGGCCGCGATCGGGATCGACCACTGGCTGCGGGAGCGGGCCGGGGAGAGCCCGCCCCCGCTCGACACGACGGCCCTCCGGTTCGGGTCCACGGGCAATCTGAGCGCCGACCGGCTCCGGGGAACGGACCCCATCCCGCGCACGGCCCCGGTGAACGAGGTCGTGAGCTGGGAGGAGATGAACCCGGCCCACTTCGCCCGCGCGCCGCGGCACGAGGACCACTTCCACGCCACGGCCGACCTCGCCGCGACCTTCGGGGAGGTCAACTTCGGTCTGTCGGAGAAGGAGATGCGGGAGGAGGCGGAGCGCTGCCTGAACTGCGGCGTCTGCAACCGCTGCGAGCTATGCATGATCTTCTGCCCCGACATGGCGATCCACCGCCGCGCGGACGGCGACGGCTTCGAGATCGACATGCGCTACTGCAAGGGATGTGGCCTGTGCGCCGCGGAGTGTCCCCGGGGCGCGATGGCGATGTCGCGGGAGGCCCGATGAAGAAGGTGATGATCGGGAACCACGCGGTCTCCTGGGGCGTGCAGCGCTCGCGGGTCGAGGTGATCTCGGCGTACCCGATCACCCCGCAGACCCAGATCGTCGAGGAGCTCTCGGACATGGTGGCGGACGGCCGCCTGGCGTCCCGCTACATCAAGGTGGAGTCGGAGCACTCGGCGATGGCCGCGTGCATCGGCGCCTCCGCGGCCGGGGCCCGCGCGTTCACGGCGACCTCGGCGCAGGGTCTCGCGCTGATGCACGAGCTCCTTCACTGGGCGGCGGGCGGCCGGCTTCCGATCGTGATGGCCGACGTGAACCGGGCCATGGCCCCCGGCTGGACGATCTGGACCGATCAGAACGACACGCTCTCGCAGCGCGACACGGGGTGGATTCAGCTCTACTGCGAGACCAACCAGGAGGTGTTCGACACCACGATCCAGGCCTTCCGGCTCGCCGAGACGGTGGACCTGCCCGTGATGCTGGTGCTCGACGCGTTCTTCCTCTCCCACACCTCCGAGCCGGTGGACGTCACCGACCAGGAGGTCGTGGACCGCTTTCTCCCGCGGCGCGAGGCCCGTCTCAAGCTGGACCCGGAGGACCCGCACGCGTTCGGGGCGCTCGTCCGTCCCGATGCCTACATGGAGATGCGGTGGCAGCAGCAGGAGGCGATGCGCGAGGCGCTCCGGGTGCTGCCGGAGATCGAGAAGGACTGGGAGGCGCTCACGGGGCGGACCTACGGGGCGATCGAGACCTACCGCACCGACGGCGCGGAGCTCCTTCTCGTCACCTCCGGCACGATCACGTCCACGGCGCGCCACGTGGTGGACGCCCGTCGCGACCGCGGGGAGGCGGTCGGGCTCGTGAAGGTGAAGATGTTCCGCCCCTTCCCTACCGAGGTCCTCCGCGAGGCGCTCACCGGCGCGTCCCGGGTCGCGGTGCTGGACCGGAACATCTCGCCGGGTCACGGCGGGATCTTCGCCGAGGAGATCCGCTCGGCCCTGTACGACGTCCCGCCCGAGAGACGGCCGCGCCTGTTCGGCTACGTGATCGGCCTCGGGGGACGCGACGTGACGCCGTCCGTGATCGACGCGGTCGTGGACCGGAGCCTCGAGGCGGCGGAGCCGGAGCGCGAGGACCTGTGGGTGGGGGTGGAGCTATGAGCCAGACGATCATCCGCGACCGGATCCCGAAGGACGAGCTCCTCGCCTCCGGGCACCTGGCGTGCCCCGGCTGCGCGGCGCCCATCGCCATGAAGCTCGTGCTCAAGGCGCTCGGCCCGCAGACGGTCGTGACGCTCCCCGCCTGCTGCTGGAGCATCATCGCCGGCCCGTGGCCGCAGTCCTCGCTGCGCGTGCCGCTCTTCCACACGGCGTTCGAGACCGCCGGCGCCACGGCATCGGGAATCAAGGCCGGGCTCGTGGCGCGCGGCGACACGGAGACCACCGTGATCGCCTGGGCCGGGGACGGGGGCACGTTCGACATCGGCTTGCAGGCCCTGTCGGGCGCCGCGGAGCGGAACGAGGACATCATCTACTTCTGCTACGACAACGAAGCCTACATGAACACGGGAATCCAGCGCTCCTCGGCCACCCCGTGGGGCGCCTGGACCACCACGACCCCGGTCGGCGAGCCGGAGGCCTCCCCCAAGAAGGACATCGTGGGAATCCTCGCCGCGCACAGGATTCCCTACATCGCCACGGCCTCCGTCGCCTATCCCGTGGACCTCGTCCAGAAGGTGGAGAAGGCCCGCACGATCCGCGGCATGCGGTTCATCCACATCCTCGCGCCCTGTCCGCCCGGCTGGAAGACGCAGAACGACGAGACGGTGGACCTGGCCCGGCAGGCGGTTCAGACCCGCGTGTTCCCCCTGTTCGAGGTCGAGAACGGGACCACGTGGCGGCTCTCGATGGACCACGCCGGGGAGCCGGTCGCGCCCTACATCCGGCGCCAGGCACGCTTCAAGCACCTCACGGACGAGCAGATCGAGCGGATCCAGACCGAGGTGGACGAGCGCTGGAAGCGGCTCGAGATCCGGGTCCGTCACGGAGGCTGACCCGGCGTCGAATTCGACGACCGGGTGCGAAGCGAAAGCCCCCGGACCGTCCCGGTCCGGGGGCTGCGTGCATCCGCCGCGCGGCGCCGAACCCGGTCCGGTCAGATCGCGTTCGTCCCCGTCGCCTTGTGGCAGCTCGCGCAGGTGGCCAGGAACTCTCCGTAGACGGCGGCCCGCGTGTCCGCGTCGCCCGCCTGCCGGGCGGCGGCTCCGAGCTCGTGGACGTGGTTCGCGGTCCCCTTCACCTGAGCGAAGATCGCGCTGTCCTCCGTCACCTCCTCGGGAACGAGCGGCACCTCGTCGAGCGCCTGGGCGCCGGACTGCCACACTTCGCCCGACGGGACGACGAGCCCCTCCCAGAGGCGGCCGGAGGCCCAGACGTGGCGCTGCATGTGGGAGACGGCATCTCCGCCCTCCGCGAGCGCGCCCTCGATGTCGAACTGAACGTGCGCGCCGAGGGCTCTGTGGCACGTGCCGCACGCGGCACCCATCCGGGCCGTGGCCTTGGCGGCCGTCACCAGGTCCGTGGCGCCGGCCACGACCCGGGCCGCGTCGCGCATCGGCGGAAGGTAGGGCTCCCACTCCGCCGGCATGTTCGGCATCTCGGCGTGGTCGGCGATCCACTCGGCCGGGGCCTTCGCGGCGGCGAGATCGCCGGCGATGACCGCTCGCTGCAGCTCGTCCGCCTTCGCGAAGTGGTCCTCCATGTGCGCCGCGACCTGTTCGGGCTCGGGAGCGCGTCCTCCGTCCCCGCACGCCGCGCCCGCGAGCAGAACGGCCGCGGAGAGCGTCAGTGACCCGACTCGCGACCCGAGCACACCGCGTCTCCGGTATCGCATGTCCACCTCCGGGCTCGAGACAGAATCGCCGGCGGCTTCCGGTCCACGCCCCCCTCACGTGTACGCTTCGTGAATCCGGTCGCCGCCGGCGACGATTCGATCAGCGGGTTGTCGCTGGCCGGAGTCTCGGGGGGACGGGTTCGGCCTGCTCCGCCTTCGGATTTTTCCGATTTGCATTGCAAGAAATGTGCAGCCGGGCGGCGGCGGCGGAGCACCGAAGCCACTGGGGAATCGAAAGTTGTAAGACTCGGGTCCGACGAGGTTTGCACCGGACCGCGACGGCGGGGAGAGGGGGGTCGTTCTCTGCCCCCGCCTCGGTCGGCCGCCGCATCGGCACGGGACGGGACGGAATGTCATCGCGGCCCGAGACCGCGGGACGCCTCGTTGGGCGGGGCTGCCCGCGATGCTATGTTCCCGTGGCTCTTCCGGGCCGCGCCCCCCGCCGTGACACGGAGGTTTCGCATGCGCACCCGCGCGGTCGTGATTTCGTGGCTCCTGGCGGTTCTCGCTCCCCTTCCGGCCGCGGCGCAGCGCGTCGCCGTCCACGAGGGCTTCTGGATCTCGTTCGGCCTCGGCGGAGGGTGGGCGGACGACGACGTCTTCGACGGCATGGAGCCGGGCTTCGGCATGCACCTCCGGATGGGAGGATCGCCGAGCCAGCGCCTCCTGGTCGGCGGCGAGGTGATCGGCTGGCTGGCGACGGACGACGGGACGAGCACGGACGTGTTCCGCGGCCAGGTCCAGGTCATCGGGCTCTACTACCCGAGCGACTCGGGCGGACTGTTCCTCAAGGGCGGCGTCGGATTCGCGAGCAGGGAGGTGGACACGAGCCTGTCCGGCAGCGACCTCACGCTCACGCGGGACTCCGAGGGCTTCGGGGTGGACGGCGGAATCGGCTGGGACCTTCAACTGTCCCGGAACTTCTTCCTGACGCCGAGCGTCGACCTGATCTACCAGGTCCTGGGGGAGGATCAGAGCGGGGCCGCCGTGCTGTTCACGCTCGGCGCCACCTGGCATTGAGCCGGGGGATGCGTCGAAGGCCGCGCGGAGCTCGCGCGGCCTTCGATGTCCCGAGAGCGGGCGACCGGACTCGAACCGGCGACATTCAGCTTGGAAGGCTGACGCTCTACCAACTGAGCTACGCCCGCGGACACGTCCCATCGGGGCGGGGGCGGGAATCTCGCCTCGCGGACGCCCGCGGGCAAGCGGCACGGGTTGCCTCGGCTCGTCTGCCACCACAGCTTCACGTGGACGTGAACCTCAACCCTGTAGCGTCAACGGATCGCGCCCGGCCCGGTCGATCCCCGTGCTCAAAGGAGGAACGCATGCGTCGCATCCTGCTCACCGTCGGTGCCGTCGCGATCTCGCTCTCGCTCGGGGTCGCCGAGGCACGTGCCCAGAACACGACGATCGTCCAGCTCCAGGCGAAGTACACACCGATCGGGCAGCTGCCGGCGGGCAAGTACATGTCGAGCCCCAACGCCATCCCGGGCACGATGGTCGTGAGCCTGCAGGCCCGCGATCCGGGCGGCTTCATTCTGCTGAATCGTGACGGAACCGAGGACCGGTACGAGTTCGAGTTCTACAACCCCGAGGGCTACAAGGGCGGTTCGAGCTACGACCTGATCAGCATCTACTATCGCGGGGACAACGACTCGTACGTCTCCTGCACGCTGTCGCGCCGCGAGGCGAGCCGGTTCAGCGGACTCTGCTGGAACGAGTACGAGCAGAAGGGCTGGATGGAAGTCATGGGTCCCGGCGGCAGGCCGATCACCCCGGGCGAGTGGCCGGGCGCCACGAGCTGAGTCGCGGCGACGTCCAAGGGCCGAAGCATCGGGGCCCGGCGAGAGCTGCCGGGCCCCCGTCGCATCCGGAATCCGCGAGCGGGACGAGCTCCATGGCGACAGAGACGCATCCCAAGCGGGCGGACGCCGACCACCCGATCCTCCCGATCCTGGCCGACCGTTGGAGCCCGCGCGCCTGGCAGGACCGGCCGGTCGAGGACGAGAAGCTCCGGAGCGTGTTCGAGGCGGCACGGTGGGCCCCGTCGTCGATGAACGAGCAGCCGTGGCGATTTCTGGTGGCCCGACGTCACTCCGACTCTTCCTGGAACGACCTCCTCGCCTCGCTGCACCCGGGGAACCAGGCGTGGGCGCGGGGCGCACCGGTGCTCGCACTCGGAATCACGCGCAGGACCTTCACCCGGAACGACCGGCGGAACGCCCACGCCCGCCACGACCTCGGCCTCGCCACGGCCACGCTCACCGCCCAGGCCACGGCGCTCGGACTCCACGTGCACCCCATGGGCGGCATCCTGCCGGACGAAGCCCGTGTCCGGTTCGAGATCCCGGAGGCGTTCGACGTCGTGACCGGGATCGCGATCGGGTACGTGGGAGATCCCGGCTCGCTGGCGGAGAAGTTCCGCGACAGCGAGACCGAGCCACGGTCGCGTCGTCCGCTCGACGGAACGCTGTTCACGGGACGGTGGGGGGAGCCGAGCCCGATCCTGGGATGATGAACCGGACTCCTCGGGGGTCCCGATCCCGCCGTCTCCTGTTTCGCGACGGACCGCGCCCGCCCTCGCCCCGCTCTCTTTCGACGCCCCAGGCGCTCCCGAGCGGGGCCCGCGGATTCGGCGTGACGGTCTCACCGGACCTTGACAGCTCGCGGCGGTCCTGCGTAAGCCGGGAAGGAGACTAGGCCCGACTGTCAACGGCCTCGCCCGCACGTGCCCCGATGTTCGTGCCTCCGAGACTGCACAGCCGTGGAAGGACCGCAAGCTCGATCGGGAGGCAGAATGAAGCGCCATCTGACGGCAGTTTCCATCCTGATGTTCGTCGTGACCACTGGCTGCACCGATTCGACCGAAACGCCTTTCGAGACGCCGGACCCGTCGCTCGCGAAGGTCCCGTCCGTCTCGATCTCGACGTACGCGACCGGACTCGACAATCCGCGCGGGCTCGTCTTCGGCCCCGACGGCACCCTGTACGTGGCCGAGGGGGGCACGGGCGGATCGGAGTCGACGATCGGAGAGTGCGAGCAGGTGGTCGCGCCCATCGGCCCGTATACGGCGGGGCGGACGGGCCGCATCTCCCGCATCGATGGCAATGGCGCGCGCACGACGGTAGTGGACGGACTGCCGTCGAGCCAGACGACGCCCGCGCTCGGCAGCCTGGTCAGCGGCGTCGCCGACGTGGAGTTCGTGGACGGCACGCTGTACGCGCTCCTGGCGGGCGCCGGGTGCTCACACGGAGTTCCGGACGTGCCGAACGGCGTGATCCGCGTGAACGGGGACGGGAGCTGGAATGTCGTCGCCGACCTGAGCGCGTTCCAGTCGGCGCACCCCGTCGCGCACCCGGAAGAGGAGGACTTCGAGCCCGACGGGACCTGGTACGACATGGTGGCGGTGCGCGGCGACCTGTTCGCCGTGGAGCCGAATCACGGCGAGGTCGACCGCATCGGGACGGACGGTACGATCTCCCGCGTCGTCGACGTGTCGGCGGAGTTCGGCCACGTCGTTCCGACGTCGATCGCCTACCACGGAACGTTCTACCTGAGCAACCTGACCGAATTCCCCCTCGTTCCGGGCGATGCCGAGATCTTCCACCTGGCACCTTCCGGGAAGATCGCGAACACGTTCGGGCATCTCACCGGCGTCGTCGGCGTCGCGTTCGACGCGCGGGGGCGACTCTACGCGCTGGAGATGACGGCCTGTCCGACCGACGCTCCGTGTGACCCGACACCGTTCTCGGGCGCCGTCGTCCGGGTCGACCCCGACGGCGCGACCCGGACCATCGCGTCGGGCCTGATGTTCCCCACCGCGATGACCTTTGGTCCGGACGGAGCGCTCTACGTCTCCGCGTTCGGGCTCGGCGGGCCTCCGGGCTCCGGCGAGATCGAGCGGATCGCCATCTCGGGATAGTGCCCCCGGTCGCGCGAGAGGCCCAGTCCGTTGGGCCTCTCGTCGCCGGCGATGGGTAGCGGCGGGGGATCTGTCGCGAGGGCGGCGTGAGCCGTTGCTCAGCCGCGAGGTCGCAGGAGAGACTCGAATTCCCTTTCTCCGTGGAGCGGGCGCAGCATCGGCAGGGCGTGCAGCTCGACGCCGAACGGGAGCCCCGCCGCGAAGGCCCGACGCAGGGTGTCGATCGCCAACCGGGGCTGGCCGAGGGCGACGCGGACGCCGGCCGCGTGCAGCAGGTGGCGGCCGCTCAGGTAGGGATTGTCGAGGGACTCGAGCTGTGCGACGACCTGGCACGCCCCGTCCGGGTCGCCCGCGGCCGCCGCCACGAGCCCGGCGACGCCGAGTACCTCGAGGTCCTCGACGGGAGCCAGCGCGGCCAGTCGGCCCGCCGCCTCGCCCTTTTCGCCGGCCTCGAGCAGGAGTCGGACCTCGAGAGCCCGATCGGAAGGCGTCGTCACGGCGCGACCGGTGAGCCATCGGACGCCCCTGGCGCGAGCCTCGTGCGCCGCCTCTGCGTCGCCGTGCACGTCGAGCTCCTGTGCGGCCGTCCAGGCGACGTCGGCGGGACTCACCATGCCCGGAGCGAGCGTCAGCGCCTCCTCGACGGCGTCGAGCGTCGCCCGCGCTTCGCCGAGCGCGGCGCGGGCGCGCACCTCGGCGAGGACCGGCTCCAGCCGCTCCGGGTGGGTCGCACGTCCTCCCAGGGCGGACTCGAGCTCCGCGTGGTGCTCGCCGAGCAGGTGGAGCGCGCCCCCCATGACCGGAGAGTGCTCCAGCCAGTTCCGCCACCAGCCCTGCCCGCGGTTCGCGTCGATGAGGTAGTCCACGGCCTCGGCCGGCCGATTGAGCCGGTACGCCTCGCGTCCCATCAGGAAGACCAGCACCGGGTGCTTCGTCAGGGCGACGAGCTCGCAGCAGGCCCGGTAGGCGTCCGACCGTCGTCCGCGGAGCTCGGCGAGGAGCCAGTCGGCGAAATGGCGCTCGTACTCCGACGCGGTCGCCTCTCCCGCGCGCAGGGCGTCCCGCGTCAGCGCCTCCGCTCCGGCCGGATCGCCCATGTACGCGAGCGCGATCGCGGCGAATACGCCCGCCTTGACGAACCTCGGATCGATCTCGTTCGCGCGCCGGAGATGGAGCGCCGCCTCCTCGAACCGGAATGCGCCGAACGCCTCGGCTCCCTGGATGAACTCCAGCCACGCCCTCCACGTGGGCGTACGAACGGGCGCTCCCTGGACGAAGGCGATCGGGACACGCGGATCGTACTGTGCAGCGACCGATGCGAGGACCCGCGCCACGATCTCGTCCAGCTCCTCCTCCGCGGGATCCGGTGCCAGTAGGACCGGGTCCGGCACGGAGAGCACCCGCCCACCCGTCGGCGCCTCCGTCAGGCGGGGACACGCCTCGATTCGCCCGGCCCGGTCGTAGAGCGCCGTCGACACCTCGGCCGTCGCCCACGCGACGTCGGTGCCGACGACGACCTCCAGGTAGGAGAGCTCGGAGATGCCCCGGGCGAGCCGGTCCGCGAGCCGTCGGCCGAGGGCCTCGTGTCGCGGGTCCCCGGTGAGGTTCTCCACCGGCCGGAGCGCGATTACCGCGGGCGTCGAGGCCGGGAACGCCGCGGGTTCCTCCGGCGGCCCGCCTTCGTTCACCCCCGACCCCAGCCCTTCCCGGCCGGCGGCGCCGGCTCGCGCCGTCGGGACGGCACCGCCCCGGGCCCGGATGCGATCGACGAGGGCGCGCGTCTCCGGGGCGGGCTCGACCTCGAGCTCCTGGCGGAGTTGCGCCGCGAGCGCGTCGTACGCCGACAGCGCCCCGGCGCGATCGCCGATCCGGTCCAGCAGGCCGAGGAGCCGCCGCCACGCGACCTCGTCGTACGCCGCGAGCTCCGTCCATCGCCGGGCCCAGCGTACGGCGGCCGGGAGGTCCCCGTTTTTTTCCGCCCGCGCGCTGAGGCGATCGGCCACCCCCGCGGCCCGTCGCCCGAAGCGGTCCCGCGCGCCGTCGAGCCAGCGCTCGAACTCGCCGCCGTCCACGTGGAGGCCGGGCAGGAAGGGGCCCCGCACGAGGTCGAGCGCGTCC
>Ga0316577_10000576_pt1 | contig 15024 bp, 13 predicted proteins | sample S5NA_FD_203073 | JGI IMG/M metagenome (GOLD analysis project Ga0316577, IMG submission 203073) | Rhizosphere microbial communities from salt marsh grasses in Alabama, United States - S5-7_050615r2r1 | ecosystem: Host-associated > Plants > Roots > Rhizosphere | place: USA: Alabama | collected... | reverse complement strand
AGCGCCGTCGCCACCGCGACCACCGGGGCGGCGAGGAAGGTCCACTTGTTCGCAGCGACCGGCATCACCTCTTCCTTGAAGAACAGCTTGATGCCGTCGGCGATGGGCTGGAGGATCCCGAAAGGCCCGGTCCGGTTGGGGCCGAGGCGGTATTGCATGAAGGCGAGGCTCCGCCGCTCCACCCAGGTCATGACGGAGAAACCACCCAGGAGCGCCCCCACGACGATCACGATCTTGACGAACGTGACGAGCAGCTCCTCGGCGAGGGGCGTCACGCAGACACCGCCCTGCCCGACTTCGCCTTCGCCTCTTCAAAGGTGGGCGCCACCGACTTCCAGCAGCGTCCCTCGCGGACGTGGTACTCGAACTCCTCACGGAACTTCTGGAGCGTCGACTGGGGCGGGGCGATCGCGGCGTCGCCGAACGGGCACACGGTCTTGCCCGAGATCGAGTCCGTGACCTTCCAGAGGAGATCCAGGTCCTTCTCCTGGGCCTCCCCCGCCTCGATGCGCTCGAGGAGCCGCAACATCCAGCCCGTCCCCTCCCGGCAGGGGGAGCACTTGCCGCAGGACTCGTGCTTGTAGAAGTAGATGAGGTTCTTCGCCATCCACACCATGCAGGTCGAGTCGTCCATCACGACGGTGCCAGCGGAGCCGAGCATCGATCCCGCCTTGGCCACGCCGTCGAAGTCCATCGCGATGTCGATTTCGTCCGCGGTGAGGACGGGCGTCGAGGAGCCCCCGGGGACGACCGCCTTGAGCTTGCGGCCGTCCTTGATCCCCTGCGCATACCCCTCGCCGTAGATGAGGTCACGCAGTGTGATCCGCCCCATCGGGGCCTCGTAGCTGCCAGGACGGACGACGTGACCGCTGATCGAGTAGAGCTTGGGTCCGCCGTTCTTCTCGGTGCCGTAGCTTGCGAACCACTCCGCTCCGCGCTCGAGGATGAGCGGCACGTTGACCAGGGTCTCGACGTTGTTCACGATCGTCGGGCAGCCGTACACCCCCACCACCGCCGGGAACGGGGGCTTGATGCGGGGCTGGCCCCGCCTCCCCTCGAGCGACTCGATGAGGGCCGTCTCCTCCCCGCACTCGTAGGAGCCGGCGCCGCGGTGGACCCAGATATCGACGTCGATGCCGGTGCCCAGGATGTCCTTGCCGACGTAGCCCGCCGCCCTCGCCTCGGCCAGGGCCTTCTCGAGCGTTCGCGCGCCCTCATGGAACTCGCCGCGGATGTAGATGTAGGCGGTCTTCGATCGGATCGCATGGCAGGACACCACGATCGACTCGATCAGGCGGTGGGGATCGCGCTCGATGATGACCCGGTCCTTGTAGGTCCCGGGCTCGCTCTCGTCGGCGTTGACACACATGTACCGGGGCCTGGGGCTCTCCTTGGGAAGAAACCCCCACTTCATCCCGGTCGGGAACCCTGCGCCGCCGCGGCCGCGCAGGTTCGACTTCTTGACCTCCTCGATGAGGATCTCGGGCTCGAACCTCAGCCACTCGCCGAGCTTCGCGTAGCCACCGGAGGCCTTGTAGACGTCGATCGAGGTGGAGTTCTCCTTCCAGACGTTCTGGAAGAGTAGGTGCTCGCCCGGGCTCTTCGGCCACTCGAAGGTCCGGCGCACGGTCTCCCCGGCCAGCACCCGATCGAGGTCGGCCTCGGTGGCGTGCTCGAGCCACTCCCCGTTCACCTGGACCGCGGGAGCGCCCCCGCAGGCGGCGAGGCACTCCACCTCTTTGACCGTGAACCTACCGTCCGCGGTCGTGCCCCCGGGCTCGATCCCGAGCTTCCTGCACGTGTGCCCGAGCAGCTTCTCCGCCCCGCCGAGGGCACAGGAGAGCGTCGTGCACACCTCGATGACCGTCTTCCCCTTCGGCTCGAGATGGAACATCGTGTAGAAGCTGGCGGTGTCCTTCACCTGGGCCGGACTGAGGTCCAGGAGCTTCGCGATGTACTCCATCGCCTCGCGGCTGATCCAGCCCTCCTGCTCCTGCACGAGCCGCAACGTCGGCAGGAGGGCGGAGCGCTTGACGGGGTAGCGGGCGACGATCTCTTCGAAGGCCTTCAGGTTGTCGGGGGTGAGCTCCATGCCGCTACCAGTCCATCGCTCCGACCTTCCACTCGTAGACGAAGCCCACGGCCAGGACGAGGAAGAATGTCCCCATGGCCATCAGACCGTAGATCCCCAGCGTGTCCATGACGAGCGCCCACGGATAGAAGAACGCGGTCTCCACGTCGAAGAGGATGAAGAGCATGCACACGAGGTAGAACTTGATCGGAAACCGCTCGCGGGCGGTCCCGACCGGCGGCATGCCGCACTCGTAGGTGGACAGCTTCCGGGCGTCGGGGCGAGGGCGCCCGATGATGTGGGAGGCCGCCAGCACGAAGACACCGAAGCCCAGGGCGATCGCCCCCAGGATCACGATCGGAAGGTAGCTGGGCATGATCGGAGCGTCTGGCGGTCGGGCGAAGGGTCCTGGTCTAACGATTGAAGAACGGCGGCGACGGCAGATGGTGATCGACGCCGGAATATAGCTTCCGGCCTCGCGGGGTGTCAAACGCCCCGAGGACACGCAAGCCCCGTGAGGAGAGAGAGTTCTACGCTCAGCGGCCACAATCGTTCATCGACCCCCCACCCTATCCCTCCCCACGGAGGGGGCTCGGGGGACGCGAAGTCGAGCTGGCGAGACGAGCGTCGACCCCGAGTGTACGCTGCGACGCGCCAGCGTCGCCTCCCACAGGCCGCGAGGCGTCTTGAGATAGGCCCCGTCCACCCGCGGGTCCCCAAGGAAGGGACACGCGGGCGAGTCTCGGCCTGATGGCCAGCCGCACTGCCGTATACTCGGCGGGACCCATGCGCCGCACGAAGATCGTCGCTACCATCGGTCCCGCCTCGCGGGACCGTCGAGTGCTCGAGCACCTCGTCGAGGCCGGCGTCAACGTGCTCCGCCTCAACTTCTCCCACGGGACGCACGAGGAACACGCCCGGGTCGTGAAAGCCGCTCGTGAGATCGAGGCGCAACTGGGCCAGCCGCTGGCGCTCCTCCAGGACCTGTCGGGGCCGAAGATCCGGACCGGCCGGGTGGCCGGAGGCGAGATCGAGCTCCGCGACGGGGCTCGCGTGGCCATCACCACCGACGAATCGGTCGAAGGCACACCGGAGCTGATCTCGACGACCTACGACGTCCTTCCCCTCGACGTGAAGGAGGGTGACCGGATCCTCCTCGACGACGGGAACCTGGAGCTGCGGGTGATCGAGGCCTCGCAGGGTCGTGTCGAGTGCGCGGTCGTGGACGGCGGGCCGCTCCGGTCCCACAAGGGCATGAACCTTCCCGGGATCAAGATGTCCGTCCCCGCCTTGACCGAGAAGGACCGTCGGGATCTCGCCTTCGGCCTGGAGCAGGGCGTCGACTACGTGGCTCTCTCGTTCGTCCGTGAGGCCGCCGACATCGAGGAGATCAAGGCACTCATCAGGACCTTCGAGCTCGACCACGACGTGCCGGTGATCGCCAAGATCGAGAAGCCGGAGGCAGTGGAGAACCTGGCCGCCATCCTGGAGATCGCCGACGGGGTGATGGTGGCTCGGGGCGACCTCGGGGTGGAGATCGGCACCGAGGAGGTCCCGACCGTCCAGAAGAAGATCATCGCCGCCGCCAACACCGCGGGCCGCGTGGTCATCACCGCGACCCAGATGCTGGAGAGCATGATCGACAACCCCCGTCCCACCCGTGCCGAGGCCTCCGACGTGGCCAACGCCATCCTCGACGGAACGGACGCGGTGATGCTCTCGGGCGAGAGCGCGGTGGGCCGCTTCCCGGTCCAGGCAGTTGCGACGATGGCCCGGATCGCGGACTACACCGAAGAGCACGCCGCGTCGGTGGCCACCGACCACGCCCCCCGGGGCCCGGGCTCGCGGGTCGCGCGGAGCCTGGCCCGGGTCGCGGCCTCGGTGGCCCAGGAGCTCGGCTGCGAGCTGATCGTCGCGTTTACCGAATCGGGAAACACTGCCCGGCTCGTCTCCGGCTTCCGTCCGCGCGTCCCGGTGGTCGCGGTGACCGGTGACGAGCGGGTCTACCACCAGCTCGCACTCTGGTGGGGCGTTGTCCCGGTGCGGGCGGAGTCCGCGCAGAGCAGCGACGAGCTCCTGGCCAGAGGGGAGGAGCGTCTGCGGGCCCGGGGGCTGGTCAAGGGCGGGGACACGGTCCTGATACTCTCCGGCCACTCGCACGTGGCCGCCGCCACCAACATGCTCCGGGTGCACGAGGTGTCGTGATGCAACGGCAGACCCCGACCGCTTCGGTCCGGCGCCTCCATATCTCCGCCGCCCTCGCAGTGCTGGCAATGCTGGGCACGTTCTGGGCGTGCTCGCGCCATCCCGACCCGAAGGCCTACAAGTTCCCGCCTCCTGAGGCCCCGGCGGTGGGCACGATTGCGGAGGGGATCGCCTCCTGGTACGGGCCGGGCTTCCACGGCAAGACGACGGCGAGCGGGGAGAGGTACAACCAGGACGCCATGACCGCCGCCCACCCCTACTGGGCGTTCGGCACCCGGGTGAAGGTGACGTTGCTTTCGACCGGGAAGAGCACGGTCGTGACCATCAACGACCGCTTCCCCGCCTACAAAGGGAGAGTGATCGACGTCTCCCGCGGCACCGCCAGGGCCATCGGCCTCATTGGGCCCGGCACGGGCAAGGTGCGGCTCGAGGTCGTGCGGTAGACCTGGCTATTCAATGACCCCCCACCCTATCCCTCCCCACGTAGGGGGAGGAAAATGCTTGAGATAGGCCACGGACGCCCGCCAATTCGTCTCCGGTTTGCCCGATCCGGGGTGGGGCACGCGAAATACCCGTCCGCACCGACCCAACCGGTCTACAATGAGGCCCTTCGAGGACATCGTGGCAGACGCGACCCAGGGTCGGGCCATTTTGGACCGGGCCTACGACGCCTTCTCCAGCGAGGCCCGCGTTTACGAGGAGATGGACCATCTCGTCAACAGCCTGGCCGAGATGCGCCGCCGGGCGAGCGGGGACGACTGGGACGCCTTCTGCCGGGTCGACTGCGTGGGACACCCGGTTCGGTTTCTGGTTCACCAGGACCCCCTGACCGAGCGGGCCTACTTCAAGCCGCGGGGCTTCCCCGGAGATGCCGTGCTCCTCGATCTCTTCTACGGGGAGGATGGTGTCCGACCCTACGTCGACGAGGCCACCCCGCTCGGGCAGGAGATTTACAGGTACACCAGCGCGGGAATGGCGGCCACCGCGCTCCGCCGGCGCAAGGAGATCCTGGCCAAGATGATCGACCAGGCCTCCGACACCCGCCGCGAGACGCACGTCATGACGATCGGCTGCGGGCACCTCCGCGAGGCCGCCCTCAGTGAGGCCGTCCGGAACCGGCGAATCGAGCGGTTCCTCGCCGTGGATCGCGATGCCGACAGTCTGCGGGTCGTGCGGGAGAAGTGGGGTCCGTTCGGGGTCGAGATCAAGGAGAGCACGGTCAACGAGCTCGTCGCCGCCGCCCCCGATCTCGGGACGTTCAACCTGGTCTACGCGGCCGGGCCCTACGACCTGCTGCCGCGTCCCGCCGCGGTCCGCCTCACGAACGCCCTCTTCCAGGCCACCCGACCCGGGGGCCTCCTTCTCGTCACGAATTTCCTCGAGGGGATCAAGGACGTCGGCTACATGGACGCATTCATGGACTGGAAGATCCACCACCGCGACGCCGCCGAGATGTTCGCGCTGACCGGGGGGCTCCCCGAGGGCGAGATCGCCGACCGCCGCACCTTTGCTGAGGAGACCGGCGGCATCGTCTTCCTCGCCGTCCGGCGGCGCTGAAGGGCACAGGGCTTTCAGCCCTCCGAAGGCGGGTGCCAGACTGGCCTCGGGTCGGCACCTGCCTCCTCTGCCCGGTGGCAGGTGTCCCCGGTGCGGGCCGTGAAGAAGGCTATCGAAGGGCCTCTCCCGGGCGGAGGATCCACGCGCTCTGGTGCTGCGTGAACCCGATACGCGGGTAGTACTCCACCGCCGCCGGGGCCGCGAGCAGGATGATCGTTGCCTGGGGCGCAGCCTGCTGCGTCCTGCGGATGAGCTCGATCCCGATCCCGCGCTTCTGGTACGAGAGGCGGACCGCGAGATCGGACAGGTACGTCGCGTAGTGGAAGTCGCTGACCGAGCGGGCGAGCCCGATCAGGCGGTCTGCGTCCCAGGCGGTGACCACGAGGTTGGCGCAGCGGAGCATGCCGTCCATTCGCGCCCGGTCGTCGACCGGACGACGCTTCCCCAGCGTCGAGTCGACGTAGACGTCGATCACCTCATCGAGGTCGAGGTCGTCTCCGGCGCGGTAGTCGATCAAGAGGTGGGCTTGAGGACGGTGCAGACGGAAGCGCAGATGGGACCGCCGATGTTGAAGGTGGCGGCGACGCGAGGCTCCTTCACCTGCAGCTCGGCGGGAACCTTGCCCTGGAGCTGCCACGCGCTCCACCCCACCATGGCGACCCCAGTGGCCCCGATCGGGTGCCCCTTGGCGATGAGGCCTCCCGACGTGTTGATGGCGCACTCCCCGTCCACCGCGGCCTTCCCCTCCGCCCAGTAGCGGGCGCCCTGGCCGTAGCTGGCCTTGCCGAGCACCTCGGTGCCGAGTGCCCCCATCACGGAGAAGCAGTCGTGGATCTCGGCCACGCCAACGTCGGCGGCGGAGACCCCGGCGCGTTCGTACGCGGTCTCCATGGCCCGGTGGGCGCCCGCCGGCCGCAGGATGTCCCGACCTTCCTTCTTCAAGGGGTCGGTGGCCTGGCCCCAGCCCGCGAGCTCGACGGTCTCGCTCTTCTTCACCCCCAGCTTCGACAGACCCTCCTCCGTGGCGAGGATCAGAGCGGCGTAGCCGTCGGAGATCTGGGAGCAGTCGTAGGTCTTGAGGGGCAGTCCTTCCACGATGTAGCGGTTGATGCCTTCGATCGTCGTCGCCTGCTCGAGGCTCACCTGGACCTTCTGCATCTGGGCATACGGGTTCTTGTTGGCGTTGGCGTACTCCATGACCGCAATACGGGCCAGGTCCTCCTCGGTGACCCGGTGGGTCTTCATGTAGCAGTCCATCACCTCGGCGAAGAGGTGGGGGAAGACGAAGACCTTGCCCTCGCGCTCGTCCGGATGGGAGAAATAGCCGAGGACCTCCCCGATGAGCTTGCCGTCCATCTTGCCCTGGTCGTTGCGCATCTTCTCGTAGCCCACGGCGATCCCCACCTCGCCCTCGCCGAGGAGCAGCTTCTCGGCCACGGAGAGGATGGCCTGGCCGCCGGAGGCGCAGGCGTTCTCGACCGCGTGGAGCGGCTTGGCTTCGAGACCGGGCACCATCGCCATGAGGCCCGAGAGCAGACCCTGCCGGTTCAGGGAGAAGTTGCAGACGGCCCCGATCGCGCCCAGGTCCATCGCACGCGGCTCGACGCCGATCTCCCCGCACGCCCCCTCGACCGCCTGGCGAACGACGGTGGGCACGTCCGTGTCCATGAGCTTCCCGAACTTCGACTGATGGTAGGCAGCGACATAAAGGCGCTTCATTCAGGGCCTCCCGCTCTTTCTGCGAGCCTACCGCGACCGCCCGCGCGCAGCAATGCCGGGTATACTCGATTGGATCCGGGGATGAGCGAGACTGCAGGCCGGGTGTACTCACCGCAGCGCTTCCGTCTGGTGGTGGCGTTGCTCACCCTCATCTTCCTGCCAATCGTCGTGGGCGCCTCCGTGCTCATCTACCACTACGTTCGGTTCAGCGTCCTGGTGGAGCAGCGCCTGCAGGGCGAGCGATGGCAGATCCCCTCCCGCGTCTACGCCCGCCCCCTCACCCTCCGCCCCGGCCTCGTGCTCGACGCGAACGGGCTCGCCGAGATCCTGAACGGCCTGCGCTACACGCAGCGTGAAACGGAGCCGACGGCGGCGGGTGAGTTCTCGGTCGTCGAGAACGGCGTGCTCGTCTGGCCGCGTCCGGTACCGGGCGGGGCGGACGAGCCACTGCTCGTGGCTTTCGGGGAGGGGCAGATCAAGGAGATCCGTGGCGCGGAGCAGCAAATCTACGCGGAGCAGGACCTCGAGCCCGAGCTGATCACGTACCTCTTCGACGAGAGCCGGGAGAAGCGGCGTCGGATCCGCTACGAGGATCTGCCGGAGCACCTCGTGCAGGCCGTCCTCGCGATCGAGGACCGGCGCTTCTTCAGCCACCCCGGGCTGGACCCGTTCCGCTTCGTGAGCGCCGTCATCCGCAACATCCGGACCGACAGCTCGATCCCCCAGGGCGCCAGCACCATCACCCAGCAGCTCTGCAAGAACTTCTTCCTGACCCCGGAGCGCACGCTGAAGCGCAAGATGCAGGAGGCGCTGCTCGCCTTCGTCCTCGAGCGCCGCGCCTCGAAGCAGGAGATCCTCGAGCTCTATCTCAACGAGGTCTACCTCGGCCAGGGGGGTTCCTTCAGCCTGAACGGCGTGGGTCAGGCGGCGAGCCGCTACTTCCGCAAGGACGTGGGCAACCTCACCCTCCCGGAGTCGGCGCTTCTGGCCGGCATGATCCAGCTCCCGAACCGCTACAACCCCTTCCGCCACCCCGAGCGCGCCACCGCCCGGCGCAACCTCGTGATCCGCTTCATGAACGACGCCGGATTCATCGACGCCGAGACGATGGAGGCGGCGCTGGCCGCTCCGCTCATGGTGGAGTCGACGACCGTCGACCTTACCGACGCCCCCTACTTCGTGGACCTGGTTCGGCAGCAGCTCGCCCAGCACTACGACCCGAACGACCTCACGACGCAGAACCTCTCGATCTACACCACGCTCGACCTCCACCTTCAGGCGCTGGCCCAGCAGGCGCTCGAGCGGGGCCTCGACGAGGTCCAGGAGATCGTCAAGAAGCGAACGACGAAGAGGGTGCAGGGATCGCTCATCGCCATCGAGCCACTCAGCGGGAAGGTGGTGGCTCTCGTCGGGGGCCGCTCCTACGGAGCGAGCCAGTACAACCGCGTGATGCAGGCCCGGCGCCAGCCCGGGAGCACCTTCAAGCCCTTCGTGTATCTGGCCGCTTTCGAGGCGACCTTCGAGGACCCGACTCTGCCCCCGATCACGCCGGCCACCGTGGTCGAGGACGCCCCCGCTGTCTTCTTCTATGAGGACAAGGAGTACATCCCCCGCAACTACGAGGACAAGTACTTCGGCTTCGTGACCCTGCGACGAGCCCTGGCCAAGAGCCTGAACGTGGCCACGGTGAAGGTGGCGGAGATGGTCGGCTACGACCGTATCGCCCGGCTGTGGTCGGAGAAGCTCGGCAGCGGCGCCCCGATCGAGGCCTATCCCGCGGTCGCCCTCGGGGCCTTCGAGGTGACGCCCTACGAGATGGCCACCGCATACAACGTCCTCGCCAGCGGCGGCTACAAGATCGAGCCGGTCACCGTCCTCCGCGTGACCGACGAGGGCGGGCGTGTCCTCGAGCAGCACTACGCGCCAGTCCCCGAGCGCGTGATCCGCCGGGAGTCGGCCTTCCTCCTGACCAGCATGCTCCAGAGCGTGATGAACGAAGGGACGGGCGTCTCGGCGCGGGCTCGAGGCTTCACCGCCGAGGCCGCGGGCAAGACCGGCACCACGAACGACTACCGCGACGCCTGGTTCGCCGGCTACACCCCGGACATGCTCTGCGTCGTCTGGGTGGGCTTCGACGACAACACCCCGGTCGGGTTGTCCGGCGCCCGGGCCGCGCTGCCGATCTGGGTGGAGTTCATGAAGGCCGCCCTCAGCGGGAAGGAGCCGCTCCCCTTCACCGTCCCCCCGGAGAACGTGATCTTCGTCGACATCGACGCGGACACGGGCCTGCTCGCGACCCCGCTGTGCCCGAACGTCCGCTCCGAGGCCTTCATCGCCGGGACGGAGCCGCGCGTTCGCTGCCAGGCGCACACGGTGGAGTGGCGACCGCTCAGCGAGCCGGAGGGCGTAACCGAGGCCCCCCTCGCCCCCCTTCGCCGGCCTTGACCCCACTCGGGGCCGGGTTTAACCTCAACGGACTCGGGCCGCGGGCGCTTAACTCAGCGGTAGAGTGCCACCTTCACACGGTGGAAGTCGCAGGTTCGAATCCTGCAGCGCCCACCAACCCACCCCGAATCCAACCGGTCCAGCCTTGACGAATCGCTCCGATCCCCGAGCGGCGCCGACGCCGGAGGGCCCGCCGGACGGACCGCGTCCGCGACGCTCGTATCGCTACTACGACCTGGTGATGGCGGCCTTCGTCACCGTCCTGCTGTGCGCGAACGTGATCGGAGCGGCCAAGGTGGCCGAGATCGGAGGCTTCGCCTTCGGAGCCGGAGTCCTCTTCTTCCCGATCAGCTATCTCTTCGGCGACATCCTGACCGAGGTGTACGGCTATGCCCGGGCCCGCAAGGTGGTGTGGGCGGGGTTCGGGGCCCTCGCCTTCGCCTCGTTCATGAGTTGGGCCATCCTCGCCTTCCCCCCGGCGCCGGGCTGGCCGCACCAGGAGGCCTACCAGACGGTCTTCGGCTCCACTCCCCGCATCGTCCTCGCCTCGCTCGTCGCGTACTTCAGCGGGGAATTCTGCAACTCGTACGTGCTGGCAAGGATGAAGGTGTCCACCGCGGGTCGGGCGCTCTGGACCCGAACCATCGGCTCGACGATCGTCGGCGAGGCCGTCGACTCGGTCATCTTCTACCCGGCGGCCTTCCTCTTCGTCTGGGAGACCGAGCTCGTGTGGCGCGTGATGGTGAGCAACTACCTCCTGAAGGTCCTCTGGGAGGCCCTGATGACCCCGTTCACGTACCGCATCGTGAACTTCCTCAAGCGCGCCGAGCGCGAGGACTACTTCGACCGGGACACGAACTTCACCCCGTTCTCGCTTCAGACATGACAGGCGGCTGATCGGCCTTCCGGACTCCCCGACCCGGGACAGTCACTCCGTTGCCCTGGGACCGCGCGGCGCCGCGCTTCAGAGGCCCGCCCGAGGCCGCGACGACCTTGCTCTCGTGGTCCCACACCCAAGGCGACCGGCTGCAAACGGCTGCCGACTCGGGATGAAGGGGCCTGGCCCCGGCCACGAGCTGAGGCACCCGGCGCGAAGGTCGAAGCCCTCAGTTCACAGAAAGCGGCGCGCCCCGGCGCAGGAGGCGAGCGGGAACCTGGAGCACAGGGCCGGTCCAGGCCGCGGCGGGCGGGACCCGACGAGGACCGCAGCGTCCGACACTGCGCACCGCGAGGACCGCAGACGGGTGGCCGCCGCGGCCGCACCCGTGGTGCCAAACCGAGCTGGAAGCCTCAAGAGCAGGAGGGCAACCACCTCGACCCTCCGGGTCTCAGTCGAAGGCGGTGGGACGGGCGGGGTCCCGGTGGTGGGCGAAGGCGAGGACGATCTGGCCCGGCGTCGTGCGATCGATGTCGAGGTCCGGGATCGCGTGTTCGGCGAAGAAGCCGACCTCGTCCACCTCGTGGGACGTGCGCGGCTCGCCCCCCTCGAGCCGGCAATGGATCAGGATCTTGTACGTGTAGTCGAGCGAGGGCGGGTGCTCGTGGCGCGTCTTGTCCAGGACCGCGAGCACCTTCTCCGCGCGGACCCGGTACCCGCTCTCCTCCAGCGTCTCGCGCTCGGCGGCGGCGGCCGGCGTGTCGCCGACGTCGGCCCACCCCCCGGGAAACGTCCACCGCTGCGTGCGCAGCTCGCGCACGAGCAGAAGCTCGTCCCCACGGAACACGACCGCACGCACGTCCACCTTGGGCGTCGGGTAGCCCATCCCGGCGGCGAAGACCGGACGCAGGACGTCGGCGTCCTCGGCAAAGCCGACCGCCGCCATCTCGACCGCGATCTCGCGCAGCTGCTCGTAGCGCTCGCGGTCGTACGGGTCGCCCGCGTAGGCGAGGCCGGTCTGGGCAATCGACTGGATCCTCTGGGCCCAGCGCAGCCAGTCCGGACGGCGGTCCCCGTCTCCGCTCACGGGGCCAGCGACGCCTTGGTCGGGGTTCGGCCGGCGCGCTTCAGCTCGTCGTCGATCACCTGGGCGAACGCCTCGAACGACTGCGCCCCCAAGATGGCCCGCCCGTTGATGAAGAAGGCCGGGGTGCCCGTCACCCCGAGGCGCTCACCCGCCTCGGCGTCGCTCTTCACGAGCGCGGCATGACGTCCCGAGTCGAGACACTGTGCGAAGGCCGCCGTGTCCAGACCCAGGGCATCCGCGTGTTGTTTCAGGTCTGGGACGGTGAGCTTGCTCTGGTTTTTCCAGAGCCGGTCGTGCATGTCCCAGAAGCGGCCCTGGTCTCCCGCGCAGGCCGCCGCCTCCCCGGCCTTCTCGGCCAGCCCGTGGAAGGCGAGCGGAAAATGCCGAAAGGCGTAGCGGACCTGGTCGCCGTACACCTCGCGAACCCGGTTGACGATGGGACGGGCGTGGACGCAGTAGGGGCACTGGAAGTCCGAGAACTCGACGATGGTGACGGGGGCCTCGGGGTTTCCCCGCGGCGGCGCCGCACCGGTCCCGACCTCGACGCGGAATGGCTCGAGGCGCACCTCCACCGGGTACTTGCTCCGCAGCTCGCGCGCGAAGACGGCGCGGCGCTCGCGCTCACGTTGTCGACCCAACCCCTCCACGATCTGCTGGATGGCCGTCGCCTCGTCGGACTCTCCGAACCGGGCGCGGTTTGCCTCGTAGAAGGCCCTGGCCTCCGCCGGCGTCACCCGGGCCTTGTCCTCGATCTCGATTTTCGTGAGCTCCTCGACGCTCACGCCACGTCCCTGGGCCTCCCGGGCAAGGAGGACCTCTGCGATCAGGTTGTTCAGACCCTGGCGTCGCAGCTGATCCTCGCGGTGCCGCAGCGCAATCAGCTCGGACTGGATCACGTCGTCGAGGGCCTCCGCCGTGATCGGGGTCCCGTCGACGATCGCCACCACCGACGCCTCCTCCGCCACGCCGGCCGTCGGCGCAAGCCCGAGGGCCATGACGACTGTCGGTACGGCGATCAGGCCGAGTTTCTGGATCATGCGTGCACTCCTCCATCCCCCTCCGACGGCGTCTCACCGAAGGCCAGGGCACCAAAGCTCACGACGCTCTCGGGGTCGATGTTCCACTGCTCATAGCGTAGCAGGGTGCCACGCGGGGAGCCCGTCGCCCGCAGGAAGGCATAGAGGGCGGAGGCCCCACACCAGCGGAGATCGTCTTCGCCTTCCTGCACCTGCCTCCAGAAGCCGTCGGCGTCCCCGGCGACGACCGCGGCGAGGCGGCGGCGGTCCTGTGTCTCCACGTTCCGCAGGTGTCCCTGTCGCGCTTCGGCGGCCATCTCGTCCCCGTAGCGCCGACCGACGTGGGCCAGGTCGACTCCGAGGACCCAGAGGAGCCGCCGGCCCTCGTCCGCCGCGGCGCCGGCCAGCGCATCCAGGAATCGTGCCACGTGCGGGTCGTCCTCGGGACGCCCGGGGCCGAGCGTCGCCTCCGCAAAGGGTCCACAGAGGATGGGAACGACGCGGGCGCCGGGGCCGAGCAGGTGCTGGAGGAACAGGACCTGGAACTCCACGGCGTGCTCGACGGCGTGGCAATAGTCTTCGACGACCACCGCCTCGCCGCCGTCGGTGACCAGCCGGTCCACGAAGGGCACGTTCACCGTGGTCTCGCCGAGCGGCGTGCGGTACGGCTTGCGCGTGAGCCCGAAGCGGCCCGAGGCTCCGTAGTGCGAGGTCCCGAGGACCACGACGGTCCGGTCCGACGCGTCACCCGGCAACGCGCGATAGGCGGATGCGTACGAGTGGCGGCCCCCCTCGAAGCTGACGTGCGGCGCCGCAACCGCGAAGACTTCGTCCGGAGGCGTGGCTTCGTCCGGAAGGGCGTTGTGAAGGCACTCGTCGAGTGTCGCCGCGAGCTCGCCCGGATCCTCGGGGTAGGCCGCCCCCGCGTGAGAGGCCTCGCGCCGGGGGGCCGCGGCGAAGGCCCGGTGGCGGGCGGCTCTTCTCCGATCGAGTTCGTCGTCCTCGAGGAACCCACTGCGGGCGAGGGATTCGGCCAGGCCACGGGCGTAGGCCCCCGCTCCGAGCTCGCCGCTGGCCCGGTAGAGCGCGGCGGCGAGGTCGCCCTCCTCGTGTCCCCCGTCGAAGAAGCGGAGGAAGGGAACGAGCGGGGGAGGGACGATGACCACCTCCTCCGCGTATCCGAAGGGATCGCGCAGCAGGACCCCGGGCCGATCCTTCACGGGGGAGGGCATCGCGTCGAGGCCGCGACGCAGGGGAGCCAGGCGACGGGACATGGAGAGCCATGGTACACCGCCCCCCCTTTCGGAGATGTAGTATGGGAACGATGGCGCACACGTGGCAATGTCCGGCCTGCGGTCGGCGCGTGCCCATGCGCGTCTCGGCGTGTCACTGCGGCATGACGCGCGAGCGAGCCGAGGTCATGGCCGAGGCGCATGCCGCCGCCGAGCGCCCGGCGCCGCGCCCAGCTCGGCCCGGCCTGCGGACGCCACCGGCCCCGCTGCCGCGTGACGTCAAGGCGCTCGTGGCCGGGGTGGGCCTGGTGGCGGTGCTGGGGCTCGGCTGGCTCATCTTTGGCCCGCGCCCCCAGCCGCCGGTCCCGGTCCTCGGCTACGTGGACGCCACTCCGCCCCCCGTGCCGCAACCCACGCCCACTCAGACGCCACCCTTCATGCTGCCCTGGTGGAAGTCAGGGCGGGCGTCGCGTCGCTGATCGGGCCGTTCCTTGCGCCCGCGATCCGCCGAAGATGGGGCCGTGCCCGGGCCACGGTCGCGCGTCCGCCGGCTGGTGGTGCTCGCGGTCTACCTCGTCGCGGTGTTCGGTTTCCTCGAGCTGGCCTCGCGCGCCGCCTTGTCCCACAAGGGCTTCTTTCGCCTCGTGGCCGGCGTCGACCAGGCGTCGTCTCGCCTCCGCTGGGCTCGGCGGCAGGAGCGACGGCCGCTCGTCCAGCCGTTCGACGTCTACCACCCCGTCCGGGGCTGGACCCTGGCCCCGGGGCTGAGCGGGGTTCCGGCCTTCGACGGCAAGAGGCTCAGCTCGACGGCGCGC
>Ga0316577_10000575_pt1 | contig 15031 bp, 11 predicted proteins | sample S5NA_FD_203073 | JGI IMG/M metagenome (GOLD analysis project Ga0316577, IMG submission 203073) | Rhizosphere microbial communities from salt marsh grasses in Alabama, United States - S5-7_050615r2r1 | ecosystem: Host-associated > Plants > Roots > Rhizosphere | place: USA: Alabama | collected... | reverse complement strand
GGGGAAGAAGTTCCACAAGCGCCTCACCGCCCTCATGGATTCCCTGTCCGGCACGATCACCCGGGCGGCTCTCCCGCCGGAGCCCCGTTCGGGGGAGGCTCATCCGCAGAGAGACGAGTGACGCTACCGGCGACCCCCTCCGATCCGCCGTCCCTCCCCTTTCCCCTCTTCCCCTCCATCCACACTATGTGTCCCACACCAGATCACCCCCTCCGGAGGCACGCATGCCGGCTCCCGTCCGGATCCCCCGAGCTCTACTCCCTCTCCTGCCCATGACGCTTATCGCCTGCCAGGAAGGAGGACCGCCCCTCCCGGCCGCCTATCCGGAGGCTCGGAGGGTGGAGCAGATCGATGACTACTTCGGTGCGGAGGTGGCGGACCCCTACCGCTGGATGGAGGATGTGGAGAGCCCCGAGGTTGCGGCCTGGGTGGAGGCCGAGAACGTCATCGCGGTCCCCTTCCTGGATGGGATTCCGGGGAGGGAACGGATCAAGGACCGTCTGACCGCGCTCTGGAACTACGAGCGGTTCGGGGTCCCCTGGAAGGAGGGAGGGCTCTACTTCTTCACCCGGAACGATGGCCTCCAGGATCAGGACGTGGTGTACGTGGCGGAGAGCATGGATTCCGAACCCCGGATCCTCCTGGACCCCAACGGGTTCAGTGACGATGCCACTGTGGCGCTGGCCGGGATGAGCGTGAGCCCCGACGGGCGGTTCCTGGCGTATGCCACCTCCGATGGCGGTACAGACTGGACCACATGGCATGTCAGAGAAGTGGCCTCCGGGCGGGATCTCCCCGACACGGTGGCCTTCACGAAGTTCACCTCGGCCTCGTGGCTCCCGAACGGCAGGGGCTTCTTCTACTCCAGGCACCCTCAGGGCCCCGACGGGGAAGGAGACGGCCAGGCCCAGGTTCGCATCTACTTCCACAGTGCCGGAACCCCCCAGGCGGACGATGAGCTGGTGTACGAGGTGGACGATTCCGACACCCGGGACCCCTTCGGGACGGTGACGGAGGACGGCCGCTATCTGGTCATCGAGATCTCGGAGGGATATGACGCCAACGGTGTCTACTACCGGGACCTGGGGGCTCCCGGAGGGAGGGTGGAACGCCTCTTTGATGCCTGGGACGCGCTCTACACGTTCATCGGAAACGAAGGGCCCGTCTTCTTCTTCCACACCAACAAGGCTGCTCCCCGGAACCGGATCGTGGCCGTGGACATCCGCACCCCGGGTGTCTGGCAGGAGGTCGTGCCCGAAGCCGAGGAGGCGTTGGAGTCGGCTTCGTACGTGGGCGGGCACTTCGTGGGACGGTACCTGAAGGACGCCAGCTCCCTGGTTCGGGTCTTCTCACGGAGCGGGGAACCGATCCGGGACGTTCCGCTTCCCGGCATCGGATCGGCCTCCGGCTTCGGGGGTCACGCAGACGACACCGAGACCTTCTTCTCCTTCGAAAGCTACACGGTGCCGCCCACCATCTACCGGTATGATGTGGGCTCCGGCCAGGTGTCTGTCATTCGCGAGACCCGCGTGGATTTCGATGCCGGGGACTATGTCACGGTCCAGGAGTTCTACATCAGCGAGGACGGCACTCGGGTGCCCATGTTCATCACCCACCGGCGGGATCTCGAGAAGACGGGGCAGAATCCCACGCTGCTCTACGGGTACGGCGGGTTCAACCTCGCGGAGGTCCCCTACTTCTCCGTGCCCCGCCTGGTCTGGCTGGAGATGGGTGGAGTCTTCGCCAGCGCCAACCTGCGGGGGGGAAGCGAGTACGGAGAGGCATGGCACCTGGCCGGGACGAAGACCAGGAAGCAGAACGTCTTCGACGATTTCATCGCTGGTGCGCAGCACCTGGTGGACCAGGGTTACACTTCCCCCGGGAAGCTGGCCATCCAGGGGGCCAGCAACGGTGGGCTTTTGGTGGCTGCGGTGTTGACCCAGCGGCCCGAGCTCTTCGGGGGCGCTCTCCCCGCCGTGGGAGTTCTGGACATGCTCCGGTACCACACGGCCAACCTCAACGCGCGGCAGTGGTCATCGGACTACGGCCTCAGCGAGAATGAGGAAGAGTTCCGGGCCCTCCTCGCCTACTCTCCTGTCCACAACGTGCGGGAGGGCACCTGCTATCCACCCACCCTCATCACCACGGCGGACCGGGACAACAGGGTGGCGCCCTGGCACTCCTTCAAGTTCGGCGCGGCTCTGCAGCACGCACAGGGGTGCGAAAATCCCATCCTGGTTCGCGTGGAGACCCGCGCCGGCCACGGCGCCGGAAAACCCACGTGGATGCGCATCGAGGAGGTGGCGGACGACTGGGCGTTCCTGAAATGGGCACTGAAGTTCTGAGCCCTCCCGAAGAGAGGATGTCTGATGATTCCCCGGTGCCTTCTTCTGGTTGTCTTCCTCCTCCTCCTCCTGGCCTCCCGGGCCAGGGGCCAGGTGCCGCCTCCGGATCCCAACGAACCTCGGCCCATCGACGCCTTCGACACGGTATTCCTGGAGGAGATGACCTGGATGGAAGTCCGGGACGCCCTCAGGAACGGGAAGACCACCGCCATCGTCGCCACCGGGGGGGTGGAGCAGAACGGCCCCTACCTGGTGACGGGCAAGCACAACGTCATTCTCCGGGCCACTACCGAGGCCATTGCACGGGAGTTGGGTAACGCCCTGGTGGCTCCCCTCGTCCCATTCGTGCCGGAGGGGGATCTCGATCCGCCCTCGGGCCACATGCAGTACCCCGGGACGATCTCCGTCCGGGAAGGCACATTCCGAGCCCTGCTGACGGATATCGCCACGAGCTTGAAGACGCACGGGTTCGAGGAGGTGATCCTCCTGGGGGACTCGGGTGGAAACCAGGAGGGGATGGCGGCGGTGGCGGCGGAGTTGGGGGTGGCGTGGGAGGGGAGTGGCACCGGAATCCACTTCATTCCGGAGTACTACGACAACCCCCGGTGGATTGTCTGGCTGGAAGAACACGGGGTGGTGGAGGAGAGCGAGGGGCTCCACGACGACGTCCGCCACTCGGCCATCATGGCGCTGGTGGATCCCGCGCTGATCCGGGCTGAGGCACGGCGCAGGGCCGGGCTGTTCCGAATCAACGGGATCGAGCTGGATCCGTTGGACGAGACGCTGGAACTCGCCCGGGAGCTGGTGGCGTACCAGGCCCGGGTGACGGTGGAGGCGATTCGCAAAGCGACGGGGGAGGGCCTCGACGGTCGGTGAGGGGCGGTGGGGATGGGATGTGGGGAGTGGGGAGAGGGTCGGGCGTCGCCGGTTGCCGCGAGAACACGACAGGAGAGCGGGGAGACGTGGATCATGGCCAGCGAACGAGTGATGTGCCCTGGATGCCGGAGGGCGGGTTGGGCTCTGGGCGTGGTGTTGGGAGGGAGTTGGGTTCTGGCCTGCGCCCCGGGGAGCTCCGGGTCCGGCGGTGCGGTTCAGCGCCGGGACAGCTCGGGAGTGGAGATCGTGGAGAGCGTCCGGCCAGCCTGGGAGGAGGGCGAGGGGTGGGCTGTGGGACCCCAGCCCCTCGTCCGTATCGGGGTGGTGGAGGGAGAGAGCGCCGCCCAGTTCACGGGGGTCACCGGGGCGGTCCGGTTGGGGGATGGGACCATCGTGGTTGCGGACGACGGATCCCAGGAGGTCCGGTTCTTCGCCCCGGACGGCGCCCACCTGAAGACCGTGGGACGGAGGGGTGGGGGGCCCCGGGAGTTCACCGGGCTGGCCGGGCTGGGAAAAGACGCGGGGGACCGGGTCTGGGCCTACGATTTCTCCCTGCGACGCATCACCTGGATGGACGGAGAGGGGGAGGTCACCGGCCTCACTTCCTTCGGGCTGGAGCCCGCCATGCTGGCGCCCGTAGGGGTCCTGCGGGATGACACCTTTCTCCTGAAGCAGCTTTGGGGGGCCGAGGAGACATCGGAAGCTTCCACGACGGGGCTACGGAGGGACCCCATCGCCTTCGTGCGATTCGATCTGGACGGGAACCTCGTGGACACCCTGGGCCTCTTCCCTGGGAGAGAAGTGTACCTCACCGAGGAGGACGGGAGGGGCGTCATGAACACCCCTCCCTTCGCCCGGAACACCAGCACCACGATCCGGCGGGGTCGGGTGGTTGTGGGGCCTCAGAGCCGATTCGAGCTGTTGGAGCTGAGCCCCGAAGGCCGCCTCGTGCGAGTCGTCCGTCTTCCCTGGAGGGAGAACGCCGTGGGGGCGGCGGAGCTGGAGGCATACATCCAGGGTCGTCTTCGCATGGCTCCCCCGGAACGGCATCCGGAAATCCGGCGGTCCCTGGAAACGATGCCCATTCCCGAGACGATGCCGCCGTACGGTGCCATCCAGGCCGACGACGCAGGGAACCTCTGGGTGGGGGCGTGGGCCATGTACCCGGAGACCGCGGCGATCTGGGACGTATTCGACGCCACCGGAGCCTGGCTCGGCACCGTGCCGGTTCCCTCTGGGTTCGGCCCTTGGGACATCGGTGACGATTGGATCCTGGGTGTGGAGCAGGACGAGCTGGACGTGGAGTACGTGGTGGTTTACCCCCTGATCAAGGCCGGGGCCGCCTCGACGTAGGGTCGCCCGGTATCGGGCCGGCGCCCGCCCTCTCCGGTGGGCGGGTTGCCGGACTCTTTCGAAAGGCCCAGGATGAGGGGGAGAGCCGGGAGGGGGCCCCGGCACAGCGTTTGCCCTGGAGGGACCTATGGCGGACTCCACCTGTCCTCGTCGGGAATTCCTCCGGACCCTGGGCCTGGGAATGGCTGGGCTTTCCATGGCTCCCCTGGGTCCCCTGGGGTGCGAGGGGCGGTGGGGAGGAGGAAGGAGGAGGGCACCCAACTTCGTCTTCTTCCTCGTCGACGACCTGGGTTGGAAGGATCTGGGCGTGTACGGCAGCACCTTCCACCTCACGCCGAACATCGATGCGTTGGCTGCGTCCGGGATGCGGTTCACCCAGGCCTACGCTGCCAGCCCCGTCTGCTCTCCCACCCGGGCCAGCCTCCTGACCGGGAAGCACCCCGCCCGCCTGGACATCACTGATTGGATCGGGGGATCTCAGCGGGGCAATCTGCTGCCGGCCGAATATCTGCATCACCTTCCCCAGGAGGAGGTGACGCTGGCGGAGGTCCTGAAAGGGGCCGGCTACGCCACCGGATACTTTGGGAAGTGGCACCTGGGTGACGCCCCGGATCTTCCGGAGAGTCAGGGCTTCGACGTGAATGTGGGGGGGACAGGGGCCGGCCAGCCGGCCTCATACTTCTACCCCTACCGGGCTCCGGATGGCCGGGATCCGTACTGGGACGTGCCGGGGCTGGGAGGCGGCTCGGAAGGGGAGTACCTGACCGATCGCCTCACCTCGGAGGCCCTGGCGTTCATCCAGGCGCATCGGGACGGCCCGTTCCTTCTGTATCTCGCGCACTACGCCGTCCACACTCCCGTACAGTCGAAGCCGGGCCTGGAAGCGCGCTACGCAGCGAGGAGGGACTCCCTCCCCGCACCTGCGGGACCGGGAACGGAGATGGAACATGCCCGAGCCACGACCCGGCTGGTCCAGGACGATCCGGCCTATGCCGGGATGGTCCAGAGCGTGGATGAGAGCGTGGGCCGGATTCTGACCCGGCTCCGGGAGTTGGGGCTGGAGGATGACACTATCGTCCTCTTCATGTCGGACAACGGAGGGTTGAGCACCGTGGCGGGGGACCGGCCTGGCCCCACCACGAACGAGCCCCTCCGGGCCGGAAAGGGGTGGCTCTACGAGGGTGGGATCAGGGAGCCCATGATCATTCGTTGGCCCGGGATGGTGGCAGGCGGCTCGGTGTGTGGAGAGGCCGTCCAGAGCACGGATTTCTTCCCGACCATGCTGGAGATGGCCGGAATGCAGCTCATGCCGGAGCGCCACAGGGACGGGGTGAGCCTGGTGCCCGTCCTCAAGGAGGAGGGGAAGTTGGATCGGGATGCCCTGTTCTGGCACTTCCCCCACTATCACGGGTCCGGGAACCGTCCTTCCGGGGCGGTGCGGATGGGGCGGTGGAAGCTCATCGAATGGTTCGAAGACGGTGCGGTGGAGCTTTATGATCTCCAGAATGATCCCGGCGAGGGCCGAGATCTTTCGGAGGATGAGCCCGAGGTGGTGGGCGTGCTGCTGGAGCGATTGAGGGAATGGCGCAGTGAGGTCGGCGCCAATATGCCCCGGACCGAAGGAGATAAGGCAGGATGACGAGCCAGAACGGAGGAGAGATGGACCGACGGGACTTCGTCCGTGTCATGGGGCTGGGGGCCGCGGCTCTCGGCATGGCCGGCCTGGAAGCGTGCGGACCGCGCCGGCCCCCAAACGTGGTCTTCATCATGGCCGACGACCTGGGGTACGGGGAAGTGGGCGTGTACGGCCAGACCAGGATCCGGACTCCTTCCATCGACCGCATCGCCGCCGAGGGGGTTCGGTTCACCCAGCATTACTCGGGCAGCCCGGTGTGCGCCCCCTCCCGATGTGCCCTCCTCACGGGTCTTCACATGGGGCATGCCTATATCCGGGACAACGACGAGATGGATGAACGTGGGGATGTGTGGCACGACCCGGAGCTGGAGGGCCAGCGGCCCCTCCTGGAGGGGACCTACACCCTGGGATCCCTGTTTCAGAGCGCCGGTTACGTCACCGGTGCCATGGGGAAGTGGGGGCTCGGGGGGCCGGGCTCCTCGGGGCATCCGAACCGCCAGGGTTTCGACCATTGGTACGGGTACCTATGTCAGCGGGTCGCCCACAACTACTACCCCACCCATCTGTGGCGGAACGACGAAAAGGACATCCTGGAGGGGAATGACTACTTCTATCCCCACCAGCGGCTCCCGGAGGACGCCGACCCGACAGACCCGGGTTCCTATGAGCCCTACTCGGGCGCGGTCTATTCACAGGATGTGATCGCCCAGGAGGCCAGGGCCTTCATCCGGGAACACGCCGAAGAGCCCTTCTTCCTCTACCTCCCCTTCACGGTTCCCCATGCCTCTCTCCAGGTGCCGGAGGATTCCCTGGAGGAGTACGCCGACGCCTTCGACGAGACGCCCTATACCGGCGCCCAGGGATACCTCCCCCACCCGAAGCCTCGGGCCGCCTACGCCGCCATGGTCACCCGCATGGACCGTGAGATCGGCGCCATACTCGATCTGCTGGAGGAGCTCGACCTTTCCGACGACACTCTGGTCCTCTTCACCTCCGACAACGGGCCCACCTTCAACGGGGGGACGGATTCGGAGTTCTTCGATAGCGCGGCGGGCCTTCGGGGCCTGAAGACGCAACTGTACGAGGGTGGGATTCGAGTGCCCCTGGTAGCCCGGTGGCCAGGGCATATTGTCCCGGGAACGGTGTCGGACCTTCCATCGGCCTTCTGGGACTTCCTGCCCACCTTCGCGGAGCTCCTGGAACAGCCCCTCCCCGCCCCCACCGACGGGGTATCCCTCCTCCCGACCCTGGGGGGGAGCCGGGGCGCCCAGGTCGAGCACGAGTACCTCTATTGGGAGTTCCAGGGGAAGCAGGCGGTGCGGATGGGAGATTGGAAGGCCTACCGGACGGCGGCCACCGGCGCCTTCGAGCTCTTCGATCTGGCTTCCGACCCGGGAGAGGAGGCGGAGGTCTCGGAGCAGAACCCCGAGATCGTGGCTCGGATCGTGGAGATCATGGCGGGGGCACGGACCGGGTCGGAGCTCTTTCCATTGGTTCGGGGGTAATGCCTGCTTTCATCAAGGAGCTCAGGCCGTGAAGACTCTTCCGACTCCGCGTGTTAGCCTCCAGGTCCTTTTCCTCCTCGCCGCCTGTGGGGCGCCGGGCCCCTCCCGGGCGCAGGAGATCCCCTACCGTTTCGAGAGCTGGGAATGCGTTGGATGCAGGTGGCTGAAGGGGAATACCCACACCCACACCACCGAGAGTGACGGCGACTCGAGCCCCGAGACCGTTGCGCGTTGGTACAAAGAGCACGGCTACGATTTCCTCATCCTCTCCGATCACAACGTCCTCCTGGACCCGTCGACGTTGGCTGATCTGGTGGACGACTCCTTTCTTCTCATCCCCGGCGAGGAAGTCACCTCTTCATTCGGGGCCAAACCCGTCCACGTGAACGGATTGAACATTCAGGAGCTGGTGGAGCCCAGGAGAGATTCCACCCTGGTGGCCACCATACAAGCCAACGTGGATGCCGTTCGGGAGAAGGACGGAATTCCCCACATCAACCACCCAAACTTCGGGTGGGCGTTCGGGGCTGTGCAGCTGGCTCAGGTGGAGAATGATCGGTTGCTGGAGATCTTCAACGGGCATCCGGAGGTTCACAACCTGGGAGGGGGAGGGTATCCGGGGATGGAGGAGATATGGGATATTCTCCTGACCGGCGGGAAGCGGATCTACGGCATCGCGGTGGACGACGCCCACCACTTCCAGGGTGAGTTCAGTCGGGATCGGGCAAACCCGGGCCGGGGATGGGTGGCCGTCAGGGCCCCGGTCCTGGACGCCCAGGCCGTCGTGGACGCCCTGGAAGAGGGCCGGTTCTACGCATCCACAGGCGTGGTCCTGGAGGATGTCCAGGTGTCGGAGCGCCGCATCGGGATCCGAGTCCGACCCCGGGGTAGCTTCCGTTACACCACCACCTTCATCGGTTCCGGTGGGCGTGTCCTGAGGACGGTCCATGGGACCGAAGTCACCTTCGATCTGGATGCTCCAGAGAGCTACGTCCGGGCTCGGGTAGAGGATTCGGGTGGAGCAGTGGCCTGGATTCAGCCGGTCTGGGTCCTGGGTACCGGCTCCTGATGGTTGATTCCCCGGGCCAGCCAGCCGCCGAGCGTCCTTTCCGGCTCACGGGCCCCCGGCGATGGACTCCACTCCATCCACCAGGCGGTCCACCTCTTCTTCGGTGGTGTAGATGGAGACCCCGGCCCGGACGAGGCCCTGTTCCCGTAAACCGAGCCGGTCCAGGACCGTAGCGGCATAGAAGTCCCCGTGGGAGAGGAATGCTCCTGCGGCGTCCGCCAGGTGGGAGGAGACCTGGCGGGCCGAAAGGGATTTCACCGTGAAAGAGAGGGTGGGGGTCCGTTCCCCCCCCGGGGGCGGGCCGTAGAGGCGGACCCCGGGGAGTTCGGACAGCCCTGCCCACAGGCGATGGAAAAGGACCCGCTCCCGCCGTTCCAGCTCCGAGAATACTCCGTCGAGACGCCTTCGCCTGGTGAGGGCCCCGTCCGCCGTCGGCCTGGCTCCCCCCATCCCCAGGCTAGCCAGGAACTCCACCGCGGCGGTGGTACCGGCCATTCCCTCGGCGTTGAGGGTCCCCGACTCGAACCGTTCGGGCCCCAAGGCGGGGGCGGGGGATAGCTTCGGAACATCCAGATCCGCCAGGAGCTCCCGGCGGATCCAGAGGGCCCCCATGTGGGGCCCGTAGAACTTGTAGGGGGAGCAGGCCAGGAAGTCGCACTCCAGCGCCTCGACGTTGATGCGCCGGTGCGGGGCCAGGTGAACGGCGTCCACGAAGACCAGAGCTCCTGCCTCCCTGGCCAGTCGGGCAAGTGGGGGGATGTCGGTGATGGTTCCCAGGGCGTTGGAGGCTGCCCCCAGGGCCACGAGCCGGGTCCTTTCGCCCAGGAGCTCTGGAAACCGTTCCACCTCCAGGATCCCGGTCCTCGGGTCGAGGGGGAGGGTCCTCACCACTACGTCCCGCTCCACCTCCAGCGCCTTCCATGGGTCCACATTGGCGTGGTGGTCCAGCTCCGTCACCACGACCTCGTCCCCGGGCCTCATGCTTCTCCCAAGGGTTCGGGAAAGGTGATAGGTGAGGGTCGTCATGTTCGGGCCGAACACCATTTCCTCCGGGGAGCCACCGAGAAAGTCCGCCATGGCCTCTCGGGCCTGGTGTCTGATCCGATCGGTCTCGGCGCTGGTTGGAAAGGCCCAGTGGGCGTTCGCGTTCCGGTGGAACAGATAGTCTGCCATCGCCACCGGGACCGCGTCCGGAACCTGCGTCCCGCCGGGCCCGTCGAAGAAAGCCACGGAGTGCCCTCCGTGGGTGCGTTGAAGGGCGGGGAAGTGGGTCCGGATCTCCTGGACTGTGGCCAGAGGCATGGCTCTTTCGACTCCCGGAGGGGGCGGGGCTCCCGGGCGGAGTCTCCGCCGGGAAAACATCGGTTTCGCATCCAGGGTTGATGGGGACCCCGGAAGAAGACATTGTACGGGCCATGTCAAATCGAGAGCAAAGCCGAAAGAGGCCATGGATTTCCGTCGTTCTCTGGATTGTCTCCGTCCTGATCATGTTCGTGGCGGCGGATTACCAGGAACGGACCGGTCCGACACATGAGTTCGAGGGGAGCTTCGACGTAGGGGGTGCGGCCTTCGATTTCGCCCTGCTGCGGAGCGGAAACACCGACCAGGACGCCCCTATCACGGTCCCGGATCCTGGGGAGGGGGTCACGGGAGAGGTGATGTACAAGCGATATCCCACCGGAGATCCGTTCACCGCCATCCCCATGGAATCCGTAGCCGGGGACCTCCAGGCAATGCTCCCGGCTCAGCCGGCCGCCGGAAAGCTGGAGTTCTACGTGGTCCTGTCCACCCCGGAAGGTCGGATCAGGATTCCCGACGGGGAAGAGACCCTCATCATGCGTTTCAAGGATCCGGTGCCTCTGGCGGCGCTGGTGCCCCACGTCATCTGCATGTTCATCGCCCTTCTGGTGGGGGTCCGGACGGCCCTCGGTGCGCTGTTCTATCCGGAAGGAGTGAAACGACTGGCGTGGACGACGCTGGTGCTGATGACCCTGGGGGGGATGATACTGGGTCCCACAGTCCAGAAGTATGCCTTCGGAGCCTTCTGGACCGGATGGCCGTACGGCTACGATCTGACGGACAACAAGACCCTCATCATGTGGCTGGTATGGGTGGGCGTCGTCCTGGTTCTGTGGAAGAGGCCCTCGCCCCGGGACTGGGTCGTTCGCGGGGCCATGCTCGTGGCCGCCACGGTCATGCTGGCGGTGTACGTCATACCCCACAGCCTGAGAGGGAGTGAGCTGGACTACCAGGAAATGCAGGTCGAGACGGGGTGGAGAGGGGCCGATCCCCTGGAGCCTCCGTGGACAAGTCCGCCGCGGGTGGGGTGATGGCCCACCCTTCGGCGAAGGTTATCCGTCCACCTGGTAGAGAGCGGCCACGGCCCCGGCGGGATCCCTGATCACGGCATAGGCCGATCCGGGCCCCATGCTCTTCGGGCCTGCCAGCACTGCCCCACCGCCCTCCCGCACACTCGCCAGACTCACCTCGAGGCTCTTCACCACCAGGTATACCATCCACACCGGGGGCATGTCGGCGTTCACCCCTCGGGCGTGGCAAATCCCCGCTGCCGGTGTTCCCGTGCCTGGAACCGTCATGTTGAAATCCGAGTATCCACCCATGTCCACCGGCTCTGGCACCCAACCCACAACACGGGCGTAAAAGTCTTTGATGGTCTCCGCATCCGGGACCGTCAGGTCGACCCAGGCCATGGTTCCGGCTGCCGTCTTCTGTGACATGAGAAGCTCTCCGTGCGTGGATTCGGGGAAGAGAATTCGTCCATTTCTCCCCCTGAGGCGGCTCGTGTCAAGGAAGAACCTCGGCAGGAGGGGGATGTGACGGTGGCCGTCGACGGAGGAACTCGAGAGGAGTAGACATGGGAGATCACGACGAGGACCGGGTCCAGACGCTGAATCCGGACCCGAAGAAATCGGGGCCCAGGATCCTCCGCTGGAAGTACGAGGCGGTGAGGCGGGCTATTCTGAACGCCCTCCCCATGGCCGAGCCGGGGTTCCCCTTCAGGGACCTCACCGGTGCCGTGCGGGATCGGCTCGGCGAAGACGAGCTGGGCACCCTGGGCTCCGCCTCGTGGTACGTGATCACGGTGAAGCTGGATCTGGAAGCCAGGGGAGAGGTGTCCAGGCTTCCCGGTGGTGGGCCTCAACGCCTGATCCGCACCCCCTGAACCTTTCTCCTTCCCCGGACCGTCTCAGTAGGGAAGGCACCCTCCAGACCGCGGTGTGCGGGAGGCGGAGGGATCCGCAGAGGTCGCGGGAACCTGGAACCCCGAATCTGTCATGAACGAGTCGGAACGCGGAAACGGACGACCGGCCCGCTTGAGTCGCGGGTTCATCCTGCGCCTGGCGTCGGAGCTGATGGTCATCTTCGTGGGCGTGTACGGCGCCTTCTGGGTGGAGAGGTACCGCCAGGAGCTGGAGGACAGGGACCGGGCCACCACCATCCTCGAAGCGCTTGCGAGAGAGATCGGGAACGTCGCCTCGAACGGACCCTTCGTGAGAGATGCCATGGCCTCTGCCCTGTCGGCGTACGACTCGGCGGTGGCCAGGGGAATCCGGGCGCAGCCGGCGTTCTACCGGGAGCCCGGCGCTGAGACCCCGTCCATCTCCGTCTGGGAAGCCACCGTGGCCTCCGGTGGGGTGAACCTTCTGGATCCACAGCTCTTCTACACCCTGGCGGAGTTCTACAACCGCGTCGAATCCTTCAGTCAACGCTACCTCCGCTACAACCAGGTCACCGAACAGGAAGTCCTGCCCCGTCTTTCCATCGGAGCCGAAGCGTTCTACGATCCCCTCTCCGGTGAGTTGGACCCGGTGTTCGAGGTCCACATGGATCAGCTTCGGACGCTCCACCACGAGGCAGAGCAGGTCATCAATCGGGCCGAAGCTCTCGTGCAGGTCGTCCAGGCGGAAGCGGAGCGACTTCACTGACCACTTCGACGGAAAAATCCGAAGAGGGTCTTCGCCGTGCTCTGGGTCCCTTCGACGCCACCATGGTGGTGGTGGGGGGGATCGTCGGGGCGGGGATCTTCATCAATCCGTACATCGTTGCCCAGCGTCTGGAGTCCCCCGGTTGGGTCCTGGCGGCGTGGGTGGCTGGCGGGATCATCGCCATGGCTGGCGCCATGACCTTTGCCGAGCTGGGGGTTGTGATGCCCAGGGCGGGCGGGCACTACGCTTACCTGCGGGAGGCATTGCACCCCCTCCTGGGCTTCCTCTACGGCTGGGCTCTCCTCTTCATGATCGAGACGGGAGCCATCGCCGCGGTGTCCATCACCTTCGCGGAGTATACCCTCCGCCTGGTGGGGAGGGATGGAGTGGGTGCCCTTCCCCTGGCGGTGACGGCCATCGTGGTGGTGGGGGGGATCAACGCCCTGGGTGTGAGACCGGGGAGCAGGGTGCTGAACCTGTTCGTGGTCCTCAAGGTAGCGGCGCTGGCTCTCCTCATCGGCCTGGGGCTCTTTCTTCCCGGTGGAGAGGCCGGTGGCGTGGCAGGAGGCGTGCCCTCGGCGGTGGCACCCACGGGGGTCGAGAGCGGGGGGGTGGCGCTCTGGGCGTTCGGGGCCGCGCTCATCCCCGTCATGTTCTCGTTCGGGGGGTGGCAGAACGCGAACTATGTCGCGGAGGAGATCAGGGACCCCAGGCGGGACCTGCCGGTCAGCCTCGTCCTGGGCACCGCCCTGGTGGTGGTGGTCTATGTCCTGGTGAACCTGGTATATCTGAAGACACTGGGGCATCATGGGCTGGCATCGACGTTGACACCGGCGGCGGACGCAGCCCGGGCTCTGGTGGGGGGGTGGGGAGACCGGTTCCTGGCCCTCACCATCTCGATCTCCACCTTCGGGTTCCTGAATCTCACCATGTTGGCGCCCACCCGGGTCTACTACGCCATGGCCAGGGACGGGGTCTTCATGGCCAGCGTTTCCAAGCTCCATCCCAGGTTTCGCTCCCCGACGCGGGCCATCTACCTTCAGACGGCCCTGGCCCTGGTCCTGGTGTTCTGGAAGGACTACGCTCAGCTGGTGGACTACGTGGTCTTCGCCGACTGGATCTTCTTCGGGCTGGCTGGATTGAGCCTCTTCGTATTCAGACGTCGAATGCCGCTGGCGGAGAGGAGCAGCGGTACGTTCGCCACCCCGGGGTACCCATGGGTCCCCGCCGTCTTCACCGGCGTAGCCCTCCTCATCGTCTTGAGCAGCTTCTGGAGCGACCCTCTCGGGTCTGCTCTCGGTGTGGTCCTCCTGGCGACGGGGATTCCCGCCTTCATCTTCTGGAAGAACCGTTATGGGAAAGGCATCTGAAGTGACGCACGCGTGGACCCCCTACGTGGCCTGGATGAAGCGGGCTCCGGAGGTCGCCTACAACCTCATGGGGAGCAATCTCCTCCACTGCGCCGTGGAGGACCTTCCGGGAGCCCGGGAGGAGCTGGCGCTGGACGCCTTCCACGAGGAGGGTTACGGCCCCCTTCTGGAAGATATCGCCGGGAGATACGGGGTGGCGGTCGAGGAGGTATCGGTGGCCACCGGCGCGTCCGGAGCCAATTTCCTGGTATGCGGCTCCCTTCTGAGGGCCGGAGACGAAATCCTGGTGGAACGTCCGGCCTACGACCCCCTCCTGGGCATTCCGCGCTTTCTGGGGGCGGAGATCCGCCGTTTCGATCGCGTGTACGAGGACGGTTTCCGCGTGGACCCGGAGCGGGTGGCGGCAGCCCTGACGCCCCGGACCCGGCTGATCTTCATGACCAACCCCCACAATCCCACGGGGGCATTCACCCCTCCGGAAGCCCTCAGGGAGATCGGAGAGCTGGCGGAGAAGGTGGGCGCGCGAGTCCTGGTGGACGAGGTCTATCTGGAATCCATCCACGGGATGGAGCTGAAGCCGGCGGCGACCCTGTCGCGGACCTTCGTATCCACCTCGAGCCTCACCAAGGCCTATGGCCTGTCCGGGCTGAGGGCGGGGTGGGCTCTGTCGGAGCCGGAGCTGGCGGAGAAGATCCGGAGGGTCAGGGACGTGGTGGACGGGGTGGGGTCCTTCCCGTCGGAGCTCCTGGCCCATCTCGCGTTCAGGAACCTCGCGGCTCTGAGGAATCGGGCACGATCGATTCTGGAACCGAATCTGGAACGGCTGCGGGCGTTCATGGCCCATCAAGCGAAGCTGGAATGGGTTCCGCCGGCCGGGGGCTCCGTGGGATTCCCGAGGATACGGGGAGTGGAGGACGCGTCGGACTTCGT
>Ga0316577_10000574_pt1 | contig 15037 bp, 13 predicted proteins | sample S5NA_FD_203073 | JGI IMG/M metagenome (GOLD analysis project Ga0316577, IMG submission 203073) | Rhizosphere microbial communities from salt marsh grasses in Alabama, United States - S5-7_050615r2r1 | ecosystem: Host-associated > Plants > Roots > Rhizosphere | place: USA: Alabama | collected... | reverse complement strand
TTCCTCATCCTTCCAGACGTGGCACAAACCAAAATCGTTCCATCATCATTTTGCGCCCCAAAACACCGGGAGTCTGTAAGCATCCATCCGTTTCCAACGGATTCTCCCAGCGTAGCACGCTTCGGCCATTGTACCAGAGGCAGTCCGAATCCGCAAATGTGTCCGGGCCTGCACTCGGTGTTCGGCCTCCCACAAACCGATCAGCTGCCATCAGGCGGAGGCACGTCTCCAGGGAGCACCACCACCTGCACTGTGCCGGCGGAGCGCCTCTCCGTCATCCACGCGCGTGGCGAAAAAACCGCATCTTGGACAGGCTCGTCTTCTGTGATAGAATAGGGCTGGGAGATTCCAAGATACCGAGCCATCATGAGGGTGAGTTCCACCCGGCTTTCACAGACCAAGAGGAGGGACCAGATGAGCGGGATCGTGTGCGCCATCCGGGGCGGACCAGACAGTCAGGCGACCATTGCCCGAGCGATTGGACTGGCAAAAGACACCAAACTGCCCTTGTACTTTCTCTATGTCGTCAATCTGGATTTTCTGTCCCGAACCAGCAGTAGTCGTGTCCACACCATCTCCCGCGAGATGGGCCAGATGGGCGAATTTATCCTGCTAACGGCCCAGGCCAAGGCGGCGTCCGAGGATATCCCAGCCCAGGGCATCATCCGCCACGGCGACGTGGGTGAGGAGATCGTGGATCTATGCCACGAGATCCAGGCGGACTACCTGGTGCTGGGCCGGCCACAGGTTCAGGAAGAGGAGAGCATCTTCACCCACGATCTCCTCCAGGAGTTCATCGAGCGGACAGAGGAACAGACGAATGCCAAGGTAGTCTTGCCCGATGGGGGCGGGGAATGAGCAAGTCAATCCGTAAGTGGAGCCTCTTTGCCTTTCTCCTGGGCGCGAGCCTTGTCTTGGCCTTGGCCGGCCAGGGCACCCGGGCCCAGGACCAGCCGATGTCGCCCGTAGTGTCAGGCACAGTCCAGGACTCCCAGAGCCAGCCTGTCGAGGGCGCCACTGCCCAGCTCAGGTTAGCACCTGAGGGCAAAGTTCTGGCCGAGGCGACTACCCAGGCCAATGGCCGCTACGCACTCCCCGCTCCTACCGAGATCCCGGACCGTTTGTTCGTCCAGATCAGCCGGGCCCATTTTGAGGATCAGGTAGTCGAGCTCAGCGCCACGGACATGCGAGAGCTGCGCAACGGAGAGTCGGTCGCGATGCCCGGGACGACGCTCCCGCGCAGGATTACCGCGGCGTTCTGGATCGCCACCTCTATCTTTGTCGCCATGCTCGTGCTCATCGCTACAGGAACACTGCACAACACGCTGGCAGCCCTACTAGGCGCGTCTCTCGTATTCTTCGTGAGCTACTTGGGCGAACCCCTTTCGGAGAATCTCTTTATCTTTGGCTTCGACAGGGCGCTGCATTACGTAGACTGGAATGTGATCTTCTTGATCATGGGCATGATGATCGTCATCGCCGTCGTGGAGCGGACGGGCATTTTTCAGTGGCTGGCCTACATGGCCTACCGGCTCTCCGGCGGCCGGCTGTGGCTCTTGCTGCCCATCCTGATGACCGTCACCGGGGTGGCTTCGGCACTCTTGGACAATGTCACCACCATGCTGCTGATGACACCCATCACCATTCAGATTTCTTTGGCCCTGGGCATCAATCCCCTGGCCCTGCTCATGCCCGAGGTGATGGCTTCCAACGTGGTGGGCATCAGCACGTTGATCGGCACGCCCACGAACATCCTCATCGGCTCCTTCGCCAATATCTCCTTCAACGATTTCCTGGTCAACCTGACACCCGGTGTGCTACTGGCCATGGTCGGCCTGATCCTCTACAACGAGTTTGTCTACCGCAAAGAGATCCTGGCCCCGGGTAACGAAGAGATTTCGCCGCTCTTGCTGGAAAAACTAGAGGAGCGGGCGCAGATCACCCAGCCCGGCCACCTACTCAAGGCTGGAGTGGTCGGAGCTGGCATGATCGCGCTGTTCGTCTTTGGCGAACAGATCCACCTGCTGCCAGCCGTTACCGCCCTGATGGGTGCCACCGCGCTCCTGGTCTGGATCCGGCCTGACATCGAAGAGATGATTGAGGCGGTGGATTGGACCACCCTCGTATTCTTTATCACCCTGTTTGTCGTGGTCGGGGGGATTCAGGAGGTCGGCTTGATCAGTTTCATCGCCACTGGGATCGGCGATCTGGTTGGCGAGAACCTCATCCTGGCCATGTTCGTCGTGACCTGGTTCAGCGCTGTGCTGTCCACGGTGATCGCCAATATCCCTTTCACCGCAGCCATGCTACCCGTCATCGGCTACCTGACAGCCACCATTCCGGGTGCCGGCAATAAGGTGCTCTTCTATTGCCTGTCGGTTGGCTCGGCCATGGGTGGCAATGGGTCGTTGATCGGGGCTTCGGCCAACATGGTGACGGCTGGCATTGCCGAACGTGCAGGACACCCGATCACCTATGCCTACTTTATCAAGAAGGGTTTCCCAGCCTTGATCCTGACCGTCAGCTTGGCCATGGTCTGGCTGCTCATACGTTTTCTGGTGCTAGCCGGTTGATTCAGCAGCATAGCGCGGCTCCTGGCGAAATTGCCCAAAGCAGGTCTTTGCAGTATACTGCCTGGCAGTGACAGCCGGTGAAGGATCAGGGACCTCTTGGCCACACCTTCTCGTGTGACGCACGCGCCGAGGGGAAACTCGAGGATGAGATCGAGAAGCCGGTCCGCAGGAGACGACGGGTGAAGCGAATCGCGCATTATGCGCTGGTGGCTCTCGGGGTCGGCAGTGTCGTGGCCGGCATCTGGTGGCTGCTAAGGCAGAATGGTGACCCCAACTATGGCCCGTCCTTCTTCATCTCGGCTGGCATATTCGTCCTGGTCTTTGCCGCCATCAGCCTGCGTTGGATGCACGAGACATCCGCCGCACTGCTGGGAGCTGTGACCGTCTGGCTGTTCCATTACGTGGCCGGCACCTTTTTCCCGTCCATCCACATCCTTGACTTTGACGAGTCGATGCGCTTTGTGGACTGGAACGTGATCTTTTTGATCCTGGGCATGATGATCTTTATGGCCATGTTCAGCGAGACGGGAATCTTTAACTGGCTGGCCTTTCGCGCCTTTCGCCTGGCGCGGGGCAACGCCTGGATCCTGGGCATGGCCCTGCTCTTGCTTACCGGCATTGTATCTGCGTTTCTAAACGACGTGACCGCCATCTTGTTGCTGGTACCGCTATCGATCGAGATCGCCGAAACGGTGGGGATTCATCCCCTGGCCTACGTGATCCCTGAGGTACTTGCCTCCAACATAGGGGGCGCCGCCACGATCATCGGCGATCCACCCAGCACCATTGTTGGGTCTCATCTGGGGCTAGGTTTCCTTGACTATATGGCCAACATGGTACCCATTGCCGCCCTGTGTCTCATCCTCCTGTTGGTGCTCACGACGGTACTCTACTGGCGCGAGTTCGCCGGCGCCCGGCAGCGAATCTCGTCCGCCCTGGTGGCCCAGCTAGAAGCCGATGCCCGGATCACGGATCGGCGCCTCCTTCAAAAAACTGGTTTGGTGGGACTGGCGACGATGGTCCTGTTCTTCATCGGCGACCAGTTTGGCATGCCGCCCAGCGTGATCGCCCTGGTCGGAGCAGCGGCCCTGGTCACTTGGGTCCGGCCCGACATGCACCGCATGCTGCGCGAGGTGGACTGGACCACGCTCGTGTTTTTCATCGGCATCTTTGTCATCGTCGGCGCCCTGGAATCGACCGGCGTCATCGGTTGGATAGCTGACGTCATCAGCCATCTTGCTGGCGACAACCTTACCGTCGCCACAGTGCTCATGGTCTGGATCCCGGGCTTGGCCTCGGCCATCGTGGCGAACATTCCCTTCACGGTGGCCGCATTGCCCATTGCTGACTACCTGACCAGTGCCATCGCCGGGGCAGACAACCTGATCCTGTACTGGGCATTGATCCTGGGCGCCGACCTTGGGGGCAACGCCACCTACCTGGGCTCAGCCCCTAACATCGTGGCCGTCGGCTTGCTGGCCCAAGCAGGGTATCGAGTGAGCTTTGGACGGTTCATGCGAGACGGCGTCCTGGTGACCATCGTTACCCTGGCCCTCGCCACGCTCTGGCTGCTACTCTGGTATTGAGGAGGAATGAGATGGGCAAGATTCTCTGCGCAACCCGTGGCGGGGAGGCCAGCCACGACGCCCAGGATGCAGCGATTGCCTTGGCCCGGGAGCGGGGCGATGAGTTGATCTTCCTATACGTCGCCGACATCAGTTTCCTGAATCAGATGGCGGCCCCAATGGTGGTTGATGTGGAGGCCAGATTGGAAAAGATGGGGCGTTTTCAGCTGGCCATGGCCCAGGAGCGGGCCGCGGCCCAAGGGGTCTCGGCGGGCGCCCTCGTCCGCCGTGGACAGCTGCGGGCCGAGCTGTCCGCCGCGGCCAAGGAAATCAGCGCTGTGCTGGTGATGCTTGGCCACCCGGGAGCTCGGGAGGCTGTCTTTGACGAAGAAGCCATCCAGGCATTGGCCGCCGCGCTGGAACAGGAAACAGGGACAGAGGTCCGCATTGTCTAGCCATCGAACACGCACAGCGAGCTGAGTTTGGCCAGGTTTCACGAAAGGTTGGAGATGCAACGTTCCTTCATCATCATCGCCCTAGGCTTGGCCCTGATCGTGATGATAGCCATGGCGTGGCCCCCTGCGCTGCTCCGGGCGCAAGAGACGCCGGCTGCACCAGAACAGCCGGGCCCAGGCATTGCCGGCCAGGTGATCGACCCCCTCGGAGAGCCGATCCATGACGCGGAGATCGTGGCTGTCGCCGGAGATGGGCAGGTCGTGTCCGAAGCAACAAGCCAGGGAGATGGCAGCTTCCTGCTCGACGTGCCTCCCCAGGAGTATGGCAGCCTCGTGGTCGAGATCGAGCGACCCCATTACATGTCGCGAGAGGTTCCTCTGGAGCCAGGCGCCCTCGCCGAGCTTGGCGCGGCCCAGACCGTGCGGTTGCCGACCATAGAACTCGAGCGCCATATTACGTCCGGATTCTGGGTGGCGACCCTCTCCTTCGTGCTGGTGCTCTTGCTCATAGCCCTGGAGAAGCTGCACAAGACGACCGCCGCCCTGCTAGGAGTCGCCCTGATCTTGGGAGCCAGTTTTGTGGGCGGCGCCATCAATCCAGACCTCTTTATCTTTGATTTTGAAAGTGCCCTGAGCTACGTCGACTTTGACGTGATCTTCTTGGTCATGGGCATGATGATTGTCATCGCCGTCATCGAAGAGACCGGCATCTTTCAGTGGCTGGCCTACCAATCCTATCGTCTCTCCCGGGGCAGGATCTGGCTGCTGGTCACCATCCTGATGGCCATCACCTCAATCGCTTCGGCCCTACTCGACAACGTAACGACCATGCTCCTCATGGCCCCCATCACCATCCAGATCGCCCTGACCCTGGGGATGAACCCCCTGGCGCTGCTGATCCCCGAGGTTCTGGCCTCGAACGTCGGGGGCATCAGCACCCTAATCGGAACGCCCACCAACATCCTCATTGGCTCTTATGCCGGTCTAGGATTCAATGACTTCCTGATCAACCTGACACCGGGCGTGGTCGCAGCCCTTCTTGGCCTGATCGTCTTTGTCGTCCTGCGTTATCGCAAATCGTATGCGGCAGCCGGCGGGCATCTGTCCGACGCCATGCGCCAGCGCCTCAAGGAGAGCGGGCGGATCACCCAGCCCGCAAAACTGCGCAAGGCGGGCGTGATCTTTGGCTTTATGCTGGTGCTCTTTGTCCTGGGCGATGCTATCCATCTGGTGCCGGCAGTGACGGCCATTCTAGGCGCCGTGGCCATGCTCCTTTGGGTCTCGCCCAACATCGAGGAGATGCTCAACGTCGTCGACTGGACCACCCTGGTCTTCTTCATTGCCCTGTTTATGGCTGTCGGCGCCTTGCAGGAGGTGGGGTTGATCGGCATCATCGCCACGGCCATCGGGGATCTGGTGGGAGGCAACCTGACGGCGACCATCCTGGTCCTGATCTGGTCAGCCGCGTTGCTCTCAGGCCTCATCGACAACATTCCCTTTGCCGCGACAATGCTACCCGTCGTGGCCTATCTCACCCGGACCGTCCCAGGGGCGGAGAACGGGGTGCTGTGGTATGCCTTGTCGGTGGGCGCGGCCATGGGCGGGAACAGCACACTCATCGGCGCCTCTCCGAACCTCGTTACCGCTGGCATCTCGGAGCGGGCTGGCTATCGCATCACCTACCTCGATTTCCTGAAGGTGGGACTGCCAGCTACCCTTGTGACGGTCGCTATTGGCACCGTCTGGTTGCTGATCCGATTCTAAGACGTTTTCAGGCGTGTTCTGGGCGTGGAGGACTAGCGTCCAGCCTCGGCCCGCAAGACAGGATGGATGCTCCAGGAGCGTTAGGATGAAAAAGATACTCTGTGCCACGCGAGGTGGCGAAGCAAGCATCCGCACACAGGACGCGGTCATTGCCATGGCCGAAAAAGAAGGGGCGACCATCGTGTTCCTCTACGTCGTGGATGTAGAATTCCTGCGACTGACAGCGCGTGGCGTGCGGCCCGACGTCGTGACCACCGAAATGGAGCACATGGGGGAGTTTCTGCTGGCTATGGCCGTGGAACGGGCTTCCGCCCAGGGTGTGGAAGCCGAAATGATTGTACGCCACGGGCCCCTGGTCGAGGCCCTAGAGGCGGCGGGAAAGGAGATGGCTGCCGATGCCATCGCCTTCGGCCGGCCCGCCGGCGTCGATAGTTCCTTTTCCCTCGGCGATCTGGAGCAAATGGCGGCGCGGATCGAAGAGGACACCGGGATCAAGACCTACATCCTCTGAGCAGAACGATGACAGCCGACGAGACTGAAACCGGATTCCACGTTCTCCTCGCCATAGGCGGAGAGAGTCAGCTCAAGCCAATGCTGGCCTTGGGCTGTGCCCTGGCCACGGCGCGTGGGGGCCGGGTGACCATTCTGACCATCACCGCCAGCGGCCGTCGCCCCGCCTGGTTACAACTGGAGCCGGAGGATGGTACACAGGCACTGCCAGCCGACTGCCAGGACGTCCCCGTCCAAATCGTGGTCCGCGCCGGCCGCGACCCCGCGTCCGAGATCCTCGCTGCAGCGCGTGCTGACCTGCCTGACCTTCTCCTCCTTGGCTGGCGCGGCGCGGCCGGAGGCGGCCGCTACCTTCTGGGCCGGACCCTCGATCCCGTCGTTCAGTTGGCGCCCTGTGACCTGGCCGTGATCCGCGCCGAGGGGGGCAAGACCTCCTTAAGTGACGACCTGTCAGCGATCGAGCGCATACTCGTACCGGCTGCGGGGGGTCCCAACGCCGGGCTGGCCATGGAGTTGGCCCTGGACATCTCGCCCCATGCTGAGGTGACAGCACTCAACATAGCTCGCGCCGTGCAGGGGGAGGTAGCCCTGTCGCTCAGCCACGAACGGCTCAACCAGATCCTGGAACCCTGGGCCGACGAGCCCCGGATCCAAGGCAAGGTGGTGCAGGCAGGCTCGGTAACACAGGGGATCCTGGCCGAGGCTGCCAGGAAATATGACCTGGTGATGATCGGCGCCAGCCACGAGAGCTATCTCGACCGCGTCCTCTTTGGCAATATCCCCCAGTCCATTGCCGCGCGCAGTCCAATCCCAGCCATCGTCGTGCGGCGGGCTACCCCGCGGATGCGAGTCGGCAGTTTGCTGCGCCGTACGGGCTGGCGGCTATTTGAGGTGCTACCTACCCTTGACCTCCGCCAGCAGATCGACGTCTACAAAGCCATCCGCGACGGTGCCCAACCGAGCGTCGACTTTTTTGTAATGATCGGTCTGTCAGCGGCCATCGCCACCATCGGCCTGCTGCAGAACAGCCCGGCCGTCATCATCGGGGCCATGTTGGTGGCCCCCTTGATGGCAGCCATTTTTGGCCTGGGTCTGGGCGTGGTCCGCGGTGACCTACGCCTGCTCCGGCGATCCTTCACAGCCACGCTGCAAGGCGTAATGCTGGCCATCGTCGTCGCCGCCCTCCTGACCCTGGTCATCCCGGCCAATGGCCTGCCAAGCGAGGTATTGGTCCGTACCCGTCCCACCCTCCTCGATCTCGGAGTAGCGCTGGCCTCGGGCGCAGCCGGAGCGTATGCCCTTTGCCGCAAGGAGGTATCCGCGGCGTTGCCGGGCGTTGCCATCGCCGCTGCCCTGGTCCCGCCCCTGGCCGTGATCGGCATCGGAGTCGCGCGCTGGGAAGGGGCAGTCGCCGGCGGAGCGTCGCTCCTCTTCCTCACAAACCTGGTCTGCATCACCGCGGCCGGAGGCCTGGTGTTTCTGTGGCTCGGTTTTCGGCCACTACCGGGCCGCCAGGCCCGGGCGCGGGTCTTCCGCGGCGGTGCCCTGGGCATCATTTTGCTCTTGGTTGCCGTCACAGTGCCACTGGGCACACTCACTTTTGAGTCACTGCGCGCGGCGGCCCTGAACCGCCAGATCGAAGACGTGCTGGCCGAAGAGGTTGCGTCGATGCAGGGTGTGGATTGGGACGGCGAGTGGCAGAAGGTGGTCCTTCCGGATGGAACCCTGCAATTGGACTTGGCGGTCCGTTCCCGGCGTTCGGTGAGCCATAGCGAGGTGGTCGATCTACAGGAGGAGGTTGCCAACAAGCTGCAACGGAGCGTGGCCTTGCGATTGGATGTTATCCCCTCAACCCGTCTGGATCCGGTGGTTCCACCCACGCCCACGCAGACGCCTCGGCCCGGCTCCACGCCAACGCCGACGCCGAGTCTGACGCCAACAAACACGCCCACGTCGACCCCAGCCCCCACCTCGACAGCGACGGACACGCCCAGTCCCACCGCGACCGCGACGGCCACGCTTACACCGACCTCCAGCCCAACGGCCACGCCGACGCCCTCGCCGACAGCCAGCCCCACGGCCACGCCGATCGTGGCCCGAGTCGGCGCAACCGGCGGCCTCGGTGTCTGGATGTACCGTGCGCCTGGCCTGGCCGCTGGCAAGATCGGGGCCCTGCGCGATGGAACCCGCTTGGTCCTTGTCGGCGAGGCCGTCGAGATGGATGGCTATGTCTGGATACAGGTCATCGACCCGCGGCAGCGGCTGGGCTGGGTTCCGGAACAGTATCTGATCTACTACCAGTGGGAACCGTGAGTAGCACAAGCCATCGACCCGGGCTTCGCCCTGATCGCCATGCTAGGGCTGCTCCTCTATTTGGGTGGGATCATCTTGCTCTACCTGCGCGGGATCGGCTAAGGGTGTGAATCTACTCATCCTCTACTTCAGTGGCACAGGCAACACGGATTACACCGCCCGCTACCTGGCGGACGGGTTGGCCGGACAGCCGGTCCAGATCAGGCTGCAGGCCATCGAGCAGCAGCCACCGTCGACGATCGAAGACTTTGACCTGCTCATGACCGGGTTTCCGGTCTATGCCTGCGACGCCCCCAGGTTCTACCAGGCCTACCTCGACAACCTGCCGCCGGGCCGAGGCCGGGGTGCCTTTGTATTCTGTACCAAAGGCGCCTATGCTGGAGGCGCTGTGCGGCGCAGTCTGCAGCGGTTGGCGTCGCAAGGCTATGTGCCGCTGCATGGCGGCAGTGTGCTCATGCCCGGCACCGATGGACTGTCGACCATCTCGGAGGATTCGTGGTTGGCCCGCAAGGCCTTTGAGAAGGACTACGACCATCTTGAGGACGCAGATCGTCTGATCGACCGCTTTGCCGCCATCCTGATCGATCTCGCGGGTGGGCGCCGCCCAGAGGATCTCCGCCTGTCCCTACCTACCCGATCCAGGCGCGGCTTGACCGACCGCATCTGGGCCTGGCTCTACCAACTGACCGAAGATTATGCTCGCGCCAGGCTGCACGCCGACAGCCACTGCCAGGGCTGCGGCCTCTGTGCCCGCACCTGTCCGGTGGGCGCCATCGAGATCGTGGACCACCGCCCTACCTTTGGTGACTCGTGTGCCCTGTGTATCCGCTGCCTGCACAACTGTCCCCAGCGGGCCATTCAGATCGGCAGACTGACTGTTGGCAAGGTCCGCTGGCACGGACCTAGAGGCGACTTTACACCGCTGCGCCTGCGTGAGGGATAACGCAGATCGGGGGATTGTGACTGGGCGTCCCCTACAGCCAGTCGTCAGCATCCTCGCCAAGCTGGAAGGCCACCCCTTGGACAAAGCCCCGGGCCCGTTCCGCCTCGGGGAAACGCCGGACGTAAGCCCAGAAGGACCGGCTGTGGTTCGCGAACCTGCGATGGGCCAGTTCGTGGGCGACGACATAAGCGATCACCCATTCCGGCCAGCCTTTGATGCGATCGCTAATACGGATGTCGCCGTCTGTCGGTCCACCGACCGTGCAGCTCCCCAGTCGCTTTCGCATGTTGCCCACCCAGCGGATCGAGTGCCAGGAGATCTCCCCGTCAAAGTAATCGCGGTTGATCTTCCGGGCCAAGGCTTCTAGATCCTTGTCGGCACGAGCGCGGACCCTGGCCCTGCGCTGCTTGACATTCTCGACGATCTCGGCGATGTGGCGGTCGAGCTCCCGCTGTGGGACGCCACGTGGTGCCCGAACCCGTACCTCGTTGCCATTCCATTCCCAATGGATTCGGGTACGCAGGCGGCCGTCACGCACGACCTCGACGTGGATGGGATCTTGCTCGTGGTCAGCCGGCCTGGGCGCGCTCATCGCACTCCTCTCCAAGTAGGGTGATGGCTTCAGGGCGCAGGCTTAGCATGATACGCTCTCCGCGGCGCGGCAGGTCTTCCGCCCGGAAGATCAGCTCAAACTCGAGCTTGATCCCTGCAACGTGTTCGATCTCCAGCAGGTAGTGGCTGCCGCGGAAGGAACAGCGTCGCACGGCGCCCTCCATGGGGATGTGACCCTCTCTTGGCGCCTCCTCAACCAGTCGCGCCGCCTCGGGGCGGATCAGAAGTGTGACGTCCTGGCCCTCAGGTAAGCCATCCAGCCCCGGCAGGCTGAGCCTGCCCAGCGGGCTATCCACCTCCAACGGATCACGGCCTATAACCCGCGCTGACACCAGGTTGCCTAACCCCAGGAAGCGGGCCACCCACGACGAGGTAGGCTGGCGGTAGACAGCCTGCGGTGTCCCGCGCTGGACAATGCTGCCTTTCCTCAGGATGATCACCCGGTCGGCCAGAGCAAAGGCCTCTTGCTGGTCGTGGGTGACATAGATGGCCGTGACCCCTACCTCTTTGAGGATGCTGCGCAGCTCATTCATAAGCTCTTCGCGCAAGGCGCGATCCAAAGAACCAAGGGGCTCGTCCAACATGAGCAAGGGCGGCCCCGGCGCCAGGCTGCGGGCCAGGGCCACCCGCTGCTGTTCGCCGCCCGACAGGTCATAGACCCTTCGACCCTCATAGCCCTCGAGACCCACCACAGCCAACATCTCTGACACCCGGCCCTCTATCTGCGCCGCTGCTTGCGATTGCATCCGCAGGCCAAAGGCCACGTTGGCAGCCACATCTTTGTGGGGAAAGAGGGCATAGTCCTGGAACATCAGCCCAAAGCCCCGGCGGTGGACCGGCACCTGTGCCAATGGGCGGTCCTGGTAGATGATCTGTCCCGCTTCGGCGGTTTCCAGGCCGGCGATGATGCGCAGCAGGGTCGTTTTGCCGCAGCCGCTGGGCCCCAATAGGCAGACGATTTCGCCCTCGTCGACGTGAAAGGAGACGTCCTCTAGGACCAAGGTGTCACCATACGATTTGTCGATGGATCGCACTTCCAGAAGGGACATGTTCAAAACTCGCCGACCTCTCCCACCCGAAACCGCTCAATCAGGACAAAGCCCACGGCACACACGAGCATGAGCAGAGTGCTCATGGCCAGGCCCTGTCCCTGATTCAGGGCCCCCTGCCCGCCGAGCAGCCGGTAGATGACCACGGGCATCGTCGGGAAGCGAGGCCTGGCGATGAGCAGCGTCGCCCCGAATTCCCCCATGCTCACGGTGAAAGCAAAGACAGCACCCACCAACAAGGCACGGGACACGATGGGTAGGTCGATTTCCTGGATGACCCGTGCGGGTGAGGCACCCAAAACACCGGCTGCCTCGCGCCAATGGGGATTCATCCCCCGCAAGGCCGGCAGCAGGCTCCGTACTACAAAGGGGAACGCCACCAGTGTATGGGCCAGCGGCAACAAGAGAGGTGAGGTCCGCAGGTTCAGAGGCGGGCTGCCCAGGGCCAGGATATAACCAAAGCCCAACGTGACCGCCGAGGTGCCCAGTGGCAGCATGAACAGCGGGTCCAGCACTGACTTGAGCGGGACAGAACGGGATGTCAGCAGGTAGGCGCTGATCAAGCCGATGATCAGGGATAGGACCACCGTAGCCCCGGCCACCAGCAATGAATTCCGGATCGCCTCAGCCGGTGGCACAAAGAAGAACGATTGCGTGGGATTGGTCAGCAGGGCCTCGTAATAGCGAAGCGTATAGGGCCCCTCCAGCGAAAACGAGCGGTCGACCAGGGCCAGCAGTGGCGCCAAGAGAAAGACGAGAAGCCCGCCCACGCTGCTCCACACCACCAGCCTTGCGCCCAGCGTCGCAGGCCGCTTCTGTGTGGCCTCAGACGGCCGGAGGTTCAGCGGGACGGAGGCTCTGGCCTGGATGCGCGTATACAAAGCCATGATGGCGTAGGTAAAGGCCATCTGGGCTATCGACAGGGCCGCCGCCATAGGCAAGTTGAAGAGGGGCACCGCTTGATAGTAGATCTCGACCTCGATGGTCGCCAAGCCCGGGCCACCAAGTACCAGGATGACGCCAAAGCTCGTGAAGCAAAACAAAAAGACCAGCAGCGAGGCCGCCACAATGGACGGCACCAGGATGGGCAGCGTCACCTCACGAAAGGTCCGCCACCGCCCTGCACCCAGCACCCGCGCGGCCTCCTCCACCCGGGGATCGAGGTTGGCCCAAAAGCCACCCACCATCCGCACGATGATGGCCGCATTGTAGAATACGTGGGCGATCAGCACCAGGGCCAGGGTCTGCTGAAGCTGGAGGGGCGGCCCCTGGATCTGTCCTTGCAGCCCCAACACTTCCGAGATAGCCACCAGAGCCCGGTTCAGGTGCCCCTGCGGGCCGAGTAAAGCGGTGAACGCCGCTGCCACAACCATCGTGGGTAGGACAAAGGGGATCGTAGTCAGCGCCCGCAGGACGGACTTGCCGCGAAAGTCGTAATGGGCAAAAGCATAGGCCGCCGGCATGCCGGCCAACAGCGTCAGGAGCGTCGATGCGAGGGCCTGGCCCGTGGTAAAGGCCAGGAGCTCTCCATAGTAGGGGTCAGAAAAAAGGCTGCGGAAGGGCCTTAGATCCAGCTCGCCCTGCGGTGCCAGGCTCAGTCGAAAGATTTCGGCAAGCGGAAAGAAAAAAAACAACCCCAGGAACAACAGGGGCAGCAAGTAGACCAGGACGGCGATCCGAGGCTGCCACCACCTGCCACGCGTTTCTTCCAGCGAGACCTCCCTTTTCACTGTGTCATGAGCCTCTCGGGCGGTATTGTACCATGCCGGCGCCTGGGCGTCAATCAAACTCGCGGCGCCGCCAAGGTTCAGATCCTCCTGCTCTTTGACGCTTTGCCCGGAATCTGCTATAATAGCATAGCATGTGTGCTGGAACGGATGGCGGACGCCAATTGGCAGACGGCCAACGCGGCTGGCTTCAGCCAAGGAGACAAGACGCCATGTAGATTGACAAGTGCCTGTCGAGTACCGCGCAAGGGGACAGATTGAGACCATGGGCTGTGAGACAGGTATGAGGCAACGTTCGTCACGCCGAGCAAGCCCGGTAGCCATCCAGTACGTGAATGCGCATACCGGGTTTTGTCGTTCCAGCGCACCGGGCCTTCGGGCCATGACTTGTCGGGCAGGAGGGGGGTGAGTCAATTGGCAACGGTGACCCTCAAAGAGGGTGAATCGCAGGAGAGCTTGCTCAAGCGATTTCGAAAAGAAGTCATGCAGGAGCGGATCCTGAGCGAGGCACGGCGCAAACGATGGTACGTCTCGCCAAGCGAAATGCGCAGGATCCAGAAACAGCGTGCCATTCGCCGCGCTCGGCGACGACAGCGGCAGCGAGAGGCCCGGCAAAGGTAGAAAAAGAGAGAATAACGGATCGAATTACATAGACAACATCACCGGCGAAAGGAGGAGTTGTTGGCTAAGGAAAGTCAAGAAAAGATTGAAGTCGAAGGTACTGTAGTAGATTGCCTTCCTGGCACTCAGTTCCGTGTCGAGTTGGACAACGGGCATGAAGTGCTGGCCTATCTCTCAGGCAAGATGCGCAGGTACTACATCCGGGTGCTTCTAGGCGACCGTGTGTTGGTAGAACTCTCACCCTACGATCTGACGAGGGGACGGATTACCTACCGCTTCCGCAAGCGTCCTGTCGGCCAGTCCGAATAACTGGCGCCTAGACCACTGCACCGGGCAGGGTATCCGCGAGGTTCCCCTGCCGGCCCCGGTGCTGGTCACCCGTTTTTATAGAGATAGTGAGTCCCCCGGTGAATGCCGGGGGACTTTTCATTTTCCCTACAGAAAACAGAGGGGCGAGTCTCCTATCGAGGGCCTTTGCGCCAATCGCCAAAGCGGCCCACCCATTCCCCCAGTTGCCGATAGTAGCCTCCCACGTAGGCAAGCGGCTGAGTTCTGCTGTGATCCAGCTTGCCCTGCTCGTCCAAGACCGACTCGTCGATCTGTACGGCCAGTACCTCGCCGATGAACAGATCGTGGACCCCCACCGCCACCCTCTGGCTGACCCGGCATTCGAGGGCCACGGGGCACTCGGCGATGAGGGGTGTCCGGACCTTGCTCGGCGGTGCAGGGGTAAAGCTGCAGGCGGCCCACTTGTCAACCTCCCTCCCTGAGACCTGTCCGCAGTAGTCCACAAGGTCCACCTGATCGGCCCGAGGAAGGTTGACGACAAATTCCTCGGCCTCGACGATCAGGCCGTGCGAAAAGCGCTCTGGCCGCACTCCGATGCCCACACTGGGTGGATCGGA